>Ga0160449_1000021_pt1 | contig 313167 bp, 253 predicted proteins | sample HID1975I_E1MG_FD_108216 | JGI IMG/M metagenome (GOLD analysis project Ga0160449, IMG submission 108216) | Enriched soil microbial communities from UW Madison campus, WI, USA - HID1975I_E1 MG | ecosystem: Environmental > Terrestrial > Soil > Unclassified | place: USA: Madison, Wisconsin...
TGTTACTGATAGAGAAAATAAAAGGCAACGAAGAAAACAAAAAGAAAGAAGACAACAGAAGGGGAAACACAAAGCACTAAACACCCGGTAATCAGTAAGCAGCGGAAAATAGTTAGCGATTAAAAATCAGTAATTAACAATCCGCATCTCTTCACTACAGTTTCAGTATACCTACAGTATAAATAGAGTATACCCAAAGCATCAAACACAAAAACAGCCAATTGTTGAGCAAAGTGGCAGGGAAGCTGGCGCCTCCCACCCAATGCAACAATGGATGTACATAGGTTGCGCCGCGGGCAACCATCCCAAACAGTTCTTTGGTTAGACAGCCCTTCGAAGCAAATCGATATGCTCATCATTAACGCTTCATCCTCTTTTGTCATTTCGAACGAAGCGAAGCGCAGTGAGAGATCTGCTATCGTAGCAAAGCTGTATTCGCTCGAAGCTCGCAGCTCATAGCTCGAAGCTGTTTTCCAAAGAACATTTAAAGTCCTACCCACTTAGTAAGGGTCTTAGCTCCTTGCAGGTCTTGGAGGTCGACCAACTTCCGTAGCAGAGCAAGGGTGCAACTTGAATGTTGAATATTTTAACAATTCAATCACCCCTTACAAAAAAAGGAACCGGGCCCACCCCGGTTCCTTTTCAAAACTTTTCGAAGCAATCGCCTCGAATCAATAGTGTATTCGCTAACAGCTAACGCCTGACTGCTAACAGCTGCTATCGAAGCAATCGTGTATTCGCTCGCAGCTCAATGCTCGCAGCTTGTATCAAAACCCACTCCCCCTGATCACCAATCCTTCCCCATATTGCTTTTTAATACTGTCAATGGCCTGGTACAATTGTACCTGGTGCTCTGTATCTTCAAACATATTAATCTGGTCATTACCCGGCACCAGCTGGGTAAACCGTACTCCCACCAGGCGTACCAGCATACGGCGCTGATACAGTTTGTCAAACAGTCCCTTCACCACCTTCTGCAACTTATGATCCGCTGCTGTAAAAGGAATGGCCTTTTGTTTCGTCACCGTATCAAAGTTTGAATAACGCAACTTCACCGTTACACAACCCGTTAGCTTGCCTTCTGCCCGCAGTTGGAAAGCGATCTTCTCCGTCATACGCGCCAGCTGCGTATGCAGGAAGTCCATATCGATCGTGTCCTGCTGAAAAGTGTTTTCGGTGGAGATAGACTTTTGTTCATGATAAGGCACTACCGGCGTTTCATCCACCCCCTGCGCCTGCCGCCACAGCGACTGACCGTTTTTGCCCAGCAGGTTCGTGAGCATTTCCACCGGTATCTCACTCAGTACCTTGATCGTTTCCACGCCCATCTTCAGCAGCAGGAAAGCCGTTTCCTTCCCCACGCCCGGCATTTTGGCAATGCTCAGCGGCGCCAGGAATTCCTTTTCCTGCCCCAGCGCTACCGACATCTCCGCATTGGGCTTGCCCTCATTCGTAGCCACTTTACTGATAAGCTTATTACCTGCTAGTGCATAGGAGATAGGCAGGCCGCTTTCTTTCACCACACGCTTTTTGAGGTTAGCAGTAAACAACTGACTGCCGAAATACTTGTCCATGCCGGTGAGATCGACATAAAACTCATCAATGGATGCTTTTTCAAACAGCGGTACCGTATCCGCAATAACATCCGTTACCAGCCGGGAATATTTACTGTACGACTCCATATCTCCTTGCCGTATGATCGCCTGCGGGCACAGGCGCCGCGCCAGTTTCATCGGCATGGCCGAATGAATACCAAACCGGCGCGCCTCATAACTGCAGGAAGCCACAATACCACGGTCCCCGCTGCCGCCTATTAATACTGGTTTTCCTTTCAAACGGTCGTCCTTTAGGCATTCCACCGATACATAAAAAGTATCCAGGTCAAAATGGGCGATATGTCGCTGGCTGGTAAGAAGCATACAGGTTATAGGTTTGCGTAAGTGCGTTGTTTATAGCCCAGTTTTTCCATGAACAGTACTTCCACACTGTAGTGCCCAAAATCTTGCACCACCAATCCACGTACATGGTAAAATCCTTTCCCTTTCAGCGGATAGCGCTGGAAAGAAGGAGGAAAATGCACCGTATCCACCCACTCCATAAACCCATCCAGGAAGCAACCGAATGCCATACTCGTACCATTGGCCGTGGGCACTACTTTGTAATCAATAAAATAGAGGATCATATCTACCTGCTTGCGCAGGTACTGCGGCAATTCGATAGCAGGGAGTCCCTTGATCGGTTGTTCCTCCATCAGTTCAAAAGGATTCCGGAAAGGAAAACCCAGTATTTCCATCTCGTCATACATATCGTCTACCGGGTGATCCTGCAAGTCTGGCAATTGAAATTCCATTGCCTTTTCTTTGAACAAGCTATAGGGGAGGGCAGGCCCCTGGGAACGTTTCTGTAAGAAATTGGCTTCCCACAACAATTGCTTTTTGGTTTTGCCCGTAAACCGCAATGCCCCTGCCGATATAAGAATATTCAACTGCTCAGCTTTGATGCCCGTGCGTGCTATAAGATCCTGCAGGTGCAGGTAGGGTCCGTTTGTATCTCTTTCAGCGATCAGCTGCAGCGCCATCGCCTTTTCAATGCCTTTCAGGTGCACAAGCCCCGTATATACATTTTTACCTTGTAGCGTTGTAGTATAGTCACTGGTATTTACACAGGGCAGGTGAGCAATACCGCCGGCTTTGCGCAGTTCGATGAAGTAAAGCTCAGTACTGTAAAAGCCACCGAAATTATTGATCACCCCTACCATGAACTCTATAGGAAAATAGGTCTTGAGATAGAGGTCCTGGAAACTTTCTACCGCAAAACTGGCAGAGTGAGCCTTACAAAAACTATAACCCGCAAACGATTCCATTTGCCGCCATACTTCTGCCGTCAGTTCCTCCGCATACCCTTTCATCGCACAGTTCAGGAAGAATTGGTCTTTCATCATGCCAAACCGGTTATTGCTCCGGTATTTGCCGCTCATAGCCCGGCGCAAAGTATCCGCCTGCGCCAGCGAGAGCCCGCCAAAATAGTGCGCTACCTTCATCACATCTTCCTGGAACACCATTACCCCAAAGGTTTCGCCGAGGATTTCTTCCATGATGGGGTGCAGGTAAAGCGTAGAACGCGGGTTCAGGTAGCGCGTAATGTATTCCCGCATCATGCCACTGCTGGCTACCCCCGGACGTATGATCGAACTGGCTACAACAAGCGCAGCATAGTTATCACACCGGAGTTTACTGAGCAGTTGCCGCATGGCCGGACTTTCAATATAAAAACAGCCAATTGTATTCACCGTCTTCAGCCGTTCTTTTACCAGCGGGTCCTTCTTGAATTTTTCTACCTCATCTATTTGCAGCCGTACCCCCTGGTTCTCATACACCAGCCGCACCGTTTCTTTGATATGTCCCAATCCCCGTTGGCTCAATATATCCAGTTTGTCCAGCCCCATATCTTCTGCCACATGCATATCGATTTGTGTGGTAGGAAAACCTTTTGGAGGAAAGAAAGTAGCCGTGTACGCATGCACCGGTTTCTCCGTGATCAGCATGCCGCCCGCATGAATACTGATATGTTGGGGAAAATCATGAATAAAGGGACTATAGTACAATATTTTCCAAACGATCTCATCTACCACGCCCAGCCCCATCGGCGATTGTTGCAACGCAGTTATCCCTTCATCAGTAAGCCCATACTTCCGGCCCAGCCGGTCAATAATGGCATTGTGATTAACAGCCTTATTGGTAGATTGGTAATGTGCTACCCCCTTATGATAATCGTCCATACTGCCGGCATGCGCACGCAAAGCATTCCAGGCTTCAAAAGCTGCGCCGTTTACAAAAGGCAAAGCCGATACCCCATGGATCTCCGGTTCGGGCAGGCCAAATACCTTGGCCAGTTCCCGTACTACCGCACGTTCCTGGAAAGTAACATAAGCGCCCACCAGTGCCACATATTGTTCTCCATAACGTTTAAAGATGTAATCAATGATCTCATCACGGTCAAGCCAGGAGAAGTCAATATCAAAATCAGGCGGTGATGTTCTTTCCGGGTTCAGGAAACGTTCAAAGTAAAGATTCAGTTCCAGCGGATCAACATCTGTTATTTTAAGACAATAAGCAACAATACTGTTGGCCCCGCTGCCACGACCTACATGGTAAAAACTCCTGCTTTTGGCATACCGGATAATGTCCCAGGTAATGAGAAAATACGCAGTGAACCCCAGTTCATCGATCACCTGTAGTTCTTTCTGTACCCTTTCTATAGCTGCTTTATTATAGCCATAGCGTTGTTGCAAACCATCGATGGCCAGTTTGCGTAGCAATTGCGAATCATCCGCTTTACAGGTAGTGAAATACTTTTTATTCTTGGGTGCCGCCATATCCATCTCAAGCGTGCAGCTATCCAGCAGCCGCAGCGTATTCGTAATAATACCCGGATGATCCTTGAATGCACGGAAGATCCCTTCCTGTGGTAGAAAATACTCATCCTGTCCGCACAACGCCTCCGGTGAAAGTTTTGATTCCACCACATTGTGGTCAATGGCACGCAACAGCCGGTGTACATAATAATGGTCCTGGTCACCAAAGGTCACAGGCTGCCGGATCACCAGTTTGTCACGGTAGGCAGCAGGAATGCTGTAGATCTTATTGACCTCCGAAGGCTGCACGCCCATCAGCTCATTGCGCAGCAACGTCTCGATCGGTTTTGCATGCAGTGGATAAATAACAAATCCATCTCCCTGGTTATGAAAAAAAGAAGTAATAGTGGTGGGAGAGGGAAATGGTTTTTGCTCCCGCAGGTGATCCGAAATAAAACCATTGATCCACTCAAATCCCTTGTTGTTCCCAGCGATTAATATATACAGCAGCGTATCGCCATTCCGTATCTCTGCACCTGCGATGGGCTTGATGCCGGCATCGCGGCATAGTTTCACAAAAGGCCATACATCCGCTGTACTATTGATATTGGTAAGCGCCATGGCCGTGGCGCCTTTTTCAATGCCTTCTTTTACCAATCCTTCCGTTGTGAAAGTGCCGTATTTTAAACTGAAATAGGTTTTACAATTGAGGTACATGCTGCCGCTTGATCGGTTAATAATAATCTCTTGTACTGGTTGTCATCATCAGGCAATACAATCCCCCGTAACCACATTTCGGTTACCCGGTAGTGATGCTGATAATGTTGATTGGAATACTTGGTACACAAACGTACTAAAAAAGTTAGCACTTGTGCACTCTGCACAATTGTTGTAAAATGACCGGCAGAAGAAAATAAGAAATAGAATAAAATGTAAATAAGATCGCTATAAAGTCAGTCGCAATAAGGGTTTTGGAGGATAAAGGTAGAAGTGTAAGAAAGTTAAAAAGGATAGTTTGTAACTTTTATAATGATGGTTTGAATGCAAGAAAGGACGCAGCGTACCAGGAATGTGACAGAGTGTTACTAAAAAAGTGATGCAGCGACATTTATTTAGGACGGTGTGACACATAAAACCAGTCAACTTATGCGTTACTTTGTCATCCAACCTGAATGCAAACGGATTATAGATACGAGATAGTAAAGACGATGATTGAAGCCGGTAAGATAACCGAATTCTCGCAGATATTTTTGTATGCTCCCAAAAGTCTGATTGCCGCAGACCTCAACTCCAGCCCTCGACATTTAACACGGGTAGGTGATCAACTTGATAAATTAGAAATAGGAGAGATTGCTGCAATCAGCAAATTGATTGGTGTGAAGATGGAGGTTATTTATGCTATTGTTGAAAAGCAATTCCTGTCCAAAAGAATAGATGCAAATAAAAAACGAAAGACCTGATAGCCATCAATAAGAATTTGCTCCATTAGCCTTTTCCTTTGTTACACATGTGCATCTTGAGATCCGTGAAAAACCAAATTCTCGATAAGGGGAGAGTTTAAGCCATCCATCCGGATGGTTTTTTCATTCAGTGTAACGTAGGGGCGCTGCCAAAAGCTTTTTTATAGGCAAAGGAGAAATGAGAGAGGTCTTCAAAGCCCAGGTCCAGGTAGATGTCCGCCGGCTTTTTTTGTTTGTCTTTGATGAGGTAATGCGCTTCCTGCAATCGCCGCTGCACCAGCCAGCGATTCGGTGTCACCTGGAATAGTTGCTGAAAATCCCTTTTAAACGTAGAAAGACTGCGTCCAGTCAGAAAAGCAAACCGGCGCAGGTCTACATTGTACCGGTAGTGCTCATTCATAAATGCTTCCAGGTCGATCTTGCCAGGCGCTGTAAAATCAAACAAGGGCTGCCCCAGGCCCGGGTGGGTCTGCAGCAGGATCAGTACCAACTCCCTTACTTTAAGGGGAATGATCCGGCTGTTGAGCGCCGTATCGTTTTTCAGGTAAGGCGACAACGAATCAATAAAGCTGCTGAAATAATCATTAGGTGGCAACAACTGTAAAGGATCATTAGCGTTTGTCAACCGGGTGGGGACAGCGATATCTACTTCCTCCCGCATACTTCTCAGTGTAACCTGGTCCATATACACCGATATCGACTGAAACCCGTCCAGCCCGGGCCTTTTCACATATTTGGCCAGTTGGTTCCTCCGGAAGAAACGGTAGTCCCCTGCTTTGAAGGAATAAGTTTTATTGCCCAGCCACATATCCTGCGTGCCGCTCATGATATAACTGAATACATGATCTGCCACAAAAGCCTCCCCTTCAATAGCCTTGTCCGTATAACAATGCAAGGCAATCCTTGGTGCCGATGTGGTGACTGTTGTGTTCATACAGCTTTTATTTTAACGGATGATCACTTTAGGTTGCAGGCAGGATTCAAGGCCATAGATACCGCCTTCCCGCCCGATACCCGATTGCTTGTACCCGCCAAAGGGCGCCAGCGGATCGTGTTGCAAGGTATTGATCAATACCCGGCCAGCCTGCAATTGCTTTGCTACCTCCATAGCCCGCGTTTCATTGGTGCTGCTTACATAAGCTAGTAATCCATAAATGGTATCATTGGCCATGGCAATTGCTTCTTCTTCCGTACCATAGGTCATGATGCTGAGTACCGGTCCGAATATCTCTTCACGTGCGATCTCCATATCCGGGGTCACGTTGGCAAACACAGTGGGCTTTACATAATTACCCGTCGAAAGTCCCTCCGGTTTGCCAGGACCCCCGATCAACAATTCCGCTCCACTCTGAATGCCCGATTGAATATAATGTTGTATCCGTTCATATTGTTGCACACTGGCCAATGGTCCTATATCTGTACTTTCAATACGCGGATCACCCACCTTCAACCGTCCCACAATATTAACGATCATCTGTTTTACAGTAGCCAGCAATTGCTCCGGCACCAGCAGCCGCGAGCCTGCAATACAAGCCTGTCCATTATTGTTAAAGCAGGCATTCACAGCCAGCGGGATCGCCGTCTCCAGGTTCGCATCGTCGAGCAGCAGATGAGGCGATTTGCCACTGAGCTCCAGCGTCACCCGTTTCATCGTCTCCGTTGCGCTGCGTGCAACCTGCTTACCCACCTGTGTAGAGCCCGTGAAGGAGATCGCTGCCACATCAGGATGACTGCTGAGTATCGGGCCCAGCACATTCCCCCGCCCGTTCACGATATTGATCACACCAGCTGGCAATCCCGCATCGTGAATGCATGCAGCCAATACCTGCGTTTGCCAGGCGCTGAATTCACTGGGTTTGATCACCACCGTACAACCTGCAGCGATGGCAGCAGCCAGCTTTACACTGATCGAGCCCGAATTGGAATTCCAGGCCGTAAGGATAGCAACAACACCCAGCGGCTCCATGATCACTTGCGAAGCCCCCACTTGTTTTTCAAAAGAGTAGTCCAGTAATAACTTTTTAAACAGCAGGAAGGTTTCCGCAGCCAGCCGGTTAGACCAGAGGGCCCTTTGTAGGGTGGCGCCATATTCTTCTACTGTAGCTTCTTTCAGGTCCTCTACTCTTTGGATGATCGCATCATGCAGTTGCTGCAGGTATTGCGCACGTTGTGCTACACTCGTCCTGGAGAATGTTTTAAAAGCTTGCTTAGCGCTGGCAATGGCTGCCAGCACATCCTGCTCATCACCCAATATCACTTTATTGATCAATTGATGATTGGCCGGATTGAGGAGTTCCAATACCTCGCTGCCATGTGGTGTAATGAATTGCCCGTTGATATATACCTGGTTGATGGTGCGCATAGTTTTCTATTTTACGTAGACCAATTCAGCTGATCTTCAGGTACAAAGTTCAGGAATGTAAGCAAGGGAGGCTTTGTTACAAAGTTCAAATTTGTTTGTTCAAAAGTTCATCTTGAACCACCAATATAGGATTGAACAGGGGATCACAGTACCCCGCACAGGGAGCGTATGTTTTGGGCAGGGGGAAATGCAGAAAGCCCTGAATAGAATACAGGGCCATAGTCAATGCAATGAATGCCCGGCAGCAGCCTGCCGGTTCATCATTACAAAATTCAATCCTTATTTAATAAGTGCTACGTTTACGGCTACAAGGCCTTTGGGACTTCTTTCTACTTCAAAAGTCACTTTATCATGCTCCTTGATAGGGCCCGATAAATTGTTGACGTGCACAAAGATCCGCTCGCCGCTTTGTGTGTCATTAATAAAACCAAATCCTTTGTGGTCATTGAAAAAAGCTACAACGCCGCTTCTGGCTTCCTCTGGAGGTCTGTCTTCCTGTTTAGGAACACTGATCTGGATCTCATCCTGGCGGAATGTCCTCTTTTTTTGCCCGGGGTTGGGTGGTGTGGTAGTGAGGTTTCCGTTTTCATCCAGGTAAGCCATCATGTCTTCAAGGCTATTGCCGCCTTTCTCTTTGTTCTCCTTCCGCTCTTTCATCTTCTCTTGCTTCTCTTGCGCCTTCTTGATGCGCTGTTTCTCTCTTTCTCTTTTGTTAAACGTTTCCTGGGATCTTGCCATGTTATAAATTTAGTGATTCCTGTGATACAGGATTATTGTTTAAGTAGTAATTCCGAAATAAAGAGCTGATTAGTAATAGGTCTGCAGTCGCCCGCAGACCTATTTATTCCTGGTTATTACCATTTGCGTTTGTTGTAACCGCCGCCATCATTCTTGAAGGGACTGTTACCACCACCACCGCCACCGAAACTCTTTTCCGGCTTAGGCCTGGCTTCTGATACCTTGATCTGCCTGCCTTCAATCGTCAACTGATCCAGTTGGCTGATCGCATCCTGGGCAGACTTCGTATCTTCCATTTCCACAAAACCAAAACCTTTAGAACGGCCGGTTTCCCTGTCATTAATAACTTTTGCAGAGCTTACTACACCATAAGGCGTAAATAAATTCTTCAATTCTTCATCCTGGATAGTAAACGCCAGGTTTGAAACATAAATGTTCATGTACAAAACTTTTTAAAATGATATCTGAGTAAGGCAAGAAGTAAGGATATAAAAATGCAGCTTAATAGCAGATTAATGACAATACTGGATGCAAGGCTCAAACGATTGTTCCAAAGATACGCTTATTTGCCCATATTACCCCATTATTTCCCCTTGCCAGCAGCTTTGAGGTGATTTTTAACCTTTTATGTGGTATTTATCTCCTGCCCGCTACATAAGTATCCATTTTATTGGTTACCTTACTACACCAACCCAAACAGCGCGTTGCCGCGTAAGTGATCATGCTGCTACAGCACCCCCCGTGTTTGCGTTTATTATCCGGCAACCAGTTATTCATTACCACATTACGGGCATGCTTAATTTAAAACTAATATAGTATGGTTGCAAAAGCATTTTTGTCATTGACAGAATACCCCGCCTTTCGAAGGATCATCTGGAAGCCTGTTTATGAAGGATTGGCCCGGTATTTCAAGATCAATGATTGGCATTTTATGAATTATGGCTACACCCCAGGCACCGGGCAACTGGCCATATCCCTGCAACCCAAAGATGAGATCAACCGTTACCCCATTCAGCTATACCATTTCCTGGCCCAAAAAACACCCATCAAAGACAAGCAGGTACTGGAAGTAGGCAGCGGCCGCGGTGGCGGCGCCAGCTACATCAGCCGCTATTTAAGTCCGGCCCGTATCACAGGCATGGACATCGCCAAAAATGCCGTCCGCCTCGCCCGCCAGCACCACCAGGAAAGCAACCTCGAATTCAGGCAGGGCAATGCCGAAAAATTACCCTTTGCCAACGATAGTTTCGACGTGGTCATCAATGTAGAAAGCTCACACGCCTACGGCTCCGTACCACGTTTCCTGGCAGAAGTGAAAAGAGTGCTCAGGCCCGGCGGTGTATTCTTATGTACCGACCTGCGTGGCCCCGAAGGAATGGAAAAATTAAAAGGACAATTGGAAGGAAGCGGATTGAAATTGATCTCCGAAGAAAACATCACCACCAATGTGATAGAAGCCATCGAGAAAGAAGACCATATTAAACAGGAAAGGATCAAACAACACATCGCCGGTTGGATGCGGCCCGCTTTCAATCAGTTTGCCGGCACCAAAGGTTCCCGCATCCACAAAGACCTCCAGTCAAATGCACTGATCTATTACAGTTTTGTATTGCACAAGAATGGCCATAGTGCATAGACCAGCCTCGTATAAGTTACGCCTTGGTTTTTTGACTATTTTTAGGCCAACAAATTGGTCATGGAAACTTGGCAAACAGGTATATTGCTCATAGCAGCTGCGCAAGGCATTTTTATCAGCCTCGCCATGCTATTGCCCAACCACAAAAAGCATGCTTCCCGCGTTTTCCTCGGTATCATACTGCTGGTGCTTTCCCTCGAAGTACTCAATGTATGGGGCATGCAGGTGCGTTATCACCATGCGCCAAACCGGATTCCCTTCTGGCTGCTGGAATCATACTTGTTGATACCCCCTTCCTGTTGGCTTTTTATACTGTCCAATACCCATACCCGTTTTACCCTCCGCAAAAAACACCTCGCCTTATACCTGCCTGCCGCCATCGAAATTCTCACCGAATCCATCGCATACATCCACAATCAGTATAGCGCCACCCCCATCAGCCTCCTCAATATAAAAGCCTGGTGGCTGGCCACAGAAATAGTACCTGCCTTATGGATGGTAGCAGTGATGATAATAAGCGCACGCAAACTCCTGGCCCGGGCCCGCCGGCAGGCAAAGCCCGCTGCTTTCACCGGCCTGCATCCCGCCCGCCTCTTATCCATTTATATCCTGCTCGCCCTGTTAACCATCCTATGGGTGGCAGATGCCGTTTTCCAACTGCCCGTATTTACCGCCATTGAACTGGTGCTCGTGCTCGTATTGTTTACACTAAGTTTCCTGTCCTATGCCCGGTTGCCTTTCTTTGAGGTAGCGCCCCTTGTAAAAGTGGCGCCCGCTGTAAAAAGCAAACAGCCCGAACAAACTCCTTTTACTGCCTGGAACGATCAGCAGCAATTAAACCGCCTGCAGCAGGCATTTGAACAAACCGGTTTGCACAAACGGCCAAAATTGTCCCTGGAAGAACTGGCCGGCGAACTAAACCTGCCCACCCGCTACGTATCCTACCTCATCAATACTTACCATGCCGCCAATTTCCACCAGTATATCAATGCCTGGCGCGTGCAGGAAGTGATCCGTAAGATCAACCATCCCGCCGAACGCCACAAAACACTCCTCGCCCTTGCACTCGAATCCGGCTTTAGCTCCAAATCCTCCTTCAACCAGGTGTTCAAAGACCACACCGGCAAGTCCCCCTCCCAATATTTCAGGCAATAGGTCCAAACAACCGGTCTCTGGACCTGTACTACACCATCCCGCACCGGGCCAATGCCCTCCCATGCTTTCTTTGCAGCCAAAAGCAAGTACATGAAAAGATCAATGATGACAGCTATTTTCCTGGTGTGGATCGGGCAGCTCGCTACAGCTCAGCCCTTCAGGTCCAATGCCCGGAGCAAAGAGATCGGTATACAGTTTTATAAGAACATCGAGTTCCTGGGCCTTATTTTTTTCATGGGCTCCATGGCCACAGAAGCCAGCCAGGAAGATGCCCGCATGCCCGATGGCAAAAAAAAGAGCGATTGGTTTGCCTACGACCTGTCCCTCTACAAAAAATACAAGTCCTTTGCCACCCATCCCGACCTGCTCATCATGGCGCGTTTTGGAGAACAGGCCGAAGGCAGTATCCTCGCCAGCCTCCTCATACACCTCGATGAGTTTCCCCGGGCAGCCATCAGGCCCGGAAAAGACCGCCCATACCTGCAGCCATTCGGGCGCCAGCGCGATAGTGCCGCGGCCATCAAAGAGGTGGTGGAATTCATTGCTGCCGCCAATCGATTATATCATGCTATGAATTTTGATAGCTATTTCCGCGATAATGCCCGCCTATATGAAAAAGCACTGGCAGAGATCAGGTCCGTATTGCCCGATCCCCGCCTCATTACCACCATGGAACAGTTTTACCGCAAATCATTCGCGCATTATGCACTCATCCCCAGCCTCACCATTCCCGCAGGAATGGCCTTTGGCGTCAACTACACAACGGGAGACAAAACCACCATCATGAACCTCTTTGGCCCCTTTGCATTGCAGCAGTTCAACGATACCACCGCCCTCAACCTGGGTTTTGCCGATGCCAGCCATATCCGGGAGCTAAGTACCCATGAATTTGGCCACTCCTTCTCCAATCCCCTTGTGGCCTTGATCCCTCCCACATTGGTAAAGGAAACCGCCCGCCTCTTCCCGCCCGTAAAAGAAGCCATGGAAAACCAGGGATACAATACCTGGAATGCCTGCCTCTATGAATATTTTGTAAGAGCCGGCGAAGTCGTCATTGCCCGCAAACTGGGCCTGCAGCAATCCGCTGACCGCCTGGAAAAATATTATGTGGAAGGGCGGAAATTTGTGCACCTGCCCTTGGTCATTGCCGAACTGGAAAAATACGACCGCGATCCCGCCATCACCTGCCAACAGGCCATGCTCAATGTTATGGAGAAACTAAAAACACAACCATAAGTATAAAATGTTACCTGCTTTATCTATTTTGGAGCCAACTATGATAAAGCAGGTAACATGTTAAGGCTAAAGGCCATCTTATTCCTGGTCTTGTTGTTTACAATAGGAGCCCGGGCCCAACAGGTAAAACTGCAGGTCACCGTTACCACCGCCGGAAAAGATACCCTCTCCGGTGTTACCCTCCAATTGTATGCCTTGCCCGATACCGCCCTGCTGCAGTCAGTAGTGGCGCGGCAATTCCCTGCCGTATTTTCCGTGGCGCCGAATGCGTCCTATCTGATTAAATTATCAGCTATAGGTTTTGAGCACCTCGAAAGAAAAGTGGAAGTAGCAGATCAGCCAATACACATTAGCCTGCCATTACAGCGCAAGAGTGATGCTTTAAAAGCCGTAACCGTGGTAGGCGAAAGGCGCCTCGTAAGCCAGGAAGATGACAAGACCATCATCAATGCCGAAATGCTGGCCAATACCAGCACCAATGCCTACGAACTATTGGAAAAAACACCGGGCGCTATTGTCGATCAGGACGGTAATATATACCTCAACAGTACCACCCCGGCCGCCGTATACATCAATGGCCGCGAAATGAAAATGAGCGCCGCCGATATCAGCTCTTTTTTAAAAAGCCTGCCCGCCGGCAGCATCAGTAAAATTGAGATCATACGCACACCTTCTGCCATGTATGATGCCTCTGCCAGCGGAGGCATCCTGAATATCGTATTGAAAAAAGGCGTTACCATAGGCACTACCGGCAATGTGAACCTCCGCTACGACCAGGGTATTTATGGCGCCGGTTCCGCCGGCATAAGCCTCACAAAAGGCATGGGAAATATCAGGACCTACCTCACGTACCAGTACATGCACCGCAACTATTATGAGGACATCGATGCCGACCGCCGCCTCCAGGCCGATACGGTATTGAGTCAAAGTTCGGTTACGAAATATTTTTCCGGCAACCATTACCTGGGCGCAGGATTGGATTTCGCCTGGAACAAAAAACTAAGCCTCGCCTACGACCTGCGCTTTACCGGCACCCGCGACAACAACCAGGCCATTAGCCTCAATGAGATCACTAAGCAAGCCGGTCAGCATCCTTTGATGAATAGCCGCACAGCCATCGACAACAAAGGCACATCAACAGTGTCCACCAACACCCTCGCCATGCGGTATAAAATAGATTCCCTGAACAGCGTATGGGCCAACGAGATAGAATATACCGCGTTCAAAAACAGCGGCGCCCAATCTTACACCACCCATTACCAGCTTCCCGCCAATGCATCCCAATCCGGCTATGGCAACCTGTCCCACAATGCCCGGGCCCTTAATATCAAATCCGATCTTTCCCTCAATATCTTCTACCGCCTTACCCTGGAAACAGGTCTTAAAATAAGCCGGGCTACCGACAAGAACGAAACAAACTATTTCAGCCGGCAGGGTAGTGCACCTGTTCAGCCCGATACCTTTCAAACCAACGCCTATAAATACACCGGCAATATTACCTCCGCCTATGCACAATTAACCAAACGCGTATATGGCATCATACTGAAAGCCGGGCTCCGCTTCGAAAATACAGCCATTACCGGTAGTCAGTCCATACCCCGCCCTGCATCCTTTTCCATTCAGCGCAATGATCTCTTTCCCTACTTATACATGAGGTACAACCTCTTTACCATTTTTGGCTATTCACTTACCGGCAATGCCATTTACCGCAAAAGCATTACCAGGCCCGATTTTGATGCCCTCAACCCCGCGCCGCGATTTATTGATCAGTATACCTATGAAACCGGCAACAGTGCCCTGAAGCCACAGCTCACCGCCAATTATGAGATCAATGCTACCTACGATGATTTTCCCGTGTTTGCCATAGGTATCAATGATGCCAAAGATGCTTTCAGCAGGGTGACCTACAAAAATGAACAAACCGGTATCGTTTACCGCACCTACGATAACATTGGCAGCTACCGCGAACTCTATGCACGGCTGTTTGGCGGATTGCCCGCCGGGCGTAAATATTTTATGTATGTAGGCGTGCAATGCAATTACGTGCAGTACCGGGGCGCTTACCAGCAATCCCCCCTGCAGTATAAAAGAACCAGCTGGTCTTTCTTTACCGGTCATTCACTCAAAGCCTCTTCAACCATGAGCTTCAACCTCAACGGATGGATGTATGTAAATGGATTCAGGTTATTCAATGAATTGAAGACAATGGGTCAGCTCAACCTCAGTGTCACTAAAAATGCCTTCAATAAAAAAGTAAATATTATTCTATCGGCCAACGATATCCTGAAGACCAATAAATCACTGTTTGCCATCAACCAGGGTCCCGTGCAGGTTACAGGCGCCCGTATACAGGACAGTAGGAGAGTGGGCCTTACCCTGAAATATAATTTTGGCACCGTGCGCACAGAGGAAAAAAAGCCCGCTTTCGTAGTGCCGGAAGCCAATGATGGCACAAGCCATTAAAAAAGGCGCGTCCCGCCCGGAATTCCGGGCGGGACGCGCCTTCATAGTAAAGGTATAATGGTTAATGGCTAATTCCTTATCGCTAAAAGCTAATACCTAACAGCTAACAGCTAACAGCTAACACCTAACAGCTAGAATTTATACGTAATCCCAAACCTTACATTCCTCGGCGCTTCACTCTGCCAGTAATAGGCATTCAACCAGTCATAATAGCTGCCGCTATACAGGTACTCGTCCAGGATATTGAAAACGTTGAGCGTTAATTTGATCTTTCCTTTCTCCCAGAATACACCGCCATCCAGTTTGAAATAATCCGGCAGTTCCTGCTGGTTATGGTTTTCACTCCAGTCAGAAGTAGCCCTGTCTGCCTGCCAGCTAAAGCCGCCGGAAATGCCAGCGCCTTTTAAAATGCCATTCGACACCCTGTAATTCAACCAGCTGTTCACCGTATGTTTCGCAAATCCCGGCACTACATCACCCGCTTTGAAACCCGTACCTTCCGCTGCTTCCGTAAACTTGCCATCCGTATAAGCATAATTGGCCACCACACTCAGTCCTTTCACAACAATACCCCTGATGTCAAACTCTATACCTTCTGCTCTCTTCTGGCCCACCACGATGCTATAACCCGAAGTGGCCGGTTCATTAGGATCTGCAGTCAGCTCATTGTTCTTGATGATGCGGTAAATAGAAGCTGTCGTATTCCAGCGTCCGTTGAACCAATCCCTTTTAATGCCAAATTCAATATTGCCGCCCGTAATAGGTCGTACTTTATTGCCACTTTTGATCCGGCCACTTTGTGGTACAAATGCTTCGTCATACAAACCATATACAGAAGTATTCCTGTCGAGCGATACACTCAGCCCAATCCGTGGAGTCACCCTTTTGGCTTCTTCCGTGTTGCCGCCAAAAGAAGATTGCTTTACAAAAGTGTAGCGGCCTGCCAGTGTAAGCCTTACCGTATTGTCGAAAAAGCCCAGCTCATCCGAAACGTACAGACCAGAGTATTTCTGATCGATCGTACCGCCAGCCAGCGTAGCCCTTGTTTCAATACCCAGGCTGCGGTCCCACACAGGAAAACCATTCACCGGTGTGCCGTAAAAAGGATTGGCAGGGTCAAACTCTGCACCTGCAGAGTCCAGCGAATGAGACTGCGACCAGTCAGCAAAATATTCTTTCGTACCCATATCCAGGCCGGCCAGGATGCGGTGATTGATCGCACCCGTAGTTACATTCCCATTTACGAATACCTGCGCCAGCGTCATTTCACTTTTCGCATCCCAAAGACCTACACTTCGGATCATTTTGCCATCTGCATTCACAGAGGCTGGCCACATACTGCTGCCTTTTTGCTGGTAATTATAATAAGCAGCCTGCGCAGTCAGTTTCCAGTTATCACTCAATTGATGCTGCAGGTTGATCGTAATACTGTGGTCATTGATCTTCGTAGGTTCCAGGCCCGGCTGCATCAGCGTAAAATTGCGGGGCAGACTGGCATAACCGGCAGGGCTGAATACATAAAAAGACCCTACATCCGACATCCGGGCGCTTTGCAGGTTATATTCCGCCGTTAGCTTTGTTTTCTCATCGATCTGGTAAGAGATCACCGGTGCCAAAGTATAACGGTTATTGTATTCATAGTCACGGAATGATTTCTTGTTCTGTGCAGCCAGGTTCAGGCGGTACAACAACCGGCCGTCCTTGCTCAGTTTGCCATCCAGGTCCAGCGAAGCCCGGTACATATCAAAACTGCCTACCGTAAATGAAGCTTCTCCCTTCGTTTGCCCCGTGGGCTTCTTCGTTACTACGTTATACAAACCACTGGGGTCTCCATTGGCCAGCATAAAACCCGCCGGCCCTTTTACAAACTCGATATGGTCTACAATGCTCATGTCTTCCGTAAGCGGCCCCCAGAAAGAGCTCACCACATTGAAGCCATTGCGGAAAGCCTGTATCTGCGATCCGCGCATATGGATATTGGCATACAGATCACCCCAGTGTTCCAGGCGAACCGCGCCACTGATATTGCGCACCACACCATCACTCATGCTGATCACCTGTTGATCCGCCAGGTTGGCGCTCGTCACTATCTGTATATTCTGTGGCGCTTCCAGCAGCGGTTCATTCAGGCGAAGCGAAGCCGAACCCTGCCGGGCATTATATACACCACGACTTGTTTTAACAATGATTTCCTGCAACTGCTGGTTCGATACACTCATAGTAAGGTCAACCGTTACCGTTTTATTCTCTTCCACCGTCACCATTTTGCCGGCGCTTTCATAACCCACCAGCGATGCTTCCAGCTCATAACTGCCTGGCTTTATGTTGCGCAGGATAAAATGTCCCTGCTCATCAGTCGTTCCTGTCTTTTTGGCCCCTTTCAATTGCACAGTTACCCAGGCTGCAGGCTTGTCATCATTGGTAATAATATGTCCTTTGATTGTACCTGTACCTGGCTGCTGCGCCCAGGCAGGAAGGGCTACGATCAACAACAGGCTGGCTAGTAATAAAGCAGTGTAGCGTTGCATATACATTTAACAGAATTTAGTAATGCGCGCAAGGTAGACGGGCCGGGAAACGATTCTTGTATGCAAACGGAAATTCTGTTTACGCAATTGGGAAAATGGATACGTGGAGTATTTATTATATGTGTAAAGAATATAATTTCATTATCATAAGCCCCTATAAAAAGATACAGGCGCCTGGAGATCCTATCCCCGGCGCCTGTCAATGGAAAATTTTGTCCGTATCAAATCAACGTATTCAGCCCCTTTAGTGGCTACAGCTTTGTAGCAATGCATATCAAAGGGTATTCAGCCCCTTTAGTGGCTACAGCTTTGTAGCAATGCATATCAAAGGGTATTTATGCCCCTTTAGGGGCAACAGCTTTGTAGAAAAAGAATGTAGACCAATTCTTTTGCCCCTTTAGGGGCAATCCTCTCGTTGCCTGGTTGCCTGGTTGCCTCGTTGCCTCGTTGCCTTTTCTACGCTTTAAGCGCGAATGCAGACGGTTCCTCCGCTTTCTTCAACAACTGCATTTGCAGATATTCTTCCAGCCCCTTTAAAAATGGCTTGTTATTCCGGCAGGATTCAAACAACCCTTCCAGTTGTAAGGTCTTCAAATCACCCGATGTTACCAGTTGAGCCAGCAAAGGATTGCCGGCAATCCAGTCCGTATGCAGACTATGATCTCTTAAAAAAGATACAATGATCTCTGCTTTGAAGTAAATGGCCAGATGCGCTATACCCGCTTTGATGCCGGTAAGTTCTTTAACAACGTTGGGATAGTTTTGCGGAGCAAACCGCTCGTTGTCGCGAATAGTAAGTGTATTGAACATAGTAGAAAATAAATGTAGAAAAACTCTTTGTTCTCTAGGGTTTGCCCCGCTTGCAGCAAGCAAAGCCCCCTCTCGATGCCTCGATGCCTCGATGCCTTGTTACCTCGTTGCCTTTCCTTATAACTTGCTGCGCTTATCCTTAGCGCCCTGCAAGGCTATTTTCTTCTTGTCAAGGTCTTCCCTTTTCTGTAAGAGCGTACTTTGTATTTCCTGCAGCTTGTTGTCAATCACTGTTCTCTTCTTTTGCAGATCACTCTGATCATCCAGTAATTGCTGGTAGTCCTTTTCTCCTTTAGCAAGTTCACTCATTTGGCTGGTGATTCCCAGATCGGAGGAGTGATTGTTGGCATCCAGTATAAAAGATTCCAGGAACGTTTTCACATTCTGATTGATACCGCTGTCCGATTTGCTGTTCGTATAGTTGTTATACCCTCTTGATACCGCCATATAAACAACACTGCTGTTGTTCGGGCCTGGTTCCACTTTCGTATAAATGTCTACTTTTTCAGAACTGATCTCCGAAAGAATAACCCCTTTGTATTTCGCAACACCATCCGTCGACCTCACTTTCAGGCCCGAACGTTCCAGCCGCATCTTCAATGCTTCCCGGGTGTCTTTTTCTGGTTGATCAACAACGATCGTTACTGCATGACGGTTTTCTTTGTCGATCATCACCGATGCTTCACTGGCCTGGCCAAAACTGAAAAGAGCTGTAGAAAGAAATACTGCACTAAGTAGTATTGTTTTAACTTGTTTCATTGTGTAGAGTTGTGCTTAGTTACGGGATACCCGTTTAAGCCTTGTTTTTTGTCTTTTTATTTGTTTGGCCACATATACAATGTGACCTTTTATTTGTCCACTCATTAGTTGGTAGAGTACCTGCAAAGATTCACCTATTCGGCGGCTATAGCATTATACAATTGTATAATTAAGTTGTAACATTCACACATTTAACGGGTTTTAACATATGCTGCTTCGTGCCTACAATACCCCGTTGCTATATACTGCTGAATGATCACGGTAGGCATGCTTAATAATAGGTGCAGCTTATTGAGAAATTTAGACTATCTTTAGAGACTTCCCTAATCTTCTGTATACGCTAACAACGCACTTCAGAACTTCTTTCAGTAAAACAAATTCTTTTGAAGCTTTTCATCAAGAACATGGTCTGTATTCGCTGCAAAATGGTAGTGAAAGAGGAGCTTACTAAACTTGGATTACATTGTACCATAGTGGAACTGGGTGAGGCAGAAATTATGGAGACCATCACCACAGCACAGCGCGATCAGATCCAGATAGCATTGATGCGATCCGGCCTGGAATTGATGGATGATAAAAAAAGCATGCTCATTCAGAAGATCAAAAATGTGATCATTGAATTGGTCCATTATTCCGAAGAGCCTTTGCGGGTGAAGTTCTCTGAATACCTAAGCCAGAAATTAAACTACGATTATACCTATCTCGCCAATATTTTCTCCGAAGTACAAGGCACTACCATTGAAAAGTTCATTATCTCCCATAAGATCGAACGCGTAAAGGAATTACTGGTATATGATCAGCTAAACCTTTCCGAAATAGCTCATCTCATGCACTACAGTAGCGTATCCCATCTCTCTACCCAGTTTAAAAAAGTAACCGGTCTTACACCTTCCCACTTCAAAATTATCAAAAAGAAAAGACGCAACATGCTGGATGATCTGTAGCCTGGGCCTTTCCGGGTGTTTTTTTCTTTTGGCATCAACAGGTAAAGCGCCCACACATATTACATCTTGTCGGATGTGTGAATGATACAATAGATAGAGTAAATCGTATAACACTTATCACCTGCAATGCCCCCACCTTTGTACCAACTGCTGTTGAGCGCTACAGGTCGGCCGGCAATGCCGTCTGCAGTTCGCTTGTAGACTTATAGTAGATAAACATTATGAAAGTCCTATTTATTACCACTTCACACAACAAACCAGGTCAAACCGGTGGATGGCTGGAAGACCTGGCAGTTCCTTATTACGTGTTTATGGATGCAGGCGCTGAGGTTACCATTGCTTCGCCCAACGGAGGAGCCCTGCCCTTGCCCCACCAAAGCCAGTCCATCATCATCGTCACCCGCAAAGCCAGGCATTTGCTCAACGAGGCCATGGCCATGACCTTTCTGTCCCGTTCCATTACGCTTAAAGACGCAAAGGCAGAGGAGTTTGATGTCGTGTTTATGTGTGGCGGGCATGGCGCTTTATGGGACCTTGCCGGCAACAAATCGGTAAAAAGATTGCTCGAAGCATTTAACAATAGCGGCAAACCCATCGGTGCCGTAGGACATGCAGTAGCGGGCTTGTTATCAGCACAGAACAAGAGCGGCATGTTATTGGTGAAAGGTAGGCGCCTTACCGCTTTCAGCAATAGCGAGGAAAAGCGCGCCGGATTGCACAACGCCATACCTTTCTTATTAGCCGATACTTTACGCTCCCTGGGGGCCATTTATTCCAGTACCACCGACTGTATCAGCTACGTGGTAGCCGATGACAATATCATCACCGGCCAAAACCCGGCTTCCTCCGAAGAGGTTGCCAATAGAATAGTAGCGTGGTACACCATCATAAAAAAGCCAAACCTTGTAGCAAAAAGTGTAAATGTGTGAATTATATAAAACGAATATGGAATTTAATAATAACCATTATCGATCAGCCATTTACCTTTAAAGTGGTTTTTCATAGGATATTGGATTATAAGAAACAGGGCTGGATCTTTATCCTGGCCCTTTTATTACTTTGATAGATCACCCGTGTTAGTACAAGTCGACAAAACAAATACATAATGGACAAAGCAGATCGAAATGAAAAACCAGACAATGGCGAATTGGAAAAATCAAAAGCCCACATCATTGTCGAGATCATCGAATACTTACCCAATTCAGTGGTCATTAAGACCATTCTGAGGAAGTCGACCGGCAGTATCAGCGTTATGTCTTTCGATAGCGGCGAAGGGCTAACCGAGAAAACCTCCCCCTTTGAAACTTTTGCCCAGATTATCGAGGGCAAAGCAGAGATCGTGATCGATAAAATATCAAGTTTACTCGAGTCCGGACAGGGAATTGTCATTCCGGCGCACTTGCCCAATTATATAAAACCCAACGGCCGGTTTAAAATGATCTTGACAACTATTAAAAGTGGGTATGAATAATACGTGCTGATACTTGGTTTAATAAGTGCTTGTTGGTTACAAGCCATGAGGAGTGTGCAAATGCGCTGGCAATAGCCGGGGCATTTGTTTTTATACCCCTTTCTTGTTGCCTCGTTGCCCTGCTGCCTCGTTGCCTTCCCAAAACTCACGGAATAAAATCTTCTTCCAGCCACAAAGCCCGCACCCTCAGGTGCAGCATTCTTTTCCTGATTCTCCTGGTCACATAGATCAAAAGGGGTAGTAGTATGCCTGTTAGCAGAAGCCAGCCATACGTAGAAACCTCCAACGCCAATAAGAATGCTGTAAAAGGAATCACTAAATATGTATATTCCACTAATATAGTAGACTTAAATCAATTTATGAAATTAATGCCTACTAATTTGGTAGACTATATAAATTCTACATTATCTTTACCACGATACGCTCACCCGGCGTGTTACAGTACTACTACCTGTTTACCCAAAACGTAATTGAACTTTAACCCTCAATGCTTTTATCTATGAGAAAGTTATTACTCTCCCTTACATGCCTACTTTTGTTTGTCGGCATAGCGTTTGCCCAAACAGTAGTGCATGGTGTAATTAAAGACAGCGTAGGTATTCCTGTAGCCGGTGCTACCATTGTTGTGAAAGGCGCCAACAGCTACGCCATTGCAGATGGTAGCGGACAATTCAGTATCAGTACAAAAAAAGCATTCCCTTTTACGCTTCGCATCACTTCCGTTAATTACAAAACCCAGGAACTGGAACTGTCTGCTGCACCCGCAGCTCCTTTAGCGCTGGTCCTGGAGCATGATAATAGCCTCACCGAAGTAGTGATCACTTCCCGCCGTCGTTTAGAGACAGCCCAAACCGTACCCATTCCTATTTCAGTAGTAGGCGGCGCACAGGTCGAAGCGACCGGTTCGTTTAATGTGAACCGCTTAAAGGAACTCGTGCCTACCGTACAGCTTTATTCTTCCAACCCACGCAATACCACACTTAATGTACGCGGCCTGGGTTCCACCTTTGGCCTTACCAATGATGGTATTGACCCCGGAGTAGGATTCTATGTAGATGGTGTATACTATGCCCGTCCGGCTGCCACCACCCTCGATTTTATCGATGTGGAACAAATTGAAGTATTACGCGGCCCACAGGGTACCTTATTTGGCAAAAACACCACCGCCGGTGCTTTCAATATCACTACCCGCAAAGCCAGCTTCACGCCCGGGGCCAACTTTGAAGTAAGCTATGGCAACTTCGGATACATCCAGGCCAAGGCTTCCGTAACAGGCCCCATCATTAGTAAAAAACTGGCAGGGCGCCTCTCTTTCTCAGGTACCCAGCGCGATGGATTGATCTACAATGTAGCTACACAGAAATATACCAACGATATCAACAACCTGGGTGTACGCGGACAATTGCTGTTCACGCCTACCGACAAGATCAACATTACCGTAGCGGGTGATGTTTCCCGCCAGCGGCCCGACGGCTATGCCCAGGTGGTAGCAGGCGTAGTAGTTACAAAACGCCCGGCCTACAGGCAGTTTGAGCAGATCATCCAGGACCTCAACTACAGCCTGCCCAGCCGCAACCCCTTCGATCGCTTAATTGACCACAATACCACCTGGCGCTCCGGTAATGAACTGGGCGGAGCATCCGTCAATATCGACATCAAGGTAGGATCAGGTATACTTACCTCCACCACCTCCTGGCGGTACTGGAACTGGGACCCCTCCAATGACCGCGACTTCACCGGCTTGTCCGTATTGCAATTGTCACAAGCCACTTCCAGGCACCAAAACTGGACCCAGGAAATACGCTACGCCGGTAATATATCTTCCCGCCTGAGTGGGGTAATCGGTGTATTTGCCATCGGCCAGGATCTGAAAACCGATCCCGTTCACATTGAAGAATCCGGCTCCGCCCAATGGCGCTTTTCACAAAGTACCACAAGCGATAAATGGAAAACCCCCGGTCTCTTTGATGGCTTTGGTATCAAAACCACATCGAGGTTGAAGAGCCTGGGCGCGGCCGTTTTTGCACAGGTCGATTGGGCCATTACCGATCGCATCCACTTGCTGCCTGGTCTCCGCTTCAATTACGACAAGAAAGAAGTGAATTACGACCGGCAAACCTATGGTGGTTTGCAAACAACCGATCCTACACTCATCGCCCTGAAGAACCTCGTGTATACTGCCCAGGCTTTTAATACCGAAGTAGATGAGAACAACCTGTCGGGTCAGCTTACACTGGCTTATAAAGCCACCAGCCATATCAATGCCTTTGCTACATTTTCCACCAGCTACAAACCCGTGGGCGTAAACCTGGGTGGCCTGCCTACCGCCAATGGCGAAACGATGATCGAGCTCGCACAGGTCAAACCGGAATACGTAACCCATTATGAAGTAGGAGTGAAAACAAAACCAACGCCCAACGCTATCATTAATATTACATTCCACCACACCGATGTAGAGGACTATCAAACTCAGGTGCAAACTGCAGAAGTAGGAGTAAACCGCGGTTACCTGGCCAATGCAGAGAAAGTACGCGTGTTTGGAGTAGAGTTCGATGGTAGCATCACACTGGGTAAGTACCTGTCCTTGTATGGCGCAGCCGCGTATACCGAGGCCGAATATGTTTCTTTTAAGAATGCCCCTGTTCCCCTGGAAGAGACCGGCGCTGCCAACGCTTTTAAAGATATTTCCGGTGGCGACCTGCCCGGTATTTCCAAATGGGCAGGTTCATTCGGTGGCGAGATCACTACCAAACAATCAAAAGCGATTGGCCTGGCAGGTAAGTACTTTCTGGGATTCGATACTTATTTCCGCTCTTCCTTTTCCTCCAGCCCATCTCCCTCACAATACCTCAATATACCTGGTTATGCATTGGTCAATGGCCGCCTGGGCTTCCGTGCGTCTACCGGCTTATCGTTCTTTGTTTGGGGCCGCAACCTGCTCGACAGGGATTACTTTGAACAACTATTGCCAGCCGCCGGCAATGCAGGTCATTATGCAGGAGTGCTCGGCGATCAGCGTACCTACGGTATCACCGTACGTTATTCCTTATAACCATTTACCCATCATAATTACAGTCAGGGGTAAAGCCAGTTTGGCTTTACCCCTGGCTGTAGCCGCAATTACCCATGGTAGATGGTCATTATATTTTAATGTAAAACACCGTATTTTTTTATTATTTTCATACAGCAGGTATGCATACGATCGCTTTTCCCTCCATTCATCTTCTTGAAAGACTTCCTTCTGTTACCTTCAGGTAAACATCCTCCCCCGGAAAACGTATTTATTCATCATTAAACCTTAACAATGAAGCATTATTCAGTAATGTTATGGCTATGCCTTGCCATATGTATAGCTTCCTGCAACAAAAATGATTGTCCCCCCGGCCAGGAATTATGGCAGGTAAACAAATCAGAAAGAGGCTCCGGCAGGTATCAATACAAGTACGACAACAACCGCTCCCTCATCCAGATCACCGCACTTCCCTGGAGCTTTGGTCCCAATTTCATTTTGACCAGCGACCAGCTTAAAAGACCCCGCAGCCTGCGCGACTCGATCAGTACAGCGTATGAAGAGTTTATCTATCAGGGCGCCAGGCTCATCCGGGTGGATGGACACCCGGGGCCTAATACCCCCGGTTCTCCCATTACCTCGTTTACTTACGACAACAAGGGGCGTATTATTAAGAAGGATGGACGCGCTAATTATTATTCCTATGTGAAATATGAATACGAAGGCAATTCACGCAATTTTAAACGCGCCTTGTTCTACAACGCGCCTTCGGCTGCAAAAGCCAGCCAGGAGCAGGACGCTGCCCTTATATTGGAGTATGCCTACGACAACAAAATAAATCCATTTTCCACCTTCCTCTATACAGAGGTCATTCCTTTTTGGATGACCGAGTACATGGGCCCCACTTTTTATGATCCCATCGTACCCAACAACGTGGTGAATCAGAAATTCTGGGGAAAAGTAGATACCGGCTACTTTAAGTTCATGGAGTATAAGTATACCTATGTGTACGATCACAACTACCCCGTAAGCCATACCCTGAAACGCACCACTTTCAACTATGATGGTACGATCGCTTTCGAGTCTACCGAAAGCGGCGCACATACCTACGATAAGTTTCCAAGATAAAATGTGAAGGATGATCTGGCCCCGGACTGCTCAGGCAGTTCGGGGCCAATTATTATGCCGGCTTATTTACCCAATATACGGGCATCGGGAAGCTTACGCGTAATTGCTGTGGATCCATTGTTCATCACGATCAGTAAGCGAAAAAATACCCTCCGTGCAATTAAGTAAAGAGCCTGGCCAGTTGAAATAGAAAAACCTCCGGTGAAGGAGGTCTTTTCTTCTTTGTTGGTAGATGTGTTATTTTATTTTAAGTACTGGTTTTAGTTTATAATCACCCGTGCCTTCCTGGAAGATAGAAAGCGCTGCATCAAAATCAATGACCAGTGAATCAAGGTGAGCATTCAATTTTTTGTTTAGCTTGATCTTCAGCCCCGATGAGCTGCCACTGGGAATAGTGAGCGGGTACAGCGTGTTGTCTATTTTAATGCTGTTTTGACTGCCCAGCACAAACCTTACTTCTTTCAGCGTGCCGGTTGGTACCGTGCTTTGCGCAAGGAGAGTGTCAATCCCATTTTGGTAATCCAGCAGGTTATAAATGCCGGCCTTTGTTTCCAGATTTACCCATCCGGTGGAATCGTCCTGCAGGTTAACGCGCACCTGCTGAATATCTACATTCACTTCTGTGGCATTGTACGGATTGTCTGTAAGTCTGATCCTTAATTCGGTTGTATCCTGATTGTCCTTTTTACAGGCAATAACGGTACCGATTATAATAACTACGGGGATTACATAACGCAGAGGTTTCATAGTTTACATTTTGCCAGTGAGCATGGAAAAATCATGCCGAAAAAAACTATCCTGTATCGTAAAAAGCTGTTTTTCAGATAGTAAGTAATTGACAATTAGCAACTAAGGTAAGTGGGTAAAATAAAGCATGGAAAAATAAAAACATTTATTATATCTTGTTTGCAAATCTGTAACCAATGAAAGCACACATTCTTTCAATCCACCCGTCATGCCTGTACAGCAGGCTTTTTCCCTCAGGCCTCCCTGAGCAGGATCACCAGCTTTTCCATCCATTTTTAACCGGCAGGTTCCTTCATTCATGAATATTATTACTGGTTACTCCCGTACTACAGACGGAAAGTAATGGTTAAGTATTTTAATTAATGACCCGGCTATATAAGCAATAAACAGCTGCTATTTATATCCGGTTATCATCCAACAAAATCCTCCTTATGAAGAGAGCTATACATCTTCTGTTACTGTGCTGTCATGCATTTTCATTGCAGGCACAAATTACGACCCCCGTTAAGCGTGCCAATTTTGAAGTAGATGGTGGTCTACGGGCTAATATCTTTAATGGAACCCCCAATTCTAATGGCGATGACTGGTTTGGAAATGGGGACCCCGGCACAGGTACCTTTGTTATAGATACTACCGGTGCAAGCTATATCAACCAGTTATACATCAACAATCCTGCTTCCAGGATGCTGCCCTTATTTAGGGGTATGAATTATCCACAGTTCTCTATTGTCAATAATGCCATGTTGATCGATGCAGTGTTTATCCGCGATCATCACGGAGATGATTCTACTGCTTTTGCATCGGGCTCCAATAAAAATGGAATGAGCCCGGCCAACTGGGCTACTCCTGTGGCCCAGGGCGTTCCCGATAAAAATGATATACTCGACATGTTCATGCACGTGAGGAGGGAAGGACCTGCCACTACCGACTCTCTCTGGTTGTTTGGAGGCGTTTCATTGGAAGGTACCGGGGGAAACCGGTATTTCGATTTTGAAATGTACCAGACGGATATCTATTATGAACGTGCGAGCCTTAGCTTTAAGGGGTATGGCCCCGATGCCGGACATACCAGCTGGGAATTTGATGCGGCAGGTAATATTACGAAAGCAGGCGATATCATATTTACTGCAGAGTATGGTGGTTCAGGGCTTAATAACCTGGAAGCCAGAATATGGGTAAACAAAAGCGCACTGTTGTCTGTAACGCCAACAGCCTTTACCTGGGGAGGCTCCTTTGATGGTGCTACTGCCGGGGCCACCTATGGTTATGCCAATATTCTTCCTTCAACAGCCGGCCCATTTTATTCAGGACTTCAATGCGGCAATAATACCTGGGCAGGGCCTTTTAGTCTGGTGCGGGTTGACAACAGTGTCGTGGTCAACTATAACGCCGATCAGTTCCTGGAATTTTCTGTCAACCTTAGTAAACTGGGCCTCGATCCGTTGGTAAGTGTAGGCGATCCCTGCACTATGCCATTCCGGAGGATCCTGGTAAAATCCCGGTCTTCAGCTTCCTTCAGCGCCGAGCTGAAAGATTTTGTGGGGCCCTTTGATTTTTTCCGCGCCCCCATGGCGGCAGCCTCTGCCGATATCCCGGTATTTTGCGGTACTACAGGCATCAGTACCCTTAGTGTAGGTAATCCATTGGTCACATCCCTGTATACATGGACTACATCCGATGGAAATATTGTCGGCAGTACCATCGGACCAACTATTACCGTTGATCAGCCCGGTTCCTATATTGTAGCACAGGAGTTAATGGATAGTTGTGGTACTACCTATGCAAAGGATACAGTGGTAGTAATGCTGGATGTGGGCTGTTCTTTGTTACAACAAAAAGATAAAAAAGGGCGCTTTATATTCAATAGAGCAGCAGATAAGCGGGCGGTATTATTGCAGCCCAATCCCGTGAACAGTCATGTCCAATTATCCATAGCAAGCCCTGCAAAAGATGAGGCGGCCATTGCTGTCATCGATCTTTCAGGAAGGGTATTGCATACTATTAAAAGAACAGTATCAAGAGGGACTACAATCATAGATTTTGAATGCCCTGCCCATTGGCGAAGTGGCGCCTATTGGATTAAAGTGGTGTTGGCTGGTGAGATCTTTACAGAGAAAATGATCCTTGTTCGATAAAGGAGCGGTCACCGCCAGTGTATGGACTTGCAAGGCAATTCCCGCTGGCGGTGATTATTGTAAGCTGGGGCTTAATACTTCCGTATTCTTAACCTCAGGCTCGGGTATAGCATTGAGCTCGTTTTTCTTGACCCTGGCTACATCGATGGGGTCGCCAAACAGGAAGAACAATTTCTTTCTAAACCCTTTGGCACCTTTCATGTCTTTCCATATATCGGAATATTCATGAAAGTTGAGGTACAGCGGGTTGATCTTACTTTCAAGAGGACTGGTAATCCCGTATAACGCCTGCTCTTCCTCCGCCTGGTACGTGCCAAACAGCCGGTCCCAGAAAATGAAGGTAGCGCCATAGTTTTTATTGATATACTTTTCCTGCGATCCGTGGTGCACCCGGTGATTCGAAGGCGTGGCAAACAGGTATTCGATAACCGGATGTAATTTCCGGATGTACTCCGTATGTACCCAAAACTGAAACAGTACCGCGATCTGGCTGGTGATAAAGAATATGATCGGGTGAAAGCTAAGTATCATCACCGGCATAAAGAAGATCAGCTTCAGGTTTTGCATCCAGCTTAAGCGGAAAGATACCGTCAGGTTATATTGCTCACTGCTATGGTGTACTACATGCGTGGCCCACCAAAAACGTTGTTGGTGCGATATCCGGTGCGACCAGTAACTGGCCAGGTCGAAAATAAGGTAACAGGGAATAAGCGTCCACCAGCTGAAGTGCATGCGCCAGGGGATCGCATTGTAGATGATGATAACAATATAGAACAGGCTTACTTTTAATAAAGTATTAATGATCACATTGCCAACGCCTACACAAATAGAGCCGATGGAATCCTTCTTGTCATAAAGATGATGGCTTTGTCTTTTCGAAATATACCATTCCAATAATACAAAGAGAAACATGACCGGGGCTGCCCAAATGATGATATTGGGCGTATGCTGTTCGATCTCATCCAAAGAACTAAACTCAATCTGGGGTGCACGGAAAATATCACCTAATCCGAAAATTTTTAAAAACATAGAGCAATACGTTGATCTTTTATGGGGGTTATCATTTCAACCTATACTTGTATAACGTACAATTATAGGACCTGGGTATCTCGTTAACCACGAAAATTTAAACGTAGGTTAAGTGAGATTGTTGTGATTCATGGCATCAGTAGGAGAGGAGATTAAAACAACCAACTTATGGCTAAATGGTAAGAAGGTGTATGATAATAGGTGTGTCTCGTCACTGCCAATTGCCCCAAGATACCCAAACCCGGTTTCCCGGCAAAATAAATGATTTGTTAAGAGGAATGGTAGGAGAAATGCTGCTTATTCTCCCCAGGCTGTAATCACGATCCTCCTGCTGCCGCCTCTGTTGCGGTGCTCGCATAAATAGATGCCCTGCCAGGTACCCAGCGCCAGCTGTCCGCCAACGATGGGGATCATGACCGAACTACCCAGCAAAGCTGCTTTCAGATGCGCCGGCATATCGTCAGGTCCTTCGTCATTGTGTACATAATCCGGATCATTTTCAGGAATAGCTTTATTGAACCAGGTTTCAAAGTCTTTCCGTACCGTGGGATCAGCGTTCTCGTTGATGGTGAGCGAAGCAGAAGTATGTTGAATGAATACCTGGCATATGCCCGACTGTAGCTGGCCTATGGCGGGTAATGCCCTTAACACTTCATGCGTGATCAGGTGAAATCCCCGGGGCCGCTCCCTTAAGGCCAGAATTTGCTGATGGATTTTCATACCGCAAAATACGAATTCATTCCCCCGTTTCAGCATGTGGGGCATCCACAGGCTTCGATTGCGGTGAGCCTTGCTGACGCAGGAAAATAGAAAGCACCACGATCGCAAAAACCGATAAGAATTCACTCTGCCAATTCTGAAAAGACTCGAACCAGAAACGCGAATCGATGATATACTCAGAGAACGACTCCGTAGGCAGCCCCTTCTGCAACAGCTGGTCATTCTCGTCTTTGAGACTTCCGTAGAAGTGTGCGAAAAACGACAATACGAACAACAGCAGCAAAGATATTGTCAGCGAGTGTTTATATAGTTTCAGTATCCAACCTCCTTTTCGTACAGCCCAGGGAGCGCCTTTACGCTTGGGGTCAGGTTCCCGGTCCACGGCCTCCTCACCCTCACATTGCTTTGACTCCGAAGACCCCTTTTGCCTTAGCCAAATGGTAAGCACCACAAAGAGCGCCATTTGTAAAAACTCACTTTCCCAATTTTCAAAAGTGGCCTGGATAAAATGTCCCGAGTGCACGTACGCACCATAACCTATCGGCTGATGCCCTTCTTCAACACGCCCCCTATTGTATTCGGCAAAGCCCGTAAAGAATTGCCCTGCCATAGCCATCACGAATAGCAGCAGGAACACGATAGAAAGACTATTATTACGAATGAATTTCATCCTGAGGGTTTGTACAGGATGCTATGCGAAAGATATACCATTAGCGCCTGTAACACCCTTACCTGACAGGCGCCCTGTTATTCGTGCATAAAGGTCCACAGCTTGTATATCTTACCGGGCTTCTTCTGAAGAAATATCCATGTTTTCAATCCTTGCCAATGATTTAGATAATCCTTTGCCTGTTTGCGTCAGCGGTAACAGGATGCTGAAGGTGGCGCCTTTGTTTTTTTCTCCGCTGGCCGAGATATCTCCGCCATGGCGCTCCACCACTTTTTGACACAACGCAAGACCCAGGCCCGTACCCTCATACCTGTCTTTGGAATTGAGCCTGGTAAAGGCAGAAAATATCTTTGACTTGAATTTGTTGTCAAACCCGATTCCATTGTCACTAACGCGTATGGTAACGGCGTCAACGTTGTTGTAACTATGCAATTGAGAAGTAATTGTTATAACAGGAGCCTCTTCAGCTTTGGAGAATTTCAGCGAATTATAGATCAGGTTGTAAAATAGCTGGTACAACAGGATACCCGATCCCTCGATCGTCGGCATCAGTTCCCGGTCAATGACCGCTTGCTTTTCCTGGATCAGTAGTTCCAGGTCTGTTTCTACCTGCCTCACTACCTCGTTGAGATCAACTTGTTTAATATCCTGGTTGGAAGAGCTTGCAGATGAAAAGCTGAGTATACTTTCGATCATCACCTGTATCCGGTCCGTGGCATGTTGAAGTTTACTGAGATAAAACTGGCTTTCTTTACTCAGCCGGTCAAATGAATCGTCTTTTAATCTGCCCGACCATATTTTGATCTTACGCACCGGCTCTTTCAGGTCGTGGCTGGTAATATGTGCAAACTGTTGCAGATCATCATTCGATCTTTGCAATTCAAGCGTCCGCTCATGCACTTGCCTGCCAAGTTCCTCAGCAAACAGTTTTTGTTCAGTAATATCGATCGTAATACCAACCATCTTTAGCGGCTCGCCACTGTCTTTGTAGATGGGATTGCCTGCTGCCCTTATCCAGCGGATGCTGCCATCACGCCAGCTTACCCGGTATTCAGCATTATAGGTCTGACGGTTTTGTACCGCCTCATTCATGGCATGCTCTTTACCCACCTTATCCGATGGCAGAATAGCCGCCACTATATCTTCGTAATAGAGCTTGCCCTCCAGGGGAAGCCCCAAATGAACCCTGCTTTGTTCATTACAGGTAACCTCTCCCGTGTCAAACATATACTCGAACGATCCCAGTCGGGCTGCTGCCAGCGCCAGTTCCAGCCTGTTGGCAGTACTACTGGCCGCCGCTTCCATTTCCTGCAATTTATTTACGTTATGCACCTGGTTCGTCACATCCTGGCAAAGCGCCATCACGCCCGATATACTGCCATCTGCCTCCCTGTAAGGTTCATAGGCCAGGTTCAAATAACCCTCGATCGTATCGCCATTGGAATATACCCGGTAAAGCTGATTGTACAGGTACACCGGTTCCCCCGTGAGCCGTACGTTGTCCAGCATCGCGCGGAATGGATGCTCTACTTCCGGAACGATCGTGAATAATTCCTTGCCAAGTATTTCTTCTACCGTTCTTCCAATGAGTTTGCTATAGGCTTTATTCACCAGCGTAACCAGCATGCCTTCCCCTTCCAATACTACAATGCCGATGGTGGCCTCCCGCACCAGGTTACTGAACCGTTGTTCGGATATCCGGATCTTCTGAAGGTTTTGAACCGATTGAGTAGTTTCCGTGCAAACGACCAGTACCCCTTCCACCTTCCCGCTTTCACCCTTCACAGGGCTGTAACTAAACGTCCAATACACATCTTCCATCTGCCCGTTACGAAAGATCGGGATCAGCGCATCTTCCAGCCACGTCGATTCCCCGCCATCCAGTACCTGGCGCATCAGCGGGTAGATCGTTGACCAGATTTCCGGCCAGCAGTCTTTTCCTTTTTGTCCAAGCGCAATCGGATGCTTGCCTTCATTGCCCAAACTGGGGCGGTAGGCATCATTGTAAAACTGCACATGCTCTTCTCCCCACCACAAAAACATGGGGAATTTGGAATTAAGAAGAATGCTGACAGTCGTCAACAGGCTCTGCGGCCATTGTCCGGGAACCCCGATAGGGCTGGCTGCCCAGTTATAAGACCGGGTAAGTGCCCCCATTTCCCCACCACCTGCTAAAAAATTAGAAACATCCATTTTAAAACAACAATTCAATCTAAAGTAGTAAAAATAACATATTTCCGTGGCGCCACAGGCTTGCCTGCCTTGAGGAATAAAATACGCGGTTTTCCACAGGTGATATCTCAAACCGGCCTATGAGCAAGTTTGGCATCTTTTTTTCAAGGAAAGGAGTATGGCAACGTCCGTAAATATCACTTCTCCATTACTCTACAGGTGCTTCTGTACCTGTGCCGGATTCATTCTCATATCGAGCGATTATACCATCAATCTCATCGGGCTGTACCCCATTATGGAGAGAACAATAACACAACTTGGTAACCTTGTTTCTCTCGATACTTTGCGTAAATGTTTTATTGTTACCAGCCTGGTGCTGGCATTATCCCTGATCCCATAGCCCTGAGTGGACCTTTCTATAATGCTGTGTTCATACCTCCCAGGATACTTTTATTTCCAATCAGCGCAACAGGAAATTTTTCAAACAACTGGGCGACAGCTAATTTTTCTTCAATAGTATACTTTTCCCCTGTAAACTGATCGTAACCAATACCACCGATCTCCGTCGGCAACAACAGGTGTACCCCCTTCCACAAGGAATGCCCGATCCTTACAATGTCGCGGTGTAGCAGCGGCACTACTACCAGTATCCAGTCGTTTTCATGTCTTCGCAAAAAAGCGATCAATGGAGCAGGTCCATCCGTGTACACCCGTATATAATCTCCTTGTGCAAATAATGCAGGATTGTTGCGGCGGCATTGCAACCCTTTCCATACAGTGAATAATTTGCCTGCACCTTTTATAGCCTGTTCATCTATCCAATCTAGCAAAGCAGTGCCCCCCTCCTGGTCAAGCTTTTTCAAGGTGCTGAGCCATTCACGACGGATTGTGTAATCTACCGGCCGCCGATTGTCAGGGTCCACATAACTGAAGTCCCAAAGTTCACATCCCTGGTAAATATCCGGAATACCCGGCGCCGTTATTTTCAATAACACTTGTGCAGGTGTATAGATTGGCAGATAGCTATCCAGTCTTGCCATGAAAGAGCGTAAGTGCAGCCGGAATGGATGTTTTTCACTAAGCAATTGCCGGGCAAATGCTATACAGGTAGCTTCATAGCCGTCGTTTGGCTGCTCCCAACTGGTCTGCACCTTGGCTTCCCGCAATGCTTTACGGAGATAATCGTCCAGCCGCTGCAGAAATTCCGTGGAGATCACTCCATCCGAAGGATAACCTGCAACAATCGATTGGTAAATAAAATAGGCATCATTGATGCCAGGGCCATCTGTTCCATCCCCTGCAGTGCTTACCAGTTCCTGCCATTCAGTAGGGAAGAGGCTAAGCAGGTTCAGCCGCAGGCGCCCGTCTTCCCCGCGTTTGGTATCATGCGTGGTAGAGCCATTGAGCGATAAAGGCGTGGTGGCCTGCCGTTGTTCCATCAATTGGTGAAATGCTTCCGCAGTCAGCGGTCCTGCCGAAGGATCGTCACCCACTTCGTTGTGCGATAGCAGCGCATTGTACACATAAAAACTGGTGTCTTCTACTCCCTTCGCAGTGAGCGGACCGGTAAATTGCATCAGCCTTTGCAGGAAGCCAATCCGTTGTTTCGATGGCGTGGATGTTTTTCCCTCCCACAGGTCCCGCAGAAAACGCAAGGGCTGTTCCAATGCCGGGTATTGCCCGTGCGCCGCCGCAAAAGTACCCTCCAGTATTTGTCTCTCATAAGCAGAGAGCGACCCTGTTTGCGGGTATAACCGGTACACAGGCAGCAAGAGCATAAAAGCTGCCAGCGTTTCCTTTACCTGTTGCCGGCTGATTGAGGAAGGCATGCCTGGCAACGCATAGAATAAGCCCGTGAGGTTGTCCCACTCGCCCTGCATATAGTGTGTAAGAATATGTTTTTTCTTTTCCTGTACCAGCGCTTCATAAGATGGTATGTCTGGTACCAATTGTCCATAAAATGTATGTAACAATTCCCATCCTGCTGTATCCGTAAACAGGCGGTTGAGGTGCGACAAAAATTCATAACCGCTGCTGCCCTGCAGCTGCCAGTCGGCCGGCAACAGTTCCCCTACCTCCAGTATTTTTTCGGCTACGATATAGGTATCCTTGCCCACCAGCTTGCGCAGGCGTTCGATATACTGTGCCGGATCTTGCAATCCGTCAATATGATCAATGCGCAATCCCTGGATCAGCCCGCGTTTGTACAGCGCATCGATAAAACGATGATAACTGTTGAATACCGCTTCGTCTTCCATCCGCAGGCAGATCAGTTCATTGACCGTAAAAAAGCGCCGGTAATTGATCCTTTCAGACGCCTCCCGGTAAAAAGCCAGCCGGTAGTATTGCCGTTGAAGCAATTGCAACAGCATGGGCGGATGGCTGTTGACGATATTGGTTAACCGCTTTACCCTGCCATCACTTGTTATGCTGATTAATTGCTCATATTTTTTTGCTTTGAATTGCTGCCATCCCAATACCGTTGGGTGCAGCGAAGCCTGGCGCATCAATTCCTGCAGCCAGCTGTGCATAGGACCTGCATCTTCTTCGGCTTGTATAGCATCCATCAAAAAAGGATACGCCGATAAAGATAGCGGGTACGATCGTTCCCCATAATGAATACCTGGCCCCCGGTCCGTGATCAGGAGCCGTATGCTGTGGTCTTTCACACAATCTTCCAGTTCCTTGCCCAGGAACGGTACCATCAGTTTTCCATGCAAAGAGGGATGCGGATGCTCCCAGTCAATGTCGAAGAAGCGATAATACTGCGAAGCGGGGCCCCGCTCCAGTACATCCATCAGCCGGTAGTTGTCCCCGTGAAAAGCCATATGGTTAGGCACAATGTCCTGTAGCCAGTTCATTTGATGCTCCCGCAGCTTACCTGCCAAAGCAGTTAATTGTTCAGGCGTGCCAATGGCCGGATTCAGTACATGCGGATCAGTCACGTCGTAGCCATGCAGGCTGCCCGGCACCGCGCGAAACAGCGGCGCCGCATACACCGTCGATATTCCTAACTGGTATAGATAATCTATCAATTCTTCCAATTGCCCAAGCGTATATTGCTCGTGTAATTGCAGGCGGTAAGTAGCCGTGATACCCGAATCGTTTACTGCTGTCATAGAGTTATTGTTTCATATACCACCACCGTATAGCCAGGCAAGCTGATATAATCGTTTGTATCAATAGTGTCAGGCAATTCCTGTCCCGGAGAGTTAAATACTTTTTTTAACGATCGATTCCCTGTATAGGCAAAATGAGTAGTGTCTTCCTGAAAATTGAACCACATGGCCAGCGTATCGCCGGCGCTATTTCTTTCCACATACAGCAGCGTATTATTGTAAGCACGCGCCATCGTGCCATCGCGCTGCGTATTTTGCATAGCCGGACAGGTTTTCCGGAACTGGATAAGCTGTTGGTACCAGGCCAGTAATGCCCTACCTTGCTCAGTGCTTGTTTCCCAACCCAGCTTGCTTTGTTCAAACACTTCCATCGATTGTGGATCAGGCACCGGCCCTTCCCAGTTAAAGTATGCAAACTCTTTACGCCGGCCTTCCCGGAGCGATTCGATCAGCGCAGGTTCAGCATGATCCGTGAAATACAAAAAGGGATGCTGTTCTCCATATTCCTCCCCCATAAAAAGCAGTGGTATATGCGGCGACAACAATACAGTAGCAGCTACCAGCATCAGTTGCCCGATTGTAAGCGTAGCTGCCAGCCGGTCGCCGGCCAGCCGGTTCCCGATCTGATCATGGTTTTGGGCAAAGACGATAAATTGGTGATAAGGATTATCAACTGGCAGCACACCAAAATGTTTCTTCCGGTGTACCGAATATTGCCCGGTATACACATACGTATCGTTGAATGCCTTCGCCAGGTGATCCAGCGTGCCAAAATCTTCGTAGTAGCCGTTCACTTCTCCGGTAATCACTGCATGGAGTGCATGATGAAATTCATCCATCCATTGCATATCGAGTCCGTAACCGCCTTTTGCAGGCGGGTTAATGTATTTCGGATCATTGTAATCCAGCTCCGCGATCAATAACTTCTTGCGGCCTGTTTCCTTTTCCAGTTCCCGCACCGCCGTTGCCAGTTGTGCCAGGAAGGGGCGGGCGCTCACATCCCAGATAGCGTGTACTGCATCCAGCCGCAATCCGTCAATGCGGCATTCATCCAGCCATAGCAGCGCATTCTGTATAAAAAAATGACGTACCCCATCACTCCAGGCATCGTCTATATTCAGCGCCTTTGCCCAGGGCGTTTTGTATTTGTCCGTGAAGTAAGGGCCAAAATCACTCACATAATTTCCTTCCGGTCCCAGGTGGTTATAGACCACATCGAGGATCACCGCTATCCCATGCGCATGCGCTGCATCCACGAGCGCTTTCAGATCGTCTACAGTACCATAACTGTTGTGCACTGCGTATGGATAGACCCCATCGTAACCCCAGTTGCGTTGCCCGGGAAACTGGGCAATAGGCAGCAGTTCGATAGCAGTAATGCCCAGCGACTGCAGGTAGGGTAATTTGCTAATCGTACTTAATAAAGTGCCTTCCCGTGTGAAACTGCCAACATGCAGTTCGTACACGATCAGTTGTTGAGGAGTAAGCCCTTTCCAGGCATTGTCAGTCCAGGTAAAATGATTCCCATCCACTACAGCCGAAGGCCCGTGTACAGTGCCAGGTTGACTGCGGGAAGCAGGATCGGGACGTAAAAGGCCATCTGCGGGTTCAAACTGATATAGGCATCCCGCCTTTATGCCGGGCAGCGTGAGCGTCCAATAGCCTTCCCCGGCTGCTTGCATCAGGTGCCGTTCGCCAGGTCTGCTCATGAGCTGCAAATACACCGCTTCACGAAGCGGGGCCCACACCGTAAAGATGCAATCTCCATGGGGCAATAATTTAGCGCCGGGTAGTAAGTTCATAGACCTGTTTTATTGCTTATAGCGGATACTCAACACCACGATACAAATATTCAGCACCAGCGATACGGCATTCGATACGATAATGATCCAGTCTTCTTTAAGGAAGCCATAAACGATCCACAATACCAGGCCCGCAAACAAAACACCCAGCATTGGTATAGACACATTTTCCGCTTTCCTTTCCTTACTGATCTTGATCAGTTGTGGCAATAGCGAAAGTCCTGTGCCAATACTGGCGCCGATCCCGATTAGCTGTATAGTATCCATGTAATATTCCTGCCTAAAATGATATGCCCGGAGATTGATCCCACAAGCGGGTATCCGGGAGGGCACTTATAGTATGTTGATTGATGATGATCAGGAAAAACTGGATATCATGAATGAAGCCATTAAAAAAGGTAATATACCTGCATTATGCGTGTGGGCCAACGGAATGAAAAAGGCAATGCTCCTTCTGGAGGAGGTAGTGCCAAACTTTATTTTCGTAGACATCAACATGCCTGTTGCAGATGGTTTCACTTGTCTGAAAGAAACACAGGCTTTATTTTATTAGAAGATATAGTTATTTTTTCTCCACCCACACAGCAATAGACCCTGCTGGTACCGGAAACTCTCCCCAGCCATCATCATTGATCTTAACCTCCGCCGGATGCTTGCCCAGGTAATCGATAAACGTTTTGCCCTTGTGTGAGGCCCCCATCTCCATGCTCTTGAATCCGTCTTCGCTATTAGATAACAATACAGCACAGCCCGAACCTTCCACATCCCCATGTCCTTCCCGGGTCCAGCCTACACAGTTTGGATGATCAAAATAATCCCGTTGCATACCATACGCATATCGTTTCCGCAGTTCCAGCAATTGCTCCATGTGTGCGCATTTGTCCAGGAATATCTCATGGTCCATGCCATCCTTTCCCTTATCCACATAGTGTGCTCCATACAGGTCAGGATAAAAAATACAGGGATAGCCCCCTTCACGCAGCAGGATCAAGGCATAAGCATGAGGCTTGAACCAGTTCTCTACAGGCGCTTCCAGTGATTGAAGCGGCTGCGTATCGTGATTGTCTACCACCGTCACTGCCAGTGCTGGCTGCACACTCACAAGACTATCGTGTAAGATCGTTGTCAGGTCAAAATCCTTGCCTTTCAACGAAGCGTGATAAAAGTTATGGTGAAGCGAAGCGTCAAAAAGCGACATCCGTCCTCCGGTAGCTTCAATATACTTCTCTAGCAACGGCAACTTGCCCGGAGCCCAGTATTCCCCTACAGCAAACAAGTCGGGTTTAATACTCCGCAAATGGTCCAGCCACTCATTGTAAAAATCAGGCGATATATGCTTCACCGCATCAATACGTACCCCGTCAATACCTGTTTCCTGCAATAGCCAGGCCCCCCATCTTTTCAATTCCTCCCTTACTGCACGATTACGGAACTCGATGTCAGCAAACATCAGGAAATCATAATTCCCTTTTTCCTCATCGATCACCTCTTCCCAGCCTTCACCATGTTCATTGAGGATCGAGAAGATCCCCGACTCTTGCAGGTCATTGGCATAATCAACACCCGTAAAGCAACGATGATCCCAGATAAAATCAGAATATTTCCCCTGCCTGCCCGGAAAAGTGAATTTGGTATAAGCTTCAATTTCAAAAGGCTCACTGGTAAATTGAGTGCGGTCCTCCGGGTCCACACGCCTTACCCACATCCGTTCTGTTTCATCCGCACCACCTTTATGGTTTAGTACAATATCCGCGTATACCTGTATGCCCTGGGCATGCAAGGCTCCGATAGCTTCCAGTAATTCTTGTTTCGTACCATACTTGGTACGTACCGAACCCTTCTGATCAAATTCGCCCAGGTCAAATAGATCGTAAGAATCATAGCCACTGGCGTTACCTCCTTCCTTGCCTTTATACGCCGGAGGCAGCCATACCGAATTGACGCCCAATTGCGCTAAGTGTTCTGCGTCTTTCGCAACCTGCTTCCATAAGCTGCCATCAGCAGGGATATACCAATGAAAATACTGGAACATTGTACCGTTAAGCATGGACTTTTTTTTTCTGTTATTAGCAATACCTAAGCCTTGTATAACTTGCTCTGTTTTAGGAAGAAAAAGAAGATTTAAGCACTATTCAGCCAGTTTTATTCACTCAATTGCGTAATTATATACACACACGCTGGTCAACTGCCCACCCAAATCGAATCAAAGCTTATCAAAGCAAAGCTTATCGAAGCAAGGGTGTATTCACACCCGACTCCCAACTCCCAACTCAGGACTCCACAACCGGCATCTTACTTTTCATCCAGTAATTAATGATCAGCGTAAAGGTCTTTTTAAGCTCCTCAAAACTGTCGTCCTTGATAAAAAAGCCATGTACCGAAAGATTATAAGCACGCTTTATTTGAGCATCCGAGGCTTGCGTACTCCAGAAAATAAAAGGGACACTATGAAATTTGGGCGATTCGTGGTCCAGCATCATCTGCCGTAGTTCAAAGCCATCTGTACCAGCCAGGTTGGCTGAACAAATAATAATAAAGGGCGCAAGATCTGCATGATTCAACTGTTGAACTACATCCGCTGCATTGTCCAAAAAACGCAACTCATTGGACAACTTCAGTTCTTCCCAGGCCTGACGCACCAATTCCCGGTCATCCTGGTCCTCGTCTATGATCCATATTGCTTCTGATTGCATGGTCGGTGGGTTTTGTTCTTGTAATAGCTTTAAAATTACATGCCATTGGCCGTCAATGTCCTGACTACATCGTTTAAGTTCCAATATCCATGCATTGACGGGCAATTTCCAGTTCCTCATTCGTAGGTATCACCAATACCTTCACCGGTTTCATGCCACTATGGATAGCGCGGATGCCCTTACCGGGTAATCCGTTCAGCACTCCATCGATCTCAATCCCCAGGTGTGATAGGCCGTCGCAAACCAGCGCACGCATACTACTATCATGTTCACCCACACCGGCTGTAAAGATCAGGCCGTCCAGGCCATTGAGTACCGCCATATAAGAACCAATGTATTTTTTGATCCGGTAAGCATAGAGTCCCCGGGCAAACTGTGCGCTCTTGTCCCCTTGTTCAGCTGCTTTGTTTACATCGCGCATATCATGATGCCCCGTCAGCCCCTGCAGACCCGATTGTTTGTTGAGCAAATTGTCAATATATTCCACACTATACCCATGGTGCGTCATCAGGTGCAAAAGCACTGCGGGATCAATATCGCCGCTTCGAGTACCCATTACCAGTCCGCTCACCGGGCTAAATCCCATGCTCGTGTCCATCGACCGCTCTCCCTCCACCGCGGCAACACTACAACCGTTGCCCAGGTGCAGGCTGATCAGTTTCGCCTCTGGCAGGCCCAAAAATTCCCGGGCTTGTCCCGTTACATATTTATGGCTGATGCCGTGAAATCCGTATGCCCGTATTTTATCCTGTTTATAGTAAGAATGGGGGATAGCATATTGAGCTGCTTCCCTTGGCAGATCATGATGAAAAGCCGTATCAAATACCGCTACTTGCTTCGCCTTGGGGAAGAAATTGGATGCTACTTCCAGGCAACGGAAGTTTACCGGATTATGAAGAGGAGCGAAGGGAAACAATTTTTTGATATCTTCCTTTACTCCTGGAGTAACCATCGTAGCCTTCGAAAAAGATTCCCCGCCATGCACCACACGGTGTCCCACCATTTCCACGGCTGACGGGTCTTGAATAACTCCATGTTCCGTATGACTCAGCAACAATACTACCTGCCGCATCGCGGCCGAGTGATCTGCTAAAGAAAGCTGTTGTTCCATCGTTTGATCCTCCCCGCCGGGAAAGCGGGTGAAATGGATCGATGCCTCCTTTTCTCCGATCCTTTCAGCAATGCCCGAGCAAAGCACCGCTTCAGCCGGCATTTCAAAAAGCCGGAACTTCAGCGAACTGCTGCCCGCGTTGATCACCAGTATTTTCATTTGACTTACTCCCGGGTTTAAAATTTCCATTGCCAATCCCTGATCTCAGGCATATCTACACCATGCGTGTTGATATAATTGCGGTGTTCGATCAGCTTGTCCTGCATCGCCTGCTTCAGGTACGAAGCATGACTGCCCAGGCCGGGCAAACGGTCGATCACATCCTGCACCAGGTGAAACCGGTCCATATCATTCAGCACCGTCATATCAAAAGGTGTTGTGATCGTCCCTTCTTCTTTATAACCACGCACATGAATATTAAAGTGATTCGTGCGCTTGTACGTCAACCGGTGAATGAGCCAGGGATACCCATGAAAGGCAAAGATCACCGGCCTGTTTTTCGTAAACAAAGCATCAAAATCATTGTCATTTAGTCCATGCGGGTGTTCTGTAATTGGTTGCAGCTTCATAAGGTCCACTACATTCACTACGCGGATCTTTAGATCCGGCAACTGTTTTCGTAAGATCGAAACAGCAGCCAGCGTTTCCAGCGTAGGCACATCACCCGCACATACCATCACCACATCGGGGTCTGTTCCCGCATCATTGCTGGCCCAGGTCCAGATGCCGATCCCCTTGGTACAGTGAATGCGCGTCTCTTCCATCGTCAGCCACTGCGGTGAAGGGTGCTTACCCGCCACCACCACATTCACATAGTGCCGGCTTTTCAGGCAATGGTCCATCACCGATAACAGGCAATTGGCATCCGGCGGTAAATACACCCGCACTACCGATGCTTTTTTATTCACCACATGGTCAATAAAGCCAGGGTCCTGGTGCGTAAACCCATTGTGATCCTGCCGCCATACATGCGAGGCCAGCAGGATATTCAGCGAGGGTAGCTTCCTGCGCCAGTTCAGGTGAGCCGTCATCTTCAGCCATTTCGCATGTTGGTTGAACATCGAGTCTACTATATGTATAAAGGCTTCATAACAATTGAACAGTCCATGACGGCCCGTCAGCAGGTATCCTTCCAGCCAACCTTCACATTGGTGCTCACTCAGCATTTCCATTACACGGCCATCCCGCTGTTGAAACTCATCCCCGGGCACCATTTCCCCCAGCCATTGCCGGCTGGTGGTCTCAAATACCGCATTCAGCTTATTCGACAACGTTTCATCCGGCCCAAATAACCGGAAATTGCGGTGGTCTGCATTCAGTTTCATCACATCGCGGATAAATGCGCCCAATACCAGCGTATCGCCTGGGCCTGTCTCACCGCGTTTCTTCACAGCCAGGCCATACTTCGAAAAATCAGGCATGCGCAGGTCCTGCAATTTACCGCCATGCGCATGTGTATTTGCTCCCATTCTTTTTTCGCCGGCAGGTGCCAGCGCCGCCAGGGAGGGAATTAAACCACCTTGTTCATCAAACAACTCTTCCGGCTTATAACTCCGCAGCCAGGCTTCCAACTGTTGTAAATGCTCCGGATTATGAGCCGGATTGTTCAACGGCACCTGGTGCGATCGAAAGCTGCCTTCCACCGCAAGCCCGCCAACTGTTTTCGGACCTGTCCATCCTTTGGGTGATTTTAATATGATCATTGGCCAGCAGGGGCGGGGAGCATCCGGGTGTTGCGCAGCATCCTGCCGGATCGCCTGGATCTCTGCTACTACAGCATCCAGCGCCTGCACCATTTGCTCGTGCATATTCATCGGATCATCGCCTTCCACCCAATGGGGTTTCCAGCCATAACCTTTGAAAAGAGAGGTTAATTCATCGTGACCGATCCTCGCCAGTACCGTTGGGTTGGCGATCTTATAGCCATTCAGGTGCAGGATCGGCAATACCACACCATCCGTTACTGCGTTCAGAAATTTGTTACTATGCCAGGCCGTAGCCAGCGGACCCGTCTCTGCCTCACCATCACCTACCACGCAGGCAACGATTAGCGAAGGGTTGTCAAATACCGCCCCAAACGCATGACTCAGCGAATAGCCTAGTTCTCCCCCCTCATGCATAGAGCCCGGGCATTCAGGCGATACATGGCTTGGAATACCTCCCGGGAAAGAAAATTGCCTGAAGAGTTTGGTAAGTCCTTCCTCATCACGCGTAATATCAGGGTAGATCTCCGAATACGTACCTTCCAGGTAAGTGTTGGCTACCATGGCTGGCCCGCCATGTCCCGGGCCGGAGATATACAACATATCCAGGTCATATTGTTTGATCACTCGGTTCAGGTGCGCATAAATAAAATTTTGACCAGGCGTGGTTCCCCAATGACCCAGCAACATTTGCTTAATATGCTCAATTTTCAGTGGCGCTTTCATCAGTGCATTATCACACAGATAGATCTGACCCACCGATAAATAATTGGCCGCCCGCCAATAAGCATCGATCTGGCGTAAAAGTTCCTGGTCGGTTTGAGGTGAACTGGCTCCCCGGGTTTGTTCTGCTGTTATTGCCATTATTCGGATTTAATGCATGAATTTTCCAGGTAGAGTAAGTATAAATCTCATGCCCCGAAGCCTTTAAAGGTCATTAGTAGATAAGTATTTGAATAGTTATGTTGCAGAAACCGCTATTTCAAATTCCTGAAGAATAAATACTCCATCCAAAGTCGCAACGCCAATCAGATATTGCTTTTGGAATAAGCCCGAAAGTAGTATATTGTATTATTCCGCAATTCACCTGTAAAGACCTGGCATTAAAAGCCACCCTCTTCCCCTGCCTGTTATTCATTTAATGGATATGTAAACTACACCATCGTATGCAAGTGCACTATTCATCTGCAGCTGTATTTCTGTTGCTGTCAATGTGCTTATGCCTCTTTACCGGAATACTTTTGCTGCTGTTCGCTCCCCGCGCAGCAAATAAAAGTAACTTCTTATTAGGTATTTACTTCCTGGGCTTTGCTTATACAATGGGCGTTGTTTACCTCATTTTTACACGCCAGATAGTATGGTTGCCACACCTCTACCGTACAGGCCACTTCTCCTGGATGTTATGTATTCCACTGGCATACCTGTATGTACGGGTTACGGTGAAGCCACAACCACTTGCCTGGAGCGACTTGGTCCACCTCTTGCCCCTTACTGTTTTTTTAATAGATTATACACCCTTTCTCTTTTCTTCCGCTGCTTATAAATTGGTGCAGATCAGGGCCGACCTGGAGAACCTGGAATTTTCCAACAGCTTCAGGCAAGGCTGGTTATTTCCGCCACATGCCCATGTAATCGCCCGCCTCGTGATCATTTCCTTTTATGGCCTTTTGCAGTTGCGGTTGCTCCTCAGACTGGACAAAAATGACAAACAGGAAAAACGGAAAATGTACAACTGGTTGATCACCTTTTCCATCCTCCAACTATTGCCCGTTCCAATTGGCATTTTTTCAATGCTGACCAGTATTGCATATGTCTGGTGTACTTGCGTTCCCCCGGCGGGCGCGGCGTTCCTCGCATCCATAAACTTATTCCTCTATCCACAGGTATTGTACGGAATGCAAAGTTCCCAAACACCAAAAGTACACCCGCCTGCGCTACCCAAAGCAGTTACAGAAGATGCGCCCGTCAACAAAAAGAAAGCCTTGCTCGAAAAATTGATGGCAGAAAGCAAACCCTGGCTCAATAACAATTATACCCTGGCCGATCTGGCCAATGCCCTGCAAATGCCCCTGCACCAGGCTTCCGCATTGATTAACCAGGCCACAGGCACCAATTTTAATGATTATATCAACCAGTACCGTATCAATTATGCTATTGACCTCATCAAAGCCGGAAAGACTGTACACCTCAACATGAAGGGGATTTCAGAACTGTGCGGGTTTAATAACCGGAATACCTTTACCATCGCCTTTAAAAAAGTTACCGGTATATCACCTTCAGCATTTCTGGAGACCCTGCGAAGATGAAGTACATTAACCAGGTACCGGTCTGCTTTGGAAGCCATCAGTCAGAGGCTGGTACAGGATTTATACAAATACGCTAAAAAAACATGCGTACTACTACATTTAAGGTCGTGGCGGTAGAGGATGATGAGGATGACCGCATGTTACTGGACGAAGCCTTTAAAGAGATCGGGTATGAGGCCGATATCAAAAAAATGCCCGATGGCGACGTTTTGTTCGATTATCTGGGCAAGATCGGCAAAGAATTATATCCCTCCCTGATCGTATTGGACAATTCCCTGCCCCGCAGGTCAGCATTGGATGTGCTCGTCCAGCTTAAAGAAAACAAGGATTACAACCATATCCCCGTGGTAATCTATACTACCATTGTATCACCCCACGTCAAAGAACAGTTATTGGCGGCAGGTGCACTTAGCTGTCTCCAAAAAGGAGGGGCTATGCAGGAGATCGTGGAAAACGTAAAATGGTTCCGGGAGATTGCAGAGGCCCAGGCCGCAGGCAAACAATTGCCCAGGTATAAGGGCAATACTTATATTTAATTTATGACAAAAGGACCTATTATCATTGTAGACGACGATGCGGACGATCGCGAGATATATGCAGAAGTCATTAGAAGCATGGGCATACCCAACGAGATCAGGTTTTTCGAAGGAGCACCCGGGGCATTGGACTATTTAAGCTCCACTCCCGAACAACCCTTTGTCATCTTATCCGATATCAACATGCCGAAGATGAATGGCCTTGAATTTAAAGAAAAGATCCAGGCCAGCGAGTTTCTCCGGTTAAAAGGCATACCCTTTGTTTTTATTTCTACCAATGCCGATCCCGCAGCTGTTCGGAAAGCACATGTGCTCAGCGTACAGGGATATTTTTTGAAGCCGTCTAATATGACAGCCATCCAGGCCATGCTCTCCAAAATATTTGCTTACTGGGAACTTAGCAAGCATATTAATAACGTGTAAAAAATAACTACCCATACTGGGCATGTACAGTTATCGTGGCATGGTATTTTAAGAAAACTGGTAAATTAACCTCTTATACATGAACACAATACAGAACGTATTACTGGCAGATGACGACGCAGACGACCGTATGTTATTTCGGGACATCATAAAAGATCTTGGACTTAAGCTCACCCTCCATACCGTCGAAGACGGAGTTCAACTCATGGATTACCTGAATGCAGCCACAAAGTTGCCGGAAGCTTTATTTCTCGATATCAATATGCCTAAAAAAGATGGGCTGGGCTGTCTGCGCGAGATCAAGGCCAGCGAAAAATTGGCTTCCCTGCCTGTTATCATATTCTCCAATTCTGAAAACCATATGCTGGTAGAATTGATGTTGAATGAAGGAGCCGCCTATTTTGTGCGTAAACAGCCTGGCTACAATAAAATGCTGAAGCTGATCAATAAATTATTTTCTTTGGATAAGCAATTGCTGCAAGAGAAAAAGGAAATGAACGAGTTTGTGATCAATGCCTAAGCCTTGTATCATTGACCTGGTGTATTTCAATGTTCATTTTTGCCGTGGAATTTGTGCCCAAATATAATGGAGGATGAGTTTGCTCTCTCCCTCAATTCTGCATACGGTATTCATTGGGCGTGATGCCAACGCGTTGCTTAAATAAGCGCGTGAAATGAGCAGGGTATTTAAAGCCCAGTTCCGTAGCCACCTGGCCCACCGATTTATTCAGGTCAAATATCTTCTCCTTGGCAATATCAATGATCTTCGATTGAATATACTCCTGGGCCGATTTGCCCGTTTCCTTTTTTATCAGGTCCCCAAAATAGTTGGCCGATAAATTAAGTTCACTGGCACACCACCCAACTGAAGGTAGTCCTATCGTATGCGGATTGTCTGATTCAAAATAACCATTCAACAAAGTTTCAAACCTTTCCAATATCCCCTTGTGCACAGTCTCACGGGTGATAAACTGCCTGTCATAAAACCTTTGACAATATTCTAAAAACAATTCAATATTGGAAGCGATCAATTTTTTGCTGTGCTTATCGATAGCATGTTCAAGCTCATATTGGATTTTCGAAAAGCAGTCCATAACGATTTGTCGCTCCCGTTCCGATATATGAAGCGCTTCCCGGCTTTCGTAGGAAAAAAACGAATACTCCTGGATATGTCGCCCCAGCGAAGTGCCGTGTATCAGGTCCGGATGAAACACCAATGCATGACCCTTAGGTTGATAAATTTCGGTATTGTTATTACCGGCTACTTGTCCGGGCGACATGAACACCAAAGTTCCCTCCTGGTAATCATAAGTATTCCTGCCATAGATCAGATCTCCACAAATCACTTGTTTTAAAAACACAACATAAAATCCGAAATACATACGATGCCCGCTTCTGGGATTTGCCTTTGATAGGTCAACCACACTTACCAACGGGTGAAGAGTTTCATGGTTGTTAAAGACATTGTAATCGCTAACCGTATTGAATTTCAGCAGATTGTCCATAACTCGGCTAATTTCAGTACTAAAATTACTGCATTATTGGACCTTTACCCGTTTTTGATCATCCCGTCAGTGATCTTGGTAAGGATACCAGTAATTGGTATAAGCATTACTACGCAAATGGAGTCCATCTTTGTATACCATCCCATCCCCCCGTCTAATCATACAATAACCACTACTATGAAAGTTTTATCAATAACATTTTGGGCACTAATAGCCTATCCCTTATATGCGCAACAACCTGCTACCGCTTTGACAGTTCGTACAAGCTCCGGAATTGTAAGTGGTCTGATAGAAGGAGATGTTTCCAGCTTCAAAGGAATTCCCTATGCAGCTGCCCCGGTTGGTGCTTATCGTTGGCGGCCTCCCCAGCCTGTGCCGGCATGGCAGGGAGTTCGTGATGCAAGTAAGTTTTGTGCCGATTGTGCTCAGGCAGGCGCCCGCAACAGTGCTGGCGCAATCAGGGCCAACTCGTCAGAGGATTGCCTGTTTCTAAACTTATGGCTACCTGCAAATGTCAAAACAAATGCTAAACTCCCCGTAATGGTATGGATTCATGGCGGCGCTTTCGTATTTGGCAGCGGCTCCCAGCCTGGTTTTTCAGGAACACAATTCGCAAAGCAAGGTGTCATCCTGGTAACCTTCAATTATCGCTTAGGACGTTTCGGCTTCTTCGCTTTCCCCGCCTTAAGCCAGGAATACCCCAATGAACCGAAAGGTAATTATGCGTACATGGACCAGATTGCTGCTCTTCAATGGATACAGAAGAACATAGCCGCATTTGGAGGCGATCCTAAAAACGTTACTATCTTCGGAGAATCAGCAGGTGGTGTTTCAGTGCATACACACCTCACTTCTCCGCTTTCGCGCGGCCTGTTTCACAAGGCAATTATTGAGTCTGGTGGCGGCCGGGATGGCGTGCTCACAGGACGGCCAATACGTGAAAATAATATTGACCCATTTTACCCATTGTCTGCAGAAACAATTGGGATAAACTTTGCGCGTCGGTACCACGTCGAAGGAACAGATACAGCAGCCTTAGCGAAACTCCGTTCCCTCAGCGTAGCAGAAATTGTAGATGGAGGCCAGGAAAGTGCAGGGCCGGGCGGATCACCTACTTATTCCGGACCTATTCTTGATGGTCGTTTGGTAGTAGAGACTGCTGAAACTGCCTATAAAGCCGGTCGGCAGTTGAGAGTGCCGCTTATAATTGGTTCCAACAGTGCCGACTTTATAGGATTTATCAGTGCCGGTACAAAAGACTCATTGTTTGATCAGTTCGGAAAAGGAAACGCTGATGCCAGAGCTGCATACGACCCCAATGGATCTGCAGATCTTAGGACAATACTTGTTTTGGCCGGTACAGACCGGGCTCAGGCAGAACCTGCACGTTTCACCGCCCGCGCCTTCGCTGCAAATGGTTCGCCAGCTTATATCTACAGGTTCTCCTATATACCTGATTCTATGCAACGATGGATGCAGAATGGCGTACCGCATGGTGCAGAAATTCCTTTTGTGTTTAATACCCTCGATGCAAACCCCAGGTCAATGTCAACAGCCCGTGATCAGGCAGTCGCTAAGATGGTAAATACCTATTGGGCTAACTTCGCCAAAACAGGCAACCCCAATGGTCCTGGCCTTTCCAATTGGCCACGGTATGATCCAAACAGCAATGAGATCGTGGAGTTTCGCCCTGATGGCGCAGCTTTTGCTGCCCCTGACCCTTTAAAGGCACGGATAGACGTAACCGAACAGGCAGCGCCGCTCCCGAAAAAGAGATAATCCCCTCCGCCTGCCCGGATACCTGTAGCATTGGTAATTAAACCAGTAATCGATGTATAAGCTAAACCAACATTGGTAGAGACCTTTGTACCACAAACAAGAAACAATGGAAACAATAAGACTTAACAATGGGGTTGAAATGCCTATACTGGGTTTCGGCGTGTTTCAGGTAAAGGACCTGGCTGAATGTGAAAGAAGCGTGTTGGATGCATTGGCAACCGGTTATCGGTTGATCGACACCGCCGCTTCCTACGAAAATGAAGAGGCAGTGGGCAGCGCCGTAAAGAAAAGTGGTATAGCGCGCGAAGAACTCTTTATCACCACAAAACTTTGGATACAGGCAGAAGGATATGCAACGACCAGGGAAGCCTTTGAGCACTCCTTAAAAAAACTTCAATTGGACTACATCGATCTTTACCTTATCCATCAACCATTTGGCGATGTATATGGGGAGTGGAGAATAATGGAAGAATTGTATAGGGAAGGAAAGGTCAGAGCCATAGGTGTCAGTAACTTTCATCCCGACCGCTTGATTGACCTGATCATTAATAACGAGATCGTTCCCGCTGTCAATCAGATCGAAACCCATCCCTTCCATCAACAGATCGAGACACACCAGTTTTTGAAAGACAACCAGGTGCAAATAGAGTCATGGGGACCGTTTGCTGAAGGAAAGAATAATATTTTCAAAAATGACCTGTTGCTTTCGATTGGTAAGAAATATAACAAGTCAATTGCTCAGGTTATTCTACGCTGGCTTACTCAACGAGGAGTTGTTGCCATACCCAAATCAGTGCGAAAAGAAAGAATGGAAGAGAATTTCAACATCTTCGATTTTGTTATAAGCAAGGAAGATATGGAAGCTATCAAGACATTGGATACAAAGTCAAGCAGCTTCTTTGATCACCGTGATCCTGCGATGGTGAAGTGGTTAGGAGAAAGGAAATTGAATGATTAATGGAAGAGCAAAGTCATTCTATGGCTTTAAATAAAACAGTATTACTATGAAAATGATAAAATTAATTTCAGGATCAATCCTTATGGGAACAAGTATGTTTTCCTCAGCTCAAACTACATCAAAAAATCCCTTTACACTGGTCTACGAAAATGCTATTACAGAGAATGTGCCAGGAAAAGTGAATATTCACCAGGTGACTTATAAGCTGAATGGGATTGATATCGCAGCCAATGTTTATACGCCTGCCAATTATGACTCCTTAAAAAAGTATCCTGCGGTAGTTGTAGCACACCCCAATGGTGGTATAAAAGAGCAGACGGCTGGATTATATGCCCAGCGTTTGGCAGAGACCGGATATATAACAATTGTTGCCGACGCAGCATACCAGGGTGCAAGCGGCGGTGAGCCGCGTCATACCGATAAACCGGCATACCGGATTGAAGACATTCATGGTATGGCTGATTATATTACACAATACCCCGGAGTTGATACAAACCGTTTAGGAGTTTTGGGGATTTGTGGTGGCGGTGGTTATACTTTAAAAGCAGCACAATCGGACAAACGATTTAAAGCTGTCGCAACCTTAAGTATGTTTAATTCCGGTGAGGTAAGACGTAATGGCTTTCAAAATTCTCAATTGGCTACCATCCAGGAGCGTTTAAAAAAAGCTTCAGAGGCCCGCGCACAAGAAGCAGCAAGTGGTAAAATAATTTATGCAGGTGTGGCGAGCATAACAGATGACGAGATCGCTAAAATCCCAACTGATCTTTATCGTGAAGGATTTGTATACTATTATAGAACACATGCACACCCAAATTCAACTTTTTTATACACGATGAGCAGCCTGCTCGACTTAATGACATGGGATGCTGCCACTAATATGGATTTAATTGGCCAGCCTTTATTGATGATGGCGGGAAGCAAGGCAGATACAAAATATATGACAACTGAAGCATTTAACAAGGCAACCAAGGCTAAAAGTAAGGAGCTTTTTGTTATTGATGGAGCCACTCATATACAAACCTACTATAAGCCAGAATATGTGAATATGGCTATTACCAGGCTGGTTGATTTCTTCGGTAAAAATCTTAGATAAAAGCAGTAACTAATATTCAAACATATCATGCGCACAAGAAGAATGAAGTATATACTGCTATTGACAATGGCCTTAATTTCTGTCATTCCCGTCATTGCTCAAAATGAAACAAAGCAAAAGCCTTTACAGATCATGGAGCAAGGCAGTTTTGCAGTAGGTGGTAAGGTTCTTACCAGTCCCGGTACTTTCGACCCGATCAAACATGGTGCTTACACACCAGTTAACCCACCCACTGAGGGGCAGACCCTGCATGGTGATCATGCCTATGCTTTCTACCAGGTTCCGGCAAAGGCCCGAAAGCTGCCACTGGTGTTTTGGCATGGCCATGGTCAGTCTGCCAAAACCTGGGAAACAACGCCGGATGGTCGGGAAGGTTTTCAAACCATATTCCTACGTCGCAGGTTTCCGGTTTACCTGATCGACCAACCCCGGCGCGGCCATGGCGGTCGCAGTACAGAGCCTATTAACCTCCCGCTTACCCCTGATGATCAGGTGTGGTTCGGTATTTTCCGATTGGGCGTATGGCCTGACTTCTATCCGGGTGTTCAGTTTTCTAAAAATCCTGAAGCGCTGGACCAATTCTTCCGGCAGGGAGCGCCGAATACCGGTCCTTATAATGTAGAGGTAAACACCAGTGCTGTATCCGCTTTATTTGACAAGATCGGCGCAGGCATTCTTGTCACCCATTCACAAAGCGGCGGATTGGGTTGGCGTACAGTATTGAAGAATGCTAACATCAAGGCAATCATATCCTATGAGCCAGGTGGTGACTTTGTATTCCCTGATGGTGAAACGCCGGATTCCATTGTATTGGGTGGCCGCACGATCAAGCCGGCCACCATACCGATGTCGGAGTTTCAAAAGTTCACCAAAATACCCATTGCCATCTACTATGGCGATAATATACCAGACAAGTTCAGCACAAATCCTGGGCAGGAGCAGTGGCGTGTATTCCTGCAGGTGGCCAGAAAGTGGCAGGAAGTCGTCAATAAACACGGAGGTGATGTTACGCTTGTTCATCTTCCCGAGACAGGCATCACTGGCAATACCCATTTCCTGATGTCTGATCTAAATAATGTTCAGATAGCGGATCTGTTATCAAAGTTTCTCAAAGACAAAGGACTTGATTAACGTATCTGCCAAAACGCTTTTTTATGAAACAAATAATAGCCAGTTTGATAGTGATGGCAATATCCGCCGCTTTATTACCGGGATGTTTAAAGGCGCAACAGTCAGCCGCCGGTAACGAGGTGCTTATTGTATACCTCTCCCGCACCAACAATACGAAGGCCATAGCCGGGATCATTCATAAAAATGTTGGGGGTACGCTTGTAGCCCTTGAATTGGAAAAACCGTATCCTGCCAATTATCAGGCTACAGTGCAACAGGTGGCAAGAGAGAATGAGTCAGGCTTTCTGCCTCCATTAAAAACGAAGATCGATAGCATCGGTAAGTATGATGTTGTATTTGTTGGTTTTCCAACCTGGGGAATGCAACTGCCGCCACCCATGAAAAGTTTCCTGAATCAATATGAGCTGGCTGGCAAAACCGTCATTCCTTTTAACACAAATGGTGGGTATGGCATAGGTACCAGTTTTGAAACGGTGAAAAAGTTATGTCCTAAAAGCCAGGTGCTGGAAGGCTATACCATGACCGGAGGTTCAGAAAGAGACGGGAAACTACTGGTCATACAAGGCGAGAAAGCTGTGGAGGCAGAAACGGAAGTTAGAATGTGGCTGAAAAAGATCAATCTCCTAAAATGAACCATTTATGAATAAGCAAAGCATAAAGATTTTCGTGATATTATTGTTCTCAATAACAGGTGCATACAACAGCTTACAGGCTCAACAAAACCAATCAACACCCGGACTTACGCCCAGGCAACAAAGCATAGTACCCATCGCTGCCTTTACAGCTATAGGGGAATTGAGTTCTTTAAAAAGTGCTTTACATGAAGGATTAGATGCCGGAATGGCGATCAACGAGATCAAAGAAGTAATGGTTCAGTTATATGCTTATGCAGGGTTTCCGCGTAGCCTCAATGCCATTAGCACGCTTCAGTCAGTAGTAAACGAACGTAAAAAAAATGGCAAGACCGATCTTACTGGCAAAGAGCCTTCCGCAATCGATTTCAAACAATCCAGGTATGATTATGGGAAAAGGGTACAAACTGCCTTAACAGGCTCATCAGGTACAGGTGCCCCGCAGCAGTATGTTCCCGTAATCGATACCTTCTTAAAAGAACACCTTTTTGCCGATGTATTCGGCAGGGATAACCTCGATTATCAGAGCAGGGAGATCGCTACTATTTCAGCGTTGGCAAGTATGAGCGGAACAGAAGCACAATTACGTGCTCACTTGAACGTAGGCAGAAATGTAGGGCTTACAGAAAAGCAATTACGGGATATTGCTTTTACCGTATCAGCAAAGGTTAGTGAGCAGCAAGGCAAAAACATATCACAAATCCTGAACAATATGTTCAGATCTGCATCAGATGGTGCTACCAAATTAACGGATTCCAGAACTGAAAAAAGCGCCTCAGTGTTGGGAGTGTTCCCGAAAGGCCAGAAATTGCCAATCACCAATTTCACTGGTAATGCCTGGCACTACCCCATAACTCAGGCGGATAGCCTGTTTACTGGCAACATAGGCACTGTGACTTTTGAGGCAGGAGCGAGAACTAATTGGCATAGCCATCCGGGCGGTCAGATTTTAATAATTGTAGAGGGTATAGGATATTATCAGGAAAAAGGAAGCGCTAAAAGGACAATAAAAAGGGGAGAGACGGTCAAATGTCCTCCCAATACACCACACTGGCACGGAGCTTCAAAAGAAGAGGCCATGACCCACATTGCTATTGCAGGGATTACAAAGGGTGCACCTGTTTGGTTACAGCCAGTTACAGAGAACGAATATCAAAATTAGCAGTGTGCGCTACTTTTTGTTAGTTGCGCCAATTAAACAACAGTAGGGCTGGGGTACCACTGCCGATTAGCAATTCCAGCCCCCGAAATCAGGAATATTGGTAAATAGATCAGTAATATATATAAGCAGGTACCGGCAAAATTTGGGTAATTTAGGCTGGTATAAGCAATGGCCACAATATTGCAGTAGAAATCATTTGCCTAAAACATCAACCTTTCAAAATGGAACAATCTAAGTCAACCCACAGCAGGCGTTCCTTTTTAAGATCTTCATTACTGGCAGGGGGCGGTCTGATGATCAGTTTCACCTGGTTACCCAAAGCAGGGTTTGCAGATACGCCAAAACACATCGACCTTCCGGAGCAGTGGAATGAACTAAATGGCTACATAAAAATTACCACAGATAATGTCATAAAGATCTTTAACCCCAATCCCGAATTTGGGCAGAATGTGATGACCTCACTCCCGATGATCATAGCCGAAGAGTTGGAGGCCGACTGGCAAAAAATAGTGGTAGAAATGGGGCCACACGACAGTGTAAAATTAGGCCCCCAATTTACCGGCGGCAGTAATTCAGTAAGGATGTATTGGAAGCCACTCCGCGAAGCAGGGGCGGCCGCCCGACATATGTTGAGAGAGGCCGCAGCTCAAACCTGGAGCGTACCCATCGAAGAAGTCACCACCAAAGCAGGAATGCTTTACCATGAAAAAAGCGGCAGATCAGCAACCTATGGCAGCTTTGCATCAAAAGCTTCCGGCATACCCATTCCCAAAGGAGTAAAGCTAAAAGAGCCAAAGGATTTTAAAGTAGTACGAAGCTCAAAGAAAAATGTTGAAGGGTTGAAAATTGTGACTGGTAAACCGCTGTTTGGAATAGACTACAAACAGGAAGGTATGCTCATTGCCATGATCCAACATCCTCCTGCTTTCGGAATGAAATTCACCTCTTTTGATGCATCCGGGGCCTTGAAAATGCCAGGCATAAAAGATGTTTTTACCCTGAAATTATATGAGGATGGTTTCGAACAGGGCGGTTTTGATACCCGTACTTTCAACGATCTGCTGGTTGTAGTCGGCAATACCACCTGGGAAGTAATGAATGCCCGCAAAAAACTAATCGTGCAGTGGGAACCAGCCGGCGATACCAAAGATACCATGGGAGGAAGAAACGGAAAAAGGGAAGTGGTTGTTCCGGGAGAGTTGGAAACTACCAGCACGCAATTAGAAAAAATGCAGGAATATGCCAAAAAGCCTGCCCAGCAATTAAGAAAAGACGGAGACCCCGAGACGGCTTTCAAAAATGCCGCCCAGGTTATCGAACGCACCTACAATGCCCCGTTTTTGGCCCATAACTGCATGGAGCCAATGAACTTCTTCGCACACGTTACAGAGGAAAAAGCTTTGTTGGCAGGACCATTGCAGGCGCCGGGCTGGACAGAGCCTACCCTTGCAAAAATATTAAAGTTGCCAGCCGACAAGATCGAGATCCAGATGACCCGCATGGGTGGGGGCTTTGGTCGCCGTGCATATGGTCATTACCTCACAGAAGCAGCGCTCATCTCTAAAAAGGTAAAGGCGCCTGTCAAACTGATATATACCCGCGAAGATGATATGACCTATGGTATCTATCGCCCCATGTATACAGCAACTTACCGGGCTGCCCTGGATGAAAATAAAAAGCTCATCGCATTTCATGTAAAAGGCGGCGGCATTCCAGAGCATGCCATTCATGCAAACAGGTTTCCTGCTGGTGCAGTGGATAATTACCTGGCCGAAGGTTGGCAGATACCATCCAATATAACCATTGGCGCATTCAGGGCGCCGCGATCCAACTTCAATGCCGCTGCAGAACAATCCTTTTTGGATGAACTGGCAGAAGTAATGGACAAGGATCCCATCGACTTTAGATTGGAACTGCTGAAAAGAGCCAAAGAAAATCCTGTAGGGAAAAACAATGAATATGATGCCGACAGGTATGCTGCCATATTGAAACTGGTGAAAGAAAAGTCCGGATGGGGCAATCCGGAGAATAAAAAATACAGCAGGGGAGTAGCCGCCTATTTTTGCCATAATTCCTATGCAGCTCATGTGGTCGACATCGTGATGAAGAATGGACGTCCTTTTGTAGAAAGGGTTTTTAGCGCCATAGACTGTGGCATTGTCATCAATCCCGACGCTGCTACCAACATGGTGGAAGGCGCTGTGATCGATGGCATCGGTAATGCATTTTATGGCAGGTTAAGCCACAAAGAGGGCGCTGCAGAACAAAACAATTTCCACAAATACAGGATGATACGGCATAGCGAAGCGCCGGATAAAATTGAGGTGCATTTTGTTCAAAATGATATAGATCCTACCGGCCTGGGTGAACCACCCTTTCCACCCGTATTCGGTGCAGTTGCCAATGCCCTGTATAAAAGCACCAATAAAAGGCATTACGACCAGCCCTATCTCGACCAGTTGCTGCAGTCGGGTAACAAGCCGGAAAATAAAAAGACATTTTAGTTAACTGCTCACCATCAATTACCAACTATGCTCAAGTTAAATATCAACAGGAAAGTCTACGAACTGGACATTGATCCCGATACCCCATTACTATGGGCACTCAGAGATGTGATCGGTCTTGTGGGTACCAAATACGGATGTGGCGTAGCACAATGTGGCGCCTGCGTTGTTCACCTCAACGGTGAGGCCGTTCGGTCATGCGTTACAAAGGTTAGCCGGGCAGCAGGAAAGCAGGTAGTAACAATTGAAGGCTTATCAGAGAACAATGACCACCCATTACAAAAAGCATGGCTGGAATTGGATGTTTCTCAATGTGGGTACTGCCAGGCCGGCCAGATCATGTCGGCAGCAGTGTTGCTGAGAGAGAATAAGAACCCCACTGACAAGGATATTGACAATGCCATGGAAGGTAATATTTGCCGTTGCGGTACTTACCTGCGCATTCATAAGGCTATTCACCTGGCAGCAGAAATGCAACAAAAAGGTTCGAAATAAGAACATCACCGATCTGGAAGCAAAAAATTATACAGATGAAGATCGCAAAACTCACTATTGTTATAACTGTAATTGTGACCGTGGTTGGATTACTGTCAAGTGGATTTATTAGTAATAATTATGCAGGCAGTTTGGGCAAAGAAAAAGTAGATCACATAGATAGCCTTGCATCAGTGGCCGCTTTCAATAAAGTATACGAGGTGTTAATGAGCCCGAGATGTATGAATTGCCACCCGGCCGGCGATATACCCCTCCAGGGAGATGACAGCCATTTGCATACCATGTCGCCCATAAGAGGGAAAGACGGGAAAGGCGTAACCGCCATGAAATGTTCCAATTGCCATCAACCCACCAATACACCGGGGTTAAACACCCCACCCGGTAACCCCAAATGGGCACTCCCGCCTGCTGATATGAAAATGGTTTTCCAGGGAAGATCACCCCGTGAACTGGCCTTGCAAATAATGGACTACAAAAGGAACGGGCATAAAACTAAAGCTCAGTTGATAGAACACGCAAGAGATACCCTGGTAAAAGCCGGATGGAATATGGGCGAGGGCCGTAAACCACCACCCATACCGTATGAGGAATTTGTGGTAGCCTGGGATGAGTGGATTAAAACAGGAGGAATTGCACCTAAGAGTTGATAACTATGCCAAAGCAATCCGGTTTATACTGGTTTACTCCCCCTGGTGCTTACTAACAGCCGCCTCCTTTGTTTTCCGGATCAATTCCTCCACTTCCGGCAGCAAGCCCAGCTGCTGACAGGTTTCCCGGAAATAGGCATGATTGGCTGGCTGGTGGTTTTGTTCCGCCAGCGACACCGCATCCGCCAGCCACGATAGGTAAGTGGCTTTGGGCGCATTCGTATATTGGAAACAGAACAATCCTACCAGGTAACAGCATTCCGGTTCAAATACATTGATCTTTTCTACCACATACCCATTGATCTTCGATTCGATATCGATAAAGATGTTCAATAGCATTTGCTTGTCCGGACCAGCCTGTTCAAATCCCAGCATCAGTATTTTTAAATACTCTACGATCGTCTCTACCAGTTGTGGTATCCTTTTTAGCGCTGCATAGTTTTTTTCAGCCAGCTGAATTTGCGCAAAAGCCGTATTGAAATCATTCTCCTTCCGCGCCAGTATCGCCATGGCCAATGCCGATAAAGCCAGCAAATGAGGCTCATGATATTTCTCTGCCAGCGCTTTTGCGCGCAGCACATCCTCCCTGGCCGATGCCACCGCATCCGGGTGATTGATCCTTAATTTAAACATCGCCCGCCGGCTCAGCAATTGCGACACACGCGGCTCATCAAAATCCGCTTCCATTTCCTGTATAGCATGGTGCAGAAATTGAATGCCTTCCATATCCTGCTGCACCAATGCATGAAACGAATAATAATAAAGTATATCAGCCAATTCAGTGGGCGTAGGGTCACGCTTGAAGTAAGGTGTTAGTTTATTAGGGAAATTTTCAAACAGCCCCGTGATCGCAAAATAAGTTTGCGCCAGCCCGATGAGTGCAGGCGTTTCCGGAGAAGTGTTGGCCATATGCTTCAGGTTCATCCTGGCCGGATTCGTAAACAGGTCTTCCATACCCGGTGGCGGCGGTCCCACTTCTGCCTGCTCTATATGAACGCCTACATTCGCAGCCCTTTCTATCCGGTCCTGGAAATTGAAAACATAAGAACGTCCATGGTTCAGCAGAAACCTCGACAATGCTTCTCCTTCATAATCCGATTGGTAACGTTCGCGCCAGGCCTTGTCATAAATAAACCGCGCCGTCATCTCATCACCATATGATTCTGCCAGCGCTGTCAGCATATTGATCGCATCCATCGGCTCCAGCAAGGCGCTCTTTTCACGCAGCCTGTCACCAAGCGGCGTATTCACATGTCCTGTTGCAGAGAAGGGGGCGAAAGCGGCGTCTGCCGCCTGTACCAGTTCTCCCAGCAATTGCGCCGGATCATATTCAAGGGCAAGCGCTTTCTCTGGTCCATAAAAGCCGATCACTTCCTTCATGCTTTCCCGCACCTTGCTGCCCGGCATATAAGTATATGTAAACCCCTTCGCTATGCCTGCCGCATCACGCAAGCCCAGGTAATTCCGGTTATCGTCGAAGTCCTGGCCCGAAAAGCCACAGAAAATAAAATGGTATTGTTCCAGCAGTTGTAGCAATGCATCCTGCAAGGCTTTGGCCCTTCCTTTCAGTCTTTGTTTGCGCGTATCAACCATCGAGGCAGGGGAGGAGCAGGAGCCATGTATCTTGATGATGGGAATGGTATCGGAAGACGCTTGCCCTGCCAGCGCATTGAATCCCGCTTCATCATAATAAGCGGCGTAAGGAATACCGTTGGCCGCAAAAGCCCGTTCAAAATTCTGGTCGAAGTTCGTGGTCACCACCGCTTTTACCAGGCCTGCCTTCGCAAGCCCCGCCGTATAATATTGTACTGCATTGAAAGTATCCGTATCCACCGCACTCAGCAATTCAAAATACCGGATGCCTGCACGTTCTGCCATCCGTTGCGCCTGGTAATCGGGCGGGAAGGTATTCTCCGAGCGCTTCTCCCGGATTGCGCTGAGCAATTGTTCCCGGAAGCGTGTTCGGATGCCAAATTGTTCCATCCGGTCCCACAGCGTTTCCAGGATGGCATCATTCAGCTGGTTCCAGCCGGGCAGCGAGGAAGGAGCGGCCATAGAGCAGCCTGCACCGGCAAAGATCACTACACCTTCCTGTAGTCCGGGAATACTTACCATAAATTGAAATGTTAATCCTTAGGCTCCCACAATTGAATTTTGTTTCCTTCTGCATCAAGGATATGTACAAATTTGCCGTAATCGTAACTTTCGATGGCGTCCAAAATTGTTACACCTTCCTTTTTTAATTCCTCCACAAGCCCTTCCAGGTTTTCAACCCGGTAATTGATCATAAAGTCCTTGGTGGAGGGATCAAAGTATTTTGTTGTTTCGGGAAACGGATTCCATTGCGTAAGCCCTTTCTTCGTACTGTCCGAACCTTCATACCACTCAAAACTGGCCCCGTATTGGCCTGCGTCTATACCAAGATGCTTTTGATACCACTCCCTCACTTTGTTAGGATCTTTGCATTTGAAAAAGATGCCGCCAATGCCTGTTACTTTTTTCATTGTTGTTGTTTTATTTGGGCTGGTTAGAATTGCCTTAAATGCGAAACCAAAACTAAATGATGTCGCAATGATCAGGGTTATTAAAGTTGCTTTTTTCATTGTCGGTTCATTTTACCTAACAGCTAACACCTGGCAGCTAACTCCTGTTCAATTGCTCGATCGATCGCTGTAATCCTTCCTCAGAAGCCTGCCGGGTAAGGTGCAGCAGCATTTTTTTCAGCGTGCCGTAATCAGTAGGTTTCGATAGAAAACCAAGCGCCCCAAGCCCTGTGGCCGTATCCCTGTCTTTTTTGGCAGAAGAGGTCGAATACATGATCACCGGAATATCCTTTAGGTCTTCATGCTGTTTGAGGTTGATCAGGCATTCCCATCCGTCCATACCCGGCATATTGATATCAAGGAAGATAAGATCCGGTTTGCCGATCTGTGCATGCTGCAGTTTATCCAGGGCATCCTGTCCGTCCATCGCACTGTAATAGTTGATAGAAGCATCTATTTCACCCAGTGCCTCTGCAAACAGGTCTGCATCATCTGCATCATCATCCACAAATAAGATCGTTTTGTACATGGTTAGTGCTGTATATTGGTTTAGGTCGGTTCTTTTATTTTACCGGGTGGCAGGCTGATGAGAAAGCTGGCTCCTTTGTTCTTAACGCCCCTGGCTGCAATCTTTCCACCGTGTCGCTCAACTATTTTCTTGCAGAGCGCCAGCCCCAGTCCCGTACCATCATATTCACTGGCTGGGTTCAATCTGGCAAAGGTATCAAAGATCTTTGTTGCATACATCTCATCAAAACCAATTCCGTTGTCCGAAACCAATATTTCCAGCCAGGGCCGGTGATCCGCCTGCGTGGCAATAGTACCCGTGATCGAAATAAAAGGCCGTTCCCCTTCCCTGGAAAACTTCAGCGCATTTTGAATGATATTGTAAAAAAGCTGGTGTATCAGGATCGGCGCGCCCTCAATCGTCGGCAAATTGTCCGATTGTATGATCGCATCCTTTTGCTGTATCAGCAGTTCCAGATCCGATTCTATACCCTTGATGACCCCGTTGAGGTCAATGCGCTCAAAGGGCTGGTCCGACCCGCTGATGGAGGAATAGCTCAATATGCCGTTCACCACCGCCAGCATTCTGTCCGTGGCAGTTAAGACCTTCTGCACATACGCCTGCCCTTTTTCCGGCAACAGACTGCCATACTCATCCAGCAGCCGTTTTTCAAAGATCCTGATCTTACGCACCGGTTCTTTCAGATCATGACTGGCCACATGCGCAAACTGAAGCAGATCATCATTCGAGCGTTGTAGTTCCGCTGTTCTTTCGCGCACCATCGATTCCAGTAACAATTCCGTCTGCTTCCGGCTTTGCGCCATTTTGATATGCGTATCCACTTTGGCCACCAGCTCCTTCGCGGAAAACGGTTTTACCAGGTAATCATCCGCACCGCTGGCAATACCTTCTATTTTCGCCTCTTCACCAGCCCTGGCCGATAAAAGGATCACCGGCGTATGCATCGTGGTCGTATGACTACGTATTTTTTTCAACAGCCCCAGTCCATCCAGTTTGGGCATCATGATATCCGATAGCAGCAGGTCCGGCTGGTGGAGTAGCGCACAGTTGAAGGCCTCTTCTCCATCAACAGCTGTAATCACTTCATACTGATCACTCAGTAGGCGGTATACATAGTCCCGCATATCCGTATTGTCATCCGCCAATAATACTTTGTGCCGCGTGGCTGTTCCGTTGCTCTTCTGCCCGGATTGATGCGCGCTTGCAGCTGCTAATTCCCGGGTGTTGCCTGCGACTGCTGGCAATATCCATTTCCGGGCTTCTTCTACAAACGCCACTGCATGCCCTCCGGCCTGCATCCCAGCTGGCGTTTCCACGATCTTGCCGGCTGTCAAATGATCCTTGCCCAGTGGGATTGCTACCGTAAACACAGAACCCTTTCCCTGCTCACTGCTCACCTGTATGCTGCCCTGGTGTAATCTTACCAGCTCTTTTACCATGGCCAGACCGATGCCCGTTCCTTCCTGGCTCCTGCCACTGGTGTGTTCAACCCGGTAAAAGCGGTCGAATATTTTATCCAGCTGATCTGGCGCAATACCCACACCTGTGTCACTCACCAATACATGCACCTCTGTATCCACCTGTTTGATCTCTATCCTGATCCTGCCCCCAATGCTATATTTGAATGCGTTGGATACAAGATTCAAAATGATCCTTTCCCACATATCAATATCAACGTACACCTCTCCATGTATTTCTTCCTGCACGATCTCCAGTTCCATGCCCGCATGTTCGATGGCAGATCGGAACACACTCGCCAGGTCGCCCGTGAGTGCGCTGATATCAACCCGCGAAAACCGGCCTTCCATCCGCCCCGCTTCAATTCTTGAAAACTCCAGCAGCGTATTCACCAGCTTTTGCATCCGCAGCGCGTTGCGATGGATGAGCTCTAGCCTGGCTCTATTGGCGGGAAGGGTTTGAGCATCATTCAATGCTTCTTCAGCAGGCCCCAGCAACAGCGTAAGCGGTGTTCGGAACTCGTGACTGATATTCGAAAAAAAGATCGTTTTGGCCTTGTCGATTTCTGCCAGTGCGGCCACTCTTTTTCTTTCTTCTTCCAAAGCATGCACGTTGGCAAAGCTGGTAGCCACCTGGTCGGCGATCAGCGAAAAAAAACTGCTGTATTTTTCATCCAGTAAACGATAGGGATTCTGCCCGATCACTAAAAAGCCGTAGGGCGCTGCAGCTGCTCCCTGTATGATCGGTAAAATGATGGCCCTGGAAGGAGTCACTTTCCAGATACCTTTGGGCATGGTGCCAAAAGCTGGCTGCAGGGTTTCCAATACTTGTACCTGCCGGGTGGCTGCTGCGTTTCGAAAAAGAAGCGCGAGCCCATCCTCCGCATCCAGGTCTATTACCCCGGGTAGCGTATGCCTGGGAAGTTCTTCATGCGTATAACTGGAAAGCACTGCTTTATTATCCTGTAATCCAAAGTATAAGGCAAAAGGGAAATCATAAGGGTTTTCCTGTAAGGTGGCGATCGTTTTGGCGGCTACTTCAGGATTCGATTTGCAGTCCGTAAGGTTTTTACCCAATTGCGTCAGCGTCCTCAATTGCCGTTCACTGATGATCCTTTCCGTATCATCCGTATTAAAACAGATCATGCCCGCCGTCTTGCCATCATCACCCGGTATGGGCGTATAAGAAAAAGTGTAATAAGTTTCTTCCGGGTAGCCATTCCGTTCCATGATCAGCAACTGCGATTCTACATATGTGCCCTCATCCTGTTCCATTACCTTCTGCAGCATGGGGCCGATATCATTCCAGATATCTTTCCATACCTGGGAAGCCGGTGCTCCCAGCGCCCAGGGATGTTTACCCCCCACAATGGCTATGTAAGGATCATTGTACAGTTTGATCAATTCCTTGCCCCATCCCAGCCAGATGGGTTGGCGGGACGTGAGCATGATGCGAATACAGGTCCTTAGACTTTGGGGCCAGGAGCTTGCGGGGCCAAGAGGCGTTTCCGACCAGTCGAGTGACCTGATGCGTTCACCCAGTTCCCCCCCTCCTGATAAAAATTCAGGTAAATTATTGGACATATGTAAAAACTACAATGTAAAAAATTCCTCTTGCAATCTTTAAGCCAGGGGAGATTTTTCTAAATATACATGCTTTTGCTGATCCTTACCCTTTTGAGCCTGTCCCTCAACAGCGGGAGCTGCCACTTTGTAGAATTGTGGTATCAAAATCTGTATGGTGCTCCTTAAGCGATACTGCTTTGTGGCCATGCTTATCAAACATGTATTTTGTCCCATCAGGGCTTGTCCCGCAATAGCGGGAACAACAGCTTGTAGCACTAATGCGAACAGAAGTATTTTATAATTTAGACCCTGCACTCCTTGACTTTCTTAAGAATAGGTTTTAACGTTGTATTGCTTCCCTGCCTATCTGCCTTTGTCTACCACGATGATACCCTCCTGACCCCATGAACGGTTCTTAATTATTGTTGTCCACTGTTTTCATTGTAAACCCCATAAGCATTGCTTATGCGAAACCTTATTCCTATGCTCGTGCTCGCCATGAGCTGGCCTGCTATTGTATGGTCGCCTGACACCCATGCCGGTGATAAAGCACCACTGCCAACTGTCGTGAATGGTCATATGTATGAGCTTGAAGAAAAATGGCGCGCCTGTGTCAAAGCAAAAAGATATTTAGATAGCGTAGCCAGCCCTTACCTTGAGATATCAAAAGACAATGTAAAGTGGCGGAAATTGCATGATCGTAATCTGAAAAAAGCTACCAACGACCTTAATAAAGCAAAGCGCCAGTATATTGAAGCCAGAAAATGGTGGTTTTATGTGGAAGAAGATATCCGGGAATATAAAACCAATGATCCTGTGGGTTATCAGGAATTGAGTACTTTAATAGGCGGCAACGGTCATGTTATCTATGTATTTATCTTGAGAACAGATTATGTGAGAGATACCGGTGCTGTGCAGGATACCAATGGAGCAACCCATTGGGCGTTTTGTAAAAAGCATAACCAGTTTTATATACCGAAATGGAGGAAATCCGCTCCTAATGATGCTTTTCTGGTGTGCCTGAAAAAATCAGCCACGAATGTAGGTAAGATCATTGCACATGAACAAGGGCATATTATTGATATGTTGGAACATCCACTCTATTATATGGACCACCAGGGAGAATGGAATGAATTGGATTGCCAGGATTCGCGAAACTCAACGCATCCCATGGTGATACCAGCCAAAGCTGCTGAAGATTCCTTTATCAATCGTTTAAACAGGATAAAATACCCATACGTACGAAACACATACAATAAACAGCAATGGCTAGCCCGGCTTGATTCCACCCTGCTTGCCCGATAACACCTGCGTACCCAACGTGTATTTTGCCCCATAGGGGCAACAGCTTTGTAGCAAGCAATGTTTTATTCCACCACCACCTCCTTTATCGGTGACACCAACTTCTTAAGCGGATTGGCGATAAACATCTTTAAGAAATCAACCCCATTTACCATCAACCGGGCTCCATGTCCATTGTTGTGCACAATGATCAATTGCGCATTCGGCATCGTGCGTTTGATCAGCCGGTTGTAAAAAGGGCGGCACCAGGGATCTGCATCTCCGGCCGCTATCAATGCCGGCACATTCGAATAGACCGGCGTCTTTGCTACAGCCGGTTCCGGCTTTACCTGCCAGCAATCACAAATCGGATGATTTACATTATTGAACCGATGCCCCGCCAGCCAGGGTAGTATGCTATCCTGCTTTTTGATCAGTGCTTTATCAGCATATGCAATTTGTTCCGAACAATAAATACTGTACCGCATACCGGCCGACAAAGCTTGATTGCCCCTGAATACACCATCCACTTGTTCCCGTACATAGGGTGCGTGGTTGCCATTGATGATATCCGTCATCACAAAGGGCACCGTTTTTAATTGCCCCGTATTGATCCGGTCGATCACCGCATCCGTCAGTTCATGCTTACCGTAGCGGATCGTAAAACTATCCGTTGTACCTGGAGTAGCATAGCGCAGGTTGAATCGCTTGCCTGCCAGTGCCGTAAAATATTGGTGAAACCGTTCCCTCAGCCCCGCATACCGCGCATCGTGTGTGGAGTCCGCTTCTACATTATCAAACACCTGGTTGAGCGCTTCATTAAAGTTGAACAAAGCATGTTCTTCATAATTTACATAGCCGGGTAGGGGAGAGTTTAGTACCAATGCCTTTACTGCCTCCGGGTGGTGCCTCGCTACCGTGAGCATCAGACCCCCACTGTAAGAGATGCCAAATAAAGTAAGCGAATCCAGCTTTAATGCCCGGCGCAGGTCATTGATGTCTGCAGCACTTTCTATCGTATTGTAAGCAGAAAGATTGATGCCCTGTGCTGCCAGCCGTTGGCGGCATTGTTTTACAGCGATTAGTTCCAGGCTGTCCTTCGACAGGTTTTCCCGGTAAGCCCTTTTGAAAGCTTCCCCTACTTCCGGGCAATCCAGGCAGGGAAGCGATTTTTTAGTGCCCCGCTGATCAAAAGCGATGAAGCCGCCAAATTGAAAGAAATCAGAATTATAACGCAGACTATCAAAATTGGCAAGCGTACTATAGCCGGGACCGCCCGTAGTAGTCAGCAATACATTCCTCACCGAATCCATGCCTGGTTGTCTTGCATACACAAAAGGTATTTTGATCCTGCGGCCGTTGGGTTTTTGCCGGTTTTCCGGCACCACCAGGTAACCGCAGCGGGTAATCAATCCATTACCGATTTTGAATTGGCAGGCGCCCGGTTCAATCCTGGGCGTATAGCCCTCCTGGCAAAGAACGCGGGCACTACCCATACAGAGCAGGCATACAATAAGCAATAGTGATTTCATGGCGCTAACTTTTGTGCAAATTACGCAGGGCGGGAAGAGCAACTAAGGTAAAAATCGGACATTCTCCGCCCCGTAAACTTCACCACATCCTTGTAAAAATGACTGGCGTCGTAATAGCCATGCAGCGAATGATCAAAATGGCCTTTGTTGCTAAGATAATCCGTCAGCGCCGTGCGGGCCCTTAGCGTGCCAAAGAAGTTCTTGGGACTGGTACCGATCGCCTGCATAAAATAGCGGTACATCGTTTTTTCAGTGAGGTGTTGCCGGCTGGCGAGTTCATAATTGTTGAGTTGCATTCCTGAGCTACAGAAGCTATCAATCACTTGTTGTACCGCGTGTAGATAATGTACCTGTGCTTTGGTGGCCGTAAGTTTATCGAGCAGGAAATTTTCGAGAAAGGCCAGGCGACTGTCAAACCCATCCAGCTTCTTTAGTTTGCGCAGCGTGCCTCCGGGGATGATCTCCCTTACATCGATCACACCATGCCCGATCTTTGTTTGTGGAATACCAAACACCGTTTCGAAACCACCCGGATTGAATTTCACCGTAAAGATATTGTCCGTAGGCAGGTTGCGCCGCTCTACAATAGTGCTGCGCAGCACCAGTATATCCGTATCCTTCTCTACCTGGTGTATCGCTTGTCCTGTCTTCAACAGATAGGGCGTTCCCAGGTTGAGCCAGATGGTAGGCGTATAGCTGGGAAACATTTTGACCGTGAAAGCCGCTTCCCCCACATGGTGGCGCATCGCATCCGGAGAAGTTTCTGAGAAAAACTCAATATAAGGCGCCAGTTCAGCACAGGGCGCCCTGAACTGGTACAGCTTACGTATATTATCGAAGATCTCCACCATACTCTATAGACGCGTGTAAAATACAAAATGTTACAGTCCTCGAAGCAAACATCCAAGCAAACGTGTATTCTTCTGTATGCTGTATTCTGTATTCTAAATTCTGTTTTCCCAAAATAGTAAACAGTTTTCCTGATCCCTATCTCAATAACAGATGCGATCCCGCACCTTCGCGCAAATTTTACAAACTGTTATGAAGACACCCTGGTACCTGGTATTATTATTTTTGTTATTTGTATCACCGGCAATAGCACATGAAGCGCCTTCAGGCACGATCAAAGGACGGGTCACAACGAGCGATCATCAACCAGCCGCTTTTGTCTCTGTTGTAGTGATCGGAACTGGCCGCAGTGTTATCAGCGATGAAGAAGGTTATTTCACCATTTCAAAAGTGCCGGCAGGCGCACGGGAACTGGAAGTATCCCTTATTGGCTATGAAACCCTTCACCAGAAAGTGGAGGTCGAAGAGAATAAGACCGTTACTGTTAATCTTCAGATCACTATTTCCAACAGCCAGCTGCAGGAAGTGACCGTGACCAACTCCAAAAGCAAATTTGTTTTCAAGTCAAGCGAATTTGTTGCCCGGATGCCCCTGCGCAACCTCGAAAATCCCCAGGTGTATAATGTTGTGGGACGTGCCCTGATGCAGGAACAGGTAATCATTGAACGTACAGACCTCTACCGCAATATTCCGGGTGCTGTGCCCAATTTCTCTGCCGGCGGCTCCATGGGTTTAAGCATGCGTGGCTTTTCCACCACCATCGGCATGCGTAATGGCATGGCTACAAGCGCCATCGTTCCCCTCAATCCCATCATTCTCGAAAGGGTGGAATCTATCAAAGGCCCATCTGGTACCTTGTTTGGTAGTAATCGTAATGTGACATTCGGAGGCGTTTACAATTATGTCACCAAACGTCCCTATGAAAAATTCGGTGGTGAGATCAGTTTCGCGGCAGGTAGCTATGAATTCGGCCGCGTAACAGCCGATATCAATACTCCTATCAACAAGGAAAAGACCATGCTGGTCCGCCTCAACGCTGCCGCTCAATCCGAAGGTAGTTTCCAGGATCAGGGATTCATTAAGAACTATACCATTGCCCCTACCTTTTCTTATCAGGTCACCGACCGGTTGAAGTTCATCCTCGATATGGAAGCAACACGCGGCAATTATACCGTCGTGTCATTTGCGTTGGGCAATCTGGCCAATACCAGCGTCCGTAACTTCAAAGACCTTCCTTTGGATTACAACAAAGCTTATATCAACAATAGCCTGGATGTAAACAACGGCATCAACAATATCCAGGCCCAGATAGAATACAAGATATCCGATCAATGGAAGTCACAAACCAATTACCTCTATTCTGTTGGTTTCTATAAAAACCTGTACTGGACCGCATTGAACATGATCAATGATTCCATGTATGCAAGAGTGGTGAGAAACCAAACCCCGGAGACTTTTGGAAATATAGAAGTACAGCAAAACTTTATTGGTGATTTCAGGATCGGCGGCGTGCGCAATCGCCTGGTAGCTGGCATTGATTACAATTATAATTATAATGAGCTGTACCGGGCCACCGTCAATTTTGATACCATCAATATCCGCCGGCCCCTCAGGGATATTAGTTTGCCGGCATTGGAAGCCGCTTCGGCCCAACGTGGCTTTGCTACTTCCACTACCGTTTCAAAAAATGCCAGCATCTATGCTTCTGATGTGGTGAATATTACAACCGGATTAATGGCCATGTTAAGCGTGCGCATTGACCGGTTCTCTACAAAAGGGACCCTCAATCCCGCCACCGGTGTGTATACTGGCGCCTACGAGCAAACTTCCGTATCGCCAAAGTTCGGACTGGTATATCAGCTGATCCGTAACAAGCTTTCACTGTTTGGCAACTATATGAATGGGTTTGTCAACCTGGCACCTGTTACACAGCCCGACAACACCATCCTGGTGCTGAAACCCCAATATGGCAATCAGTACGAAGGCGGTGTTAAATTCGATCTCTTCAATACACAGTTGAATGGCAGCATCAGTGTCTACCATATCGATGTTACCAATTCTACGCGGACTGAGCAGGTCAATGGCCAGAATTTTACTTTCCAGGATGGTACCCAGCGCAGCAGGGGTATCGAAGCCGAGGTGATTGCCAGCCCATTGCGGGGTATGAGCATTATTGCAGGATATGGCTATAACGAAAATGAATATACCAAAGCTATACCTTCATTGAAAGATAAAAACGTAACCTTCAGTCCTAACCATATCGGCAATATCTGGGTAAGCTATAGCGTGCCCGCAGGAAAAGCAAAAGGTCTCGGTGTGGGTGCTGGCGCCAACTATGTCGGCGCATCATGGTTCGATGCAGCCAACTCATTTAAAGTGCCTGAATATACCTTGCTCAGCGGAACCCTTTTTTATGATGCGCCGAAATTCAGGATATCACTGAAGGGTAATAACCTGTCCAACGAGCGGTATTGGAATAATAACGGTACGCCACAAAAGCCATCCAACTTTGTGACGAGTGTTTCGTTCAAACTCTAGGTAAGTTATAAGAGATACTAAAATTGTTCCAACAAAGCCCTGTTCAATCGAACGGGGCTTTTGTACTTTATCCTGAGCGGCAATATTGTCATCAAAACAGGAAATTACCCAATTGCGCTATTCCTTACTTTCCCCAGGCATGGTAATTGATCAATCTTTAAAGTCGATAGCTTATAAGAAAGAATAGCGATTTTTGCAGTAATTCATGAATAGCTAAAATTTTGCCCATGCAAATAAAAACCAGCCTGAAATACCTGGTACCTGTTTACTTATTTAGTGCAGGGCTCCTGCTCATCACTGGTTGCACCGGAAGCGACCCACAAAAAACGGAGACCAGTAAAGTAGATACGCTTACCCGGGATACCTCCGTGGCCACTCAACAGCACCCGGATAAAATGGCTAAGGCAGATACTGCCATGCACCCGGAAGTCGAACACATTCGTCGCCAGTTGCTAAAGGTTTTTAAAGATGACCTGAAGGTGATAACAGATAACGACCGGAAATTTACATTTGAACATATAGACCTCAACGGAGATCACAAAAAGGAGATCTTTGTAGGTTTTAATGGAGCCTATTTTTGTGGTAGCGGAGGATGCACCGCCTTGTTATTAAGTAGCAGCGGTGGACTATTATCCAGGTTCACCGTAGCAGAATATCCATTTATCGTATTGAATAGCGCTACAAATGGCTGGCGCGACCTGTTAGTAGGTACTGCGGCGGTTCAACCTTCCCTGCGTGTTTTGAAATGGAATGGGAAAAAGTATCCGGGCAATCCATCAACACAGCCGGAGTTTACCTTGCCTGTGGATGCAAAATCAAAATATGTATTTAATTTTGAAACTTACGACGAGCAATGGTTTGACTTTTGAGGAAAGTGAAGCATAGACACCTCCTAGGTGGCATATAAAAGTGCCTCCGGGCCTTTTATATATGCACCATCGGTTATAGAGTAAATAGGTAACAGTGCTCCCTCCTTGTAGACCAAAGCATTAGTATGGGCAGGTTGCCTTATTACCTTGATGCCTTTCTGCAGTACCTCACTGCCTTTCTCGTCAACCCTTTCCCCCTCGTTGCCTTGATGCCTCATTGCCTCGTTGCCTTTCTTCACCGCCTCCAGTATCCGCACCGCGCCGCCCTTTACCAATACTTCCTTCCCATTCACCAGCTTATAAAGCTGAATCCCCACCACTTGTATGAATACATCACCCTCTTTCCCATTCAACTGATGCTCCAGACAAATATCACCCGGTGTTTTCCGGCTCAGGGGCAATAACCCACTCGTTTGAATGTTATTCGAATATCTGTTATCCCTAAAATTCAACACCACACCGCCACTCACCATTCGGAAATGCGTAGCCTCTTTCGAATACCCCTTCCGCTTATAAGCAATGAATGGAGCGATGCGCACCTTCATCATTCCTGTAGCCCCATCCAGCCTATGTACAAGCTGCATGGGCAGAACCGTATCCAGCGAAAGTTTTTTGTTGAGATCAAAGCCCGTCAGTATACCCACATCTCCCCCAGCTGCACTGCGACTGCCATAGTCATGCTCCTTATCTGCTTTGCAGACCCTGTAAAGCAATCCGTTCACATGACCGTTCAAGGTAGTGCAACGCACACCATCCAGTAAACTGCCCAGCGCCCGGCGCAATAACCGGGCGTCATGAACAGCCTGCTTAAACTCACTGGCATTATTGCGCGTACGTTTAAAGTTTTCATGCGTTAATACTTTTTCGCGCGTAGGCCCTGTCTTGCGCCCAACAATTTTGCCTTCCGCTGTATTGCGAAAAGTCAGGTCATCAATCGTCCCGCGGATCGTTACAATGCTTTCATACTTTGCCATAAGAGATAGATCTTAATTGTTATTAATAGGGATTGGAAATTACTTTTTTGCCTTGTTGTACATCGGCTTTCCAAATCTCGTCCCTTGTTTTTCAATTTCCAAATCACCCCTGTCCGGAAATGGCGTATTTGTCCAAATATGGCCAATATGTCCAAAATGGTCTGTCAAAGAAGACTCATCGAGGCTCATTCCGAAGCCGGTTCAGACTACTTACAGTTCTGTTTTGTGGATTTGTTGGGCTATTACGACTAGCCTCAACCGTTCAATAATGATAAGCTCCTGGCCGGAAGATTGGTCCTCAGGCAGATATAGGTCGGCGGCCTCCCCCTACTAGAACGGAAGTGATAAGCCGGTAGCAAGTCAATGATAAGCTAATAGTAAGCCAGTAGTAAGACGAAGAAGCTCAAATGCAGGATGGACGCGGGAATGCGTTCAAAGGAGGTCGAACGGTCGTCCCCTCCGGAGAGATAAAAAGTTGATATAGGCGCCTGCAATTCATATAAGTGGAAGTTACAAAAAAATCCCTTCATAACTTCCCCACGTCCGAAATTTGTCGGCCCGGCTGCTTCAGTTGCAGGCTTTCCCTTCTTTGTCATTTTGATTCTTTTTTCTTTGTCTCGACCGAAGGGAGAGATCCGTTATTGAAGCAAACGTATATTCTTCTGTATTCTAAATTCTGTATTCTATATTCTACATCCGCACCCCCACCCGCAATGGCCTGTGCGTAACAGCATATTCAAAAGCCTCATTCACCCCATCCAGCGTAAACTCTTTTTCCACCACCGACCAAAAGGGATACTTTTTCCAGTTCTGTTCCAGGAACCCGTAAGCATCCATGAAGTCAGTAAAATTGTAATTGTGCAGTCCTTTAATCGTGATCAGTTTACGGATGATCTTTTCCGGGTCGATCTGCACCCTCCTGGTATTGAAAACAGCGCCTATCCACACAGCGCAACCGCCAATGCCCAGTGTTTCAAGACCAAATTCCATGGCATCGGGCGACCCGCTCATATCAAACACTACATCGATGCCTTTGCCGTTCGTCTTTTCCTGCAGCGCCTTACGGGTTTGCGTGGTATGTCCGTTCATGTTGAATACCTCATCCGCGCCAAAGCTTAATGCCTCATCCAGGCGTTTATCTGCAATATCTGCAGCAGCGATCCATTCCGCCCCCGCCTCCCGGCACATGGCGGCACAGGTAATGCCCAGGTGCCCCATACCTGTGATCAGTACCGTCTTGTCTTTCACGTCGCCGGCCATGCGCAGCGCGCCGGCTACCGTAGCTATCGAACAATTGAGTGTAGCTGCAATAGGTAAAGGCAGTTCCTCTGGCAAACGCAGAATGCCTGTATTCGCTTTCAGTATACAATATTCTGCCAGCCCTCCATGAAACACTTCCGTACCTTCCGCCCGCACATGCCCATACTTATACAGGTCTTCTCCTTTTTGCGGAATACCCCTAAGTGAATTGGGCGATTGCGGGTTGCTGGAAAATACCGTCCAGGTCACCAGGTCCCCCGGGCCGATCTTTTTGCCACCCAGATCGAAACCGGGATGGCTGGGGTGCAGGCCCACTACACGTCCCACGATCTCATGGCCCAGCACAGTAGGGCAGGGCTCCTGCCTCAAGCCGCAATAGGTATGCAGGTCACTGCCGCAAAGCGTAGTATATTCGTTTTTTACCAGCACCTCCCCGGGAAGAAGTTCCCGTATATCGAATTTCCGGATATCCAGCCTCGTGCCGGGCCCCTGAAATAGCGCCAATTTTCCAGTTATTGATTTATTATCTCCCATGCGCTTGTTTCGGTTTGTCAGATGCGTTATTCATTAATGTCCTTGAATTAAGACACGGATGTCACCCTGAGCAATGTCACCCTGAGCTTGTCGAAGGGCTGTCGAAGGGCTGTCGAAGCCGTCTTGAACTGTGTTTATTTATTTCAGCGCATCCATTACCGGCCTCCCGATCCATACCTGTGGTGGCGTGAGCCCCAGCAGTTTGGCCAGCGTGGCGGCTGTATCAAAGGTCATTATGCTTGTAGTCACCTCATGATTTACTTTGATACCGGGGCCCCTGATGATCCAGGGTATCTGCATTTCATTCATCGATATAGCCCCATGCCCTTTATTGATGCCACCATGGTCAGCAGTAAAGAGTACGATCGTATGGTCTTCTATACCTGCATCTTTAATGCTTTGCAGTATCTCGCCAATATGCGCGTCCGTCTTTTCTGCAGCAGCATAATATTCAGGGGTACCATGGCCAATAGTGTGACCCACGCTGTCCACATCATGGAGGTGAACAAAGAGGAAGTTGGGCTTTTTACTTTTAATATAATCAACAGCTGCATTGGTCACAGCTATATCCCCATTTGGATTTTGGTCCTTATTCACCGCTGCCTTGGGAAACAGGTAGCCAATGCCATCCCATTCATAAATAAAGCCGATCTCACTACCAGGTTTGGCCCTTCTCAATAACGTTACGATGGTAGGGAACATGCCGTATTCATCCAGCTCACGTGCCGGCAGATCGGGTTTCTTACTGCCCCAGGTAGTATAGCCATGTAATTCCGGGCCGGCGCCCATCAGCATCGAAGCCCAATTGGGCGCACTGGAGGAGGGGAGTACCGTCCGGGCCTGCAGCGACCAGGAGCCTTGTTGCATCAACTTCCGGAGGTTAGGCAGCCTGGCCTGTTGAAAGGCATAAGCTCCAAAACCATCACTGCCGATCATAATTACATGCTGTACTTTTTTTTGAGCCAGCAACCCGGCAGGACAAAGGAGAAAAAAGGATAAAATAAGCCTTGGCAACTTCATAATTCAACTGTTGGTGGTTGGAAAATGGAGTTGCTAAGCTAGTAGAATATTTTCTTTAGGGGAAATTAAATTTCTATTAGGTAAATTATATAGGGAGCGATTTGTCAGATTTTATCCCGCTTTCCGGAACTGAGCCTGTCGAAGCCCGTCTTGAAGTGTATTTAACTATTTGCCCTGGTCATTAAAGAGGTACAACACCAGCAGCCTCACCGTAGCGTTGGAATTATTCACCGGCACATGCGCTATACTGCCATCAAAGAACAAGGCATCGCCGGCCGTCATAGCGAAGGTCTTGTCTTCCAGTTGGTAAAGCAGGCTACCATCCAGCACATAGATAAATTCGTAGGCTGCTGTAGTAACCAGTGACCGCTGGGAGCCCGGTAATAACGTGAGCAGGGAGAGCTGGAAAGGGCCACCCTCATAATTGTATTCCAGGATCGACTGGTATTGAAACCCAACCGCTCCTTCTTCTTTTTCATAAGGGGAAAAACCATCCTTGGGAAGGGAAAAATAGCCGGGGAAGTCATTATCCGTATTCAACTGGCCAAAGAATACATCCGGTTTGATGCCCAGTTTCTGGATGATGGTGAAAAGCGTAGGGATCGTGGGCAGCATCCTCCCGTTTTCGATCTTGGAGAGCATGGCCGATTTAATGCCTGTCAGCGCCGACAGGTCGAGCAACTTAAGGTCTTTCTCTTTCCGGTATTTCCTGATCAGACCGCCAATCTTATAATATTCCAGGTGTCCCTGGTTGCCTGACTCCTGTTTCATGCTGCAAATTAATAATTACTTAAAGAACCCACCCCGTTATTTACTTAAAAGAAAAATAATTTCGTAAAAGGAAACAATCAAAGCCCTATTTTTACACCGTTGCCGTGTGCTTTGGACACCTTTTATCGGATCAGGCGGCAATATACCTGAAAAGTGATGAGTACTCAAAATGGTCGTATAGAGGCTGGAAGCAGCAGCTTTCGTAAACAGCAATGGAAAATGTTGCTGCTCACCATGTGCTGCTACCTGTTCTTTTACACCGGCCGGCATAATTTCGGCTGGGCCGCCAAGCACCTGGCAACAGCTCTCCAAATTTCCTATGAAAAAATAGGCTGGGTCAGTTTTGCGATGCTCATTGGTTATGCAGCCGGTCAACTCATCAACGGCAACCTGGCCGATCGTCTCAGCCCGAAGCACATGATCGCCACCGGCGGCCTGCTGTCTGTGACTGCCAATATACTCATTAGTTTTTCCAGCTCTTTTACCGCCATCCTGGTATTGTGGACCCTTAACGGATATTTCCAATCCATGGCCTGGGCCTCCGGTAGCCGCATCATTGCCAACTGGTGGCAGGATAAACACCGCGGTATGGCTTTTGGCATGTATACCATGGCGGCGGGTACTTCTTCCATCATTACTTATTTGTTTTCCATCCTGCTGGTCAATGAAAGCTGGCGCAACGTGTTTCGCATACCCGTTTTATTCCTGGCCGCAGCCGTGATCATCTTCTTCTTTTTTGTGCGCAACAAACCTTCCGATCTGGGGTATTCAGATGGTGCCGAAAGCGACCAGCCAAAGCCACATTGGAAGGAGTCTTACAGAACAGTGCTCACCAATAAGCTTTTCCTGGTGGTTTGCCTTTCATTGGGTTTCCAGAGCATGGCCCGCTATGGATTGATCTTTTGGGTGCCCTTGTATTTCCTGAATAAGGAAACAGGCACAGGAGGCAGTCAGTTGTGGATCTCCTTGTTATTGCCTGTTGGGATGGCCGTCGGCGCCCTGTCCTTCGGCTTTATTTCCGATAAATTATTCAATGCCAACCGCATCAGGTCCATTGTGCTCGGTATGACCATGTGCTCCATCGTATCCTTGTTGCTGTATTGCTTTCACTTCAAAAGCGGTGTGCTCGTAGGCTTGTTCGTATTCAGTGCAGGCTTTTTTGCTTATGGCCCGCAGGCCAACTTCTGGCCCCTTTCACCCGAGTTGTTGGGGCAGGCTTATGTAGGTACAGGCATTGGTATCATGAACATGTGTGCTTATATATTTGCTGCGCTGGGAGAACCCCTGATGGGTCGTCTAATTGATGTTACAGGAAATCAGTCTGTCATTTTTATAACCGTAGCCGCTATAGCCCTGCTAAGCGCTGCTACCATTTTATTGACAGCCTTTTTTAAAATACCCGTTGTTAAACCAGTTATAGTAATCGAACAACTTAAACCGATAAATGCTACCTCATGATACGAATGGCAATTTTTGATATGGCAGGCACCACCGTTAATGAAGACAACCTGGTGTATAAAGCAGTGCGCGAAGCCATCAATGAAAAAGGATATGATTTCTCCTTAAATGAAGTGCTGGCAGAAGGCGCAGGGAAAGAAAAATTGCAGGCCATCAAAAGTGTGCTGGCAATAAAAAATATAAAAGACGATCAACTGGCCAGTGAGATATTCAAACGTTTCCTGGTGCTGCTGGATGAGGCCTATAGTACACAGCCCATTACCGAGCAGCCCAATGCCACCAGCCTGTTCCGTGCGTTGAAGCAAAAAGGGATCCTGGTAGTGATGAACACCGGCTACGACAGGAATACAGCAGAGACACTCATTAAGAAGATAGGCTGGGTAAAAGGTATCGATTTCGATGGATTGGTAACCGCATCCGATGTAAAGGAAAACAGGCCCCGGCCCGATATGATCATTCGCGCCATGCACCAGCTGGGTATCGCTGATGCCAATGATGTAATAAAAGTGGGCGATTCCATCATCGACATTGAAGAAGGAAAAAATGCAGGCTGCCGCTTCAGCATCGGTATCACTACCGGCGCCCATACCTTCACCCAATTACAATCCGCCAACCCCGATTATATTCTCAATAACCTGGAAGAGCTGTTGCCGGTGATAGAGAACGCCAATTAGAACTAATGTTTGGTCATGTCTCGTAAATATTCCGCCAGGTCCATTACCTGGCGCGTATGCAGGCTGGCCCCGCGCGCAGGCGTACTTGTGCCTTCGAAGCAAATGCCATCGAAGCAAAAGACTGCCGACTGCCGACTGCCGACTGCCGACTGCCGTTCCCTCGTTGCCTCAATGCCTTGTTGCCTCGTTGCCTTCTTTCACAGTCAACGTTGTTTTCAACCGCACATCCCTTGATGAAGCACCAATCATGATCCGAAACTCCCCCGGCTCCACCACCCGGTGAAGGTCCTTGTCCAACATTTGCAGTATCCCGGGCGTGATAGCGAATGTCACTTCCTTGCTTTCACCCGGCTGTAGCCTGATGCGCTGAAACCCTTTCAGCTCCATTACCGGCCTTGCTATCGAAGCCAATATATCTCTGATGTATAGTTGTACCACTTCATCACCGGCCCTGCTGCCCGTATTCTTAATCGTGCAGCGCACCGCTGTCGTACCGGAAGGTGTTATTACCTGGTCATCCAGTTGCAGGTTGCTGTATTCAAATTGCGTATAACTTAGTCCAAAGCCAAAAGGGAAAAGCGGCAGACCACTCAGGTTATGATAATCATCTCCCCGGCCTGTAGGCTTGTGATTATATACCAGCGGCAACTGTGCTTCATGCACCGGAAAGGTAATGGGAAGTCTACCCGCAGGGTTATAGTCTCCGAATAATACATCCGCCACCGCATGTCCCCCTTCTTCCCCCGGGTACCACACATCCACAATGCCCTGCACTTTGTTGATCCAGTTGCTCATCGTAATCGCGCTGCCGCCAACCAATACCACCACTACAGGTTTGCCTGTAGCAGCTACTGCCTTGATCAATGCCTCCTGGTAGCCCGGCAGGCTCAGCATTGCACGGTCCTGAAATTCCCCTTCATGAATGCCCACCGCAATAATGGTTACATCTGCTTTTTCTGCGGTGGCTACCGCTTCCTGTATTTTTTTTGCCTGGTCATTGACCACCCCTGCATTCCACACCAACTTGAGATGCCCATTGCCCATGGGTTCAAAAAACTCAATCCGTAGTGCGTATGACTTTCCTTTCTCAAAATATATATTGCCGGTCATCGTCTGGTAGGTTTGCTTTTGCCAGTTGTCAACTACTAGTTTGTTGTTCACATACAACCGGTACCCATCATTACCTTCCAGACCAATCCTGAACTGACCGGTCTGCGGAGCCAGCAACATACCTGTCCAACGTACAGAATAGAAGTCGGGTCCGGTGGCGGGATCGGGACCATACAGCGTCCAGTGAAAGTTAATGTCCTTATCTGTTCTCGACACAACCGGTGTGCCGCTCATGGTAAGGTTGTTGAAGTATTCCCCCTGCAAGCCTTCCTGCTTATTGCCATGCTGCAGCCATTGTGCAGGCACTACCACATAGTCCGTGCTGTTGATGCCGCCACCCGGAGCATACAATACTTTTAGCTTGCTGCCGGCCCTTTGCCGGATACCTTCCAGCATATTGATTTTGCCATTACCCGGTCCGCTATAGCCGCCGAGCCTCGCCGCCGTGGCTTCTTCACCGATCACCGCAATCGTCTTCACACCAGGGGAAATTGGCAACACTTCTTTTTCATTCTTCAATAATACCATCGACTCCAGTGCCGCTTTGCGGGCCAGCGCTTTGTGTATGGAAACTTTGAGCACGGCAGCCGCATCTGCTGCTACATAAGGATGTTCAAAAAGCCCCAGTTCAAACTTGGCGCTTAATACCCTGGCCACTGCTTCATTCAGCCGCGCACTATCTACCCGGCCATCCAGGAAAGAAGGGATAAACAAACTGTAATGATCATAACTCGTTTGAAAGATCACATCCAGTCCGTTGTTGATCGCATGACGGCCTGCATCCGCGTAGTCAGTAGCCGTATTGTGCAATACCAGTTCACCGCCTACTGCATTCGCATCCGAGATCACAAAGCCTTTAAAGCCCCATTCCTGCTTTAGCTTTTTTTGCAGCAACCAGCTGTTGGCAGAACTAGCTACACCATCAAGTGAATTGTAGGCAGTCATTACCGAGCGCGAACCGCCTCTTTCAATACAGGCCCTGAAAGGCGGCAGGTAAATTTCTTCCAGCAGCCGTTCGTTATAATGTATGGGGTAACTGTCACGCCCACCATCACCCACATTGGCCACAAAATGCTTCGGCGTGGTAATGATGCCTGTTTCTTCAAAGGAGCGCACAAAGGCTACGCCCATTTCTGATGCGAGGAATGGATCTTCCCCATAGGTTTCTTCCGTGCGCCCCCAGCGCACATCGCCGGCAATATTGACCACCGGCGTTAATATTTGCCTTATGCCACGCGCCCGCGTTTCTGCAGCGATAGCTGTTGATACCTGCCTCATCAGTGCTGTATCCCAGGTGGCGGCCAATCCGATGGCTTGCGGAAAGGCCGTAGCTCCATCACGTACCAGCCCATGCAACGCTTCATCAAAAGCGATGATCGGAATGCCCAGTCGGCTGCTGTCTATAAAGTAGCGTTGTATCTTGTTTATTTTGAGAGCCAGGTTCAGGGCGTTTTCCGTGGTTTTGTAACTAAGCAGCTGACCACCTGCATCCCCTTGAGCCGCAGCGCTCACCTGGAAGCCGAAGATACCATGGCGGTATTGTTGTGGAGTAGCATTATCCAGGTCACCGGGAATCATAAACAATTGCCAGAACTTTTCTTCTGTAGTCATCCTGCCCAGCAGGTCTTTCACCCGCGCTTCAACGGGCAACCGTGAATCTTTGTAAGGCAGTACCACTTGTGCATGGGTGGTCAATAGGGGAAGGAGCAGGAATAAGTGCAGGAGGTTTCGTTTCAGCATAGCGCCGTAAATATATTACACTTCCTGCGATGACAAGGATCAAAACACTTCATTCAATCCAAAGAAGATACCCGATGCACCATACCGCCCCCGGGCAATATCAGCACACATCGTAGAGCGTGTTTGTTTCTGAAAGAGGATGCGCAGTCCAACCCCTGCTCCCGGTTCCCAGTATTCAAACAGTTTTCGTTGTAGTCCATCGCTGGCTGTTTGCAGGTTGAGGAAAACCACCCCGCTGATCAGTTTGTTGCGCGTGATCGGGTACCGCCATTCCGTTTCAAAATAACAATAGGAGGGGCCTTTGAAGCGCCCCAGTGTATAGGCCCTGCCCATCCTGTTGTAAGTATCATCTGCTGTATAGGGCAGCGCAAGATAGGGCAGGTCGCCGCTGAGCGTATAGACCGCCCAGTTCCAGATCGCCAGTACATGCTCGGGATTGCGGCGGCTAAGTGACCAGTACTTCCGGAAGTCCGTCATGAGTTGTATAGAATTTTTCGTGCTGCCCAGCCAGCGTTGATTGAAACGGGCGCTCACATCAGCATAGATACCTCCATACGACCGGATCGGGTGTTCGCGCGTATTGTATTGCACAGCGAGCAGCAATCCATTCATCGAATATTTTTTCAGGTCGAAGTCTTTATAAAGACTGTACACTTTGTGCGGCGTATATTGACCGTCTTCCGCTTTTACATCATCGATGTTCGTATAGATATCAAACCACAGGCCTGCACCGGCAAACCAATGCGGCGCGATACTGCGGTACACTTTTTCCGACAGTTTAATATAGATGTATTTGATCGGAAAAGCACTGTCTGCATTCGTGATGGGAAAGATGTCAATACCAAACGAGTTGCTTCGGTAAGCGCTATTGCCTGTACCCAGACCATAGTCCACCATACCAAACTTAGACACCTGCCAATCTCCCTGCAGGTTCCAGCGATTCTCTTTGGTGAGAACATTGTGCCGGGCTTTCAACATCGTGATTTCCCTGGTACCATACAGAAATTCCAGTCCGAATACTGATAAGCCCGTATTGCGCGGATTGCCTGACTGCCGGCTTCCCGATAGTTTGCCCCCGATGATGAATCCAAAGCTGGGGTTGTAGCCCAGTGAAGGCAAAATAACTGCCCCCGGCTTTTTCTTCGCTTTGGGTATACCGTCTTTCTTCTTAAAGATCATGTGGAGTATATCTCCTACATCAACAGTGGCGATGCTGTCTTTGGTTTGAGCCGTGGCCGTACAGCAGCCAGTCAGCAGCAGTAGCAATAAGTGCCAACGCCTTATCCATTGCAGTAAATGCCTGTTCTGTTGAATAATCGTCATGACCTGTCAAAAGTCACCATTATTCAAATAGGCGGCAGCCTTAGTTTGCCCGGAAATATAAATCAATGTCGTTTGCTTAACCACAGTGTCAGAGTTTATCCCGCTCCGCGGGACTGCGCCTGTCGAAACCTTAACGAATGTCAGGCTGAGCTTGTCGAAGCCGTCTAAAGGAGCCTGTCGAAGCCGACACTCAGAAGGAAAGATGTTGACTAAAAAGGGGAGGTGCCTGCTATACAATAACGAGGTTCCTGGCTTTGTAATCCTGCAGCGCTGCATCATCGGGCGACAGTTCAGTAACCAGGTAATCGATCTCTGTGAGATCGGCGATCTTCATTTGCATCGAAGAGTTTAGTTTCTCTGAGATTGTAAGTACCGCTACTTTGGTCGCAGCTTTGATCATCGCTTTCTTTACCTGGATCGTTTCCCAATCAGAATCCGTCAGGCCGTTGTGTACATCGATCGCATTGATCCCTACAATGCAGAGGTCTGCTTTGATATTGGCCAGGTATTCGAATACTTCACCACTCACCGTCATCTGGCTATAAGCCGAGATCTGTCCGCCGATCATAATCGTTTTGATCAACGGTTTGTCCAGCAGTTCTACAGCCGTCATGGGGTTCACTGTAAGAAAAGTAGCCCTTAAAGTATTGGGTATTCTTTTAACGAACTCGCGGATCGTAGTACCTCCGCCGATCAGCACGATCATATCGTCTTTCAGCAGGCTCAGCGTTTTGTCCGCGATCACCAGTTTATTGTTGCGGGAATACGTCTTCGAGTCATCGCCGATATGGTAGGCTGCCGACATGGCCCCGCCTTTTATCCTGATCAGTTGTCCTTCTTCCGCCAGCTCATTCACATCACGCCGGATCGTATCCTCCGATACGTCGATCAGCTTCACCAGGTCGGCAAACAGCAGGCGCGTATGAATATTCACCTGTTTAATGATCAGTTGTTTCCTTTCCTTCTTTTGCAGCGCCACCGGTACCGGCGGTTGTTGCTGGTTGTCTGACATATCTTCCTGGTTTATTTCTGAATAGTCCGAAAGTCAGTAAAGTCCGCAAGTCGGTAAGACAACAGCCGCTCCGTTTTCTTCCGGACTTTCCGACTTCCGGTCTTCCGGACTTTTCTGCAAGTTTTGCAATAATACAACAATTACCCGATTGATGGCAATTATGGATGTGCAAACGTCATTTACCTGCCAAAAATAGGGCAGTAAAGGCTGAATGGCTTGTAATTGACTGGTTATTATATTGTTAACAGCCTCTTCTTTTGAAGGGTGGCTTGCCTGCTATAATGATTTAGTTAGGCAGTATTTGCAAGTCGACTAACTATTTTCTGCATATTATTTGCAGTATTTGAAATATTTGCAGTAGGTTTGGTTGCTTTTTGCAATTATTAACGCTTCCCCAATAACTAACGCTCATGAAGAAAATTACATCAACGAGGCTACTATTGCTATGTTTAGCCTTCCACCTGGCAGCAGTCTTTGCCGGATATGGCCAGACTGCCGGTGACCCGGCCCCTGTTACCGGCACCGTGAAAAGCGGTAATGATCCCATTCCCGGTGCTACCATCACCCTGGCCACTAATAAAAGAGTGGTCACCACAACCGACAATGCAGGCACCTTCTCCCTCCAACTGCCCGCCGCCGCCAGGCAGGGTACGGTCCAGCTCACCATCACCTCTATTGGGTTTGCTACCCGCACCGTTGCCTTATCAGCCGGTCAAACTACCATAGACATCCAGTTGCAGAAAGATTCAGGCGCCGTGCTCACCGATGTAGTGGTGACAGCCCTCGGTATTCGCAAATCGAGAAAGTCAGTTACCTATGCCATGTCCGAAGTGAATGGCAGTGAATTTACCCAGGCCCGCGAAAACAACGTAGCCAATGCTTTGACCGGAAGAATTGCAGGGGTCAACGCTACGGGTTTATCTACCGGTCCCGGCGGCTCCAGCAGGGTACTTATCCGGGGCAACGGCTCCCTCACCGGCAATAGCCAGCCCCTTTACGTGATCAATGGCATGCCCATCGACAACAGCGTACCCGGCGGAGGCTCTACGCCCAACGGATCTACCATTAGAACGAGTACCGACCGTGGCGATGGCATCGGCGCCATCAACCCCGATGATATCGAATCCATGACTGTATTGAAAGGCGGCGCCGCCGCAGCCTTGTATGGCTCCCGGGGCGCCAATGGCGTTATCCTCATCACTACTAAAAAAGGCCGTGCACAGAAAGGCATCGGTGTAGAATACAATGGTACGTTTACCCTCGAAGATGTATCCGTATTTCCCGATTATCAATATGAATATGGTCAGGGTGATGGCGGCGTAAAGCCCACCACACTGGCACAGGCCCAGGCCACCGGCCGTCGTTCTTTCGGTGCTAAAATTGACGGTTCCACCGACTATATGGCTGCCGATGGAAAGACCCATCCCTACACCGCGCAAAAAGACAACCTCAAAAATTTCTACAATACAGGTACCACCTTCACCAATACCATCGCCCTCTCGGGTGGTAATGAATCCGTAGTTTACCGGTTCTCCTTGTCCGATCTGAATGCGAAAAGCATACTGCCTAATAATAAGTACAACCGCAAAACGGCCAACCTGAATATCTCCGCCAAATTGAGCGAGAAACTCAGACTGGAATCCGTGATCCAATACAATTTCGAAAAAGGCAATAACCGCCCCATTGCGGGTGATGCACTGGGCAATCCCAACTGGACCCCTTACGAAGTGGCCAATACCGTAGATGCACGCTGGCTGAGCCCCGGCTACGATGCCAGTGGCAATGAGATCGTGTGGAATGATGCCGGCATTGTGACCAACAGTTATTTTGTGGTCAATAAGTTCAAACAAACCGACAACAAGAACCGTTTCATCGGACAGGCTGCTATATCCTACGATATCCTCAGGAACCTGACGGTGAAAGGAACGATCACCCGCGACTTCTACAATTACAACTTCACCAGCATCGTGCCTACCGGTACCCAATACTGGCCCAATGGTCAGTATGATGGTATTAAATCCGACGTATCGGAAACCAACAGCATGATCACTGGTACCTATAAATCAAGTATTGCCAATACCATTGGGTTTACCGTACTGGCCGGCGCCAATACCCGCCGTTTCAAATCCGATGAGCTCACCCTGGCAGGGCGTGATTTCACCACTCCTTATTTTTACAGCTTTTCCAACCTGTCCACATCTTCAGCAGTACCCGTGGCCAGTGATATAAAGACAAACTCTATCTTCGGATCAGTTGACCTCGATTATAAGAACATATTGTTCCTCACAGCATCCGGTCGTCAGGATTGGTTCTCTACCTTAAGCCCTGCCAACAACAGCGTTTTCTATCCCAGCGTAGGTACCAGTTTTATTTTGTCTGATGCCTTGCAATTGCCAGCCATCTTCGACCTCGTGAAGCTCCGGGCTTCCTGGGCACAGGTAGGCGGTGGCGGTCCCGATCCTTATGCCATCAACCTCGCCTATAGCAGCGTGCCCAGCGCAAGTACTGTGCCCCTGCAGAATGTGAGCTCCGTTTCCATTACCAATGCCAACCTGAAGCCATTTACATCTACCACTTTTGAAGTAGGATTTAATACACAATTGTTTGGCGGCCGCCTGGGCGTTGACCTTGCCTTGTACGATCGCAAATCATCTGATGATATTGTAAGCGTACCCATCTCCACCTCCTCCGGTTACACCAGCGCCATCCTCAACTCTGGTGAGCTAAGCAATAAAGGAATTGAGTTGCTGATAGATGGTACACCCATCAAAGGAAAAGACTTCAGCTGGAATACCAGTTTCAACTTTGCCTATAATAAGAGCGAAGTATTAAAGCTGGCCGATGGCATCAGCACTTTCTCACTGGGCAATTCTGTCAATGGCAACGCTTTTATCAACAACCAGGTGGGAAATACTTATGGCGCTATTTATGGCTTCCGCATGTTGCGCGATGCCAATGGCAATATCATTTATGATCCCAATGCCAACCTGCCTTTACAAACAGATGTGAACCAGCAGTTGGGCAAGGGTGTACCGCCTCTCACCATGGGTTTCTCCAACCAGTTCAGGTATAAGAACTTCTCCCTCGACATCCTGGTCGATGGCAAATTCGGCAACAGCATCTTTTCTGTAATGGAAGTATATGCTACCCGTTTGGGCCTCATGAAATCTACCCTGGCCGGAAGAGAGAATGGCTTGAACCTGGAAGGTGTAACTCAGGCGGGCGCCAAATACACCTATACCGTGCCGGCGACCAACCTGCGGGCAGCCTGGTACAACAACCTCAACAGGTATACCGAATTGTTTGTGCATGATGCCAGCTTTGTAAAACTCCGTCAGGTGATCATCTCTTATCGCCTCCCTGAAGGTTTCCTGAAAGGCCTGGGTGTACAGTCTGCCAATATTTCCCTGGTGGGTCGCAACCTGCTCATCCTGTATAAGGAGACCGATAATTTCGATCCCGAGCAAAGTCTCACCAACGGCGCCGCACAAGGTATTGAGTCCATCGGCCTACCCCGTACCCGTTCTTATGGCGTAAACCTGATGCTCAAATTTTAACCACTAAAAGCAATTGCGATGAAACTATCAATGTCAAAATATACCAGCTTTTTACCTGTGGTGCTTTGTATCAGTCTCCTTCAGTCCTGCGATAAGGATTTCGAAGAGATCAATACCAATCCCAATGCCGTATCCGTTCCCACGCCCCAATACTTATTCAGCAAAGCTGTGTATGACGGGGCTCTCAACAGCGGTAATGTGAGCAAACTGTTGTTTGGCACCATGCAATACATGACCAGCTTCAATGATGTGGAAGGTTTCGGATCCAAGTATGTGGCTTCCCAGGTAAACCTCTCTGCCGCTGTCTTTATCGCCGCCTATCCCACCCAAATCAATGAGATCGGTGAAGTGATCAAAGCAGTAAAGAACGATCCCGCCAAGATCAACATGTATGCTGTAGCACGCATCTGGCGCGTATACTGTTTCAGCCGGCTGACCGATGTATATGGTGATATTCCTTATTCCCAGGCAGGACAGGGTTATAACCTTTCCATCTTTCAACCTAAGTACGATCCCCAAAGCGACATCTATGCCGATATGCTCAAGGAACTGGAAGAAGCCGCCGTTGCACTCAATCCCGCCAATGCTACTACCTTCGGCACCTCCGATCTTATTTACGGTGGCAATACCGACCGTTGGAAGAAGTTTGCTTATTCCCTCATGCTGCGCCTGGGCATGCGGCTTTCAAAAAGAGATGCTAATCTTGCCAAGGCATGGGTGACCAAGGCCATTGCAGGTGGCGTGATCCGCGATTATGCCGACATTGCCAAAGTAGATTATGTAGGCTCTGGTCAGGACATCAACAAGAATCCCATCGCCTTCCAGTTATTCAAGGACAATTATGTGAAAGCTGATGGTGTGAGCAATCCCGAAGGCGGTAAATACCACCAGGCTTTTATAGATTCACTCAAGGTCAACAATGATCCCCGCTTACCCGTCATCTCAGTGGTATATGTTGGCGGTGTGCCCACTACTACCGAAAGTCTGCAAAAAGGATTGCCTGCCAATATCAATGGCACCAAGCCTGCTGATTTCGTTACTTATTCAGAACCGAAACAAACCACCGTGTTGCGCCAGAATGCGCCTTTGCTGTTGTTTACCGTGGCAGAAGCCAATTTCTTATTGGCAGAAGCCGCTTTGAATACCTGGTTTGCGGGCGAGACCGCCGCTGCTCTTTATGAAAAAGGCATACGCGCAGCCATGCAACAGTGGGACCTGATCGCCGGCACTACCAATACGGTTGATGGGGCAAGGATCAACACCTATGTAACCGCCCATGCGCTGAAGACCAGCGCTTCGGTAGCGGTGCAAACCGAGCAGATCTACAACCAGGTATGGGTAGGCCTGTTTCCCGATGCCCAGGAAGTGTACAACAATTACCGGAGAACCGGTTATCCTGCCCTGGTGCCGAACAATTACCCGGGCAATGCAACGGGTGGCAAAATACCGCGCAGGTTCATCTATCCTGTAGTAGAACAAACCCTCAACAGGACTTCCTACGGTGAAGCCATCACCCGTCAGGGCGCTGATGATCTCGTAACCCGTGTATGGTGGGACAAACAATAATAACGTATGTCAGCCTGAGCCTGGCGAAGGCGTCTAAAGGGTGGGTCGCACTCTAAGGGCGGCTCACCCGATCTAAAGAAGCTGTCGAACTCTTTTTCATACGTCAGAGATTTTAAGTGGGAGGGCATTTCCATGCCCTCTTTTTTCTACCTTGTTAGCTTCAAATATGTTCATGAAGAGAAATTACCTGTACATTCTTGCCATATTTTTCTTAGTGAGTAACCGCCTTACCGCGCAGTCCATCATACCCTTGCCCGTATCCATCAAAAGCACTGGGCAGTCTTTTACCACTAATTACAATACCCTGATCTATTGCCAGGATACCAGGCTCTTTAGTGCCGGTGAGTTATTGCAGTCATTTCTGATGGCAGCAACCATTCAAAACCACAGGATAATAGCTAAAAAACCGGTGGCTAATTATATTGCCCTGCAAATCGATTCCTTCAGCATTCCCCAACCCGAAGGCTACCATTTACTGATCAATAAAGACCGTATCGAACTCACTGGTCACGATGCTGCTGGCATCATCCACGGTATTCAATCCCTGCGGCAACTATGGCAACCGGCCACAGGAAACGGATTAACCATTCCCGGCTATGCCATCACCGACTACCCCCGTTTTGCTTACCGCAGTATGGCCCTGGATGTAAGCCGCCATAACTTTCCCGTATCCTTTATCAAAAAGTACATCGACCTGCTATCCCTGTATAAGTTCAACACCTTTCACTGGCACCTTACCGATGATCAGGGATGGCGGATAGAGATAAAACAATATCCCCGGCTGCAAACCATGGCAGCCTGGCGTAAGCAGACATTGATCGGACATAAGAAAGAAACACCACACCGGTTTGATGGTACTCCTCACGGAGGCTATTATACTCAGGAAGAGATAAAAGAAGTAGTGCGTTATGCCAGCCAAAGAGGGATTACCATCATTCCGGAAATTGAAATGCCGGGTCATGCCCTGGCAGCCCTCACTGCTTATCCATCATTGGGCTGCACAGGTGGGCCTTATGAAACCGCCACCTTCTGGGGCGTATTTGATGATGTATTCTGTGCGGGCAACGACAGCACTTTTGTTTTCCTGCAGCAGGTATTGGATGAAGTGATACAGCTTTTCCCTTCTCACTATATTCATATCGGGGGTGATGAATGTCCCAAAACCAGGTGGAAGGTCTGCCCAAAATGCCAGCAGCGCAGGAAGGAGCAGTCACTAAAAGATGAACATGATCTCCAGTCTTACTTTATACAGCGTATAGAAAAATATCTGAACAGTAAGGGGCGGGACATTATCGGCTGGGATGAAATACTGGAAGGTGGCCTGGCGCCCAATGCCACCGTGATGAGCTGGCGCGGAGAAGAAGGTGGGCTCACTGCTGCGCAACAAAAGCACCGCGTGATCATGACCCCCGAAAGCCATGTGTACTTTGATTATTACTTGTCGCGCAACAAGGCCGAACCGTTAGCAGCAGGCCATTATACACCCTTGAGTAAAGTGTACAGTTACCAGCCCGCTGCCAGCCTGCCCGATTCACTTCAATCTTATATAGCAGGGGTGGAAGGGCAGGCCTGGAGTGAATACCTGGTCGATGAACAGCAGGCCGTTTACATGATCTTTCCCCGGGCTATCGCCCTGGCAGAACTCGCATGGACACCTGCTGCCCTGCGTAATTATGATCCTTTCCTGCAAAGGCTTCGCTCACAAGCTGCCTTATTGAAACAGCTGAAAGTGCCTTATGCTGCCAACTTCGATGAAGTGGTGAGCGCCGGTATCAAGCCCCTGAAAGGGATCGTAGCGCTATCACTGAGCAGCAGTTATCCCAATGCGCAGATCCGCTATACGATAGATGGTACTGCGCCAACAATGAACAGCACATTGTATACAGCGCCCGTAGTCATGAAAAAGACTGCTAGCCTGAAAGCCCTGGCTTTCGATGAACGCCGGCAACCGATTGGCAGGGTATACGAGCAACTGGTAACCATACACAAAGCCATTGGTGCGGAGGTCTCACTCACCAATACACCCATGCCAAGATGGAACCCCGGCAAGGAGGCATTGGTCAATGGCATCACAGGCGTGGCCCGCTACAACGATGCCCAATGGCTGGGCTTTAATGGCGATAACCTGGAAGCGGTGATCGACCTGGGCAAGGCCCAAACCATCCGTTCCGTAGCCATGAACCTGCTCAGTTATCACTGGCAAAGAGTGTGGGCGCCCGTATCCCTGGATATTCAGGTGTCGGAGGATGGTGTACATTACAGGCCCGTGTTTACCCAAAAAGATTTTCCCATCAACGGGATCAATAGCGTGAGGGCGGCTTTCAACCCCCTCACAGCAAGATATGTGAAAGTAACAGGCATCAACAAAGGTCTTCTCCAGCCTGGTGACTACGGCGCTGGCACAAAGGCCCTGCTGATGATCGATGAAATATTGATTAACTGATCCTAAAACCAGATCCCCATGTCTTTTATCATTGTAATGGGATGCATTGCGTTGTTGATCCTCCTCACTACCTGGGGGAAGTTCAATACTTTCCTGGCCTTCCTGCTGGTGTCCATACTGGCAGGCATCCTCTTGCAATTGCCCCTCGACAAAGTGATCACTTCCGTACAGAAGGGCATGGGCGATACACTGGGTTCCCTGGTCATCATCATCATGTTGGGCGCCATGCTCGGTAAGGTGGTGGCCGAAAGCGGTGCTGCACAAAAGATAGCCGGTGTGCTGATGAAAGCCTTTGGCCCCCGCTATGTACAGTGGGCGCTCATGCTTACCGGCTTTATTATTGGTATACCCCTGTATTATGGGGTTGGGTTCGTACTGATGGTGCCCCTCATTTTCTCCGTGGTATATGAATACAAACTGCCGGCTATCTATGTGGGACTGCCCATGCTGGCCGCCTTATCTGTTACCCATGGTTTCCTGCCTCCGCATCCTTCACCCGTAGCATTGGTAGGACAGCTCCACGCCAATATGGGCCTTACTTTATTGTATGGTGTCGTAGTAGCTATCCCTACGATCATCATCGCAGGTCCGGTGTTTGCCCGCTTCCTGAAAAAGATACCCTCCCAGCCACTACAAACTTTTCGTCCACCAACGATAGAGGCCGCTAAGTTACCCGGCACCGCCATCAGTTTCGGAACTGCCTTGTTGCCTGTATTCTTATTGATGCTCACCACCGCTTTACCTTATTTATTTACCGATAGTTCACCGGCGCTGAAGGCTGCCCTGACTTTTGCAGGAGAACCCGCCGTGGTGATGCTCGTTGCTGTATTGGTAGCTACCTTTACATTGGGAACAGGTACCGGCAGATCCGTAAAAGTAGTGATGGACCTGTATGCCGATGCTGTGAAAGATATTGCCATGATCCTGCTGATTATTGCAGGAGCGGGTGCACTCAAACAGGTGTTGTCCGACAGTGGTGTAAGCAATGAGATAGCCGCCGCCTTGCGATCCTGGCCACTCCATCCCCTCGTACTCGGATGGCTGATGGCCGCCATCATTCGTGTATGTGTGGGATCGGCTACCGTAGCAGGGTTGACGACCGCAGGCATCATCGCACCGCTGGTAGTACAGTCCGGCGTCAATCCCAACCTCATGGTATTGTCCGTGGGTGCAGGCAGCCTGATGTTCTCCCATGTGAACGATGCAGGATTCTGGATGTTCAAGGAGTATTTCAACCTGAGTATAAAAAATACACTCAAAACCTGGTCTGTGATGGAAACCATTGTTTCCATTGCCGGACTGATCGGTGTAATGATATTAAGTTTATGGATCTAAAAAACCTTACAATGGAGCACATGACAATTAAAAGCGCAGAAGAACAGTTTGCAAAGTTAGGGTTAAGCTTACCTCCGGCCCCCACACCATTGGGTGTGTACAAACCTTTTTTAATTGATGGGAAGTACCTTTACGTTTCGGGTCATGGGCCGGTGCTCAACAACCGGTCTTTGATCACGGGACGTATTGGGAAAGACCTCGACATAGAGCAGGGGAAGCAGGCCGCCCGGCAGGTAGGGCTCACCATTCTCTCCACCATACGCACGCATGTGGGCGACCTGGACAGGGTGAAGCGTGTGATCAAGATATTGGGTATGGTCAATTGCACCGCCGATTTTGAACGGCATCCTTATGTGATCAATGGATGCAGTGAGTTGTTTGCCGCTATCTGGGGCGAAGAGAATGGCATCGGCGTACGCAGTGCCGTAGGCTTCGGCTCCCTGCCCGATAACATTCCCGTGGAAATAGAAGCCGTATTTGAATTGCATTAAACCGAATAAGATAATATGGGCAACGCAGAATGGTACTCCATCACCAACATCGCCGGCATCGATTCCCCCGCACTGGTGCTGTATGAAGAAAGGATCAAAGAGAATATACGATTGGCAAAAGAGCTATCGGGCAATATTGCCTTGTTACGTCCCCATGTGAAAACAAACAAGATAGCGGAAGTATGCCGGCTGATGCTGGAGGCAGGCATCACCAAATTCAAATGCGCCACCATTGCAGAAGCCGAAATGCTGGCACAGGTGCAGGCACCCGATGTCATGCTGGCTTACCAGCCCATTGGCCCCAAGGCGCAACGGTTTATCTCATTGATCAAAACCTATCCCGCTACTCATTTCTCCTGTCTCATTGATAACCGCGACGTGGCCACCGATCTCTCGGCATTGGCGGCTGCTCATCAACTGACCATCGATGTGTACATCGACCTCAATGTAGGCATGAACCGAACAGGGATTTTACCGGGTGATGAAGCATTTGCTTTGTATCAGCAGGCCCTGGCTCTGCGGGCCATCAATCCCATTGGCTTACATGCTTACGACGGACAGATCAAGGAAGTGGACCCTGTGCTCCGGCAGCAGGAAAGCGATGAAGCATTTGCAAAGGTGCAGGCTTTGGCTGGTAAGATACAGTTACGCCTGGGTGTTACTCCCATCCTCGTGGTGGGCGGATCACCTACTTTCCCTACCCATGTACACCGGGCAGGCGTGGAATGCAGTCCCGGTACTTTTGTGTTCTGGGACAGGAGCTATGTACTGCAAATGCCCGAACTGCCTTTCCAATATGCAGCACTGGTGGTCACCCGGGTGATCTCCATTATAGATAAACAGACCATCTGTACCGACCTCGGTCATAAATCAGTGGCGGCGGAAAGCCCCTTTCCCCGGGTATATTTTCTCAATGCACCCGAAGCGACTCCCGTTGGACAAAGTGAAGAGCACATGGTATTAAAAGTACCCGATGCTGCCAACTATAAAATTGGTGATGTGCTGTACGGCGCGCCCATTCATATTTGTCCTACCGTGGCATTGTACGAAAGGGCCCTTATTATTAAAGATCACAAGAGCGTGGACGAATGGAAAGTAGTGGCCCGCGACAGAAAAATAACGATATAACCATGTTCACCATCGACGCTCACTTAGACCTCAGCATGAATGCCATGGAATGGAACCGCGATCTGCGGCAGCCCGTGATGGATATTCGTAAGCGCGAAGAAGGATTAACAGATAAGCCCGACCGTGCAAAAGGCACCGTAGCCCTACCCGAACTGCGCAAAGGAAAAATAGGATTGGTAGTAGCTACGCAGATAGCCCGCTATGTGGCGCCCGGCAATAACCTGCCAGGCTGGTATTCACCAGAGCAGGCATGGGCGCAAACACAGGGCCAGCTGGCCTGGTACAAAGCCATGGAAGCAGCCGGCGAAATGGTGATGATCAAAGATGCACAGTCATTGGAAAAACATCTCGCTTTGTGGATGAATGGAGAGCCCGACGATAAAAAGCCCGTAGGTTATATCCTTAGCCTGGAAGGCGCCGACTCCATGGTGACACCCGATTACCTGGAAACCGCCTGGCAATATGGACTCCGTGCCATCGGGCCTGCCCACTATGGGCCCGGCCGCTATGCCAATGGTACCGATGCCACCGGTGGCCTGCATGCCATGGGCAAAGCCTTACTGAAAGAAATGGATCGCCTGGGTATGATACTCGATGCTACCCACCTCTGTGATGATGCGTTCTGGGATGCCATGGATATCTTCCAGGGACCGGTTTGGGCCAGTCACAATAATTGCCGAGCCCTCGTCAACCACAATCGTCAGTTCAGTGATGAGCAAATTAAAACATTGGTCGGCAGGGGAGCCGTGATCGGCGGAGCGCTCGATGCCTGGATGATGGTGCCTAATTGGGTGCGGCAACAATCGACGCCCGAAAGCACCCAATGCAACCTGGAGAAGCTGATCGATCACATGGACCATATCTGTCAGCTGGCCGGCAATACCCTGCACATCGGCATTGGTACTGACCTGGATGGTGCTTTTGGTAAAGAACAATGCCCTTATGACCTGGAGACCATCGCCGATTTGCAAAACTTACCACAGCTATTTGCGAAGCGCGGTTATTCAGCCGGCGATATCGAAAATATTATGCATGGAAATTGGTTAAGGTTCATACGTAAGGCGTGGCGATAAAAACAAAAGCGAACAGCTGCGCCTGGTTCATTAGTAAACAAAGAAGCCCGGTGGCTGCAATGGCAGTCCGGGCTTTAATTCTATCCTTTATTTCTTTCCTGCACTTTGCTGTTCAATTTGCCTCGTTGCCTCGTTGCCTTGTTGCCTTGTTGCCTTATTTAGCTCCTTCTTCAACCTGTGATACTTCATATTTGTTCTTGCCATCCACTTGTACCGGCTGGTAATAAGTCTCGCCCACTTTCACATAAGTCTGATCACCGATCTTCACTTCCTGACCACCTTCCGGCAGATTGTCCACCACTGCTCCGGCCGGAGGCGCAACTACCTTATACCCGCTTCCTGATTTTTCATAGTAAGCCCCGCCATAATAATAGTTCGTCACATTGTTTACCACCACCGGCTGGTTACCGCTGGGAATAGTCGTCACGGTACCACCCACAGGCGCCTGTACAACTGTGTAGCCATTATTGGCCTGCGAATACCATACGCCCTGGTCATAATGATACTTTTCATTCTCTACTGCTACTACAATGGCCGTAGTAGCCAGTGCTGCAATGAAAAATCCCCAGGGATGCCATACAGGTCCCCATACAAACGGGCGGTAAGGATGATAGACATAAGGATGGTAACAATAGTATCGCCGGCCTCCGTATACATAGGGTGGCCTTCGGTAAGTAGCAATATTATTCCGGCGTACCACCGTATTGCGGTTATTGACCACATTTACATCCCGGCTCCGGTCTACATTGATATTGATGTTCTTTTGGCTATTGTCAACATTCACCTTATTGCCAATATTCGTTTTGTTGCCAATATTATTATTGCTCCGGTTGTTGATATTGTTATTATTGACCGTACGGTTGTTGTTGCCGCTGACATTGCGGTTATCGTTCCGGGTGGCGCCTCCCACATTATTATTACGGGCAGGTGGATTGGTGCGCACACTGCGGTCGGGCGATTTTACCGCGCCACCATTGATCGACCGGTTATTGCCACCAGTGGGCCTGGATGCTCCACCGGCAGGCCTTCCACCACCGCCACCTCCCGGTCTGCCACCTCCGCCACCACCATGACCGAAACGTTGTGCCGCTGCCTGTTCACAGCAGATCACCAGTACCAATAGTCCCAGGAGAATAGTGCGGTATGGATGAAATTTCATGATCGTACAATTTTAAAAGTTATCGTTCATTGGCTGCCATGATCCTTACCTGGGCCGATCCCGGTGGTGGCTGAAAGTCAAACATGGCCATCGGCAGGTTGGGATTGATCTGCCAGTTGGAAAAAGCGGCTTCGTATTGAGGATTGCCTATCTGCGAAGTATAGGTAATGGCAAACCTGGCCGGCAGGTTATAGGCATCATTCGATATCCAGAACTGCATTTTCATTTCCTTATTGGAAGCCAGTATATGAAAACATTCCTTTCCGTTGATGTTCACGATACCGAGAAACTTCAGCAGGTCGGCATGTGCCAGCAGATCATCTGTAAACGTGGGATAGAAGAAATCCGCAGCCGGGAATTCCATTTGATACAGTTTACTCACACTGTCGATCATGTCAATTGTATTGTCCGGCACCTGCAGTATAACATAATTGTTTTCTTCCTGGTTATAATGCGCCAGTTGCCCCGCATGGTACCAGAGTTCCCGGTGTCCCCTGTCTCCCTGTGCATTGACCAGCATTTTATCATTGCCCGATAGATAGACCTGGTACTGCGTAAACTGTTTTACCACCAATGCCTGTGAATCCGTAATATCCCTGGCCGTATGCAACGTAAAGCTGCAGGATTCCAGGTCGCCGATCACATCCGTCATCCGGTCGATGAGCAGGATGGCCAGCGAGTCCTGTTGTTTGGTTTGGGCTGTGGCGCCAATGCAAAGCATGGCCCCCAGCGAACAAATGATTATTCTCTTCATAATAAATGATCCACAAACGGGACCATAAGAAAGACACTTCCCAATCGATCATACCGCCAAACACCTGTCAATTTTATCCTTCCCGGCCGCAGGGTGGGTATAAACCACAGACATTGATAATAATTAAAAGGGAAATTGGCGTATCAGGCCCCTGGCAAGTGTCTTTATGGGTACACACCATAACCAGCCAGGCATATGAATAAGCAATACCTGATACCCATCCTGATAGCCGGGTTGATTTTCTCCGCCTGTTCTTCTTCCAAAGAATCAACCGCCTCCACCAGCGTATGGATCAATAAGGAAGAAATGCAGGGTAAGTCATTTCAGAAAATATTCATTGTGGTAATGACTGCCGATATACAGGTGCGGGTAAAACTGGAGAAGGACCTCGCAGCGGCAGTGATCGCAAGAGGCTTTCAGGCCGTTAAAAGTATTGACGTAATGCCCGGCTCGATCGACGATCCTAAAAAGCCCGACAAGGACACCATTATCAGTAAAGTAAAGTCCAGCGGCTGCGATGCTGCCTTTGTAGCTGCCTTATTGAAAAAGGACGAAGCCATGCACTATACCCCCGGCTCTACCACCTTTACCTGGATGGGGGAGGTGACCGGGTATTATGACTTTATGTATTCAACCGTCACACGACCGGGCTATTACACCGATGAGAAAAGTTATATCATGCAAAGCAACCTGTACGATGCCGCTACCAAACAGATCATGTGGTCCGTGATATCCCCTGTATTTAATCCTTCCAATTTGGATAAATTCAGCCAGTCTTATATGAGTGGCCTGGCCAAGCAACTGGAAAAGGAGAAGGTCCTGAAAAAGTAACGGCAGCAAGCCTGACTCGGGTAGGCTTGCTGCCGCTGGGCAATTGCTGTATGAACAGCAAAATACTATTGATCCACTTTATCGCTGATTACCGTTCCGTCTGCACTAAAGTGTACTTTCTTTTCGTCCTTGTCTTTTTTCAGTTCCACTTTGTAGTACTGTTTGGTTCCTTCCTCTACCTTTTCAGGATCTTTTATTTTATAACCGGCATACTTCGCAGCGATCGCTTTGGTGATGGCAGCTGGTAATTCAGTATGCTTGATATCCGTTTCGTGCTTTACTATTTTGCCCTTAGCATCTATTTTAGCCTTGTGGTTGATCTTATTGATCTCAAACTTGACCTCATAATGCTCTTTCTTTTTCTCCCACTTGGCATCCGTGGTATTCTTAAACTGTTGCTGGAAGCCATTTACTACTGCAGCTGGCACCTGGGCTTGCGGTATCTCCTGGGCATTGGCGGCTAATACCGCTATGCTTAATCCTACTATAAAAAGCATTTGTTTCATGATCTATGTTTTAATGGTAAAGTAAATTAAGGTCTTTGGTCGGGAATAGGCGAGTTGATCGGTGCAAATATAAGATTTCCGGATGCTTTTATTCTAATAAATGACAGGAGCTGCCCCTGGGTGAGATAGCTCCTGTAAGGATCTCAATTGTTAAGTGATGTGTAGTTAATAACCAGTTAACGTTTTACAAATTGCAAGGTTTCTGTTTTGCCTTTATCATTGATGGCTTTTAAGTAATAAACACCTGGTCTGAATTCCATAGAAATGAAGGGACGTAATATTCCCAACACAGATGAAGACCTACCCTGCAATGGGGCACCTAATTATGTCTAATGACCAAATCCAGGGGTTATTGCCCGCAGAATTGCTTGAAAGCAGAAGAGACATGGAAGATCCCTCAATTCGGGGTTTGCCAAACCCCGAATTGCTTGAAACCAATACGGTCATGGGACCTACACCAATTCGGGAGACGTCTCCCGAATTACATGTCCCTGATATTCATTATTTTAACCTCTTCAGTCGTGTTGCCTTTTCACATTTTTGGGAGCTTATCAGGTTAGAAGATCCGATGAAAAGATTATTTTATGAAGTGGAATGTATAAAGGGTGGCTGGAGCGTGAGGGAGCTTAAAAGGCAAATAGGTAGCTTACTCTATGAGCGAACAGGGCTATCTAAAAATAAAGAAAAGTTACTGGCTTTAGCCCATTCAAATTCTGAGCTAAATTCTTTCCCTGACCTCATTCGGGATCCCTACATTTTTGAATTCATTGGTTTGAAGCAACAGGAAGTACTGCCAGAAAAGGAGATGGAACAAGCTCTATTAGACAACTTATTACAATTTCTATTAGAATTAGGCAAGGGGTTTTGCTTCGAAGCAAGGCAGAGGCGTATTGTCATAGATAATGAACACCACTTTATTGATCTCGTTTTTTATCATAGGTTGCTGCATTGCAATGTACTGATTGAAGTAAAGACAGCTCGATTTAATCATACTCATGCCGGACAACTAAACATGTACCTTGAGTATTATAAAAAATATGAAATGGCAGAAGGGGACAAGCCGCCGGTAGGTATTTTACTTTGTACTAATAAGGATTAGGAGCATGTGGAATTTGCTACGGCAGGATTAGATGACAAAGTATTTGTATCCCAATACCTGGTAGCCCTGCCAGATAAGAAAGACCTTGAACAATTTATTAAGAAAGAAATTCGGGATAGCCTGTGTTAAAATAAGATTCCTGTCAATTAAATGTAAAAAGCCCGTTGCAACGGTATCGTTAGCGTACCATGCAACAGGCTTAAATTTACTTCTGTGGCACAAAGATCTGCTTCAACTGTTCTACCAGCATGCCGTTTCCGCTCACGCTGATATTACTGATCTTCTCGGCGATCTTTTCCACGTATTCCATTTCCTTCAGTTTCCACAACATCGCATTGTCTTCCATCAGTTTGGCGGTATTCAGTAAACTACGGGTGCTGGCGGTTTCTTCCCGGCGCATGATGGTATTGGCCTGCGCTTTCTTTTCCGCGATCAATACCTGGTTCATGATCTCTTTCACATCGCCCGGCAATATGATATCACGGATACCGAAACCATTGACCTCAATACCCAATACAGCTGCCTGGCTGGCTACTTGTTGCATAATGAAAGGACCTGCACTGTCTTTCTTTTCCAGCAATTCATCAAAGTTCAGCGAAGCGACATATTCACGCAAAGCCAGTTGAAATACGATGTACAATTGCATATCATATTCCCTGTTTTGCAGGAATGCTTTTTCGATGTCCGCCACCCGGTATTGTGCCCACGCATTGATACGCAGGGCTGCTTTATCCCTGGTGAGGATCTCCTGCCCGTTGATCTCCAGTTTTTGCTGACGGGTATCTGCTTTGCTGATATGGATGGTGATGCTGTTCTTGTACCAGAAATACACCCCGGCCGGCAGCACTTTCACAAATTTGCCGTCAATAAACAACACCCCTTGTTCGTAATTGTCTACGCTAAAGCTGCGCACATAGGGTGCTACCAGCTTGTGCTGTAAAGTGGTGCGGTCAACAGGTTCTGTAATTTCCACTTTACTGGTATCCAGCCGCACAAAGTCATGGCTCACCACGCTTTTCCAGAAAGCAAACCGGCCGGCAGTCAATACCTCTTTCAACAGACCGTTTTCATAGTGCAATACCAGTTCACTGTCTTTCACTTCCACTACATGCAGTGCTTCGGCCAGTGCAGCATCCTGCAACAGGATATTCAATTCCACCGGCGCTAGGAAAGGTTTGGTCACCTCATAGATGTTCACCGCCTTATTGTCCCAGAACCAATAGTTCCCTTCTTTGATCATTCGTTGGTAGGCGCCACGCTTAAATACCAGGCCTACCTGCCAGGCATTTATTCTTACTTGTTTCATGTCGATTGTTTTATAACATTTTTCTACTCCTTATGAATACGAAACAGGCAGGGTATTCCTTCTGTATTCTGTATTCTATATTCTGTATTCTGTTTTCTTTAAAATAAAGCCAGCATTATCTTCCATCCAGTGATCACGGAGGCAATAGTGCTTCCTGCTTAAAGGGATCAGTTTGCGCCCAATGCGTGGTGTTTCCACCACCGGAACCAAGCAAAGTGATACCTGCCACAGGAGCTGTTGTTGCCCGCAGGTGTTTACCGGACTGCCGCTTCCCTGCCTGCCGGGCTAATCCCCAAAGGAAAAGGCGTAAGCAGGAATTCTCCCTGCATGGAGGGGAAGAAGGCCGGAAAGTGATCCTGACTTTATAAGAGCCACCATTTGAGAAGCGGTGTACTTCGTCTTCTACATTAAAAGTGTAGTGTTCTACCAACTGAACTATCCCATGTTGAGTGGGAGTGGGATTCGAACCCACGCGATTCTGCTGCTCTAACCGTCTGAGCTACCGGACCCATTGATCCGAAAGGGAGTCGAACCCTTGACCCGCAGGTTTATGGCGGGCATTACACTGGAGGCAACAGCATACAGCGCGTTACTACGGCTGCACTGTACTGCTTCTTTGAAACAGCCACCTGGGTTGCATCTCTACAGGTAAATACCCGTCTTGCCGTTAAGCAAGCTCTTTTGTATTCTTAAATACAATTACTTGATTTTGTCAGGCTGAGCTTGTCGAAGCAACCCTTCGACAAGCTCAGGGCGACACCTGGTTCAGACAACTTTATCTGCACAGCAGGAACTGGCAAAAGCATAAGGCTTGGCCCGGAACGCAAATCCCATTCCCATGATATAACCCATCGCATCTTTCAAAGCGTGGTTACTTTTAAAGTTGGGATTCGTGTTGATATCGGCATGTACTTCCATGTCGATGCTGTAGTTGGTAAACAGGCCGCACAACTGGTACGCTACTTCTATACTTTTGCCTACCTCTGTCAACATCCGTTCTTTCACACTCATCGGTTGTTGTGAGGAGTCGCTCAGTACATACATAAACCCTCCTTTACCTTTTCGGAGGAATACGATCACCGTAGCAAATGCAGTGGTGCCTGCTCTTACCTGGCTATCCGTACCAATACAGACCTTCAATTGATGTCCGTGGGCTGTTTCCCTTGCCAATACCGATCTTACTTCTTCTTCGATCGGGCGGCGGATGGCAGTACCATCCAGCCGCTGCCATTGCTGTTCCATTGTGTTGTGTTTTTATGTTTCTCTGATTAGATCCATGATCTGACTAAATGATTTGTTTTTAAATGGATATCCATCCGGTTTGGCCGGCCAGATATATTTCCAGCGAATATGCCCATCCAATATTTTATCTAAGCGCCGTTCATAGACATTCCATTTCAAATATTCATCGATGGCGTCTATCCTTGCTTCGATCAGGCTGTCACCTCTTTTTATCCTGGTGATCATGTTGGGGCGGACACGTAATACAAAGCGCCAGGGGTCATTAAAAACATAACGTTTTACGTACCTGTATTGGCTGTCGTAGCCATACACTTCATGGAATTGTTGCTTTTCCTTGTCCGTAAAATTCATCTTGATAAAGTATGATTCATAAGGCTCTTCCAGTTTTTGTCCTTTCACGATGTATTTCCCTTGCCCATACCGCCTCTTTTTGATCTTGAAGTCCCTGCGGTCACTCCAGTCCTTTGTATTGATCTTCTTCAGTATGCCCTCATAAAAATCAGCCTGTTTGCTCCTGGCTACATCTTCCCGCAATACAAAAAAGCGGTTCCAGCCTCTTTGTACAGGTGGTATCAACGGCTCCCAACCCAGGTCATCTAACTGCTTTTCCAAAGCTTTTTTTTCGCGACGCAGCTTTAACAACTGCTTGTCAAAATCCTCATACTGCATTCTTTTCTTTTGGCGTGCAGTACGGAGCCTGTAGGAGAGGATATCCTCCCCGTATTGCTCAATAAGTTTCCTGTCCATAATGATTTAGTTTGTTCCGATCGAAAACCGCGGTGCCACTGGCTATCCGCGCATGTCTTGTTTGTCATTATGAACTGCCGGTTCCTTTTCATTGTTATTCGTTTTTATGGTTGGTCCGGTGCGATTCGAACGCACAACCCTCCGGTTAAAAGCCGGATACTCTGCCGTTAAGCTACGGACCATGGTTAGTGATGACTGACGGATTCGAACTGTCAACCGGTATCGTATCAGGATACTGCTCTGCCATTGAGCTAAGTCATCGGATAAGGGCACAAAAAAGCCCGGTCGTTTTGGTCGACCGGGCTGTTCTTCTGTACAACTGTTCTTACACAGCGTACTTCTGTTTACAACACGGTCGAATGGCTATACTCTCCCTGTTCATGATGAGCCACATACCCTTCCGGATACACGCATACTGATTACTGCCAGGGAAAAACGAATGTTTCCGCAGCACAGTCAACATGGTATGGCCTGATGATACTTGCTTCATCTGTAAAATTTTGTGACAAAAAAAGCCCCGCAATCTCTTGCGGGGCCTGTGTTATCGTGAATTCGTTATTTCAACTTATTCCGCAGTATAACCCGCCCCGCATCCGCTATCTCCGCCTTTCCGGCTGAGTCCGTTTGCTGTTTCAATATGTAATTGCAGGCGTGTCATCTGTTGTTTTATATTTGTTTTGCGTTGCAAAGATGGAAATAATTTTCCGTTGTTTCCAAATTTCAGCGCTCTTTTTTTATACTTTCTTTAACAGGCAACGCGCTGTATATTCCTCAAAGCCTTGCCAGGACTGCATTTGCCAGCATTTGAAATTGTTCGGTATGAGCTAAAATTAATATACCGGCTATTGCCGTAAAATAAGACTACCTTTAACGAACCTGCTGCCCCATAACTCCTGCCATTTTGCAGGATCGTTTTAAACAGGCAGTGGAGAAAGATTGAAGCTCTCTAGTAAACATTGGGTATGCCTACGTTGCACCTTGCTCGTGAAAGAAGCACCTGCACAACCATAATTGTTCGCATCAGAATGTCCCCTTGTCTATTACGCCTCAGCTAATTACATCAACTAAATAAAACAAAAAAATGAGAAGTGCAGGAAGGCCGCCGCTTACACCGGTACAATTGAAGAATGGATTTTACATTGAAGTATGTGACAAAGGCGCAAAGAAAGGAATGAAGATATGGAATGCCACGGAAAAAGCGATGCAGGATGCTGCCCGTCTCTATGCAGGATATAAGACCGTCCTGGTGCTTGGTGAATACAAAGAAGGAAGCTTTCCTAAAGAAGCCGGCTCCCGCAGGTAAGCCACCCGCCAAATATAGAATAACCTCCTATCCCCTTTTGCCGGCCGTTTAGCCGGGAAATACTTTATTATTTACAGATAGCGAAGGTTTGCAGCCGTTGCTTGACAAAACACTCTTTATACATGACTAAGCCAATCAAAGTTCTTTTCGTAACCACTTCGCATGATACTTTAGGTGCTACCACCGAGAAAACAGGCTTGTGGCTCGATGAGCTGGCTTCCCCATATTTTATTTTCAAAGAGGCTGGTTCCTATATATCCATTGCTTCACCCAAAGGTGGTGCAGTGCCGATCGACCCCAAAAGCGAGTCGATCATTAGCGTAACCCGCAGTTCTAAACGCTTCCGGAATGATACCGAAGCTATGAACCACCTGTCACGCTCCATGCCCCTGTTGGATGTAAAGGATGAACATTATGACCTGTTGTTTATTGCAGGCGGTCACGGCGCTATGTGGGACCTTGCCGCCAATCCATTGCTGAAACAATTGATTGAAAATTTCAACACGAAGAAAAAGCCGGTAGGGGCCGTATGCCATGGTGTGGCTGCGCTGTTGACGGTAACAGAAGGAAAAGATAACCTTTGGATAAAGGGGAAACCAGTAACCGGTTTCAGCAACGATGAAGAAGAATCAGCCGGCATGACAGCGCTGTTGCCTTTTTTGCTGGAGACCAAATTACTGGCGCTTGGAGCCGATTATACCAGCAGTACCAATTATATGAAACATGTGGTGTCTGCAGGAAATGTCGTTACCGGTCAGAATCCTGCTTCTGCTGAAGAAGTAGCTAAAATGACACTCAACCTCATCAGGCCTACCTATAATGTAGTAAGAAAATAAGCCTGTAAGTACAAAGAAATAAAAGCGTTCGCTATACAAGCCCCGTTCCGGATCTGCCGGTACGGGGTTTTTTGTTGCCCATGATGGACTGATGGGATCAGGTGCTTACAATGATTTGCGTACGATCATCCGGAAGGGATTCTTCACCTGTTTCACCTCTTTGTTGAGCAGCATCTGGGCGGCTGTTTTGCCCATGCCTTCAAAGTCAGTAGTGACCACTGTGATCTCCAGCAACTCTTTTAGCACGGTTTCATTAAAGGAAATAATGCCTACATTCTTGCCCGTCTGCAGGTCGGCTTCCTTTGATTTCTTGATCAGTTGCGCCAGGTCCGATTCGGCAGTAACGATATATACCGTACCTGCCTGCGGTAATTCCTTATCGAGGCTGGATACAACCGCAAAGTCCTTTCCATGCTGCTGGCAAAATTCAGAACAACCCTCCACGATATCGCGGGGGTGATTGCTTTGCATGGGAAACACAATGATGATGCGTTGGTATTTCTTCAGCAGTTTGACAGATGACTCCAGTACATCATGGATATCCTGTTTGAAATCCTGGTACACCGTCATATGGTGTTTGCCCAGTTCCGGTACATGTTTGTCCATGATCATCAGCTGCGAGGGAGGGAGTGACTTCAGCACCTTCAGGTAGCTTTTCTTACTCGTCTTGTGAAAGAAATGCGGCATGATAACGTAGTAATGGTACTTGCCCATATTGGCTTCCAGTATCTCTTCCAGCCGGCGAATATCATAATGGTGCACCTGCAGGTCTACCACCGCTTTGTCCTGCAGGGTATCTATAAAACTATAATAGATGATCTTCTTATAGGAGCTGAGCTTGTTGAAGATCAGTAACACTTTCAGCTTCTTGTCCTTTCTGCCTACTACATAATAGCCTTTGGCTGGCACTGCATATACATAGCCTTCTTCGATCAGTTCGCGGTAGGCTTTTTCTACCGTATCGCGGCCATACTGATAGGTTTTGCTGAAGTCATTAATGCTGGGCAGTTTACTGTGGGGTTTCAGGCCACCATTGTCGATGGCCATGGATACGGCATGAACGATCTGCTTGATCTTACTGGGTATATGGCTGGCATTAATGCTGAAAGACTTCATGAGATTTATTTAATATCTATGACCGAAATCATAAATAAATATAAATCACCTGGGAGAAAAAAAACAAAAAGCTTTGGGAAGGATGGAAAGTGAGAAGATAGGTTGGTATGGACCAGGTATATCAGGGCGTGGCCCGGGGCTTATTCCTTATTTTGAGCCATTGCTGGCGGGTGAAAAACAATACCAGTACCCAGGCAAAGAGCGTAACCATCAGGTTGGTATGGTCGGGAGTATGGTTGATGGACATCATATCATTCAGCTGACTGTTGTAATATACTTGCAGCGGGGCGCCGGGTTTTAATACCCTGTATTCCTCTGCTTCAATAGGGATCACTCTTTCCTGTTTTCCATGCTGTACCGTTGCCTCATAGGTATAGAACCATTGAGTACGCCTGGAACTGCTGCGGCGGTTGGTGCTCAATACCTGCACCGTTTCTTCCTGCGCTCCTGCTTTTAGCTGGTTGTAATAGCGGTAGTATTGCCAGGTATTGTAAGTGAGGTAGGCCACGCCTGCCAAAAGGATGGCGATAAAGACAACCTTTCCTGCCGTTCGCAAGATGGTCAATCCTGTAAGCGTAGCCAGCAGGCCCGAAAGGAGCAGTACAAACAGAGAGGAGAGGATGACGCAGGCTGCCAGCCATTTTCGTCCGTCATTCCAAAAACTTATGACGGTGAATTTCACCAGCCTCGACTGGTTACTGTTTTCCCTGAAGGCGCTATAGGTACGCGGCTGCCGGAATGCATCTGTGCCGGCATGATAGAATAATTCTACCCGGTCGCCTGCACTAAGCCAGGTACTATCCTGTTTATACCGGAGCGTGTAGTTTTTATTATTGTAAGTAAAACTTAGATAGGCGACATTGGCAAACTGGTCTTTCCACGACTGGTAGTCACGGTTCACATGGTCCGTGCGTATGGTTACCCGCTGCCCTTCGGTACTGATCAGGTCGTACTGCTGCTGTTCCAGGTATTGCTCTCTGCACATCCAGGCAAACAGACCAATGATCGCGGCTACCACCAGCATCACGATAAATGCTGCTACAGTCCCCAATCGTTTAAGAAAAGCCTGAACCATGCTACGAAGATGCGGCTAATATACGATGGGCAAAATCACTCAAATGGGGGGAGGAGGCTATTTCAGCACATCAAAATCCACTACCCGGCGCAGGTATTTTTTGTCCTGGATCACCCAGGTATATTCATTGCCTTTGTACGCTGTATTGAGCAGGTAGATATAATAAGAACGTCCGTCATTGGAGATGAACACTCCATTGCGGGTCTTGGAGCTGCCGTCTTTGTCCTGGTAGAAAAAGCTGGGTTCATACAAGTCAAAATAAGCAGTGGGGGGAATGACTACCGTATCCTTGCCCATCATTACCGTAATGGATTCGATGGTCACCCGGGGCATCTCTCCATAGTTGCCGTAATAGGGTTTGTTATCCACTTTCACCACATGCTTTTCTTCCAGCATGATCTTGTGTTTACCTGGATCAAATACCCCCGTCTTGATCGTCACCGTTATCTGGTCATTTTGCCAGGTCATGTAATTACTGCCATATGATTTAACGGGCACTGATTTCAGGGGCAATTTGGTAATGCTTTCATCGATACCGGCCATGAGGAAAGAAGCCATGTCGGCACGAATATCCTTTTGCGACACTTTTACAAAATTGTCTTTTTTGTTGCGGAAGTCGCGGAATTCGTCATCCTGTGCCAGCGCAAGCGTGCTGCAAAGGAGTAATATTGGGAGTATGATACGCATAGTCAGGAATTTGGATGAAACACGAATTTAATACGCGATCATCAGACCAGCAAGATGCGTGTTATTGTGTGGTTTTGGGAGGAATTTATGTTAAAAATGAGTGAAGTTAGGCTGATGGTTAGTGGCGAGTGGCGAGAGGTGAGTGGTAAATGGCGAGTGGCCAGTGGCTAGTGGGGCGTTTGCTTTGCAAAAAAGCGTTGACCTACTAGCCATTTACCACTAGCCACTCACCATTCCCCGTTGGCTTCTTACGGTTCCGTTGCCCCATTCAATATCCAGGGCAGGTTGAACTTGTGGAATTCAATGGAGCGGTGACTGGTAGCATTGTTGCTCACATCTTCATTGATCTCGATCAGGGCGCCTACTGCATAATCGGCTGTCTTGGCCATGCTGGAATAGCCGCCCTTGCCCTGGTCGCAGGTCTGTTCATCCGTCAGCCAGTCGTGCGTTCTCCGGCTGATGGGCCAGGTAACGCCTTCATCATAACTGACGCGGATACGCATCTTGCATCTTCTTTCCGTGCTGGCCGGGTTGAGGAAGAAGATACGGCTGGGCTCGCCCGTATAGCGCAATACCGAGCCTTCACATTTGGGATCCAGCAGTACATCGTGAGGCGCAAAGGCGCTGAAGCCATTCTCAATACTGCCTTTGGAGATCCAGCGTCTTTTGGCTGTTTCAAACTGAGCCGTGCCGGGCCGGTCATTACGCATGAGCGTGCCATCCATCAGTTCAATGATTGTGGGTTCACCCGATCCGTTGGGCACCAGTTGGTACTGCCAGGTGACGCCATGGTCATCACTGTAAATGTTTCTCCGGTTGGCGGGAATGATCAGGCGACCGGCGTGCGCATTGCTGGTTTGCAATCCGGCACCGGGACCCATTGCATCCCAGGCAAAGCCCGGCGGCAGGAGGGAGCTGGTTTTGTCAACCGGGGTGGCCCATGTTACCCCATCGTCATCACTCCAGGATACATACACTTTGCGCTCGCCCCAGGTGTCGATGGGATCATAGCCATCCGTACCGCCCTGGTTGGTCGTGCCGGAATTCCAGGACATCCACAGCCATATCCGCCCTGTGTTGCGGTCTACTACAGCAGTAGGATTGCCCCAGGTACCGGGACCTACGCCCACCACTTCTCCCAGCGCGCTCCAGGTGCTGCCATTGTTGGTAGAGCGCTTGAATACCAGGTTGATATTGCCATAATCTTTGTTGTCCGCCATGCGGCCTTCCGCAAAAGCGATCAGCGTACCGCTGTTGGCCCGTACGATCGAAGGGATACGGTAGGAATGATAACCTTCCGAGCCGCCATTGAACAGTACCATGGTGTTGTGATAAGGGGCGGCGGCTGCAGCGGCATTGGTAGCCAGTTCCTCATCGGAAGCGGCGGCAACAGCAGGATCAGCGGGGGCAGGGGTTACATGACGTGTGCAGGAGGTGGCGAAAATCAGCGAGGCAAGTAGCAGGGAGGCATAACAATGCCTCAATAAGAAAGGCTTCTTTTTCATAGACAAGTTAGGTTAAGTGACTTTTATGTTGTTATGTAATACATAATAAATATAGTAGTTCTTACCGGAAATTCAAAAAGTATAGCGGGAGGCTATGACCGGAAGCCATGTGGAAGCCTGCCAGAGTGCAGGTTGAGTCCATGCGGAGTTCATGAAGGATTCACGCAGAATTCATGGGATACGCAGGCGGAACACTACGGGAGCATACCAGGCCCTGGTGAGTACCCGGTGAATGCCTGGTGAATACGCAGTGGCTTTTCAGTGAACTAAGGATGTTGTGCGGGCGAATGGTAGCCGGATGGGCAGGGTATCCCAGGCGAATCCTCTAAGGGTGGTCACGGGGTGCTCTGGATATTGTCTGGGAATGGTAGTCCACCAGGCAATACTTAGGCAATACTTAGGCAATGGTTAGGCAATACCCAGGCCATTAGGCTACCACTACACTAGCACTCCTTCACGCTTTTGGGAAGGTTAAATGCATCCAAGGCCCGGCAAACCGGGCACAAAAAAACGGCAGGAATTTCCCGCCGTTGTATCTCTAAATGATTTGTTCTCTATACTAATCTTTGACTGCCAGTTCCTAAAAGCTGACCCCTAACTCCTAACTCCTGATTCCTGTATTCCCTTCTGGATTCTGTATTCTAAATGCTGTATTCTCCCCCTACAAGTGCTCCAGGTGGGGCAACAGGTGCTGTCTCATGGCGTTGGGAAACGCTTCGGCCTTATCGCCGTACAGAATGCTCACCAGGTCGGCATGGGTGACCGAACCTACCGAGGTATGCTCCAGTTTGGATTCGTATTCGACCACGTATTCGAATACCGGCATCAGGATCGTCTGAAAGCGCTTTAGCGTCTCATTACCGGCCATTTCATACAGGGTGGAGTGGAAGTCTACTTCGCAGCGAACGCGCTCAATAGCCGTGCTGGCGCGCTGCTCACGCTCTACAATAGCGTCCAGCTGCTGCAGCTGCTCTTTGGTCTTGCGGCGGAACAGGAGGTCGCCCAGGCCTATTTCCAGTACAATGCGCAACTCGAAGAGTTCTTTGCGCACATTCATATCCAGCATGTTGGGATGCAGGATCCGCTCAAGTCCTTTCATCACATCGGGTTGGGTGAGGATCATTCCGCGCTTTTTCCTGGACTCGATCATGCCCAGCATACGCAACCGGCTCAATGCCTCCCGTACTACATTCCGGCTTACCCCCAGGGCTTCGGCAATCTCCATTTCCTTGGGGATGGAATCGCCCGGCCGGATGGACCGCTTGATGATGTAATCACGCAATTGGGTCTCCACCTGGTCGGCCATGGTGAGGGAGGCTATAGGCTTCAGTTTAAATAGTTCCTGATCCATCTTCATAATCGCAAATGTAGTAAAGAGTGTTGATATGTAATACTTAATAAACGGTTTTGTCAGTTGTTGTCACTCCGGGTTCAGGATTCTCTCAGCTCCCTCATTTCTCCTTATTTCCACTGTAATCACCTATTTATCAGGTCTGTGCCCCTGTATTAAATTTTTACCCAAATATTTGGCCGCATACAGGAGTTCCCTATATTTGTGATATGTAGTACATAATAATCTACTAACAAGCTAACGCAAGCCATTTATGAAAAAACTGATCTCCTGCCTCACACTGGGCTGCTGGTTATTGCTCTCTTTATGTGCAACCGCCCAGGATACTGAACTGACTGTGACGGGAACCGTTACCAGGGCAGCCTCCTCCGAAAAATTGTCCAACGTTACTGTCTCTCTTAAAGGTACAGCACGGGCTACAGTAACCGATGCCAACGGACAATATTCCTTAAAAGTAAATGATCCGAAGGGCATATTGGTGTTTACCTATGTGGGCCTTGAGGAAAAGCAATTGGCCATCAACGGCCGCAGCCGGATCGATGTAGGACTGGAGTCGGCCAATTCCACCCTCACGGATATCGTGGTAGTAGGGTATGCCCAGCAATCCAGGACGAAGATCACCGCGGCGGTATCGAAGCTCAACCCGGAAGAGTTGAAAAATACCTCCAATCCCAATCCGGTACAGGCCATGCAGGGAAAGATCGCGGGGGTATCCATCCCTATTGGTACCGGCCAGCCCGGCGCGGGCGCTCCTAATATTATAATCCGCGGTGGTACCAAACTCAATGCCTATGGCTCGGGCCTGGGTAACAGTAATGGTAATCCATTGGGCGCTTCTGATGGTACCAGTCCGCTGGTGATCATCGACGGGGTGTTCAGATCGCTCAATGATATCAACCCCGACAATATAGAATCCCTGCAGGTGATGAAGGATGCGGCTTCTACCGCGCCTTATGGCGCCCAGGGCGCTAATGGTGTTATTGTGGTGAAAACAAAAGGCGGCAAATTCAACAGCAAGATGGGCCTCACCCTCAACCACCGTACCACCTGGGAAACGCCCACAGGTGATTATGACTACCTCAATGCCGATCAATACCTGCCACTGGCGCGTACCACGGTAAAGAATACATTTGATGGCCTCGATAAAAACAACCTGCTCAACAATGGCGGCTTTTCTGCCGGTACCCGCGTGTACACCGCCAAAGGACAATATGGCAACAGCATCAACCTCACCGCGCTCTATGATAATATAGTAGCTATCGAGGGACAAGCCTATGTAGACAACCTGCTGGCCCATGGTTATAAGACCATGGATGATCCCATCAACCCCGGCACCAAACTACTCTATGCCGATAACCATTACCAGGATATGATCTGGGTAACGGGACTTACCAACAATACCAATGTGTCGATCGATGGGGGCAGTGAGAAAGCCAGTTATAATATGAGCGCCGGTTATACCGACCAGCAAGGTAGTTTTGTAGGTACCCGCTACAAGCGTTATGATGTGCTGGGCAATTTCAGTTTCAAAGCATCTGAGAATTTCCGCGTTGATGCGATGATCAATTACCAGAATGTGTTGCCCAACTATGTAGATGCTTACCAGAATGAACTGGTGAGGGGTACACGCATCACACCGCTGATCCGTATTTATAAAGATGATGGCAATCCTACACCGGGTGAGTTGTACACGGTGCGCAATCGCTTCCATACCCTGAAGTATGATGATTTCCGGGTGAATACAGAGCGACTGATCAGCCGGGTAGCCGGTGATCTTACGATTATCAAAGGTCTGCACTGGAAACCTGCTTTCTCCTATGCCATGCAGGACTACCGGGAATTGTTCATGCGCAAGGCTACGCCTTCCAATGAAATACAACCGGGTACCCAAAGACAAAAGAACGAATACACCGACAATATGCGCGATCTGATGACCGACCAGATCCTGCAGTATGATTTCAATGTGGCCGGCGATCACCAGTTTATGGTGTTGGGTGGTTTTAATTTCCGTAAAGTTACCAATAGCATTATCAGTATTGGTTCACAAAGGGCCAATAACGATTATATCTATACTATTGTAGAGCCGCCTACTTCTGTGATCAATGGGGTAGTGACTTCCAATGTCACCAATTTTGCCACCACGCTGAAGGAACAACGTTCCGTGAGCTTCTTTGGTCAGTTTGCCTATGATTACAACAACAGGTATTTGCTGGCTGGTTCACTGCGCTATGATGGTTTTTCCAACTTTGCACCGGGCAACCGTTATGCAACCTTCCCATCTCTGTCAGCAGGCTGGAACATTCACAAAGAAAATTTCTGGAAAGTGAAACCGGTTAGCTCCCTGAAACTAAGGGCCAGCTGGGGTACCAGTGGATTGAGCGGACTGGATCTTACCGATACCTACGGCGGCTATAGCGCTACGCAGTATGCGCTGGGCTCAGGTGTACTCCGCACCAACCTTTCCAATCCCAACCTGGTATGGGAAAGCACAGAAACCACCGACCTGGCACTTGACGCCGGTTTCTTACAAGACCGTTTTACTTTTTCTATAGATTTCTATAACAAGCTCACCAAAGACAGGCTGGCTTCCAAGCCCCTGCCTTCTGAAGCACCCTTCCCTTCTATTACCTACAACAACGGTGTATTGCAAAACAAAGGGGTAGAGATAGAACTGGGTGGTGCGATCATCCGTTCCAGGTCATTTACCTGGAGAACCAATATCTCTTTTGCATATAATAAAACCCTCGTGAAGGAATTGCCGGGCAATGGCCGGGCGAAGAACCGCCAGGGGGGTGATATTGTATATGATCCTGCTTCCAAGACAAATATCGAAGCTGGTGGCTTTGCCGAAGGAGAACGTCCTTATGGTATGTGGGCCTACAAAGTGCTAGGCGTATTTGCTACTGAAGCTGAGGCCGCTGCCTGGAATGCTACTACCAAAGATAACCTGGCTTCTCCCTCTGGTATAGCTGTTAAGAAACATGCCGGTGATTTCAACTTTGCCGATATCAATGCAGATGGCGTAATTGATAGCAAAGACCAGGTGTTTATGGGTTACCGTACTCCCGATAAGATCGGCGGTATGCAAAACACCTTCACCTATAAAGGTATCTCCCTGCGCATCGCAGTTGACTATGCACTCGGTCACCTCATCAGCAATGGTGCACTGGCCCGCTCACTGGGCACAGGCCGTGCTTTCAATGAAGGAGCGCCTGCTGAAGCACTCGGTAATGATATCTGGCAGAAAGAAGGGGATGCCGGTAAGAAATATGCCCGTTTCTCTTTTGCTGATTTTGATTTTGGTCAGCGTAACTATCTCCGTGGCGCTACACTGGGTATCAACCAGTCTTATTCTTCTGATGTATCCGTCATGATCGAGAAAGGTGATTTCCTGGCATTCCGGGAAATAGCGATCTCTTATGATGTGCCTAAAACAATACTGAAAAAGATACGTGCTACCAGTATGAATGTATTTGCCAGTGTGTTCAACCTTGGATACATCACTAAATACAAAGGACTGAATCCTGAAAGCTATGCGGGCTTTGATCCCGGTGGTTATCCCAGGCCAAGACAGTTCTCATTGGGCGCGACGCTGAAGTTTTAGGTATTAGCTGTTAGGTGTTAGCTGTCAGGAATACAGAATACAAAAACATCGATGGCCACAAACCTGGCGCTAACAGCTAAAGGCTAAAAGCTAACAGCTATAAAAGCTTTATTCAAAAAAAGAAATAACGAGCATATGAAAAATATCATCCTAATAAGTATCCTGCTCATGAGCCTGGTGCTCACCAGTTGTGATAAATTGCTGGAGGTAGATCCCCAGTCCACCATTACAGAAGAATCCTATTGGCAGAATGAGGGTGATTTCGAACCCTATGTTACCGGTATCTATACCTATATGCGCACCTTCGCCAATAATATTACCTATGGAACAGAGCGGGGAGAAGAACTGATCTCGGCCCTCAACTCACGCTTTGGCGTGGCCTGGGCGCAAACCATTTCGCCTTCTTCAGGCGCTATCAATTACAATGACTGGTACAAAGCCATTGGCCATTGTAACCTGCTGCTGGAAAAAATAAAAGGATTTGATTTTGCTTCCAATCCCGATACCCGCAAAAGGATCATCGCAGAAACCTATAGCCTGCGTGCTTATTGCTATTTCCACCTCACACGTATTATTGGTGATGCACCGCTGATGCTGCAGGCTGTAGTTAATGAGAACGTGCCCATATTGGCCCGTTCTCCTGCAGCCGATGTAGTGAAGCAGATCAGGAGTGACCTGGATTCAGCCATCACACTGTTTGCTTCTGTGAATGGTTTCAACGCAAAGACCTATCCTTCGAAATACCGTTTTGCTTATGGATCGGCCCAGGCGCTGAAAGCGGATGTATGCCTGTGGAGTGGGAAGGTAACAGGCGGTGGTGATGCAGCGTACAATGATGCCATTGCAGCCATCAATGAAGTGGAAGCAACGGGTGTAACCCTCAATGGCGATTTTAAGAATGTAACCGGTGTGCGTGCCGGCGCCAATTCAGAAGTCATACTGGCTGCTTATTTTATGCGTGATGAAAGCGGTACCAACTATGCCCTGAATGCACTGCCTTACCTGCTCGGTGTACAGGGAGCATTGAACCTCGACAGCCTGCCCTGGGTGGCTGCTGTTGGTAATGGTCAGGGTGCTTACCAGATCAGCCCCAAATCAAAAGCCCTGTTTGATGCTTATCCCAACGATAAGCGCAGACCTTATACCTGGATCACCGAACGCCAGCCTTCAGGTCCCAAAATATCCTGGATCACCAAATACCCCGGCACCAAATACGCCGATGACCGCATCTCGGATAACGACATCATTATTTACCGCCTGTCAGATATCTTCCTGCTGAAGGCTGAAGCCTATGCCGCACTGAACAATACCACCGATGCCATTACTTATCTAAACAAAGTAAGGGCGCGTACCGGCAATGGTGATTATACGGGTGCAACGGATAAAGCGACTGTGGAGAAAGAAATACTGGATGAAAGAGGGCGTGAACTGTTCTTTGAAAACAAACGCTGGTACGACCTGGTGCGTTTTCATAAAGGTGGTACTATCAATGTGTATTCTTATGTACCGAACCTGGTAGGAAAAACAACGCCTTTATTCTGGCCTTTGAATACGACGGTACTGGCCAATAATGATAAACTGCTTCAAACTGACGGGTATTAAAAGAATACAGAATACAGGATACAGAATACAGAATTGAATACAGTATTCGTGGATTGAACCCCAAACCTACATAACTGACCGCTATGACTTTCAAAACAACTGCTTTTTACACTGTCCTGCTGGGCCTGCTATTTGTGTGCAGCCTACCCGGCTATAGCCAGGGCCGTATTTTACAGGTAACAGGTAAGGTTACCGATGAGCTGGACCATGCATTGCCGGGCACCAGCGTAAAAATTACCGGTACAAAGATCGTTACTGTTACCGGCAGCGATGGAGCGTACCGCATTATGGTAAGTCCGACAGACTCCCTCGAGTTTTCTTTTACCGGTTATAAAGCTGAACAATTTGCCGTGCGCAACCGGGTAGACCTGAATGTGAAACTGACGCCTGTAGCCGGCGGCCTCAATGAGGTAACGGTGGTGGGCTATGGCCAGCAGAAAAAAGTGAGTGTGATCGGCGCTCAATCGACTGTAACGCCGGAAGACCTGAAATTGCCGGCCCGTGATATTGCCGGTATGCTGGCCGGACGTATTGCCGGTATCATCACCACATCAAGAGGTGGTGGTCCGGGACAAGACAATGCAGGTGTACTCGTAAGGGGCGTGGCTACCTTTGGTACCAGCACCCGTACGCCCCTGATTATTATCGATGGCGTGCCCGACAGAAGTTTTAATGATGTTGATCCGGAAGATATACAAAGCTTTACCGTGTTGAAAGATGCCGCTTCTACAGCGGTATATGGTACGAGAGGCGCCAACGGTGTTATCCTCATCAACACCAAAAGAGGCGTAGCGGGTAAGCCTGCTGTAAACGTGGAAGTGAACCAGGGTTTCACACAGTTTGTACAGGTACCTGAATTATTGGATGCACCTACCTGGATGGAGACCTACAATGAAGCGCTCAAAACAAGGGGGCGTGATCCATTCTATACAGATGAAAGGATCGCGCTGCACCGCAATGGTACTGATAAAGACCTTTATCCCAATACAGACTGGTACAATGAACTATTTCGCGATTTTGGTCTTACCCAGCGCGCCAATGTGAATATCAGCGGTGGTTCTGAAAAGGCCAATTATTATATCTCTGCCGGTTACTATGGTGAAACAGGCTTGCTTAAAACCCAACCGGAAAGAAGTTATGATACGAAAACCTATTATCGCCGGTATAATTTCACGGCCAATATTGGTGTAAGTGTTACCAATACCACCAAGCTCGACCTGGGTATTGCTACGATCATTGACCAGCGCAACGGTCCTTACGATGGTTCTAACAACCCGCAAAACGGTGCGTTTGAACAATCCCTGCGGGTGCCTTCGCATATTATTCCTGCCCGTTATTCCAATGGGGATTGGTCTTCCACGCCCGACGGACGCAGCAGCCCTGCCCGTATTATATTTGGTATTGGCGCGGGCAATGAATATTCTGCCACGCTGCGTCCCAATATCCGGGTAAAGCAGGAACTGAGTGCGCTTACCAAAGGATTGTCTGTCTCCGGCTTGTTCTCCTTTGACGTATATACCGATGCCCTGGTGGCTACTACCCATGCATCTCCTACCTTCTATGCAGAGGGGAGAGATGCCAATGGAAAACTGATCACGCGGCAGGTGAATACCAGCAATGATATCCTTTCCTTTGCTTCTGCACGGAGCAGCAACCGCCGTATGTATACGGAGGCCTCCTTAAATTATCAACGCACTTTTGGCGTACATGAAATAGGTGGTTTATTCCTGTTCAACCAGTCGGAGTATGTAGATGGTAATGCTACTACTTTTACGACCGCTGTTCCTTTCCGCAACAGGGGGCTTACAGGCCGTGCTACTTACGGCTATGACAGCCGCTATTTTGGCGAAGTGAACTTTGGTTATACCGGTTCAGAAAACTTCAGGCCCGAGAAACGATTTGGTTTCTTCCCTTCTTTTGGTGTAGGCTGGCTGGTATCGAACGAGAAATTCTTTGAGCCCGTCTCCGATGTGCTGAACTATTTTAAATTAAGGTATAGCTACGGCTTAACGGGTAATGGTGGTTTTGCCACGCGCTTCCTGTACCTGAGCCAGTTGACCAAGGCAGCCAATGCTTACCAGTTTGGTATTCCTTCTTCCCTGTCTCCCAGTTATAGCGGTTATTCTGAATCACAGATCGCTTCAGACCCTTCCTGGGAAACCTCTTACCGTCATAACCTCGGTATAGAAATGAACTTCCTCAATAATGGCCTGAAGATGGTACTGGAACTGTTCCGGGAAATGCGGAAGGGTATATTGAGAGCGGATCAAACCATTCCGTTAACATCGGGCTATGGTGGTGTAAATCCCACGCGTAATATCGGCATCGTGCTGAATAAAGGTATCGACCTTACGCTTTCCTATAATAAGTCCTTCAGTAAGAGCCGGTGGATCAATGTAACCGGTACGCTTACTTACAACAACAATACGAATATGGAAGACGGCTTACCGCCGCAGCCCTATCCCTGGATGCAGTGGAAAGGAAAAGAGGTGGATGCAAAAGAGTTGTATACCAATCTGGGCTTGTTCCAGAGTCAAAAGGACATTGATACATCTGCCACGCAAAGTGGTGACATCCGGGTTGGTGATATCAAATACAAAGACCTGAACGGTGACGGGGTGATCAATAACTTCGATGTATCGCGCGTCAATGTATCCGGCACACCCAAGCTGATGTATGGTATCAATATTTCTGTAGGTTATAAAGGATTTGATATCGGCGCCTTTGTGCAGGGCACCGGCAAAGTGTGGTTGTTGTACGGCGCTGGCGATGGTACACTTCCTTTTGCCAGTGGCGCCAACAGTCCCAACCTCTATGCTATTGTTAATGACCGCTGGACAGAAGCCAATCCCAACCCCAATGCTTTTTATCCCCGCCTGACTACGAACCAGGATCCCAATTCCAATTTCCTGGTGAGTGACTGGTGGTTGAAAAGGGCAGACTTTGTACGTCTGAAGAGCGCTGAGTTTGGTTATACACTTCCTGTTGGGAAGGTAAAAAAGCTCGGCATCAAGAACCTGCGCGTCTATGTAAATGGCACCAACCTGTTTACGATTTCCAAATGGAAATACTGGGATCCGGAATTGAATGATACGGGTACCAGCTCCACTACGATTACGCGGGGCGGTTTCTATCCAAATATCAAGGCCTTCAATTTTGGCGCAAGGGTTACTTTTTAACTGTTGCCCCTGATCCTGTCGAAGAGCTTCGACAAGCTCAGCCTGACAACAACGAGATTGATCATATTTAAGCTATTGCAATGAAGAAAACGAATCTATATACTACCTCTGCTTTGATCCTGTTACTGGGAGCTGCAACGATGGCGCCCATGGGATGTACCAAAGGTTACTTTGATGCGGTACCCAAAGACCTGGTAGATGTAAATGCTATATTCAAGAATAAAACTGAAACGGAAAACTGGCTGGCGGGCATTTATGGTAAGATGCTGGACCCCTGGGGTACTGCAGCCAGTTCGGCCCGTTATTTTGCCGCCTGGAGTGAAGAGCTGGACCTGAATACGCCTTCGGCCCAGGCTACCAATGCACTGAGCCCGGTAACAGCGGTCAATATCTGGACACTGAATTACCAGGGTATCCGCCTGGCCAATATATTCATGGCCAATGTAGAGAATCCTGAAAGTAATATACTCGATGAGCCCAATGGCGCGGCCCTGGTACAACAGTACAAAGGGGAGGCCCGCTTTCTGCGTGCTTATTTTTACTGGACGCTCATGAAATTGTATGGCCCGGTGGTACTGGTAGGAGATAAGATCGGTGAAGTGGATGACAATTACCAGCAAGCCCGCAATACCTGGACTGAGTGCATCAACTATGTACTGTCGGAAATGGATGCCGCTAAAGAACTGGTACCTGAAAGACATACAGTAGCTGCTACGGGTGCGGATGATCTTTCACAAACCGGACGTATCAACAAGCTGATCATTGAAGCGGTGAAATCGCAGGTTACTTTGTATGATGCCAGTCCGCTGTTCAATGGCAATGCGGGCATGGCGAATTTCAAGAACAAAGATGGCCAGGCATTGATGAATACCAGTTACGACGCTACCAAATGGGACAAGGCGGCGGCGGCTTCGAAAGAAGCGATTGACCATGCTATTGCTTATGGTAAGAAGCTCTTTAAGGTAACGAATGCTGATCCGTTTATAGCGGCCTTCAATACACACCGTGACCTGTACCTGACTGGCTGGTCTGATGAAGGTATCTGGCTGCGGACGGTTACAGGCTACCAGGCCTGGGAAGTAGATGCTGCGCCACGCGCTGCCAATGGTACCACCACCAACTCTAATCTTACACCGCCCCAGGAAATGGTAGATCATTACCGGATGCTCAATGGAAAAAGTATCAATGAACCAGGGAGTGGTTATATGGAAACAGGATTTGCTGCTGCTGCCAAAACAAATTTCTATGTAGCAGGTACTTCCAATATGTATGTAGGCCGTGAGCCCCGTTTTTACAATGCGATTACCTTTAATGGTGCTACTGTTCCCTTTGTGGCCAAGACGGGGCAAACGCATGTACAGTTTTGGCCAGCCGGTAATTCCGGTAATGGCGGTGGCAGTGAAGTACGTTATCCACGTACAGGCTACCTGGTGCGTAAGAATACCAACCCGGCCAGGAACCTTTCCAACAATGCAGGTAATGTGGTGCGCCCTGCTATGTATATCCGCCTGGGAGAATTATATTTAAATTATGCCGAGGCTTTGAATGAATCAAGTCCTGGTCATGCAGATATCCTCACCTACCTGAATGCTATTCGTACGCGCGGCGGTATTCCTGCCCTGGCAGATGGATTAACACAGGATGAAATGCGCAAGCAGATCAGGTTGGAAAGGTGTATTGAACTGGCTTATGAAGGTCATCGCTTTTATGATGTACGTCGGTGGAAAAATGCCAACGAACCAGAAGGCAAACAAGGTGGCGACTTTACGGGTATGAGTGTATTGACAGGGGCCAGTTTGAATGATCCTGCTTACTATGTCAGGATCAGGACTTCTACGCGTACCTGGGACGACCGGTTCTATTTATTCCCGCTGCCGCAAAGTGAGTTGAACAGGAACCAGAAGATGGTGCAGCCGCCAGGGTATTAGGAAAGCTGCGAGCTGTGAGCTGCGAGCTTCGAGCCATTTGCTTCGATAAATAGATCAATAAAATATATTCCGTGCTTAAGAAAATGATCATAGATCCCCTACGCCTTCAAACCACTGTGGCCATTATAATGTGCATGGCATTGCCGTGCATATTATTGGCTGCGGGACCTGGCATAAAAGCTCCTTACGGAGAGGAACTGGTCTTTACACAACAGCAATACCAGGTGCCGGTGCTGATCAAAAAGAAAGACAACCCGGTGCTGCGTATTATGATCCATAATACAGGGGAAAAGGTATCTTTTACAGATGGGTTTCAGTTGAACCTGTCTGGCACAACAGACCTGAAAGATATTAAACAGATAAGACTGTATTACGCAGGCAATGACTCTTCATTCACCAATCTCAGTAACATCAGTAAAATGAAGTTGCTGGACAGCAAAGATCGTCTTTCAACTATTATGTGGATGGGTAATCAGGAGTTGAGTGTAGGAACAAATGTTTTCTGGGTGTCGGTAGAACTGAATGATAAGGCAGATCCTTTGCACAGGATATTTGTTCGTGCGATCGCTTCGATGCAAGGGCATCAAAATCCGGTAGCAATACCCCGCATCGAAGGGGTGCCTTTGCGTATTGGCTATGCCCTTCGCCAGCATAACGAGGATGGGGTTCATACCTATCGTATCCCTGGCCTGGCCACTGGCAAAGACGGTTCCTTACTGGCCATCTATGATGTGCGCCGCGAAAGTGGTCGCGACCTGCAAGGGAATATTGATATTGGACTGAGCAGGAGCAAGGATAAAGGCAATACCTGGCTGCCCATGCAGATCGCTATCGACATGGGTAAATGGGGTGGGCTGCCGGAGAAATTCAATGGGGTATCTGATGCCAATATACTGGTAGATAAAAACACGGGTCATATTTTCATTGCCGGACTGTGGATGCACGGGGTGTTGAATGCACAAGGCAAATGGATAGAAGGTTTGAATGAAGACAGCACAGCCTGGAACCACCAATGGCGCGACAAAGGATCACAACCAGGCTTTGATGTGAAACAATCGGCCCAGTTCCTGGTCGTGAAAAGTGAAGACAATGGTAAGACCTGGGGCAAACCGGTAAACCTGACCACGATGTGCAAACAGGCGGATTGGTGGCTTTGGGCTCCCGCGCCGGGACAAGGCATTACATTAAAGGATGGTACCCTGGTATTCCCTACGCAGGGGCGTGATAAAACAGGCAAAGCTTTTTCCAATATCACGTATAGTAAAGACGGCGGACAAACCTGGAAGACCAGCAAGCCCGCTGAGCGTCTTTCTACCACGGAGAACATGGCGGTAGAATTATCCGATGGCAGCATCATGCTGAACATGCGTTCCAATAAGAACAGAACAGACACCAGTAGCAGCAATGGCAGGGCCGTTGCTGTTACGGGCAACCTGGGTGATACCTGGGAACAACATCCTTCTTCCCGTGGCGCACTGATCGAACCCACCTGCATGGCCAGCATCATTCGCCATGACTATGTGGAGAAAGGAAAGAAGAAGTCGGTACTGCTTTTCTCTAATCCCGATTCAAAAACAACCCGCCACCATATGACGATCAAGGTGAGCTATGATGATGGCAAGACCTGGGTGAACAGTAAAAAGATATTGCTGGATGAAGGAAAGAGCAGGGGCTATTCCTGTCTTACCAGTGTTGACAACAATACCATCGGCATCCTGTATGAAAGCAGCATGGCGGATATGGTATTTCAGAAAGTGAACTTGAAAGAACTGTCTGAACCATGATTTATGGGATTAATAGGATTTGTGGGAGGAGAAGCAACCGAAATGTGGATGTGTAACTAAATGCTACGAGGGTGCGGCAGGCCTTTGGGCGATGCTACCGTGTCATAAAAATTGAATGAATGCTTACAGCGAAAACACTTAGAGGAAACTGGGCTACTTTGTTACTGCCCATCAATGCAGATGAAAGCATTGATTATACAAGACTGGCCGATGAATTGGATCGTATGATCCTGGCAGTGCCGGATGGTATATATTCTAATGGTACGGCTGGTGAACTGCACAACCAAACGGAAGCAGAGTTTGATAAAGTGCAGGAGATCATGGCTGCCAAATGCCAGGCAGCGGGCGTGCTCTTTCAGGTAGGGGCTAATCATCCATCGCCGCTTGTCTCTCTCCAGCGCATGCAAAGAACCGTAGCGCTGAAGCCGGCGGCCTTCCAGGTGATCCTTCCCGATTGGGTAAGCACGGGGGCAGGGGAGCAGGTGAGCTTTCTGCAAAAGATGGCGGAAACTGCCGATGGCATCCCCCTGGTATTGTACAATCCGCCACATGCCAAAATAGTATTGCACCCTGCTGAATATGGAAGGCTGCAGGAGGTGGTGCCTTCTTTGATCGGTATCAAAGTAGCCGGCGGTGATGCGGCCTGGTATGATGAGATGCGGGTGTATGCCAATAGTCTTTCTGTATTTGTGCCCGGTCATTTCCTGGCCACCGGTGTGCAGGAGGGTGTTGCTGCTGGAGCTTATTCCAATGTGGCCTGTATCAGTCCGCAGGGAGCGCAATGGTGGTGGCGGCTGATGCATGCGGACCTGGCCAAAGCGCTGGACGTACAAAAGCGGATACTTCAGTTTTTTGATACTTGTATCGTACCCTATAAGAACGCGGGCTATTCCAATCCCGCGCTGGATAAATTCCTGGCAGCAGTAGGTGGATGGGCCGATATCGGTACCCGACTGCGCTGGCCCTATAAATGGATACCGGAAGACGAAGTATCGAGGGCGCAAGTAGTGTGTAGAAAGTTATTGCCTGAGTTTTTTGAAGAAGAAAGGAGTTAGGTATTAGCTTTTAGGTGTTAGCTGTTAGCAATTTGTCATTAGGAAATTTTGAATGATAAAAGGAGTGACCATAGGATGTTTATTGGTGTTGGCTATGTTGCCCGGATGCAAAACGGGGAAGCAGTTGGCAGTACAACCTGTCTTGCCCGCAGGGCCTGTTACTACGGTGGTATTTGAGCCATCGGGTGATTATGCGGCCATGCGTATACCTGCCCTGGTGCTCACCCAAAAAGGTACGCTGCTGGCTTTTTGTGAAGGCAGGATCGGTAGCGCCAGCGATACCACGGATATGGACATGCTGATGCGCCGAAGTACGGATGGTGGCAAAACCTGGGAACCAGCACGGGTGATCGCAAGCCGGCAAACAGGTGCCACCAGCAATCCTACACCCATCGTAGATAAAGATGGTACCATTCACTTGCTGTACCAGCGTCAGTATACCCATGCTTATTATACCAGGTCGACGGATGATGGTAAGACCTGGAGTGCTGCTGTTGATATTACGTATGCCTTTGAAGCTTTCCGACCGGAGTATGCCTGGCAGGTATTGGCCCCGGGACCGGGACATGCCATCCAGTTGACCAGCGGCCGTTTGCTGGCGCCTGTATGGCTACGTACACCAAAAGAGATCATTCCGCAAAGAACTTACCGTGTAGCGGTTATCTATAGTGATGATGGTGGGCGCACCTGGAAACGCGGCGCGATCTTACCGGATGTGCCGGAAGTAAGAAACCCCAATGAATCGATGGCAGTGCAACTGGAAGATGGCCGGGTAATGATGAGTATCCGCAACAATGCGCCTGCCCGCAGGCGTGGTGTAAGTTATAGTGCCGACGGCATCAGTAACTGGACGGTGCCGGTAGCAGAGGATGAGTTGTTTGAGCCGGTATGTATGGCCAGCATCATTCGCGCCAGTTATCAAAAGAATGGAGATAAAAACCGGCTGCTGTTCATCAACCCGGATAGCCGCGACCTGCCCAAATATCCGCGTAAGAACCTTACGGCACGGATCAGTTATGATGAAGGGCAGAGCTGGCCCATCCGCAAAGTGATCGATACGGCATCAGCCGGTTATTCTGATATAGCGGTAGATAGCAAAGGAACTGTGTATTGTTTGTATGAAGCCAATACGATTGGAAAAGGATGGAACTATAGTATCGTGATGAAACGGTTTGACCTGGCATGGTTAGAAAGCATAAATTAATGATATGAAGAACCCATTGATATTTATTTTATTGGCAGCAGGTGCCTGTAGCTGGGCCGGTTGTAAAACCGCGAAAGTAAATGCAGGTAAACAGTCTCCCGAAACAAGCATTGTATTTGAACCGGTGGCCGGTTCCTATGCCTCTATGCGGATACCTGCACTGGTGCTTACGAAGCAGGGCAGCCTGCTGGCATTCTGTGAAGGCAGGATCGGCACGGCCAGTGACTGGGCCGAAATGGATATGCTGATGCGTCGCAGTACCGATGGTGGCAAAACCTGGGAACCGATGGTAGTGATAGCTGCCCGCCAGGGACCGATGCCTACCAGCAATGCCACACCCATTGTGGATGCCGATGGTACCATTCACCTGCTGTACCAGCGTGGTTATGCCAACGCTTATTATACACAGTCAAAAGATGATGGTAAAACCTGGAGTGAACCGGTGGACATCACCTATGCTTTTGAAGCATTCAAACCTGAATACAACTGGCAGGTATTAGCGCCGGGACCGGGCCACTCGATTCAATTAAAGAATGGTCGTTTGCTGGTGGCAGTATGGATCTGTGATCCGGCGAAGTTGTTGCCACATAAAAGTCATTACCCTTCCCGCATCGCTACCATTTACAGTGATGATACAGGCAAGACCTGGAAGCGCGGAGCGATCCTGCCGGATGGCGTGATCAAGAATCCCAGCGAAACGATGGCGGTACAACTGGAAGATGGCCGGGTGATGTTGAATATCCGTCATTCAGGAGATAGTCATCGCCGGGGAGTGAGTTATAGTCCCGATGGCATCAGCCAATGGACAGATCCTGTACTGGATACTGCCTTGTATGAACCGGTCTGCATGGCATCCATCATCCGCTTCAATGATAAGGGCAAGCCTGGATTGCTGTTCACCAACCCCGATACGCGGAATGCTCCCAAACCTCCCCGTAAAAACCTGATGGCCAAATTGAGTTATGATGAAGGCAAGACATGGTCTGTACAGAAAGTGATCGATACTTCTTTCGCTGGTTATTCTGATATCGCAGTAGCAAAAGATGGTACGGTGTATTGTCTGTATGAAACGAATACAGTAAGTACGGGGTTTAATTACAGCCTGGTGCTGAAGCGGTTTACGATTGATTGGATAAAGAAGAAATAGCTGCGAGCTGCCAGCTACGAGCCGCGAGCCAATACAGCTTTGTTTTCGCTCGAAGCTCGCAGCTCATGGCTCGAAGCTTTTGACTAATAAAGAGAATCTTGATTTAAGTGTGTAAACAACCAATAGGATACTAATTAAAGTTATAAAATAAATAACATGATGAAAATTGAAGGATTGATCGCAGCGACGTTCGGGGCATTTCATGAAGATGGTTCATTAAACCTTAGTCCTATTCCAGACCTGGTAGAAAAACTGATCAAAGATGGTGTGGCCGGCGTGTTTATTTGCGGCACCAATGGCGAAGGTCCCAACCTCACCATTGAAGAGCGTATGGCAGTAGCAGAAGCTTATGTGAAAGCAGTGAATAAACGCGTGTTGGTACTGGTACATGTGGGGCATCCCTCCATTGCTGAATCGAAGAAGCTGGCTGCGCACGCTGTTACGATTGGTGCTGACGCGATTTCAGCAGTGGCGGCTTTCTATTTTAAACCTGGCTCGGTACAGAACCTGGTGAACTGTATGGCGGAGATCGCTTCAGCAGCACCCTCCCTGCCTTTCTATTATTACCATGTGCCTGCACTTACCGGCGTTGGTATGGATATGATCGATTTTCTCCGCCTGAGTGAAGGAGTGATCCCCAACCTCGCGGGTATTAAATATACAGCAGCTACCATTTTTGAATACCAGGCCTGCCTCAATTACAAAAACGGTAAATACAATATTTTGTACGGGTATGATGAAATGCTGTTGAGCGCACTGGCTGTAGGGGCCGGTGGTGCTATTGGCAGTACCTATACTTTTGCAGCGCCTTTGTACCTGAAGGTGATCTCCCTGTTCCGGGAAGGCAAGCAGGAAGCAGCACAGCAGCTGCAATTGAAACTGGTAGACATGGTGCGTTGCCTCCTGAAATATTCACCTATCCCTGCCCAGAAAGCCATTATGGAAATGCTGGGTTATACCCTGGGGCCTTGCAGGCTTCCCCTGGTGAGCCTCACCAAACAGGAAGCAGCAGCCTTGAAAGTATCCTTGCAGGAAGTGGGTTTCTTTGAAGAACTGAACAAGCATGACACAAAGAAATTAAATACTGTTGTTGCTAAATAGGAACCCATTTAAAAGCAAGTGGTAAGTGCCGAGTAGCGAGTGGGGAAACAGCCAACTAAAATGGCATTTGCAGAAAGAGCCCACTAGCCATTTACCACTGGCCACTAGCTTATTCAAATCATTATATGAAGAATTGTTTGCTCCTATTTTGTTCCCTGTTCCTTTTGTTCTCTACCAGCTCGCTGGCACAGGAGAAAGCGCATCCTTCTTATGTAAGCTGGAGCCAGTTGCCGGCACTGCCGGGCACACCTGGGCTGGCGGGATCTTTTGCCGGTGTATCCAACGGCACTTTGCTGGTAGCGGGTGGCGCCAATTTCCCGGATGGGGGCACCCCCTGGACAGGCAGCACCAAAGTATGGCAGGATAAAGTATACGCGCTGGAAAGCGACAAGGGCAGCTGGAAAGAAGCAGGTACGTTACCCCGTCCATTGGCTTATGGAGTATCTGTTACCTGGAAGGATGGATTGATCTGCGTGGGTGGGAGTGATGTGAATAAACATTATGCGGACGTATTCATTGTACGATATACCAATGGCCGCGTACAAACAACACCATTACCATCTCTGCCGGGTCCATTGGCCAATGCCAGTGGCGTGCTCATCGGCGACGTGCTCTATATAGCAGGTGGTACTGCGAGTCCTGCTGCTACAACTGCGGAGTCGATATGCTGGTCATTGGATCTGTCGAAGGGGGCAACTGCCCAATGGACAAGCTTGCCCACCTGGCCGGGACCGCCACGTATGCTGGCTGTAGCCGGAGCGCTGGATGGCGCCTTCTATCTCATGAGTGGTGTTGAACTGGTGAAAGGAGCAGGGGATAGCACCGCTCATCGTGTATTCCTGAAAGATGCTTATCGTTATACTCCGGCCAAGGGCTGGGTTAAAGTAGCTGACCTGCCCGAGCCGGTAGCTGCTGCACCGAGTCCGGCCTATACCAGCGGTCAATCGCACCTGTTGGTATTTGGCGGAGATCACGGCCGTTACTTTGAACAAAATGCCACGCTGAAAGAAAAACATCCTGGTTTTTCTGATAAGGTATGGGCTTATAACAATATTACGGATGTATGGACAGCGATCGATACCATCTTCACCAGTAAGCAGGCGGATGCAACACAGCAGCCCAACAACAGTGTATGGGCGCCTGTAACAACGCCCGCAGTGGTATGGAATGGCAGCGTTGTATTTCCTTCCGGAGAAGTAAGACCGGCTGTAAGAACGCCCAGGGTACTGATGGCTACGCCAACACAACCCGCGGGTGCTTTCCATGTGATAGATTGGATCATAGTAGGTATCTATTTCCTGCTGGTGATTGGCATCAGTGTGGTGGTTTCGCGCAAGATGGAAAGCTCCACCAATGATTTTTTCCTGGGTGGTGGCAAGATTCCCTGGTGGGCGGCGGGGCTTAGCATCTTTGGCTCCAAACTGAGCGCGCTCACCTTTATTGCCATTCCTGCCAAAGCCTATGCTACGGATTGGGTATACCTGTTGAATAACCTGTTGATCGTGGCGGTAGCGCCGCTGATCGTTTATTTCTACCTGCCTTATTTCCGTAAGATGCAGCTGACGAGTGTATATGAATACCTGCGTATCCGCTTTAACCAGCGGGTAAAATTATTGGGCAGTCTCACCTTCGTCTTGTTCCAGGTAAGCCGGTTGGGTATTGTTATTTACCTGCCAGCCCTGGTATTGAGTGCAGTAACCGGTATCAACATCTTTGTGTGCATCATTGGTATCACCGTCATCACCACTGCCTATAGTGTAACGGGCGGTATCGAGGCGGTGGTATGGACAGAAGTAATGCAGGTGGTGGTATTGCTGGGCGGTGCGCTGATGGCATTGATCTTTATGGCCAATTCCCTTCCCGGTGGGTTTGGACAATTGTTTACAGAAGCGGCGGAAAACAATAAATTCCGGATGGCCATAATGCATGGCAAGGTTACAGAACCCATTTTGTGGGTGGTGCTGGTGGGAGGATTCCTCACGCAGCTGGTAACTTATTCATCAGACCAGGTAGTGGTGCAGCGCTACCTGACTACGCCTACTGAAAAAGAAGCGCGTAAATCTATTTATACGAATGCGCTGCTGGTGATACCGGCTTCGCTTATTTTCTTTTGTGTGGGCACGGCTTTGTGGGTATTCTTCAAACACAATCCTGCCTCGCTGAATCCCAATGGGCGTATAGATGATGTGTTTCCCTGGTATATTTCCAATCAACTGCCTACGGGGCTGGCCGGACTGGTCATTGCCGGTTTGTTTGCGGCTACGATGTCTACCATCAGTTCCAGTATGAACTCGATCGCCACGGTAGTAACCACGGATTTCTATCAATACCTGAAACCTGCCAGTACCGACCGGCAGCGTTTCTCCTTTGCACGCCGTACTACGGTTGTCCTGGGTGTATTGGGTTTCTTCATTGCTGTGTACATGGTGTATCTCAGCAATGCTTCGATCTGGGATCAATACCTGAAGATCATCGGACTGTTTGGCGGTTGCCTGGCAGGTATGTTTGTAGCCGGTATCTTCTTCCCGCGTATTAACAGCATAGGGATATTCATCGGCTTTATTGTGAGTGCCATTACCCTGTTCTTTGTGCAGGCGGCCAATATCGTGAGCTTTTTCCTGTATCCGGCGGTGGCGGTACTGATGTGTGTGCTGGTGGGATATAGCAGCAGCCTCATTTGGAAGGAGAAGAAGGTGGGGTAGGGAGTACTGAGTACTGAGTTCAGAGTTCAGAGTCAAGGCAGTCTATGAGTGCCAATAATACATGATCTCTGCACCCTATTGAATAAAGAAAAGCGTCATTCCTTTGACCGGGAATGACGCTTTTCTTTTACTGATGGTATTATTTCCTATACTCCAGGGTATGTTTTACATCGCTGGTATTGTCATCGTAATAATCGGTGGTGATCAGGTGGTTGTTGGTAAACTTGTTGATGATGTATTCATCCCCATCTACCAGCAACAGGCTTTCACCCTGCAATTCATACCTGAAGGTGTCGCGCTCTATTTGACCGTTATCGGTGATCTTCGTGTAGGCCTTGCCATCTGTTCTAAAATCAATACTAAATAAACCTTGTGGAATGTCGACACCAGAGGAGTCCTTGAAGGCACCGGTGTTTTTATCATACAATACTTCAGTTTCTTTCACAATATTCCATATGCCGAGGATGCGTTCTTCCGGCGCTTTAAGGTCATCTTTGTCTTTTGTACAGGAATACAACAGGGTCATTGCAATGAGGCCAATAAGGGAATAGCGCAAGGGTGCGGTTCTCTTCATAGAGGATCGGATTTTGATTTGGCGTCAAAATACCAGTAATTTTCAAATAGTCAAAGCGAAGGCGTCCTTTTTAATGGGCAGTGTTATTGTCAGATTGGTTTATTGTAAATTAACTATGTATTAGGCAAATATTGTATGCAATATTTCTTTAGAGGTATGCATCGCTCTGTCAAGTTATCATGTCAGGCGAGAAAAAAGCATGAGAAAATTGTTAACCCTCCTGGCTTTTCTGCTTATCCTTCTCTCCTGTAAGAAAGACAAGCCAAAGAACAATTATACCGGCAATGATAAGGTAGAGTTCTATCTCCTGGAAACGATGACACCTGTGACCAACAAATGCGCCATAGATGGTTCCCGGTCAACGTTGAAAGCTACCCCCTTTATCACGAATGAAGAAATAGTGGTATACGATCAAAAGAAACATGAATTCAAATTCACTGCAGATACCTGGCAAAAATTAGAGACGCTGAAAGATTGGGATGCATTGGCTATTACCATGAATAAGGAGGTTATTTATTTCGCCATCTTTAAGCCGGGGCATTCCAGTTCGAGTTGTGATCATTCCATTACTGCAGCAAAGCGTCTTGCCGTACCCCGGAACCTGACTGAACAAGTGCTTAGTATGAGTCTTGGTTATCCTGGAAATGATAATTTTCCCGGTATAGAAGATAAGCGGAATGATAAGTTTTTGCTGCATGCCCTTTACATCCAGGGCAAACTGTTGTAAAGTGCTCTGCCGGGTTAATTCTTTTTTCTGCGGAACCGCTTCAGCTGGATACAAAGTTGTATGGTATTGTTGCTGGCGTTGCCCAGCAGTACGCGGGCTTTTTCCTCCGCAGCAATTTCAGTAAGACCATGGTAGTAACGTATTCCCAATTGTAATAACCTGCTTTGCAGTACCAACCCTCCAATGGGACCGTAATCGAATCCGTGGAGGTCATGCCGGTCAAAGGCACCATAGCCAACGGCGAAAGTGCCCTGGAAATCAAAACTGCCACCCAACTTCACTGCTCCGTAAGCGCCTCCTTCCACCACCAGCCAGGGGGTAAGGCGCAGGCCTGCTACCAGAGGTAAGTCGAGGTAATTGATCTGGTAACGCACATTGCCGCTGAAGATAGTGGCGGCATTATAATCTATCCTGCCTCCTTTCATGGAAAAAGCGATCTCAGGTTTAAGGTATAGCTTAGGAGATAAGGGTATTGTAGGCGCCAGTCCGATACTGATTCCTACCCGTGGTACACTGCTGCCATTTGCCTGGTTGCTGAAAAAACTGATACCGGTGCCTAGCTTTACGATAGATGTTTTGCGACGTTGGGCCTGGGCCTGGTTAATAAACAGGCATCCTGATACACTCCACAGTATAAAGCTGATGATATGCTTAGTTAAATAAGGCCTTGCTTTCATAATTGATCGATTTGTTCTTGTATAGTTTACTGTTTGCTTTTAATTAACCTTTGTATTTCATCTTTCCTTTGAACAGGTCTATGAACCCATGAAAGATTAAAACGAAAGGATTGTGACTCACAAAGCCCTTAGTGATACCATATCTTACCTTTTCAGTTTCGGGTTGATAGGTGCCGAAAAGGCGGTCCCAGATCATGAATACGCCGCCGAAATTCTTATCAATGTAGAGGGGGTTGGATCCATGGTGGACCCGGTGTGCGGAAGGGGTGTCGATGATACCTTCGAGCGGGCCGAGTTTCCCCACGGCCTCGGTGTGCATGAAAAACTGGTATAGGAGATTTAATCCCACAGATAAGGCGATCATCAGTGGGAGAAACCCCAGCAGGGCCATAGGTACATAGAAAAAGGGGGTCACGATAGCCGTAAACCAATTGAGCCTGTACGAGGTAGTGAGGTTCATCCACAGGCTGGAGTGGTGAACGAGGTGAAAAGCCCAAAGGGGTTTCCATACATGTGATGCCCGGTGGAACCAATAGTAGATAAAATCGGTCATTACAAATGTGCCGAGGAACAATAAAATACCGGGTTCAAAATCGAAGATCCGGTAGCGATAGATCCAGCCGAGTATACTTAGCTGCATGCCTGCAAACAGTAACTTGGACAATTGAAAACCAGCCATGATCCCCAGGTTGGTAAGCGTTTCTTTCACCTGGTATACTTTCTTGTCATGCCGCCAGCTCCATACCATTTCTGCGATGATAAGCAGGAGCAGCATACCTGCTGCCCATGCTTTATAACTCATACCTGCCATAATGAATATTGTTTAATAGATGACGACTTTTTTCCGTACTACCACTGTTGAGGGTGCGGGTGTTATTACCCGGATTGAACGTACAACCACGGCCGTCGGCTTCCCCACTATCACTGCCGGGTTCACTGCCACGGGAGCTACGATCACGCCTGGTAGTGGCGCCACCCTAACTACCCTGGCAGGTGGGCGTACGACCACTACCCGGCGGACGGGTGGTTTAACAACTACTACCTGAGCTTTTACTTCTGTGGCGAGGATACTAAATGCCATCGCCAGGGGAACAAATAATTTCTTCATGACTATACTTTTTTAATGTTTGATAATAGTTGGACTGATCAGGGATCCGGTGTATTGATTATTGGCTATGAAAGGCACAAAACAGGAGATAGACCGCCCATTAACGGACCTGTATCCACATGGTGTCTGCCGCATGCACCCCTGTAAAGATGCCCAACCCATTCTCTATATTGGTAGGCGGCGCCACCAGGTTGGTGGAGTTATTGCTATTGTTTTCATACAGGGCGGCATATTCGGGCTGTATCCGGTATAGCAGCACTGCATGCCTGCCATAGTAAGAAAAACGCCCCAGCGACAATTGCTGCTCGTCGCTACGAAGTGGCGGCACCCTGAAAATGGGGGCCGGCTTTTCAATCACATTGCCACCGATATTGAATGTGATGGGGCTGGGATTAGTTTCCATATTCTTCACAACCATCAGGTGGTAACCCATGTCAGGATTTTCCCAGGTATACCGGATGGGATCAGGGACCTGCATACCCGGGCCGATCTGTGGCACCACGATCTCGGTGGCGGAAGCCGTGACCATTTCAGGGGCAGGCGGGATCTCTGTGGTAGCCGATATCTCTTTACCATTATAAGAAAAAGATAGCCTGTAGGCACCGCCTGCGGTAACGGGCATTGAAAGGGATCCATACCGGCCGGCATTTGTTTCTGTCAATGTATAAGTCTGCCCTTCATGGGTTATCTGCACCATCAATCCGGTGATGGGAATGAGGGTATCTGTGCTTCCGTATAAGATCTCCTGTGCAATGGTGACAGATGCGGATTGCCCTGGCGAAAGGTAAGCTTCCACTACCGGCAGAGGCGCCGGGCTTTCATTATTCTCCTTAGTGCATGAAAAAGAGGCGGTCAACAGTAATGCAGTAAAGAGGATGATCTTATATTGGTGATGCTTTATCATAAGAATGTTTTAACTATTTCAATTTTATACTTAGGGAAAGATTGGGCGTGAAGCCGAGGTAGTTCACATCCGTTTCTACGATCTCGTTTTCGATGATGTCAAATTTTTTATACCAGGTATTGGTTTGATTATAGAGATTGAAGAACGATAGTCCAAGCGCTCCATTGAACTTGCGGGGGCGTCCGAAGTTGAAGGTAACTGCAGCGTCCAGCCGGTGGTAATCAGGAAGCCTTAATGCATTTTTGGCCGATACATTGAGGTAGGTCTGTTTGGTCCCGTCGAGCAAAGTGACCTGGTAGCCTCCTGTTGGCGCTGTATATGGCTTGCCGGTCATGTACATCCAGGAAAGTGACAGATCAAACCGGCCCAGGCGGTAATTGTGTACCATCTTGAACTCGTTCCGGATATCATTGGAAGCATAGAACTGGTTTGGTCCGTAAACAACATAATCATTGGTGACCTCCGCGAGGGTGTATCCGATCCAGCCATTATACTTCCCTTTTTTCTTTTGCAATAAAAAGTCGATCCCTTTTGCTTTGCCGGTTCCTTCATAGAAGAAGTCGGCATAGTCGCCAGTTCCACCCATTGGCTGGAAACGCAAGGTGTACTCGGACAATCCTTCCATGTTTTTCACATAAGCCTCCATATCTACCAGGAATTGGTTGTTCTCCCAACTAATGCCAGCAGAATATTGCTGTGATACACTCACAGGGATGCGGTCATCATCTGCCAACAGCCAGAAGTCGCGGCTGCCGTTCAGCAAGTCTTCCCGGATGACCCGTTTGGCAAACTGGTAGTATTGACCGGCAGTGCCCTTCAGCTTCACCTGATCGTTGACCTGGTAATCCCCGCGTAACCGCGGTTCGAAATACCATTTCCCGGTAGGGGAGAATGAAGTGTAGCGGATGCCGGGAACCAGTCGAAGCCGGTGGTCCAGCAGGTTCCACGCATCCTCCAGGTATAAAGAAGTTGTATGTCCCTCTGCCTGGCGGTTGATCAGCCTGAGGGTATCGTTGCGGGAATAATCATAAGCAATGTCCTGGTAATTGTATTGAACGCCGAAGCCCAACTGGTGTAGCTGTGTGATGGCCCAGGTCCAGTCGGTCCTTGCGGAATAGTCATACAGCTGATTATCTTCGATAGCTCCGCTTTGGAACTTACGTTCAGTGCCCAGTGAATCAGTGATGCTGCTGCGAAGGGTATTGGTGCGCTCACTGAAATAATTAGAATAGCTTACGAGTGTGTTGCTGTAAAGCTTTGCATTCCATTGTTTGCTCCACTTCAGACTTGTGCCTGTATTGCCCCAACTGGCCACATCTGTGGTATTGGCAAAGAAGGAGGATAGCCTGTTGGTGAGCCGGGAACCGCCACCGGCCTTTGTACTGTTGTCCATATCGTCTTTACCATGATATACACTCCAACTGAAAACATCCTTGCTTGCTGTACGATAAGTGAGTTTTACATTGAGGTCATCGAAGTGAGATTTTAAATCCGATTGACCACGAAACCTTTCTCCAATACCTTGTGTACGGGTATTGCGCTCGTTGTCGATAGTTGCCTGGTCTTTCAGTTTGTCATAGAAGGAAGTTTCAAAACTGCGCCGGTATGCAACGAGGACAGACATCTTTTTCCCCAAGGGTGTTTCGATAAATCCATTTACGCTTAGGAATCCCATGTCTATGCCGGCATTGAATTCATTTTTATTGCCTTCTTTGCCTGTAATGTCCATTAAAGCCGAAAGGCGGCCTCCATATTTTGCATCAAAACCACCTTTGAATAATTGCACATCTTTGATGGCATTGGCATTGAATGCGCTGAAGAAACCAAAAAGATGGTCTACGTTATATACCGTAAATCCGTCGAATAGTACCAGGTTCTGGTCGGGCGTACCTCCCCGCACGTATAGTCCTGCAGATTGCTCATTGCCCGCACTTACCCCAGGCATTAGCTGGAATGCCCGGAAGATATCTTTTTCACCCAGGGAAGGCAATGTAGCAATCAGCCTTGGGTCCATACGGATCATACCGGTTTGCTGGTTCAGTTTGAAACGCTCAGGCGATACGGTGCTTACTACCACCGAATCCAATTGACTGTTGTTGGCAGTCAGTTGAATGTGGAGGTTGTGCAACAAGCCGCCAGGTTGGATGTGATGATCGAATGATTGGTATCCAATACAGGAGAATCGGAGTGTTAATGTAGCGGGAAACTGGCCGCTGAGCATAAAATGCCCGTCAACATTACTGCTGCTGCTCAACCGGCTGCCCACCACTGAAACAGTTACAGCTGGCAGGGGTTCTCCGGTGGCCTGGTCGGTAATGTGCCCTGATACTTGTTGTAACTGTGCCTGGGCGCAGATCGCCACTGTGCAGAAAATGATGATCAGTCTAAACTTCATACATGCGATAGTTTTATTGATGGGCCAAAAGTATCGGCAGTGGTTTGACAAAACAGGTGAAATCGATATGGAAGAGACAAATTGAAAGATGAAAAGACAAGGGGCTTGTCAGCTTCACAGGCGATTTTGTCAGCTTCATGGCGATAAGGGCCTTGTACGGTAAGCCTGTTTGATACTTTTATAGTATGAAGAAGTTTTATCCGTTCACCGGGTTTATGATCTCGCTGTTCATAGCGCTGCTGGGCTATGTATTGCGATTGGGCCGGGAAGAGATGGGGGCTTCATTGGCGATGCCGGTAGCTTCATTTGTTAATGCCTACCTGAGCTGGTGGCTGATACAATATGTGATCAGGTGGCAGCGGCCGGTAAATTACGGTTGGAAAGCGGCGTTGGCTATTGGGGGATGTATGCTGATCTCGTTTCTGCTATTTACCCTCAACAGCCGTTTTACGGGTGTGCGCGACCGGTTTGAACTGCTCACGCGTGGCAGGCAGCTCATCAGTTTGCTGTTATTGGGCCGAGGACTTGTGATAGGCGGGTTTCTTTACTACATCGCGTACTTACTAAGTATGTCGGCCCAAAGCCAGCAATCCAGTCTGGAGAATGAACAACTGAAGAAGGAGAATCTTCAGGCGAGGCTGAGCCTTTTGCAGGAACAGGTAAGTCCTCATTTTCTGTTCAATTCACTGGGTACGCTGCGCAGTATGGTACAGGAAAAAGCACCACGTGAGTTTATTCAGCGGCTGTCGGAAGTGTATCGTTATTTGCTGAGCAACCGGATGGCAGACCTGGTAGAACTACAGTCGGAATTGGATTTTACAGAGGCGTACCTGCATATCCTGCAGGAGCGTTTTGAAGCAGCTATCGTTACAGAAATTCATGTAGAGGATAAGCTACGTACCAGAAAGCTGCCAACTGCCACGCTTCAATTGCTGATTGAAAATGCGGTGAAGCATAATGTTGTAACTATTGAAGATCCGCTGAATATTTTCATCTATACTGTAGAAAATAAATGGTTGGTGGTAAGTAATTCACTGAAACGGCGCAATAAGGTAAGCGATAGCCTGGGCAATGGATTGAGTAATATACAGGAACGATACCGGCTGTTGGCTGGCCTTGATATAGGCATAGCTGAAACGGATAAACTTTTTACGGTACGTGTTCCCTTATTAATTTAACAGGTATGAATATATTGATCATAGAAGACGAGCCAAAATCAGCCAAGGAGTTGAAAAATATGATTGAAGGACTGGATGACAAATTGATCGTCGTGGATATTTTGCCATCCATCAAGTCGGCGGTTACCTGGCTTGAGTATAATCCTTCCCCGCAGTTGATCTTCTCTGATATACAACTGGCAGATGGACTAAGCTTTGAAATATTCCGTCGTACGGAGGTACTATGTCCCGTGATCTTTTGTACGGCTTTTGATGCTTATGCTGTACAGGCATTTGGTACTTATGGCATTGACTACCTGCTAAAGCCGGTGGATGAAGACAAACTTGCCGGAAGCTTACGCAAATACGAACAGATGAAACAGATAATGGGAACAAGGAACGGGATTGATTATGGGCGTCTGGAGACTGTGTTGTCGGCGTTGCAGCCCGCTTATAAGAGCGGGTTACTGGTTTATAAAAATGAAAAGATTATTCCTGTGAAAACCGTTGATATTGCTTTTATTTATTCTGCTGCTGGCATTGTGAAGGTTTCAACCAAAAACAATCAGTGTTACCTTCTTTCAGAAGTATTGGATGAATTAGAGCCACAGATGGACCCTTACCAGTTCTTCAGGGCAAACCGGCAGTTTCTTATTAATCGTGATGTTGTGGTGATGGCGGAACACTTTTTTAATCGCCGGCTTGTCCTGAAACTGGATAGGGAAACTCCGGAACAAATCATCGTCAGCAAAATGAAGGCTCCAGAGCTTATAGCCTGGATGCAGCGTTGAACCATCCTGTTTTGCAGGTAAACAAGCAAGGGTAATTTTAGAGCTGGTATTTGTATTCAACCTTGCCAATCAGCATTTTTGTTTTGGAGTAGCAGGCATCCAGTACTTTCAATCCCCTTTCATCGTAGGAGTAATACCATTTCTGGTAATCGCCTGTACCTTCTATGGTCACCAGCATAGAGGCTAAGCGATCCTGGTTGTCGTATTCAAATATATAATCGGGCAGGAGCTTTTTAGCGCGGTTATTATACCGCACAATATCGGTTAAGCGGTCTTTATCATCATAGTAATAGTAATAAGTGGGTAGTGACTGACCCTGACGGATACTTTTTTCTTCGCCGGGATTTCCTTTCTCGTCGGGCAGAATGGTAATATGGGTAGTATCGCTGTTGTTCTTGATCTTCTCCATGCGCACGGGTTTGCCACTGGCATCATAATACCAGCGGTGCTGTTCCTTGTTGATATAGTTGCCGGGTGAAAAGGACTGGCTTACAATGTTGGTGATGCGGTTATTGGCATCGTAAGCATAAGTAATCTCTGTTTTATTACCATCTGCGGTATCTGTTGTTTTGATCAATTGACCGGCCGTATTAAAAACAGCAGTATTGACCGAGGTGCCTGCGAGGCCGGTGGTCGTTTCTGTGACGATCTCTGTAAAATTATTCTTTACATTTTGTTCACATTTGAAACCATCAATAGGTTGGTTATTGCCGTCTAAGCTATTAAAGCGCACAGATTTTACCCGTTGCTGCAGCCATACCGCTCTTTTCTTCATCTGTTCGCGGGTAACTACCAGGTCATTATAATAATGCTGACCTTGCGCGGAGATGACGAAACTGCCAATAAGCAGGATTAAAATCGTTGTTTTCATGCTGGTGCTAACGAATAAATGCTTGTTTTCCATATAGAGGATATCCAAATTTTTCTGTAAAATACCGTCTTTCCTTATTTTTAAACAAAATTTCACAGGTGTCCCACTCCAAAGAACGTCACGAGAAAATTTGTCTGAACTGTAATGCTGAACTCACCGGAAGATATTGTCACATATGCGGACAGGAAAATATTGAGCCAAAAGAGACGGTGTGGGGCCTGGTAAGCCACTTTTTTTATGATATTACCCATTTTGATGGTAAATTCTTCAGTACCACCAAGTACCTGATCACCAAACCGGGGTTTCTGCCCCAGGAATATATCAAGGGCCGCCGGGCGAGTTACCTGCATCCCATCCGGATGTATGTATTCAGTTCCGCCCTGTTCTTCCTGATCTTCTTTACGATGTTCAAGCCTGACAGGATAGCCCAGGGTGACTGGGGATCGAAGAAGAATTTTATTGATTCGGCAGCACAGCTGGATATTGCCCGTGATTTTGCTTTAGCGGGTGTGCGTACCAAAGAAGATTCAATGGAATTGACGAACTCTTTTGCGGAGGCAAAGGCGAAAGTGATCGCAGACCGGGCAAAAGAAAAGGCCCGGAAAGATAGTCTCCGGAAAGTGCGGATCAGTAAAACCCCGGAAAGAAGGACGACCTGGTTTGAGGCCAGCGATGAATATGAAACGGTAGAACAGTATGATTCGGTACAGAAAGCTTTGCCGCCCAACCTGCGGGATGGCTGGTGGGCGAAGAAAGCTGCCAGGCGCAATATAGAGTTGAGCAACCGCTGGCGGGAAGATAATAAGAAGTTTGTGCGGGACATGGTCGATACCTTTCTGCACATGTTGCCCTATTTGTTGTTCCTTTCGCTGCCACTTTATGCACTGTTGATGAAGTTGCTGTATTTCCGGCATAAACAGTTCTTTTATGTAGAGCATGGTATATTCTTTATCTACCTGTATATATTCACTTTTATTTTCCTGCTGCTTTATTTCTCGGTGATCGAGCTGCGGCAGTCCACGCACCAGGGCTGGATAGGATGGATCGAAGCGGCGCTGATAATAGGAGGGATCTACTACACCTATAAGGCCATGCGAAAGTTTTACAAGCAGGGCCGTGCGATGACGCTGCTTAAGTTTTTCCTGCTGAACCTGATGGCCACATTTGCCATGATCATGCTCTTTATATTTTTCTTTACCTTAACGCTTTTCAAGCTCTAAAAAAATAACGGACTATGGAGACAAATAAGGTGGCGGCAGCATTCCTGCGCCTGGTGACGATCATGGATGAACTGAGGGAACAATGTCCGTGGGACAGGAAGCAAACGGTGGAAACGTTAAGGCCGCTGACGATTGAAGAGACCTATGAACTGGCCGATGCCATCACGGATGGGGACTGGAAGGGGATCAAGGAGGAAATTGGGGATGTGATGCTGCATATGGTCTTTTATGCCAAGATAGGGGCTGAACAAGGAAAGTTTACGTTGGAAGAGGCGCTGCAGGGCATTTCGGATAAGCTGGTATCGCGCCACCCGCATATATATGGGGATGTGAAGGTGAAGGATGAGGAGGAAGTAAAGCAGAACTGGGAGAAATTAAAGCTAAAAGAGGGAAAGACCTCAGTTTTAGGTGGAGTGCCGGTATCGCTTCCGGCGGTGGTAAAAGCCACCCGGTTGCAGGAAAAAGCCAAACAGGTGGGGTTTGAGTGGGATGAGCGGGAGCAGGTTTGGGATAAGGTAAAGGAAGAAATGGAGGAGCTACAGGAGGCGGTAGCCATTAAAGGTCAGGCAGATATAGAGGAAGAGTTTGGTGACCTGCTGTTTTCGCTGGTCAATTATGCACGGTTTTTGCAGATAGATGCTGAAAATGCGCTGGAAAGGACGAATAAGAAGTTTATCAGCCGTTTTACCCGCATGGAACAACAAGCTACACAGGATGGCAAATCACTGGCGGATATGTCCCTGGCCGAAATGGACGCCATCTGGAACAGCATTAAAAAACAAAACCCCGGCACTTGAAGCAATTGCTGAAAAACTGGCTCATTAAGAATATCTACCTGCTGGCGGCCATTGCCCTTTTTGGAGTAGCGTTCATCCTCAACAAATACGTAATCGGCACTACTACAGCCAGGTATTACGTTAACCTCATAGAAAAAAGGATCAGGGAAAAGGAAAGGGACTTCCAGGAATTAACGGCCGATACGGCTTTATTGAGCGCCCTGGCGGATCAACGCTATGATGAAGCGGGGCTTGCCCATGTGCTGGATAAGAAAAAGGGATACGATATTTTCATTTATGAACATGCGCAGGATTCTGCCAACACGCCCCGCCTGGTATTCTGGAACACACAGAACATATTGCCGGATGTGTCTTTTTCCTGGGGGATGGACACCAGCCGCCTGATCAAACTCACGAATGGCCAGTATGTATACAGCAGCCGGAAAATAACCCTCCGGGATAACCGTCAATTTACCATACAAGGTCTGATCCCGGTAGTATGGAAATATTTTGTGGAGAACGAGAACCTGAAGAAAGAGTTTGCCGGTATATCCAAAGCTGTTGAGCGGGTAGACCTTGTGTTATCACCTACGCCTTATCCTGTAAAAAGTATACACGGGAATACGCTGTTTTATTTGCAACGTATCAATGAGCACTTACAGCAGCACAATATATGGTCTATCCTGTTGGTGATTGCTGGTTTCTTCCTGCTCTTTTTATACCTGCAGCAAACGGCGGATCAGATCAGCCGGAGAAATGGCCTTTGGTATGGTGCTTCTTTCCTGGTAGGGGTGCTATTGGTACTGCGGCTTTCTTCTTATTTTTTTCCGGACATACTGGATCTGCGGCAATTTGAACTGTTTGATCCGGTTATCTATGGTTCAAGCCTGGTATTGAGCTCGCTAGGCGATCTGCTCATCAATTCCCTGCTGTTTTGCTGGATGGTGATATTCGTCAATCGCCGCCTGAATACTTCCACAATCAAGCCGTTGGGTGCGTCGTGGAAGAACTGGGCAGCTGTAACGGGTATCCTGGCGCTGCTGGTACTGAGCACTTTCACCTTTGCAGACATCCTGCAAACGCTGGTGTCGGATGCCAAGATGTCTTTTAATGTGACGAACTTCTTCAGCCTGGTAGAGCAATACAGTTTTGTGGGTTTTGCTGTAATGGCCACGCTTGGCCTAAGCTATTTTTTGCTATCGCAAATATTTCTCACGATAATTGGAAAACTGGTAGGGGAGCGGAATTATGCGGTGTATATCATTACTGCATTCCTCGGCCTGCTGATGCTGTCGTTTCAGCGCAATAATGCCATGGTAGAGTTGAACCTCTATACCTTACTGTGGCTGCTGCTGTTCATATGGCTGATGCGGCAAAAGATCTTTGCGGGACTGAACTACCGGCTGAATGTGTCGGAAGTATTGTTCTGGCTCTTTATATTTTCTTTTTCTATGGCAGCCGTTATACTTTTTGAGAATGGCAAAATAGAAGTAGAGACAAGAAAGCGGTTTGCAGAAAGGCTTGCTTCGCAGGCCGATCCTTCCAATGAAAGGTTGTTGAGCATTGCGCTGGCTTACCTGGACAATAATTTCCTGGAACCAAACTTCCGCCGGTTTTACAACCAGCAGGAGAATGCGAAGCTCAAGGATAGCATTAGCAATACGGGGTTCATTGGCTATGCCAATAAATACGATACCTGGCTGTTTACTTTCGACAAGGAGACGAATCCTTTGTACAATACAGAGCCGGGATCGTTTGATACGCTGAATACCATTTTCCGAAATCAATCGAAGGGGACGAATATTCCTGATCTGCGGTATTTTGAAAGGTCGTACGATAAGTTCTCTTATATTTTCAAGAAAGAAGTTGTTGATAGCAATGATATAACTGTTGGTTATCTGTTTGTATTATCGGACCCCAAACAGTACAAAAGTGAAGCGCTGGTGCCGGAATTGTTCAAGCAAACGCGGGAAAGGACACCGGAATACTCGCCTGTGTATGCCTATGCGATCTACGATAGTCTGCAGCTCATCAGCCATTACAATGATTATGCTTTTCCTACCTACCTCAATAAGCAGTCGCTGAAGGATGAATACAGCATCGTGAAGAAAGAGGGCTATGAAGAGCTTTGGTACCGGGGTACGCCCGATAAGGTAGTGGTAGTAGCGAGGAAGAACAACTCCTTTATTGAGGCCATTACTTTGTTTGCCTACCTGTTCAGCACCTTCCTGTTCCTGCTGGCATTTTACCGCATTGTGGCTTTCCTCATGAGGAGCCGTTTGCAAAAAACTTCTTTCCGGCAGTATTGGGAATTGAGTATCCGCTCTCAGATCCATAGCACGATCATTTTGATCAGCCTGTTGTTGTTTGTAGTGATCGGTATTGCCAACGTTTTTTTCATCATCAACCGGTATCACCGTAATAACCAGGACCGGCTTACGCGCGCAATCCAGATCATGGTAAATGAAGTGGAGAAGAAACTGGCGGACCATGCTACTTTCAATGAAGGGATCATGTTGTATGAGCCCGGTTTTAGTGATGAGGTAGAACAGTTGATGCGGGATATCTCGGACATCCATGGTATGGATGTGAACCTGTACGACACCTCGGGTGATTTGAAAGTAACCTCCAACCCGGATATTTATTACCGGGGTGTATTGAGTGAAAAGATGAACCCACTGGCTTATTTCCGGCTACACAACCTGCGGCAGGTACAAACGGTAACGGATGAAAAAGTGGGTAAGGTAGATTACCTGAGTATCTATGCGCCGGTACGGGACGATGATGGTAATGCAGTAGCTTACCTCAACGTTCCTTCTTATAGTGCGGAGGTGGAGCTGACACAGGAGATCTCTTATTTCCTGGTGACGATCATCAACCTCAATGCATTTATATTCCTGGTGGCCGGGGCTATTGCGTTGTTCATTACCAATCGTATTACTTCTTCCTTTACGCTCATTACACAAAAGCTACGGGAGATCAACCTGGGAAAGATGAACCAGGAAATCAACTGGCACCGCAATGATGAGATAGGGGTACTGGTAACAGAATACAACAAAATGGTGCGGAAACTGGATGAGAGTGCTGAATCGCTGGCCAAAAGTGAACGGGAAGGTGCGTGGCGGCAGATGGCGCGTCAGGTAGCGCATGAGATCAAGAATCCGCTTACGCCGATGAAACTCAGCATCCAGTACCTGCAGAAAGCGATCGATGACAATTCGCCCAATGTAAAGGAAATGACCTTCAGTGTGGCCCGTACACTTATTGAGCAAATTGATCACCTGTCGAAGATCGCATCAGACTTTTCGCAGTTTGCCAATATTGGCAACCCGCGCAATGAAGTGTTTGACCTGCATGAAATGTTGTACTCGCTTACTTCCTTGTATGAGGCTACAGAGAACATGGATTTTAAATGGGAGCCGGTACCACATAAGGTATTGTTGTTTTCCGATAAAACCCAGTTGAACCGGTTGTTCACCAACCTGATGCAGAATGCGATCGAAGCCAGTGAAGACAGGCCGCAGCACATCATCCGCCTTAACGAGGAACTGAATGGTGAATATATTACGATCAGTATATCGGATAACGGAATGGGTATCCCCGCGGTAACGCAATCCAAAATATTCACGCCCAATTTCACCACTAAGTCTTCCGGTACGGGCCTTGGCCTGGCTATGAGCAAAAGTATTGTGGAGCAAGCCAAAGGAGAGATATGGTTTGTGACGAAGGAAGGAGAGGGGACGACGTTCTATGTGAAGATTCCACTATTAAGAGCAATGAACTAATCAGGTTGCAATCCGGCGTAAGCCAATAATCAATAATTAGTAATTATTGATTATTGACGTTAGTATTAACACTCAAGGCTTTCAATATCTTCATTAATACCTTCTCTTCCCCGGTATGGCCGGTCTTGTCGTCGGGTTCCTCGAGTTTGTCTAATTCCTTCAGGTATTTTTGTAGGTTGTCTTCTTCATATAACCTGATGATACCGGGGTGCACATAATACTTCTTACAAACGGTGCGGGTATTACCCAATTGAACGCTCACCTCATCCAGGGCTTCCACTACTTTCTTCTTGCGCTCTGCTTCGGTAAAGGCTTCACCCATAGTCTTAAAGCTACGGACAATGTTTAAGGTGCCCGCCCAGGTACGGAAATCCTTGGCGCTGAACTCAAAGCCGGTTATTCGTTTGATATAGCTGTTTACCATACCGGAATCAATACTTTTCCTGTTGTGGTCTGCATCGTAATACTGGAACAGTTCCTTGCCGGGAATATCCCGGCAGGCCTGTACGATCCTGGCCAGCCGCTTATTTTTTACTGATATCGTGTGGTTAATTCCCTTCTTACCCCGGAAGCTGAATTGGATGGATTGCCCATTAACCGCTACATGTTTGTCCTTAAGTGTGGTCAGTCCATAAGAGCCGTACAGCTTTTCATAGCTCTGGCTGCCGGTCCTGATATAGGTTCTTTCCATGAGGCTCACCACGGTAGCCAGCACTTTCTCTTCACACAGTTCTTTGCGGGATATATCTTTCTCCATTTGTAACCTCAGGGCAGGCAGGGCTTTCCCAAACTCATACAAGCGGTGAAATTTGGTCTCGTTGCGTACTGCCTGCCAGGCATTGTGATAACGGTATTGCTTCCTGTTGCGGGTGTCTTTACCGGTGGCCTGCAGGTGTCCATTCTCCAGCGGGCATATCCATACGGCTGTCCAGGCTGGTGGAATGGCCAGTTTTTGGATGCGGTCAAGTTGTGACTTATTCTGTATCCGCTTCTTCTGGTACAGAAAGGAAAAACCTTTACCCTTTTTCGAACGGATAATGCCGGGCATGGTATCATTTACGTACACAAGGGAGGCTACGGCGGCTGCGCGTTCATAGTCCTGGTCAATGACCAGCATTTCCTTGTGGCTTAAACTGGCGGTATCAACGGTAGTTTCAGGCATGTAATGGCTTCTTTAGGCTTTTAGCTTTTTGCTCATGGTTTTCATCGGCTTCATCAAGGGAGTGGGAACTGTGGAGGTCTTTGTCTTTTTCAGACAGTTCTGACAATTTGGTATAATACTTTTTAATGACGCTGAGCTCTTCCTCGGTGAGGTCTTCTATATCCACCAGGCGATTGCTGGCTTTTTCATGGCAGGCAATCAATTCATTCAGTTTCATGTGAATAGCGGTGGTGTCCTTGTTTTGTGTTTGCTGTATGATAAAGACCATCAGGAAGGTGATGATGGTGGTGGTGGTATTGATGACCAGTTGCCAGGTATCGGAAAAGCCAAATAAAGGGCCGCACACAGCCCAGCCTATAATGAGTAAAAAAGCCAGAATGCAGGCGGTAGGGCTGCCGGACGCACGGGTGAGTTTGCCGCTGATCTTATTGAACAGGCGGGCCCACTTCAGGTCTTTCTCGTCGGAACGTTTCGTTGCCATAATTAATAATATTGTAGAATGTTCCATTCAATAAAAAAGCCAGGCCACTGAGTGACCCGGCTAACTCCCTAAACACCTTAGGGTTTAATCTTCTTCTTCCTCGTCTTCGGTTCCGGCATCATAGTTCACATGATTCTCGGCTATATACGTGAGGTTCTGATCGGTATCTTTTTCCTCATCGAGGGTTTGCTTCAACAGGTCTGCTACCTCATCCATGCCAAAAGTGGTAGCCAATTGTGCGAGGCCGCCGTAAGTGGCAATCTCATAATGCTCTACCTTTTGTGCAGCCATGATCAGGCCTACATCACGGGTATGTGTTCCTGCTTCGGTTTCTTCGATAATAGATTCGGCTTCTTTTTGCAGGCCTTCCATTGCTTCGCATTTTTTAGCTTGTGGCTTTCTTTCCATCAGCTCAAACACCTGCTCCAGGCGACGTACATGTTCTTCTGTTTGGGTCTTGTGCTCTTCGAAAGCTGCGCCCAATTCTTCGGAGGTAGCTGCTTTGGCCATTTTAGGTAAAGCTTTCACCAGGGCTTTCTCTGCCCAGTAAATGTCTTTCAGGGAATCAATGAAATACTTTTCCAGCTCTTCTCCCATTTGTCTGTCATCACTACGCTCTGTAGCTTTTGGTTTGGGTGAATTATTCGTTTTTGGAGAACTGGCTTTTGAAGACTTAGTTGCCTTTTCCATGATGTAATTTTTTTATTTGGTATTAAACAAGTAGTGTTTGATATGAATTGGTAAAAGCTGTGCCATCTGTTAGTGAAGGCTTATTCTACATTTAAATTGTATGATTGAGGAAGAAGTACCTGTAGTTGTGTAACGAAGTGTACGGTTGAGGACAGGGTTGAGATGATAGCGATTCGTTTTATACCTTATCTGATTATACAGGTCTGATTATACAGGAACTTTGATCTGGCCATCGCCGGTTATTATTTAAGCGATAACTGATCTCTCTTCATATTCCCCGATTTCCCCAACTGAACAGACGCGTTAACCTGTTTTTAATTTGCTTTTCGACCTTGGGTAACTAATTCTACAAAATAAGGCTGGCTCCGGGATGGGCATAGGGTTTGAAAATGAAATGTTAAAATCAGCACTTATGCTTAGCAATATACAAGTAGGTTTCTTAAGAGACCGTATCAGTGAAATCGGCAGTGCCCTCTTTGCCAATACGGGCAATGCTACCTTTAAGTTACCTACTTCTATTATATCCGTACTGCGGGTAGATGAAGAAGGAAATATCTGGTTCTTTGTACATAATCCTGACCTGTTTATAGAGGATGGTGATAAGGAATTTCCTGCACGGCTGGACTTTTACCGGAAGGGGAAACCGTTTTTCATGCAGGTATCGGGTGAGGCGCTGGTGATCACGGATAAAGATGAGATCAATGAATTGGCAGGGGGTACAACCTCACCTTCCTTCCATCCCTTTTCCCATGTAATGTTGGTGAAAGTACGGGTAGAACATGCCTCCTATTTTGAGCAGCGCGAGCGTAAGATGAGCCTGGTGCAAACCTGGTGGCACGCTATATGCAAATACCTGCTACAGGAAAAGCCCCACCTCCGGCCTTACAAGTTACATCCGATGATATTGGCCTAGAGGAAAGGCAACAAGGCAACGAGCAAATGTGACCAACCAAACAACAAACTATACAACAACTAAAAACAACGACCTATGAACTTTATCCTGCCTGAAAATCTGAAGTTTGCAAAACGCTTTATTGAGAAAACTTTTTTTGGTGCTTTGAAAGTACATGATACAGAAGAGACACAGGATCGTTTCCTGGTAGAAACAGTATTTGTAGATGCCAACCAATACCTGTGGTGCTGTTGTGCAGATGAATTGCCGGTTGATCAGCCTAAATTCCCGGTGTCGCTGAAATTCGTAGACAAAGTAAAGGGTGTCTATATGAAAGTAACGGGCATTGCCAATAAGGTAAACCCTCAATTGGAACCAGGCAGTGCAGTTGAATTAGACCATGCAATTGATGAAATGACAGGCAACGGCAAACTTACCCTGTTAAGGGTAAAGATGACGGAGACTGTTTATTATAAGAAGCAGAATAACGGCCAGATTAATTTCTACGCCGTTGCCAGCTAAAGAATCCACTATAAGGAAGTTTTAACGAAAACCACCCTAAGAAAGTGAGATGCGGTCTGATCGTTCGGGTTGGACCGCATTTTCATTTCCATTCACCCATTAAACTGTAAGGGTATGTCAAAAAGAAAAATTGTCGTTATTATCATAGTGCTCCTGGTGGGAGCCGGCATTGTTACCTGGACTGTCTATAAACGCAAGCTTGTTAAGGAGGGTGTATCTCAGGCTGTATCTGATAAAACGAATGGCCTGTATGGCATACAAACGGATAAGCTGGAGATGGATGAGGTGGCTGGTAACCTTACTGTTACCAATATCCAGTTGAATCCGGATTCGAATGTATACAACCAATTGGTGAGTGTCAACAACGCCCCTTCGGTGCTGATCCAGATCAGTATCCCTTCTTTAACGGTAGAAGGTGTAAAGACTCCGAAAGCATTGCTGAACAGCGCCATTGATGGCCGGAAAGTGATCATTCACTCTCCCCGTATTGATCTTTTTTTCACGGGCAAGGGGAAGGATTCGTTGAAAACGGTACCGGATAAGGAAGTATACCGGCAGATACTGGGCAACCTGGAAATGATCAAACTGGATACGCTTTCCATAGTCAATGCCACGTTGGTGACGCGCGACTGGAAGACGGGGGATATCCGGATGCAGTTTGACAGTGTATCGATTGACCTGTTCCGGATTGCTGTAGACAGTGCGCATGATAAGGATACCACCCGCATTCTCTTTGCTGAAGAAGCTTCTGTAAAATGTAAAAAGGCCCGCTGGACCAGCAAAAACAAACTTTATCATTACGAGGTCAGGGAAATTGACCTGAACAGCGGCGAGAAAAAACTGGCTGTGAAACAAATGGTGATGGAGCCTACTTTGCCTGAACGGAAATTCATGCAGCAGTTTAAGTATGCCAATGACCGCTTTGATATAGATATGCAACAAATAAAGCTGACGAACCTGAACCTTCCCTTGATGTCGCGGGGACTGGTACAGGCAGATTCGATGGTGTCGGGGAAAAGCAGCATTCATATCTACCGCGATCTTTCGTACCCGCATGATAAAAAAAGCAGGTTGGGCACTTATCCGCAACAGGCATTGATGAAACTCCCTTTTGACCTGGATATCGGGCAGGCATTCTTTAATAATTCCTTTATCGAATACAAGGAGCGAAACGCGAAAAGTGAGCAAAGCGGCAAGGTGCAGTTTTATAGTGCGGCAGTCAGGGTAAATAATATGACCAGTGACCGTAAGAAACTGGCCGAACATCCGATGCGGGTACAGTTCAACGCACAGTTTTTAAACAAGGCACCTATTAAGGCGGTGATCAATTTCTTCCCTGACAATGGAAAGTTTACGATTGCGGGAGAAATGGGGACAATGAGCGCCAAAGGCATTAACGAACTAACGGAGCCGATGGGACTGGCTAAGGTAGAAACAGGCACGATTTCGAGCCTTCAATTCAATTTTACAGGCAATGATCATGTGGCGGATGGCCACCTCACGCTGTTGTACGACGATCTGAAGATAACGCTGCTTAAAAAAGATACGGTAGACAATACGCTCAGTAAAAAGAAATTTGCGAGCATGCTGGCCAATATCAAAGTAATGAATGCCAATCCCGGTAAGAACGGGGAGGTACGCCGGGCTACGGTGCATTATGACCGGGATGAAAGCAAATCGTTCTTCAACCTGGTGTGGAAGTCTATTTTTACAGGGGTGAAGGAGGCGGTGGGGATTAAATAAAGGCAACGAGGCATCGGGGCAACAAGGCAACGAGTGAATACGCATTTGCTTCGAAGGCGCGTTCTTAGATAGTGGTGAAATGACAAAGAAGGTAAATAGACTACGGTAATGACAATCCGCTTAGTTTTTTATAGGTGAATACGATATGGGCGGGGATGTCGCCGGTTTCTGCATCCCATTTGCGTTTGCCATCGGGGGTAAAGCACCAGATCCTGCCGGGGGTCACATAATCTGCTGCATCGGTAACGTATATTTCCCGGGTTTCCGGGTTCACTGCAATGCCATAAGGGATCTCAATTTTCTTCTCTGTACCATCGGTAATAAAATTCCTGGATACTACGGTTTTCTTTTTCGTATCTATAATGGCATAGGTAATGGTATTCTTGTTGGTTACATAACTCCACTCTGTACTGTATACATACGCCGAATCTCCACAGATGGTGATATTGCTGGCGGGCAGGTTCAATGTATTGGAAACCTGATCGGCTGCATTGATGATATAGGTATTGGAAGGCACTTTTTTATAATCTCCCCGTGAAGTAACATAAATATTTCCCTCGGCATCGAGTTTCAGACGATGCAGGTTGATGGCCACGGTAATCTTTGAAGTCTCCTTAAAAGTATTCAGGTCTATCACCGACACGGTATTGTCATAATTGGGTACGCGGTAGCCACCGGAATTGGCTACATACAGTTTGTTGTTGCGGATGACCATCTCTTCGGGCTGATACCCCACTACGCAAGTATCTTTTACGTCGAGGCTGGTGGTATCGATACGGGCCACATAACCCAGGCGGGCATTGGGATCGATCAACACAGGACCCGCATAAGAACTTACATAGGCGTATCCTTTATCGAAGGTGATGTACCGGCAGTTGGGAATGGGAATGGTAGCAATATGCTTTGCCGTTGTCATATCCATTACCTCTACCAGGTGGGAGACATTGATCACGGCATAGAGCTTATTGCCATAGATCTTTATATCATTGCCCACATCGCCCAGTTCTTTTACGATGGTGGGATTGAGTGTTGGATAGATATTCTTATGATAGACGCCGGACCCGTAATCAAAATAATCAAGGGATGATTTATTGCTGCCCATATTGGCTTCATTCAACAGGAAGAATCCCTTCACTACTCCATTGGTGCCCGGTGTAACGGGTGTAACGGTAGGCGGCACGATAGTGTCGGCTTTCCTGCAGGAATGGAAGGCCAGGGATAAAAGTAATAATCCGAGTGCTGTTGTATGGATAGTCGATCTCATGGATGATGTTTATTCGATTTAACTTTTTACAAGGTGATGCCGGCGATCAGTTTGTAATTGATGCCGGGCATGGGATACCATTGTACTACCTCGTATTGTTGATTAAATAGATTGTTTACTTCGGCGGTTAGCCTGATCTCTTTCTTGTTGTGCACCAGGTTTTTTGACAAGGCCAGGTCGTGGGTGTACCAGGGCCGGGCATAGTTCTCTGGTATATTGGCCACTGCTTCATAACGCTCACCGGTATAGATGAAACTATAGTTGAGGCTCCAGCTTTTGTACACGGGGTTAAGCACCAGTGACCCGCTGTGCCAGGGTATATAGGGAATCTGTCCACCATACCAGGGGCTGGCAGGGTTGGTAAAGTCCTGCGCTTCCTGATAGGTATAGCTAACCCTGGTATTCAGGAAAGCAGCACCGGGTAGTTGCCACTGTGTTTGGACGGAGAGGTCCAGGCCCCTGATCTCGGTGTATCCCAGGTTGAGCATGGTCCAGCGGAACTGGTTGGAAGCAGGCATGGCCACGATCTTATTTTTCACCTGGTTGAAATAGGCGTCTGCCTGTGCTTCGATGCGGCGCAATGCAGCATGGGTGAAGTCTTTTGTATAAGTTGCCCCGAGATTATACTGGGTGGTATATTCCGGGTCCAATAGTTTATTGCCAATGAAGGTGTAATAGAGATCGTTGAGGGTGGGCATCCGGAAGATGCGTTTGTAAAATGCGCGGAAGTGAAGGTCTTGTTTTTGCCAGGGCTGCCAGGCGAAGATGAAGGAGGGGGTATATTCTTCTTTGTTGCCTGCAGCGCTATTGGCTGTTTTAGTGGTTTCGAGTACAAAGGTGCCGAGCAGGGAGGCCTGCATTTTGAGCCGGCCCAATTGCAGGGAACTGGCCAGTGCACCCAGGGTGGTATACCGCCGGGGGTATACAAAATCAACCAGGTCGGCATTGAGGGTATTGAACAGGAAATCAGCGGAAGCATTGATACTCCAGTTGGGCAGTATGGTCAACAGGTTGGCGGAAGAGAAATAGGCTTCCTGCTGCCGGTAATGATTGTTTACATACAGCGTGGTTACATCCAGCCGGGGATCGGACAGGTAGTGCAGGTAATCATACGCGTATTTACCATTCAGCTGCAGGCTGTACAACTTGCTGATGGTTTTGCTCAGGGAAGCCTGAATGAAAATATTGTTGTCCCATTGCCTGTCCTGATGGGTGAACCTACCGGGTTGTTCACGCACGGCTGCACCGGGATAACCGCGTTCTGAATTGTACCAGTAAATCTTTGCTTTCCATTCGCCCTCTGTGAGCTTGCCAAATAAACCTGCTTCCATGCGCAGGGTATATACATCTCCGTTCTTCCTTGTTTCGGTGGTATCGTAACCGTCTTTCTTCACGTAATTGAACTTGTACTTTCCGTTGGTGTAGAGGTATTCGGCGCTGAAAGAACTGCTGATATGTTCATTGAATTGATGCTCCCACAATATAGAGGGATTGATGGTGCCAAATGAACCGCCCCTGATGGTTGCCTTCAGGTTGTTTCTTTTCCCTTCTGCAAAGGCGGGTATGCGGGTGACCATATAGATAGACCCGGCGGATGCAAAGTCTTTAGCGGTTTGGAAGATGGCGCTTTTCTGTCCGTTGTAGAGGGAAATGGAAACCATATTGTCGAGGGAGAAGCGACCGAGGTCGACGGTGCCATTCTGTGCGTTGCCCAATTCAATGCCATCATAGAAAACGCCCACATGCTGGCTGCCCAGGCTCCGGATGTTAACAGTTTTCAATCCGCCCACACCGCCATAATCTTTTACCTGCACACCGGAGAAATAACGGATGGCATCGGCCACGGAATGTACACTCAGGTTCTTCAGGGCAGTACCTGAAAGGGTTTGAACAGGTATGACCTCTTTGGCCAGTCGATCGGCAGTAACCACCACGGAATCGAGGCTGGCTACTTTGGCGGTATCTGTATGCTGCGCCATCGTAGTGATGGCGCAGGTACAGATGCATAGGAAAAATACAGTTTTTTGAAACATAGCTACCCGTTCAAACGGTTTAATTCAATCATGCAAAAGGTGAAGGTGAGCCGCCCCTGAAGGGCGACCCACCTTTCGATAGTTTATCATTTAAGACCAAGGTCTTCCACCCCCATGATCTCGGTAGATACTTCACCGAGCCAGCCAGCTTCGGCGCGGATGCCGGTATAGATCCTGATGAAATGGATACCGCTCAATTTCGCGGGTTTGCCATCTTTGTCTACTGCCCAATCGAGGTTTATCTCCACGCGGGGATCGTTGTTGGGCCAGTTGTCTGCATAGCCAAATTCAAAGGCAGGGCTCACGTAGTAGGTGCCGCTGCCGGATAGATCAGTGACATTGTCGGAAGTGAGTTTAGTGCCTTTGAATGTGATGGTGGCGCCTTTCCATTGTGGATAATAGGACTGCTCGTGAAAAACATTCTTAGAGATATAACCACTGCCGCCCTTGTTGTCGGTCCACCTGATATAAGTGGTGTCGCTGATAGAAGGATCGGTCTCGCTGGGGGTAGGCACTTTGCTTTCGTTGGGTTTGTAATACGTGATCTCGTAGTTCTTCACGGTCTTTGGGTGGTTGTATTCGGAGCCGGCAATTTCATACCACTCATCATCGGGCAGGCCATTGCCATTGGCATCCATGGATACTTCGATGATACCGGGTTCTGACCATTGGTTGAAAGCATTGGCCACTACCTTGAAGCTGGATTTGCCGGGGGTATTGATGATGGCATGGTCAAAGCCTATGACCAGTTTTCCGCCGTAGCCGCCCAGGTGAATGCCGGCTCCTGTTTTCAAAGCGTTCTCTGCTTTGGTAGCCATCTGGGCATCTGATTCACCAGCGACCCAATCGGGCATGGTGTTTACAAATTGACCAGGGGCGGGTGTGTATTCAAAAACTTTGGCTGCATTCTTAGAATAAGCCCTGGTTTCTTTGTTGACCACGATGTTGATGGTAGCGGTTGCAGAATCATTGGCCGTTTTGGCGGTTAATATTATGGTGTGGCTGCCTTCGGTAGCACTGATAAACCAGAGATTGTCGGCTGTAGAGATAACAGCGCCATCGACTTTCCATTCATAAGTTGGATTGCTGAGGGTAGTAGTGGCAGATACCTGTAAGAATTTATACCGGTCAACTACCAATCCACCGGCTGGGGCTTGGATGGTTACTGTTGCTGCGGGGGCATCGTCGCCGTTCTTTTTACATCCTGTAAGGGTAGCGGTGAGGGCGCTTACAATAAGGGCCCATGCGTATAATTCATTAGTCTTCATCATGAGTGTGCTGTAGATAAATGTTTACTGTTTGGTTTCGGATTAATTGAAGATCATTAAAGCGGGGAAATAGAAGTATTCGTAAGTGACGGTCTTCTTCAGGCTGGCATTGGCAGCATCATAAAAATAGAGGCTGTTGTATTTGTAGTTGTCGCCATAACCTGATTGGATAGCGGTTACTACCAGTTCATTGCTGGCTGCATTGTAACCAACACCAGCGCCGTAAAACTCTTTGCCAGCAGCGATAGTGGCAAAAGGTGTTTGTAAGGAAGCGCTGTTGCCCACTACGTATTTATAGACCTGGTTGCCACCGGCGCCCCAGGGCTGTGTTTTGGCAATGAACACGGCATTTTCGGTAGTGGAGGTAGTAACGGTGCCTACATTCCAGGCAAACCAGGGATTGCCCAGGGAGAAGGGCATGGTGATCTTGTTGGTATCGAGGGTAGTGGTATTGACTTTTACCAATGCGTTGCCGCCGGCTACCCATAAGCTGCCATCGGCAGTTTTGGAAAGGCCCTGGTTCATACCGGCTATCTTTTTTACAATGCTGTAATCGCTCAGGTTCAGGATCACGAGGCCCAGGCTTTGGTTCAATACAAAGAGGTAGGAGCCCTCTTTGCGCATGGTGCCTGTTTCACCGGTAATGCCGGCTATTTTAGCGCCCACGGCCAGGGTGGTCAGGTTCAATGGATAAATTCCATTTGATGTACTGATGAGGCCATTGGTGTTATCGAGGCCCAGAAAAGCGCGTCCATTGGCGGGCATGGTGGTGATGCGCCCGGTTTCTACCAATGATCTTGAATCGGTCACTACCAGTGGTCCCTGTTTGGATATCAGGTAGAGCTTGCCATTGTGGACAGCGCCGTATTGGGTAGTAGTGCCGAGGTCTTTGCCGGGGTTCTCTTTGTGGTAGATCATTTGCTCAATGGTATCTCTGCCATAGCGGTAGAAGTTTACATTGCCATTGTCGTGGCCAAACCAACCTTCGTTGACGAGGATAATGCCGTTCTCGTATTTGCCCAATACATCTATCTCATAAGTGGTGCTTATTTGTCCGGATGTATTGACAGCGGTGAACCGGATGGTATAATGACCGGCAGAGTCGGTCTTAAAAGTGAATACGGAGTCGGTACCTGCGGTCTTGTTGTTTACCTGCCACAGATAGGCTGTAGTGAGTCTTTCGTTTAGGCGGGGATGCAACACCAGCAGTTCGCCTACTGTGATGGTGCCTTTGCCATTGGCGAGGCCGTTGTCGGTGATCTGTGGTAATGGTTGCCTGTAGTCGTCTTTCTTACAAGCTGTCATGCTTAGGATCAGCAGCAGGAAAAATAGTCCTGAGATCCCGGAGAGTCGTGTGCGCATATTGGTATAATTAAGATGATAAAACAAGTCATGATCATACTTAATTGCCCATACGCACAGGCACGCCGGATGAATGGTCCGGTGGCAGGTATGCACAATGCATCAATCCTTCAGGAGAACTGAACAGTGGCATAACTACAGGGAAATAAATGAATAAGCTGGTTAGAGCTGTTCATTCATGCTTTTTACCCGAAAGCTATGAATTAAGTATGATGCTGAAGGCAGGTCTCCTGGCTTGTTCTATGCTGAACACCTTCCCATTGAGTTTGCTATGCACAAAGCATCAACAGTGGTATGTAGATCCAGCAAGTGTGAGTATGTACTCACGTGAAGAACTTACAGTTGCGGGACAGCTCCGGATTCTTTTCAGTTCGGGCAGTAGCTCCTGGTGGAGATGCTGCGGGAATAAAAATCACCGGATTCCCTTTTAATCATGACTCCTGAGGGAGTGATGAACCTTTAGCGGGGCAAAGATAGGGAAAGGCAACGAGGCAACAAGGAGTTAAGGCAACGAGGAAGAGTCCGGAAGTCGGAAAGTCTGGAAGACGGGAAGTCCGGAAACGTAAAAAACAAGGAGGTAGTAAAGGATCGAGGTGCAGGGTATTGGGTTTTTCTCGTTGCCTTGTTGCCTCGTGACCTTGGTGCCTTTTCAACTAGTATCTTATGCAAGAGGGGCAGATGTTTACCTCGGCTAATCCTTTGTTTCTAAGAAAGGCAGAATCGGTGAGGGTATTGAGAAAGGCTTTGAGCGCTTCCTTGTCGGCTGGGGTGAGGGGAAGTCCTGTGCGGCCGGAGGACTGCATCAACAGGGGATCGATATTGTCGGTGGCCTGTACGTCTGTTGCATAATGCTGGAGCACAAAGTCGAGGTTCTTGAAACGCCCATCGTGCATGTATGGGGCGGTGAGGGCAATGTTGCGCAGGGAGGGTACTTTGAAGCGGTATTTATCGCTTTGTTGGGTAGTGATGGCCATCCGCCCATAATCTTCACTGTAAGGATAAAGACCATTGTTGCGGAAGCTGAAATCGGTAAAGAAGGGTTCTTTGTGGCAGGAGGCACATTGGACTTTGAATACGGTATACCCTTTGGCTTCTGCGTCGGTGAAGGTGGTGCTGTCTTCTTTGCGCATCACTTTATCATACTTACTGTTGGCGCTCACCATCGCGGCCATAAACTGGCTGAGTGCCTGCATGACACGGGCGGTGGTAATATCACGATTGCCGAATGCGGCACCGAAGTAAGCGGGGTAGTAAGGATCTTTTTTGATCTTCTCTACCACATTCTGCATTGATTCGCCCATTTCCACATGGCTGGTGATGGGGACAAGGGGTTGGAGATCGAGCTCTGGCACACCACCATCCCACATCAAGGATTTGGCCCATGCGAGGTTTTGCAAAGCCGGGGCATTGCGCGCGCCCAGGGAATCAAAGATGCCATGGCTCAAACGGTGACCATGATGTGAAAAAGCAGCGGCCTGAATATGGCAGGTGCCGCAGCTGATGGTATTATTCTTTGAGAGTATGCCATCATAAAATAATCGTCTGCCCAGCTCCACTTTGATCTTTGTGAATTTATTCTTTGAGAAATCATATATAGGTGCGGGAAAGTTGGAAGGTTGTGGGAAAGTGCTGTCGGCCCGGTTACTATGATATACCTGCTCATCATGGCTCAAAAAGCCTGACAAGATGGCTACCAGCACCAATGTCATACAAATATATATAAGTGACCATTTCTTCATGCTTACTAGTTTGGGTAATCAGTGCCTCCATATGAAAAGGCGGCTGCATACTTGTCGGCAATGCGGGCGCTTTCGGGGGTAAGCATGATGTGGTGTTGTTTTTTCAGGTCAATGTGGTCGAGTACCTGCTGTACATTGAACCTTACGTGCACAATGGCTTTTTTGTGGTTCCGTACGCGCAGGGGAGCATTGGGGGGCAGTGTGATGGTAACACGCCTGATATTGTTGATGGTAGGGGAGTTGTAGCCTCCATAGCCGCCAATATGGTATTCAAACTCACGGAAACCAGTTTTATCGGCAGGAATAGCGGGTGAGCTGCCTTCCATCTTAAAGAAAATATAACCGCTGTTCCAGGTCCAGTACATGCTCTCACTGGCAGCCATATCCCTGCCGGGATCGAGTACGCCTTTTCTTTCTTCAATGGGCAGGGTAGAAGTGAGGCTGTCCACCCCTACCAGGAAAGAAATAGTGGTGTACACGCCATCGGGTATATTGAGGGACAGGGTTTTGCTGGAATCGAGGTGTTGCTTTACGAGGAAACAGGATTCTCTTTTGGGAACGGTGTATTTGTCGCCGTTGTTTTTGATGAACCCGATATTACTGATATAGTATTGTAACAGGGAAATGGTGAAGGGGTCGTTGGCGGAAGTCTTATAACCTCCTGAATCGATGACCAGCTGCCGGCTGCCCACCTGGTTGTCGAACCGGAGCACTACCTGTGCTGTTGCAGAGCAACCTACAAGGAATGATAATAGCAGGGCATTCAGGCGCTTCATGATCATGGGAGCAGAGATTGGGGGTAAAAGTAGTAAAGAATACAGAATACAGGAGACAGAATACAGAAGAATACACGCTTGCTCCGGCAGTCGGCAATCGGCAATGCGTTTGCTTCGGGAGATTTTGGTTCGATAGCAGAACTTGTCCCGCCCCGCGGGATCTCTCACTCCGCTGCGCTTCGTTCGGGATGACAAGAAAGGGGCAATTGTGTAGAAGGAGGGCATTCGTGACGAGTGGGGGTAGGAGGGCAGTAACTTTATGGATTTTGTTGTTATTTCGCAGAAACTGGCTGTCATGCGTTCCTGGTTGATGATTTTCCTGTTATTGTGCCATTCCTTCCTGTTTGCACAAACCTCAGCACTCTCCGGGGTAGTGACAGCTGCCGGTTCCCTGTTGCCGGTGGAAGGGGCTACGATTTCGCTTCTGCCGGAAGGGCGGCAGGCTATCACTGATGAAAGAGGCCGTTTCTATTTCAGGCAAGTAGCTGCTGATGCACGGATACTGGTTACGGCCATTGGGCATGACTCCGCTACGATCAGCCTGGCCGATCTCATAAAAGGGGGTTATACCATTATGCTCAAAGCCCGTTCAGTACAGCTGAGTCAGGTGACGGTGTCGGGCGGTGCGGGCGAACAATACAAACCGATCAGCAAGCTGGATATAAAAATGCGGGGCATCAACAATTCGCAGGAAGTATTGCGCATGGTACCCGGCCTGTTTATTGGTCAACATGCCGGTGGTGGCAAAGCAGAACAGATTTTCCTGCGGGGATTTGATATCGATCACGGAACGGATATCAATATCGGTGTAGATGGTATGCCGGTGAACATGGTGTCTCATGCGCATGGACAGGGGTATGCGGATCTCCATTTCGTGATTCCGGAGCTGATCGATAATGTTACTTTCAAGAAAGGGACTTACTACGCGGAAAAAGGCAACTTCACTACTACGGGTTTTGTAGATTTCAAAACTTTCAATGTGCTGCCCAATAATTCGGTGAAGGTGGAAGGTGGGATGTTCAATACGGTGCGGGCAATGGGCATGTTCAACCTGTTGAATGAAAAGTCACACGCCAAAGGACAATCAGCCTATATCGCTTCTGAATACATGTATACCAAGGGGTACTTTGATCATCCGCAGGATTTTAACCGGGTGAATGTATTTGGCAAGTATCATGGTGTGCTGAACAAACGCAATACGCTCAGCTTTTCCGGTTCTGTGTTTTCCAGTGAGTGGGATGCATCGGGACAAATCCCTGACCGGGCAGTTGACGGCAAGCTGATCGGCTGGTACGGAGCCATCGATCCCAATGAAGGCGGTAAAACTTCGCGCATCAATGGGAATGCACTGTTGACGACGACGCTGGGGCATGGGGCTTACCTTAAGAACCAAGTCTATTATTCGAGGTACCAGTTTGAATTGTTCTCCAACTTTACCTTTTTTAAGGAAGACCCCATTAATGGTGACCAGATCAAACAAAAGGAACAGCGGGACCTGTTTGGCTACAATGGCAGTTATCATCAAACCTTTTTTGCCGGCAATACGCAGATCGTTTCGGAGATCGGGGCCAATATACGCATCGATCAAACGCAGGGCAGTGAACTATCACGCACGAAAGACCGGAGGATTGTCACGAACCCGATGATGCTGGGTACTATTGCGGAAAACAACCTGTCGGCCTATATCAGTGAGACCTTCCGGTTCAATTCGCTGTTCAGCATCAATGCAGGACTGCGTTATGACTATTTTCATGATCAATACACGGATAAGCTGAATGGCAACACGAAGGGGAAGGCATCGGCGGATATCCTGAGTCCCAAACTTAGTTTTTACTATCATCCCAGTCCATATGCCCAGTTTTACCTGAGCAGCGGCAAGGGTTTTCATTCCAATGACACAAGAGTAGTGGTGCCACAAAACGGACTTAAGATCCTGCCGCCAGCTTATGGCTCGGACCTGGGTGCGGTGTTGAAGCCAGCCAGGAACCTGTTGGTGAATGCTGCGATCTGGTATTTGTGGCTGGACCAGGAGTTTGTGTATGTGGGGGATGAAGGGGTAGTAGAACCCAGTGGCAAGAGCAGGCGTTATGGGGCTGATCTTTCGGTGCGTTACCAGCCATTGAGCTGGCTCTATGCGGATGTGGACCTTAACTATTCGCATGGCAGGGCCGCGGAAGCGTCCAAAGGAGAAAACTATTTACCGCTGGCGCCTCAGTTCACTTCGATTGGTGGTATTACGGTTAAGACAAAACCAGGCATCAATGTATCGCTGCGGTACCGCTATATGGGCGACCGGCCAGCCAATGAAGACAACAGTGTAATAGCCAGTGGCTATTTTATAACAGATGCTTTCGTAGGATACACGCGCAAAAAATATGAGATCGGACTGGCGATCCAGAACATCTTTGATGTGCGCTGGAAGGAAACGCAGTTTGATACGGAAAGCCGTTTGTACAGTGAGCCTGCTCCTGTATCGGAAATACATTTTACTCCCGGAACGCCCTTCTTTGGGAAATTGAGCTTTACTTATAACTTCTAGTGGCCGGCAATGGGCAGTCGGCAATACGTATACCTCGACTTTTGCTTTGAAACAAGGGGGCACAAGTACCCTGCCGCACAAGGCTGGCCCTGCATACGCCAGGAAACGCTGACTCTTGTAGACGGCTTCGACAGGCTCAGCCTGACATCCCCAAGCTAAATCCCGCTAAGGCAGGCAGTTGTGCTGCTTTTTTGGACAAAACACCTACATATCGGGGAATAAAGTACGCATGATTTAATCAGGCATCAGGCTATTAGGTCAGGGCATTGTTTTTAAATAATACAATGTATGAATATGCAAAGAATGGAAAAGGTTGAAAGTCCCGAAAGCATGAGTAAGCTGAAAGGACGTGGCGTTGGACCTGTAAGCAGGCCGAAAAAGCAAACTGATCAAACAAGTGTATCTGTATTCCTGCAAGGTGGTGCAGCAGCTTACGAATCTGCAAAAGCACCCTTGCCCTTGTTTATGGAAACACTGTTTAAAGCACGGGAGTTTGATCCATTGTAAACAATTAAATCTTTTGTTATGTTACGCTGGACAGTAATCTTTTTAGTAGTAGCTATTATCGCTGCTATCTTCGGATTTGGTGGCATTGCGGCCAGTGCTGCGGGTATTGCCAAGATCCTGTTTTTTGTCTTTATCGTTCTGTTCTTATTATCATTGATCCTGGGTAGGACTAAGACTCCCTAAGAGGCGTTTACCCATCCGTATCTGACAATAATACATCAAATGGCATCCATCGGTCAATACCTGTAAAAAGGTAGGGCCTGATGGGTGCCTTTTTTTTATTTGGGGGAGCGCTCTCCTTTAGACGGCTTCGACAGGCTCAGTCCCGCAGAGCGGGATAAACACTGACATTCGTTGACTATGAATGCTTTTTATAGTATTTTGGCGCTCTAAACAGAGCCTATGAGTTCCTCTTCGGCCGCCGATTTTCATAAACGTATCAGTGCGGCAGGTGTATTAATCGCCACGGGTATTGTATTTGGCGATATCGGTACTTCTCCTTTGTACACGCTCAATGCTGTTTTTCATGACCGGGTGATCACGGAAGATGTGGCACTGGGTGCATTGTCGGCGATCTTCTGGACCTTGTTTTTCCAGACTACGCTTAAATATGTGATCATCACGTTACAGGCGGATAACAACGGGGAAGGGGGTATCTTCTCGCTGTATGCACTGATCCGCCGTTTCTGGGGTAAGTGGTTGATCATCCCGGCCATGGCAGGCGGCGCCTTCCTGATGGCGGATGGAATCATTACCCCGCCGATCTCGGTGGCCTCGGCCATCGAAGGATTGCAGAAATTGAATCCACACATCAATACGGTTCCCATTGTCATTGTGATACTGATTGGGCTTTTTGCCTTCCAGCAGTTTGGTACGGAGAAGATCGGGAAGATATTCGGTCCGGTGATGGTGATATGGTTCACATTCATTGGTGTGTTGGGTTTGATGGCCATGAGTAGTACCCCGGGTGTGTTGAAAGCGCTCAATCCTTATTATGCCTGGGTAATGCTGAAAGAAGTACCCGGTGGTTTCTGGTTGCTGGGCAGCATCTTTTTGTGTACCACGGGGGCGGAAGCACTGTACAGTGATATGGGGCACTGCGGCAGGAACAATATCCGGGTGAGCTGGGTCTTTATTAAGATCATGCTGATCCTGAGTTATGGTGGGCAAACTGCCTGGCTGTTGCAGCACACGGGTGAAACGGTGGGTATTGTAAGCCCTTTTTATCATATCGTTCCTGATGTTATCTACCTGCCTTCTGTCGTCCTTGTGACGCTGGCCACGATCATCGCCAGCCAGGCGCTGATCAGCGGTTGCTTTACATTGATCAATGAAGCCATCCGCCTTGATATATGGCCCAGGCACCGGGTGGTATTTCCCGGTAATATCAAGGGGCAGATCTATATTCCGTTTATCAATTGGTTTTTGCTGGCAGGTTGCCTGGGTATGGTGCTGCACTTCCGGGAATCGACGGCAATGGAAGCAGCTTTCGGATTGAGTGTGACGCTGACGATGATCATGAGCACGGTACTGATCAATTTTTACCTGCATGTAAAACGAGTACCGGGTATCTGGGTGGCCCTGATCACGGGACTGTTTTTGACGATCGAATTCTCTTTCCTGATCGCCAATTTCCAAAAGATAAAAGAAGGGGGCTGGATCACGTTGTTGATCGGCGCGGCCCTTTTCATGGTGATGTTTATCTGGAACAAGGGGCAGCGTATCAAACGGTCGCTCATTAAGTTTGTGCCCATCGAACAATGCACGGAGCTATTGAAGCGATTGAGCATTGACGAAAAGATACCCAAATATGCCACTAACCTCGTGTACCTTACCAGTTCTGGTTCGCCGCGTAAAGTAGAGCAAACGGCTATTGATTCGATTCTTTCGGGATCGCCCAAGCGGGCGGACATCTATTGGTTTGTACATGTGAATGTACTGGATGAACCCTATGCTTTACGATACCAGGTAGATACGTTTGCCAAGAATGATGTGTACTTCATCACGCTGAACCTGGGCTTCCGGGTTGATCCGCGGGTGGGATATTACTTCAGGCAGGTAGTGGCGGAACTGGTGAAGTCGGGAGAAGTAGATGTATCTGAACGGCATGAGCAATATTACCAGGAAAGTGAGATCGGTGATTTCCGTTTCCTGGTGCTGGAGTCCTTCCTGTCATTTGATAATGATATGTCTTTCAGAAACAACTTTGTGATGAAAAGTTTCTTCAACCTGAAGCTGCTCAGTGTAAAGGAAATGGTGAACTTTGGCCTGGACCCCAGCAATGTAACGATCGAGAAATACCCGATCGTGGTGACACCGGTAGAGTATGAAAAGCTGGAGAGGGAACGGTAATGAGTTGTGAGTTGTGAGTGAATACACCTTTGCTATGAGAATGTGTTTGCTTCGAGGGCACAAGTACGCTGGCGTATTGAACCCGCCCTGCATACTTGCGCCAGCATATAGTTAGCCGTTAGCTTTTAGCTGTCAGGGTTTCGGCTTTGTAGCCTGCTTTTGCGATGGCTTCCTTTACAGCGGTTTCGCTTAATCCTTCTGCAGATACGGTCAATATTTTGTCTGGTGACTGGAGGTCTACGCTCCAGTTGTTTTCACCGGCTGTCTTGTTCAATTCGGGTGTTACTGTGGCTACACATCCGGAACATTTGATGTTGGTCTTAAATTGTATTGTTTTCATTGTTTTATTTTTTAGTATTATTATTTCTGGTTGACATTGTAAAATTACTGCGCCTGGGTGGCCTGTGTGTTACAGGATTGCGGTCGTATTGTATATAATTTTCAGTAAGCTTTCAATAGACCTCTTGTCAGGGTGAGCCGTCCTTAGAGGGCGACCCACCCTTTAGACATCTTCAGAGTTTGGCCATCTTCAACCGCAAGCTATTACCTACTACGCTTACAGAGCTTAATGCCATCGCGGCTCCGGCAATCATGGGGTCTAATAAAAAACCGTTGAAAGGATACAATAAACCGGCTGCAACGGGTATGCCTATCAGATTATAGATAAAAGCCCAGAACAGGTTTTGCCGTACGGTCTTTACTGTTTTACGGGAAAGCTGGATGGCTTTGGGAATGCTGTTGAGGTCGGAGGTGATCAATGTCATCTTTGCTACATCCATGGCAATGTCGGCGCCTCTGCCCATGGCGATGCTTACGTCGGCCTGGGCCAGGGCCTGTGAATCGTTGATACCATCTCCCACCATGGCTACCACTTTACCTGCCTGTTGTAATTCCTGCACGAAGGCAGCTTTGTGGGCAGGCATTACTTCGGCTTTAAAGGACCTGATACCTACCTGCCGGGCTACTGCTTCGGCTGTGTGCTGGTTGTCGCCGGTTAACATGTGCACTTCGATACCCTGATGGATCAGTGCTTCGATGGCTTTTTTAGAAGTATCTTTTATTTTATCGGCTATGGCGATGATGGCCAGTATTTTTCCATTGCCAGCAAACCAGATAACGGTTTTGGCGTCTTCCTGCAAACGGGCGGCTTTAGCGGATAACTCGTGATCAATAAGAACCTGGTGTTCCTGCATTAGTTTTTTATTGCCTGCCAGCCAGGTGATGTCTTGCAGGGTGCCTTTGACGCCCATGCCGGTAAGGCTTTCAACGGATTGAAATGACAGGGGACGGTCGCCTGGCTTTATGTATTGCAGGATGGCCTGGGCCAGGGGGTGTTCGGACTGTTGTTCCAGTGCGTAGAGAACTGACTGATGCAGGGGACGTTCATTTTCGGGGTTGTTCCAGATGAGGTCGGTGACTATGGGTTTGCCTTCGGTGATGGTGCCTGTTTTGTCTAATATGATGGCGTTGACGTTGTGTGCCAATTCGAGGCTTTCTGCGTCTCTGATCAGGATATTGTTTTCGGCTCCTTTACCTACGCCTACCATGATGGCGGTGGGTGTGGCCAGGCCGAGGGCACAGGGACAAGCAATGACGAGTACGGTTACAGATGTAAGCAAGGCATGTGTGAAAGCGTTTTCTCCGCCCAATACCATCCATGCGATAAAGGTGAGGATGGCTATGCCAATGACCACGGGTACAAAGATGCCGGCAATTTTATCTACCAGTTTTTGTACGGGTGCTTTGCTGCCCTGGGCTTCCTGCACCATTTTGATGATCTGGGCCAATAAAGTATCAGCGCCCACTTTTTCGGCCTGGAACTGAAAAGACCCTTTCTGATTGATGGTGCCGGCGAATACGGCTTCACCTGCTTTCTTTGCTACGGGTATGGGCTCTCCGGTGATCATGCTTTCGTCTACCCAGGATTCTCCGGTAATGACCTTACCATCTACGGGTATTTTTTCACCGGGCTTTACCAATAAATGATCGTTGACCTGTACCTGTGTGAGGGGTATTTCTGTGACGGTACCTGAAGGGGTGACCAGGAAAACTGTTTTAGGCTGCAGGCCAATCAATTTTTTAATGGCGGAGGAGGTATTGGATTTGGCTTTTTCTTCCAGCAGTTTACCGAGTGATATGAAAGCAATGACTACGGCTGCTGCTTCGAAGTATACATGTGGATGGAGGCCGCGCTGGTGCCAAAATTCAGGATAGATGGTATTGAAGGCGCTGAATAACCAGGCGATACCGGTACTCAATGCCACGAGGGTATCCATGTTGGCTTTGCGGTGGGTGGCTTGTTTCCAGGCATTGACAAAGAAGCTACGGCCAAAATAAAAGACTACTGGTGTGGCCAGGGCCATCATGATCCAGTTGCCGTAGGGGATGTTCATAAAGAACATGCCGATGACAACGATGGGTAATGAAAGGAGGGAGGTCCAGATGGTCCTTTGTTTTATCTCGTTGTAATGGTTGCGTTGGGCTTCTTCTTTTACTTCTTCCTGGTTTTCCTTGTCGATGACGAGGTCGTAGCCAATGGAGCGAACGGTGGTCTGGAGTTGCTGATGTGTGACGCGTGCGGCATCGTAGGCTACCCAGGCGGTTTGGTTGGCGAAGTTGACGCCTGCATCCTGTACGCCGGGGACTGATTTGAGCATGGACTCTACGCTGATGGCGCAGGAGGCACAGGTCATATCGAGTACAGGGAAAGTTTCTTTCTCTATTTTTTGAACGGCTGGTTTGGGTGTTGCCGGCTTTTGTTTGTTGGTGATTGTTGTTGCTGTAGACATGGTCTGATTGTTTGTACAAAGCTACAGCGGCTCCCGAAGGGAGTTGTTACAGCATTAGGAAGGAGATGTATATAATTGTGAGGCAACGAGGCAACAAGGCATCGAGGCATCGAGGCAACAAGGGGAGGAAAGGCGTGGAGGGGAAGGCGGGCTGCGAGCGAAGGACAACACGGGCGTGTTGTTATATAATTATTGAGGGATTGTATATAATTGTCAGGCTATGAAGAGGGGGCGACTTTGTCGAGGGGTTTGCGTTTGTTTTCTTTTAACTGTTTGAAATGGGAAGGGGTGAGGCCGGTGGTCTTTTTGAACTGCTGGGAAAGGTGTTGTACGCTACTGTAACCCAGTTGATCGGCGATCTCTCCCAGGCTCATTTCATCATACATCAATAGTTCTTTGGCTCTTTCGATGCGTTGGAGGATGGCGTATTTTTCGATGGTGACGCCTTCTACGGAAGAGAAGAGGGTAGTGAGGTAATGGTAATCCATCTGGAGTTTTTCTTCCAGTAAAACGGATAGTTTGAGGGGGGAAGGATCATCGCCGGCATGGTGTACCAGGTGGATGATGGCATTTTTTATCTTTTCTACGGTGGTACTTTTTTTATCGTCGAGCAATTCAAACCCAAGGGCATGGAGGTCGGCTTGTAAGGTTTGTAATTGCTGTTTGGTGGCTGGGGCAGTCAATTCTACTTCACCCAACTGGATATGATTCCAGGTGAGGCCCAGTTTGTCTAATTGCTGCCTTACTACGAGGGTGCAGCGGTCACAGACCATGTTTTTGATGTACAGGTGCATGCAGTCTATTTGTACAAAATTACAAATAAGGCGCGGGATCTGTTTGCCTCAGGGTGTTAAAGTGGTCTTTTAGAAAGCGATGCCGAACTGGAAGCCAAGGGTGAAGGAAGCGGGCAGGTCATTTTCGATGGGGGCGCGTCGAGTTCTTTTGCCTGATGGAGTACCACATCAAAAGGAATATAGATAATCCCGGCCTTTTTGTCGATGAAGGGTTTGATGAGCCAGGGGCAGGCGAGGCGGTCGATCTTGGGCCGTTCGCGGGTGATCCATTTATGGGATTAAAGGTAGGGCAATATTGTGTTGGCTGTTTTTTGGAAAAAACTGCTCTTTTTTTCAAGTACGCTATTTATACCTAGTATGTACGGCTGAAGTACGGCTGATCTACGGCTGGTCTACGGCTGAAGGTCGGCTGATGTCCTTCTCATTTTTATGTGCCCGTCTGCCATACCTGCCCATTCTTCACATTTCTGTCCTTTTGTCACTCATAGCGTTACAGGACAAACGTAAAGTTTATAATTATTGCTACCAAATGTGCCTGTCCGTTTGAGGCCGTTTTGTCCGAAATGTCCGTTTTGTCCGTTGGGGGACTTATTGGGTTTTGGGAGAACCAAATTATGGGTTAAATAGTGTTGTGGCAGATGTGATCACTATTATAGGTGAGGAACGGCCGGTGGAGTGGATAAGCTACGCTCGTTTGTGGTGACTGTGGAGAATGATTTTTGTAGCAGATAGATAGGCTATCTGTTAAGTTTAGGATTTACTGTAATATACAAAATTTGTTTATAATATGTATAAAAACATAAGGGTAAATGTGAAACAGGCTGTAAATTTTTTTATCTTGCCCGGCTATTGACAATTAAACCTCCCTGTGTGATATTTGTATTTATTCCACATTCCTGACTTTGTTGAGTATCCCCTGAGCAACTGGCCCTGGGCCTTCATTTTATTGTACTGATAAACTAACAATCTGGCATCAACACGGGCTATGCAGAAAGCTATTCATATGTCTCATGAAGCAGGGGAGGACCTGATCGAGGGTATCCGATCGGGTAATTCGCGAGCCTTTGTGCGCCTGTACGATGATTATTTCTTTTCCATGACGTATTACACGAATGGCATCACGGGAAATTGGTTTGAGGCAGAGAATATTACGGCAGATACCTTTGAGAAAGTGTGGTTGATGCGGACCAATTTTGCACGATTTCCCGATCTGATGGCCTTTATTTATGTTACCTGCCGAAACAGCGCTTATAACTACCTGAGAGCAACCCACAATAAGAATAAAAAAGAAGTTCCTGCCGGTGATTTCCATTTGCTTTCGCTGGAGGATCTGGCAGCAGACGAGGTGGATGAGGAAACGGAGAAAGCCATTATCGAAGTAGAGTTGTTGCGAAAATTGCATGCTGAAATAAACCTGTTAACGCCTAAACGCCGCCAGATATTAGAATTGTACATGCAGGGGCTGGATATGGCTCAAATTGCTGCAGAGATGGGGCTGTCTGAAGAAGCGGTGCGTAATGCCAAATTCAAGGCGCTAAAAAAGCTTCAAAAGAAACTAAAAGACCATCCTCTACTCCTGTTGTTCATATAATTAATAGAAAAATAATACAGTGTTTTGCTTGATTTTTAGGTAAATACAAATTGTATTAAAATAAATACAATTTGCGCTCCAAAAAATGGCTAACGGGAAACGGAAGAATGTGTTTATACAACAGGGAGCACTGTCTCTCTAAAGATTTCATTACTAATTCTCGGGAGAACTCATACATGTTGGAAAAGGCTTATGAAATGCGTGACCTGCTTGCCAGACACGTAAAAGGTGACTCTTTGCAGGAAGAAGAGCTACTGCGACTGGACCAATGGTTGCAGTCAAATGGCTTTACCCGGGAGTCTATTACCGAACATTCCCTCCATGAACTTGCCTTGTATACTCAAAAAGCAGCTTTATTTAATCAATCGAGGAAGCGATTACCCAAGATAATACGGATGCGCATTTATAGGATGCGGATTGTGCGTATGGCGGCGGCAGCTGTTGTACTGGCGTTTCTATCATTAGCTGTTTATTGGGGCATGAACAGGAATTCGTCGACTTCCAAACCTCCCATTACTCAACACCAGCCAACTGATATTTTTCCTGCTACCTCTCAGGCTATTTTAACGTTAGCCGATAATTCCACCATTCAATTGGGTACGCCTGGCAATGATACGATTGCTTTCCAGGGCACGAGTGTTATCAGGCGTACACAGGAAGGCCTGGTGTATACCTCTGGCGATGGAAATGCAGTTCCTGCGCCCCAGGGTGTTCCGAGTTTTAATACCCTGACGACGCCAGAGGGAGGGTTTTATCGCATAACTCTTCCCGATGGTTCCGGGGTTTGGCTCAATGCAGCTTCTTCTTTAAAGTTTCCTCCATCTTTTAGTAATGATGAGCGTATGGTTGAGCTTACCGGCGAAGGTTTTTTTGACATTCAGCGAAAATATATTGCGGGGACCAGTAAGCGGATACCTTTTTTGGTGAAAACCACTCAGGGTGTTATTGAAGTTACCGGTACCCGGTTTAATGTGAATGTTTACAAGGATGCGGATAACCAGGTGACGACTCTGGTAGAAGGAGCTGTTACTATCCGCTCCAACAGCAATCAGATTCCTACCCGTCAATTATTGCCCGGGCAAAAGGCGCTGTTGATGCCTGAAAAGGCTATAGTTATCAGCCCCGCCAATGTAACAGCCGCCACAGGCTGGATGAAAGGTTGGTTTACCTTTGAAAAGGCTGGTATTAAAGAGGCTATGCAGCAAATTGCCCGCTGGTATGGGGTGGAGATTAAATACGGGCCAGGCCTGCCTTCCGACCCTGTTATAGATGGATCAATTGAACGTACTATACCTTTATCAAACCTGTTAACCCAGCTGGAAGCAACTATTGGAGAGCATCTCCAATTCCGGATAGAAGGCAAAGTAATATTTGTTACGGTCCGGAAATAATATGACCACTGGTGTTTAAGCTTTATCCCTTGAATAAGATTTTCTGAATTTGCTTGCATTAAAATACCCGTTTAAAGGTTAAACCCCTGACAGAGGATCATTAAAACTTTGGTTTCCTATTGTCCAGAAAGTCAGGGGCCTCCTTTTTCCCTGGTATTTTAATTTCATGAGTCAGATCTAAACTAAACATAAGATGAAGCAACTATCCATTTATTACGCATGCCGGCTATCCAAACCAGGCATCTGTAAACAACCATTTTCCGTAAGTATTTATCAACTAATACTAAATAGTCACGAGCCCACCTACTCCCATTGAGGAGCACTTCCATACCATTCAAATCTTTCCTTGAAACGCTTTCCTTTTTTCTCAGCACTATTCAAAAATTCTAATACCTGTAAGTACCCTTCGATTGCCTTTCCTGCTTTTTAACAGCTTTTCCAGGCTGTGCCAAAAGCCGGAGACCTGATAAAGAAAAAGATGGGAGTGTTACGAGCACCCCCACCGCGCCGCTGGTGCGGCTAACAGGTTATCCGATGAAAAAATAATGGTCCTTATTATTCACGTTTAACCCGTTCAAAGTTATGACATTTAGCTCTGATCGCGGGGGCTGTAACTTATTGCCCCTGCCCAACAGCCAACGCCATGGCAAAAGGCGTTTAACTAAACTGTTATTGGTTATGAAACTGACTATGATCTTATTGACCATAACCTGCCTTCATGCTGCAGCCAGGACCCAGGGGCAGGTTAATTTTTCCGGCAAGGACGTGCCGCTGGTAAAAGTGTTTGCGGCCATTGAGGCGCAAACAGATTACAAGTTTGCTTTTAATCCGGGCGTGTTGTCCGAAGCTGCACCGGTGACGGTGGAGCTGAAAAATGTGACTTTGGAGGAGGCTGTACGGCAGGCTTTGAAAAACCAACCGCTACAGTTTAAGATCATTAATAAGACGGTTTTTATTTCTCAAAAACGGGAGGATAAAAGTGCTGCGGTACAAAGTGAGTTATTAAAGCGGATCGATGTAAAAGGAAAGTTATTAAATAGTCAAAATGGCCCGGTTGCAGGCGCCACGATCGCTGTAAAAGGCGAATCGGCGGTGACCTTAAGCGACGAGAAAGGCCAGTTTGTTTTAACTGATGTAGACGAAAACGCAACCTTAATAATTACCAATGTAAACTATGAAACACGGGAATATAAACTGAATGGGAAAACAGATGTTTTAATTGAACTAGATATCCGGACCTCTACATTGTCAGAAGTAAATGTGGTTATCAATTCCGGGTATCAAAAGGTAAGTAAAGCAAGATATGTAGGTTCTGTTTCAACCGTTGATAGTGTATTATTTAACAGGGCTGTAAGTACTGATATAGTCTCAAGGCTTGATGGGGTGACAAATAGTGTTTTGTTTGACAAGCGTAACGGTAGCAGGCTTCAAATTCGTGGTACCAGTACTTTGACTAGTAATAATATGAATCCTTTGATCATCCTGGATAATTTCCCTTTTAATGGAACATTATCGAATATTAACCCCAACGATGTAGAGGAAATTCATGTATTGAAAGACGCGGCTGCAGCATCCATTTGGGGGGCCAGGGCTGGTAATGGAGTGATTGTTATAACTTCGAAAAAGGGGAAATACAATCAGGCTACAAGAGTTGACTTTAACTCGAATGTTACCATTCAACAGAAGCCCGATCTCCATTATTTTGACCAGATAAATACCTCCGATTTTATTGACTTGGAGAGCTTTTTATTTGGTAAAGGGTTTTATAACAACGATTTGAATAATACTTCTACCCGCCCCGTTATTTCTCCAGTGGTGGAAATTCTCAATAAAGAAAAAAAAGGACTAATATCCGCAGCTGAAGCTGCGAGTCAAATAGACAAGTACCGGAATATAGATGTAAGAGATGAGATGGAATCAAAAGTGTATAGAGCTGCCATAAATGTTCAGAATTACCTGAGCATTGCGGGCGGATCATCTATGGCCAACTACCAGGTTTCGTTAGGTTATGACAAAAATACGCCCAATGTTATTGGCCCCGGAAATTATAAGAGGTATACCTTAAATAGTACAACAAGTGTCCGTCCTGCCAGCTTTATTGAGCTGTATCTAAATCTAAACGTTTCCCAAGCTGAAACCCGGGCGAATGGTTTCAATCCCCAACTTAACCCTGGAAGTGGGAAGTCGCAAATCTATCCTTATGCTCAGCTTGAGGAAAATGGGCAACACTTGGCATTGCCACGCGACAGGCGTTTGGCCTATGTTGATACAGTTGGAAAATTGCTAGACTGGCATTACAGGCCACTGGATGAAATCAATTATGAGATAAACAGGCTTCGAACACAATATGCGATAGTAAATTTGGGAACGACGCTTAAATTCACCAAATGGCTATCCGGCGATATTAAATACCAATTTTCCCAACAAAATACCACTGGCCGGAATCTTCAAAGCGTTCAATCATATTTTACACGGAATTTAATTAATTCGTATACTCAAAAAAATACCTACAAACAAATTATTCCTGTAGGAGATATTCTTGATAAATCATACAACGAGCTTGCAAGTCACTTTTTCAGAGGCCAGTTAACGTTCATAAAATCCTTTAGTGGCATACACCATTTTAATGCACTTGTTGCTGCTGAAATGAGCGACAATAAAAATACGTCCTCCTCTGTGAGATTTTATGGATATGATGATGAGATATCTACTTATGCCACAACTCTTGATTATTTAACATCTTATCCTTTATTTACAGGAGGTTCTGCACGCATACCGAACCCGAACTACACGGGGGATGGTATGAACAGAAACCGTACGGCTTCCTTTCTGGGGAATCTCTCTTATACATACCTGGATAGATATACATTTTATGCAAGTGCAAGAAGAGATGGCTCTAATCTGTTTGGAGTTAAAACAAACAACAAATGGAAGCCTCTTTGGTCTGTTGGTGCCAGCTGGGATATAACCAAAGAGTCTTTCTTTCGGTCTGAATTTATTTCGAATTTGAAATTAAGGAGTTCATATGGATACACAGGTAACAGTAATAACACTATTCCTGCGATGACGACCTTCGGTTATATTGATATTAACCCTTATACGAACCTTCCCTACGCTCAGTTGAATCAACTCCCTAATCCTGATCTGAGATGGGAAGAAGTGGGCATTGTGAATTTTGGGCTTGATTTTTCTGTGTTGAAGAACCGGATATCAGGTTCTTTTGAATGGTTCACAAAAAAATCAAAAGATGTAATTGCTCCTTTTCCAATAGATCCTACCAGCGGGAACATCAATTTTGACTTTGTCAATAAAAATGCTGCCAATTTAAGGACACGTGGGTTTGACTTTAGCCTTATGTCAACTAATCTGGTTGGTAAGTTTTCCTGGAACACAGCGTTCAATTTCAGTTATGCAAAAACTATTGTGACCAAATATTTTCAGAATCAACAATTGGGTATTCCTGCTCAGCCACCTTCAATTGGTATAAATCCGATAGAGGGTCAGATTGCTTGGGGGCTATATTCCTACAAATGGGGTGGGTTAGACCCTGCAACTGGAAATCCGCAAGGCTACTTAAATAAAGGTCTCAGTACTGATTATATTAAGATATTGAATGATTCTCTGATTAATCATGTATTCCATGGAAGTACGGTGCCCCTATATTTTGGTAACCTGATGAATAATTTTTCCTACAAAGGTTTTGCATTGTCTTTTAATATCACTTACAGGTTTGATTACTATTACATGAAGAATTCTTTAAGTTATTCGTCATTGTATACGTGGGCGCTTGCTGGCAGCAATGAGTATGCAGAGCGATGGAAGCAGCCGGGTGATGAGAAGAATACCAATGTCCCTTCTATATCTTATCCAGCTAACCAAAACCGGGATAAGTTTTATGCGCAATCGGAAATAAATGTGAGAAGAGGAGATAATATCAGGCTTACTGATCTGCGGGCTTCCTATTCGTGGAATGGTGTAAAAAAATGGCTTCCTATAAAAGGTATTCAGGTTTATTGCTATTTGAACAACCTGAACTGGATGATATGGAAAGCCAGTGACCTCAAGACTGATCCTGATTTTGGAATTAATGCCATACCTCCGTCAAAGAGTGGTGCTGTAGGAGTGAATTTCAATTTTTGATGATTAAATCGTATTTCAATGACTCGTTCAATTAATAAATGTTTTTTTTATCTGCTGTTTGCGATCGGGCTGCTTGCTTCTGGTTGTGAAAAATACCTAGATGTAAAACCGCTTAAAACATTGATTGTCCCCACCAAGCTGAAGGATTTACAGGCTTTGATGGATAACTATGAGATTTTGAATCAGAAGTATCCGGCCTTGTTGGAACTGCCATCTGATGATTATTACATTTCTTCAGAAGACTGGAATGCTGCCTGGGAAACAGAGCGGTTAAACTATGTATGGGACAAGGGTGTGACCTATCTCGCAAGTTATAAGTATGTATATCAAATAGTCAATACAGCGAACGTTGTTCTCGATGAATTACAGAGTGAAAAGTTTGACCAGTTTAAGGATGATCCAGAATATCAAAGTGTTAAGGGGCAAGCTCTTTTTTGCAGGGCATTTGCCTTCTACAACCTGGCTCAATTGTATTGTAAACCCTATAATACTACTGCTGCGCAAGACCCCGGTATAGTATTAAGGCTGAAGGCGGATGTAGAACAGAAAACTACCAGGTCAACAGTAAAGGAAACATATGATCAGGTTATTGTTGATCTGAAAATGGCGATCGAGCTGCTTCCTGAATCTGTTGTAGCCAAGTCAAGACCCTGTAAAGCGGCAGCGAATGGAGCTTTGGCAAGAACTTATCTTGCAATGAGGGATTATGAGAATGCTGGAAAATATGCTGACGCCTGTTTGAAAGAAAATGCCTCATTGATGGATTATAACCAACTTGATGGTAATGCCTATCCACCTATTGAGCGTTTTAATGTGGAAACGGTTTATTACTGTTATATGGATTATATCAGCTTGTTTTTTGATCCGTCGGGCAAAATAGATACTACTTTGTATGGCAGCTATGATGATAAAGATCTGCGGAAGTCGATTTTTTTCTTTGAAAATGCCGATGGAACCCATAGTTATAAAGGGAGCTATGATGGGACTTCTTATTACGGGACGCTTTTTAATGGTATTGCTACGGATGAGATGTACCTGATCCGCGCTGAATCATCTGCAAGAGCTGGTAATACGGCTGCTGCTTTAGAAGATCTGAATAAATTATTGGAAAAAAGATGGCAACAAAATGAATTTACGCCTTTAACTGCCGGGTCTGCAAGTGTTGCGCTGGATCTGATTCTGGAGCATCGAAGGAAGGAACTGGTATTCCGTGGATTAAGATGGACGGATATACGTCGTTTGAATTTAGAAGGTAGAAATATCACTTTGAAAAGAGTAATCGATGGAACATCGTATTTATTGCCGCCCAATGATCTCCGAACGGTGATGTTAATTCCCCAGGAAGTGATTGATCTATCAGGTATACCCCAAAATCCCCGATAGTTCTGAACATCTTGAGAATCAAAAAATGATATTTTAGTATTTGTTGAGCTACAAATCAGATTCCCATATGACTGTAAATAATGTATTTTCTTTCGTACTGCTGATTGTGATTGTTTCCTGCCATGGCAGCCGTCGTACTGCAGATGCGGAGAGGTCTATTGCTAAGATTGGGAAATCTATTGTCCCGGACAGTGTGAAACCATTTTTAAAAGCGAGTGCAGTTGCTGATGAAGGTGTTTTCACCATATACCGGGATAGCATCCGATATTATTTTGAAATTAAGGATTCACTCCTGAACAGAGACTTTCTGGTTGTTAATAGGGTAAGTCAGGCTCCTGCGATGGGGCCGGAACCTTCTTCAAGAAGGTGGTTGTATGCTGGAGACATAATAGGCGAGCAGGTCTTACGTTTCGAAAAAGGACCGGGTAACAAATTGTTCCTGAAGAAAGTGTATTTCGAAGAAATGTCCCGGGATTCTTCCGAAAACGGTCTTTTTGAATCTGTTTTAAAATCCAGTTTTCTGCCTATCGTCTATTCATTTGATATCAAGGATACCGGACGGAAAGGCGGTATTTTAATAGATGTTACAGATATTCTTTCTTCCGATAATGATATTTTCTTTTTTTCGGCGGGATTGAAGAAGATGATACGATTGGGGTCATTGGAGAAAGATAAGTCCTATATCAGTAAGATCAACTCGTTTCCATTAAACATAGAAATTAAAACAGTTAAGACGTATGCAAGCCCAGAAGGTGGGGCTACAAGTTATGAGTTGAATAGCTCGATTGTTATTTTGCCTGAGAAGCCAATGGTTCCCAGGTATGCTGATGCACGCATAGGTTATTTTACTGCCAACTTTTATGATTATGATCAGAAGCAGCAGGGTGTTAATAAGTCTAACATCATCACAAGATGGCGGCTGGAGGTGAAAGATGAGGATTTGGATAAATATAAAGCAGGTATTTTGGTAGAGCCGAAAAAGCCCATCGTTTTTTATATTGATCCTACCACTCCTAAAAAGTGGGTGCCGTATCTCATACAAGGAGTAAATGACTGGCAAAAGGCTTTTGAAAAGGCTGGATTCAAGCATGCTATTTATGCGCTGGAAGCCCCTGTTAACGATCATGAATGGAGTATTGAAGACGCCAGGCATAATGCTATTGTATATAAGCCATCTGCCACAATGAATGCAAGCGGGCCCCATGTGCATGACCCCCGATCTGGAGAAATTATTGAAAGCCATATCAATTGGTATCACAATGTGTTGAAATTGCTTAGAAACTGGTATTTTATCCAGGCCTCGCCAATAGATTCCCGAGCGAGGTCTATGGAATTGCCTGATACGTTAATGGGCAATCTTATTCGATTTGTTTCTTCTCATGAGGTTGGACATACACTTGGGCTTCTACATAATTTCGGTGCTTCTTCTACTGTGCCTGTAGATAGCTTAAGAAGCAAAAAGTGGTTGGAGAAAAATGGGCACACTCCTTCGATCATGGATTATGCGCGTTTCAATTATGTAGCTCAACCTGAAGATTCAATAGGCGAGGCAGGTATATTCCCTCGTATTGGTAAATATGATGAGTGGGCCATTGAGTGGGGATACAGGCAAATGCCAGCTCTCAATAAACAAGAAGAGATTGATTCATTAAATAAGTGGATCGTAACAAAGGTGGATAGTGACCCTAAGCTTTACTTTGGATATGAAAGCGACGAGTTTAATCCTAAAGCGCAGTCGGAAGACCTGGGAGATAATGCCATGTTAGCCAATCGGTATGGAATTGAAAACCTGAAACGAATTGCTAAAAACCTTGTATCCTGGACCACCAAGGGCAACGAAAATTACGATGACCTAACTGAGCTATATCCAGAACTCATTGCTCAATACAAGCGATATTTATTGCATGTCGCTACTTATATAGGCGGCCAGGTTCATTTTCAAAGGAACCCGAGCCAGCCTGGGCCACGTAAAGTATTTGTATCCATGGAGAAACAAAAGGAGGCTTTGACGTTCCTGAAGGATCAGATCTTTACTACTCCGCAATGGCTTGTTAATGTAGATAAGGAGGTGTTTCCCTTAATTGGGGGCAGTGGTTTTGGTAATGTCACTAAAATTCAAATGGCTGTTTTAGAAAAGATCATGTCTCATTCTATTTTTTATAACTTTTTGTGGGCACAATCCAATACTCCCGAAGAGGCGTACGCCTTAGATAGCTATTTAGCTGATTTAAGGGGCATTATTTGGAATGAGTTAAAAACAAATCAATCAATCAACATATATCGGCGTAATTTGCAAAAAATGTATGTTGATAGGTTATCTAGCTTAATTAACTTTAAGGCTTCGACTAATAGATTTGAGGCTTATGGACCGTTTAGCCAGGAAAGTATGAATACTGATATACTTTCCATGTTAAAGGGTGAGGTGAGGATCCTACGCAGAGAAATTGGTATTTCAAAGAACAAAACCACTGATAAACTAAGCAAACTGCACTTGGTTGATCTATGGGAAAGACTTGGGAAGATAATAGAGGATGGATCAAAATAATTAAATTACCTGTTTCTTAAATATAAAAGTGGATCAATTCAAACTGAATTGATCCACTTTTATATTTTAAGCACTAGGGTTTCAATTGTACTCTTGCAACAACTGGCGTTGTAACAGCGCGATCGCTCTTAGGGCTAGTCAAAGCAAGGTTCAAAGTTGCTCTAATAGTAGTAGAAATGTCGTTTACCATTGGTTTGAATTCGTCTGCGTGACCGGCAGGATAAACTTCTGTATCATCTACTTCAATCCAGGCTAATTGATTGTTTGCGCCAGCAATTGGGGATTGAGCAACAGCTGAAGTATAGTTACCTGGCAGGAATTCGTTGCTTCCGGAATAAGTAAAATACTGAGTTGCAAAGCGAGGGCTGAACGCGGAACCCAAAACTACGGTCAGTACCAGTACTGATAATGATAAGAATTTGAACTTTTTCATAAAGATGATTTAATAATTAATGAGAAATGATGCTTACTCTTTTCCAGGTTTTCAGCTAACCCTGTTGCTACAGCAATGGCCATCACTGCAGCAGGTTGTGCACAAAAAAGTTTATGACGGTAAAGTATTATCAACCAGGGACCGTGGTATAATTGTTTGCAGATTGACTGTGTTTAAGATGAAGCGTGATCAGGCCTCCAGTTAAAGACAACAGGAAGATCGAAATGTTTATACTCAGATGGCTATTGAATGACAGTTGATGAAGAAAGCCTCCCCGGAAATGTGGCATGTCCGGAGTAAGGGTGAACATCAGAATAGTATATACTGTTGACAAAAGCATAAGTGACCAAAATCCCATCACCCGAAACCTTTTGAATATCAAGAGTAAAGCAACAATCATTTCAATCACAGGAAGGATCCAGGTTAAGCTGCCTGCATACGGAAAAAGTTGTGGAGTTAAACCTATTTCGAACCTGGTAGCTGCCGGGTGAGAGATCTTGGTAACTGCGATGTGAAACAGGAAAAGGATGAGCGTCCATGCAATACAATCTGTTATAATTAGCTTTTTCATAATTAATGTTTAATGGCAATGCTTCAAATACTTACCAGCATATAAAATTCCTTCTGCTGGTTACGACTGTTGAATAAACAGGTTCTTAATAATTGCTTTATACAGTCTTGTTACTAATTGTTATTCGAAATCTTGTTTCCATGCTTGCAAGGTTACTAGAGGGGTTAGAGAGCAATACATGTTGGGGAGTTGCCGTTTCGAATACAGAAGCAAGTTAATTCAAGAAACTATTCCATTTGGCCGAATCTATATTCCATTTGGCCGTTTTTGGATTGGTTTTTTATATGGCTTTACTTGTTGTCATCCAATTACTCAAAGGCTACAAGATGTATAGTACTTAAAAGAGGGCGCTAAATACTTTTAGACACCCTTTTTTATAGGAGGTACCAAGGCGTCATTTTTCCTTTCTATAATATGCGGATTATGCATTAATCAGCCGGAATATTTAAAGTTAAAACCGGAGCCACCCGCTTTAAATTTTAGGTATTAAGGTTTTAGCTCTATCTTAATTGTTATTGGAATGGAGATACGGATATCGATTTTAGGGAAACTCAAAGCCTGGAGCAAAGCAGATCGGATTGCGCTTATAATATCTACCATGGGCTTGAACTGATATGTGTGGCCAGCAGGATAAATTTCTGTATCGTCAACCTCGATCCATGCTAACTGATTGTTTGGCCCAGGAATTGGTGCCTGGGCTGCAGCTGTGGTGTAGTTTGCTGGATTGAATTCATTGGTTCCGGAATAAGTAAAGTACGTAGTTGCAAAACGAGGACTGAATGCAGAACCCAGCACTACAGCTAGTAGTAGTACAGATAATGTTAGGAGTTTGATTTTTTTCATAAAAAGTTTAATAATTAATGTGAATAATACGATAAGATACTTAACTATGATAATTCGTTTGGATGAAACGATATTCCATTTGGCCATTTTTTAACTGATTACTTATTTATATATCCTGTCTTTCCATTGTTCGAATACTCACGGCGGCAAGTGGTGGAATGTAAAAGAACAAAAAAGGCGCTAAGTATTTTAGACGCTCTCTTTATCTATTATAAATCCTAAGGTTTTAATTCCACTCTTGCAATTACCGGAAAAATAAGATTTACATCGGATTTTGGGCTGCTCAATGCCACGGTTAAAGCATAATAAATGTTGGTAGTAATGTCGTCTACCATGGGAAGGAATTGATAAAAATGGCCGGGAGGGTAAATTTCCGTATTGTCAACTTCAATCCATGCTAACTGATTGTTGGGCCTTGGAATTACAGATGAAAATATAGTCGAAGTGTAATTGTATGGACCAAATTCATTGACACCCCAATAACGGAAGTACTGAGTTGCAAATCGAGGACTGAATGCGGACCCAAGAATTACAGTTAATAAAAGTACTGATAATGTTAGGAGTTTGATTTTTCTCATAAAGATGGTTTAATATAAATAATGATTACTCTTTTTCAAGTTTTCAGATAACCCTGCTGTTGCAATAATGGCCATCAAAGCAACAAAGTGTGCACATAAATTCTGCTAATAAGCTAGCATAAGAAAGTAATTCATTTGGGGGAACCTATATTTCATTTGTCCATTTTTAGCGAATTGCTGCACGTGCCTTGGCTTATTGTTTATTTTCCGAGGGCATAGGTGTATTAGGTTAACCATGTCAGCTGGTTAACAAATTAACGAGGATGTATATAATTTGTGAAGTGTCTGCTTTCTATTTTATATACCAGGGTTTTAGTTGTACTCTTGCCCATACGGGATAAGTAATCGTGATATCGGCTTTAGGGTTGGACAATGCGAGGGCTATGGCAGTTCTAATATTAGTAGGTTGATCAACCATGGGTTGGCCCGCAGCAGGATGACCAGCAGGATAAATTTCTGCTTGGTCGACTTCGATCCAGGCTAAGTCTGTGTTTGGCCCACCATAGGAGGGCTGACCAGGAACGGAAGTATAATTGGCTGGCAGGAATTCATTGCTTCCAGCATAAGTGAAATATTGGGTTGCAAAACGGGGACTGAATGCAGAGCCAATCAATACCGCCAGTAATAGAAAGGCGATTGATGAGAATTTGAGCTTTTTCATAACGAAGGTTTAATGATTAATGTAAACGGGGCTTACTCTTATCGGATAGTCCAATAAAGTACTAAAAAAGGATATTCCATTTGGCCGAAACTATATTCCATTCGGCCATTTTTAGGCCGACTGCTTTTTAATATTCCCCAGCTTGTTGTTATTCAACTGCTCACGGCGCCAGGCAGCCGGAGGCTGCTGCATATACTTTTTAAAGAACTTTATAAAGTTGGTCTCTGCATGATAACCTATAAAGCCTATAGATAGTGCAATACTTCGAATATTCACATCTGCCATCAATAGTGCTTTGGCCTTCTCCAGGCGTTTTTGTAATAAGAAGGCATAAGGCCCTACGCCATAAACGGTCTTGAAATCTTCTTTTAATTTGTTTTTGTTGATCAGGAGCTTTTCCGCGAGCTCGGGAATCCTGTAATGGTACTTGAGGTTGTTTTCAATAATACGTGCGGCATGCAGAACCTTTTCCAGGTCCTGTTGAGACAAGGTTGATACTTCTTTCATAGAAAGCAGGTTTAACCGCCTGGTGCTACGAAACCAGGTCGTTACTTAACAATAAACAGTAAAATGTATACTGCCTTACCAGTAAACAATAACCCACCCGCAGGCAGGAGGAAAGAATAATAAGGGATGTTCGAATGTTGTGAAGAAGTAGAAATCGCCTTTTCTACTTATCCGAAATTACAATTAATGGGAAAGGGAAACTCATAACAAATCCTTATTTTTCATGACCTAAGTGGTAACCCTTAAGCAGCGGGAGGAGAGATACCCGTACCCTAAAATGGGTTACTGGAAGGAAATGCATGCATTGTTCCGAAAAAAGTGCTACTAACCAAACTGCCATAATCCATAAATTCAACCCTAACAAAACCGGACTACTAATATAAGGAATTAACCGGTTTTCTGCTGGTGACAATACGGCGTCCCTGCGGTTGCGGCGGCATTTTAAAAGACCTGGGTTCAGGCGCCGGTTTGAACTCACTTATCACGGGGCAGGGAAATAACAGGGCCATCGGCCTGGCCGGAGGTAGAAAAAGAATAATCAGTTTTTATCAATACCGCTAAATTAATAAACCGAACTACTTATTTTTACCTATAACTGGTTAAAATATTGATAGAAGTACGCCGACAAAAAAGCTAATTTACGCGCCATTTATGGAGAACAACCCCTTGCACACCGTCTTTCTGGCCGACGATGATCCGGATGACCGCTATTTATTTGAAGAAGCATTCTATGCGGTGGCCCAACATGATAGTCTTGTTATGGCTAATGATGGGTCAGAACTGATGCGTATGTTGAAACTTACGGTTCCACCCCCGCCCAAAGTAATATTCCTTGATCTCAATATGCCTTTAAAAAATGGCTTCCAATGTCTTTCTGAGATCAGGAAAAATGAAACCTTTAAAGATATACCTGTGGTCATCTTCTCCACTTCCACAGAGCCGAAATATATCGACCAGGTTTTCGAAGACGGCGCCAATTACTATTTATGTAAACCCAATAGCTTTCCAAAACTGAAAAGCGCCATCACGCAGGTCCTCTCTATTAATTGGGCAGAACAGCCGGTTAACCGGGTGAGAGATGAATTTGTATTGGACTGTTAAAGTGGCGCCCAATAGCATCGTCTTGTATAGCTTTCCTCTGGCTTATACCTTGATTTTGTGGAAATAAAACCACACCTATCAACGACCAAAAAGTTGACCCGGGACTCGGCTATTATAGGTGATTTAACTATTTTCGAAAGGTAATTATGCAAGATTTTAAACCTCACAATAAGCCGGATCCTGCTTCTCCATCCGTTTATTATGTCGAAGAACAGGCTCAATCGTTGGTAGCCAGCGCCCCCTTTCCCATTGGCGTATACATTGGTAAGGAAATGCGCATTCAATTGGCCAACCAGGCCATTTTAGATGTTTGGGGAAAAGGTGATCATGTGATCGGAAAACTATTTGCAGAGATACTACCCGAGCTGCAAAACCAGGAGATACTCCAACAGCTTGATCATGTATTCACCACGGGTGTTCCTTTTCATGCCCGCAATCAACGGGTTGATCTTGTGAAGGCAGGAAAGCTGCAGGCTTTTTACTTTAATTACAGTTTTACCCCCTTATACGACAAAGAAGGTAAGATCTATGGGGTGATGAATACGGGGGCCGACGTGACGGACCTGCAGATAGCCAAACAACGGATAGAACAAAGTGAAAAGAACTTTCGCAGCATGATCTTACAGGCGCCTGTAGCCATGTGTATTATGCTTGGACCGCAGCACCGGGTAGAAGTTGCCAACGAACCCATGCTCCATATATGGGGGAAACCAGTTGCAAGTGTAATGAATCGTCCCATTTTTGAAGGGCTGCCCGACGCCCGTAATCAGGGACTCGAAAAACTGCTCGATCACGTATATGCTACCGGCGAATCTTTTACGGCCAATGAACATCCCGTGCATTTACTGCGTGATGGCAAGCCGGATACGGTGTACCAGAATTTTGTATATTATCCCTACCGGGACAGCGATGGAACGATCCTCGGTGTGCTGGCGATCTCTGTAAACGTTACGGCGCAGGTAATGGCAAGGCTACAAATTGAACAGACTGTCACGGAACGGACGGCCTCGCTGGCGGAGGCAAACAGGCAATTGCAACAATCCAATGCGGATCTTGCGCAGTTTGCTCATATTGCCTCCCATGATCTGCAGGAGCCGCTGCGTAAAATTTCCACTTTCGCCGATCGATTGCAGGGTACCATCAGCCAGTTGGGCGAGCGCGAAGCCTTGTATACCTCCAAGATCAAGACCTCTGCCGATCGTATGCGGACACTGGTTAAAGACCTGCTTACTTATGCGGAAGTATCTTCGCAAACGCCTCAACAAACCAGCCGGGTAGACCTGAACGAGGTGGTGTTAGAGGGGTTGGAAGAATTTGAATTACTGGTAGAGCAAAAGAAAGCAATCGTTAACGTAGGCAAGCTGCCCACCCTCATTGCCGTAAAATCGCAAATGTTGCAGTTGTTTGGAAACTTACTGTCCAATGCTTTAAAGTATACCCGTGAGCAGGTGGCTCCCATCATAAACATTGACGCAAAAACATTGGACCGGAATTTAGCCGGCTTACCCTCCTCCCTTCTGCCGGAGGTTACCTATTATCAGGTAAGTGTATCCGATAATGGTATTGGTTTTAGTCAGGACAACGCAGAAAAAGTGTTTGATATTTTTCACCGCCTGCACTCCAGGGCGGATTATGAAGGTACGGGGATCGGACTTTCCCTGTGCCGGAAGATTGCTCATAATCATGGAGGATGTATCATAGCCACTTCAACACCAGGACAGGGAAGCACCTTTTCGATCTTTCTCCCTGCGGATGTATCATAATCCCTTCCTGCTTCTTTGCAAATACTCTTTTCCGGACCAGCCGCATGGCGGCAGGATTTCAGGCGCGGCATAAATAGGTCAAAAAAGACCTGATTATTCTTTGCCGATACAGAAATAATTTATATCCTTGTGTTTCATTCCCTCCATAATCATTAGTGTTTTTCTGTAGCATTCACCAACCAACTTTTACGTTGCCTTTCAGGCAATGATCAAGACTTTCTTGTCCTTCTATTTCACATAACAATAGCTTATGCGAGCATTATTTATATGCCTGCTTATTGCAAGTATGCATAGCGGGAATCCTATGGCCCAATCCGTAGGCACCGTTCCACCTGGTATTTCATCTGTGGACCCTACGGTCCTGTTAGGGCCATTCTATGAAAAGACCACGAGGGTGAAGCATCAATTACGCAGGCAGGGGCAGCAATATCTCCGGCGACTGCAAGTGAAGGAACGGAGGCTTTACCGCAAGGTCTGTAAAAAAGATAGTACACTAGCCCGGAAATTGTTTGCGGATATTGAAGGACGCTACAGGCAATACAGCCAGGATCTGGCTACGGATTCCCTGACTATTCATCCATTGCGACAGCAATATATTCCTATCCTGGATTCGGTGGGTGTTGCGTTCCGCTTTTTGCAAGATCATCATTTGTTACAACCGAATGCTACCATGCCAGCTCAAATACAGGCTGGTATTTCGGCGCTCCAGCAACAGATGAACCAGACGAACGCGCTTCAGGCGCTCCTTGCAGAGAGAAGTGAGTTATTAGAAACGCAATTGCAATCTTTTGGCCTGCTGAAAGAGCTACGGAAATTCCGGCAGGAACTAACCTATTTCAAGGTCACGGTAGCAGAGTACCGGAGCTACCTGAACCAGCCGGATAAGTTGGTAAGCAAACTATTCAACACGCTTTCCGCTCAACCCCTTTTCAAACAATTTTTCCAGCGCTATTCCGCACTGGCAGCCCTGTTGCCGCCGCCTCCGGATGCCAACCTGCTCCTGAATCCTGCTGGCGGATTACAGGTGCGTAGCCTGGTGATGGGCAGTTTGCAACAAAGTGCAGGCGCCGGGCCTAATGTGAACCAGCTCTTTCAACAACAGGTGAGTTCGGCTTACACTCAACTGCAAGCAATTAAGGATAAACTGGCTGCCTTTACAAAAGACAAAACGGTGGAGGACCTGGAAGAATACGTACCCAACCAGCAGAAGACGAAAAGCATTTTGCAACGGCTGGAGCTGGGTACCAATTTTCAAAGCACCCGTTCCACTTCTTTTTTTCCTGCTACCACAGATATCGGTCTATCTGTAGGCTACCGGCTCAATGATAAAAGCATTGTAGGTGTGGGTGGCAGCTATAAAGCAGGGTGGGGGAAAGACATACGCCATATTGCGATCTCGCACCAGGGATTTGGTTTGCGCAGCTTCATAAGCTACAAAATAAAAGGGAGCTTCCACGCTACGGGCGGCCTTGAATACAACTACCAAAAGCCCTTTCGCAACTTCCGCGAACTGCCTGGCATGAAGGACTGGCAAAAAAGCGGACTCGTGGGCATTAGTAAGGTGATAACGCTGCGCCATCGGCTCTTTAAAAAGACACAGCTACAGTTGCTGTATGATCTTATGTCTCCTAACAATACCACGGCCCAACCCTTCATCTTCCGGTTTGGCTATAACTTAAAATAATACCACCATATGTCATCCCGTTTGTTGCTCTTTTTGCTACTGCTCCTTGCAGTGGAAGGCTACAGTCAAATCCCCGAATCGCCACAGGCGCCGCCATCTCCCAATGCTTTTGCATTCGACCAGGTAAGGAAGGTGCCAGTATATCATTTTACGGGACTGCCTACGCTACAGATCCCGCTCAGTCAAACCACCTACAAGACCTCTCAGGTAAATATGGGCCTGAGTTACAATGCCAGCGGGTTCAAACCCGATCAGCACGCTTCCTGGGTGGGTACGGGCTGGTCGTTGCAGGTGGGCGGAGCCATTACGCGCCAGGTGAATGGGCTGCCGGATGAGTATGCTTACACAATGTACAACCAGGTAAACCCGGGCCAAACGGCCACCTATAACCTTGGATGGATAAAAGGAGATCAGTTTATCGGCTATAGCTATGGATTGAATTTTTTGATGAATGGTGGCGGTCACTGGGTGGATAAGAAATTCCAGGCCGGGCTGCCGCACGACTATGTTAAATATCCCTGGCCCTTGCCCTACCGGGGAAGTTATATGGGCGCCAGTTGCTTGATCACGGATAGGTTGTATCAATTCCATTTAATGGTGAATGAAGTGGATCCCTACTATCCCGGCACACGGGATGTACAGCGCGACGAATTTTCCTTTAACGTTTTCGGCTATTCCGGTAAGTTTTACTTCAAGGACAATAACGAGATCGTAGTAGTAGCTGATAAGAAATTCAAAGTGCAGCGGATAAACCAGGATATCCCGGTCCCTAATTCGTTGCTGAAGCCCAATTCGGACCCACAGGCCGGGGCCACCTGTCTGCAGTGGATGCTGGGCATGTCGCCTTATAAATCCAGTAATTATTATCCCTGGACGCTGGCGGGCTTTAGCCTGCAGGCAGAAGATGGAACGATCTTTCTGTTTGGCAATCACGAACCAGGTCAGGATGCGATCGAATACTCCATCGGGGAGAACTATAAATTAGGTACGGCCGGCTTTGGGCTACAGAACTATACGGATCACTGGATCGCCAATACCTGGTACCTCACTGCGGTACGCTTTCCGGATCTACGATGGCTGTACCTGGACTACCAGCGTGATGAATACGTCCGTACGATTTACAACAGTGAAATGTCGCTGGACGTGCAGCAGAACAGCCAAAGCCCGGGCTGTGGTAATGCCAATTCTGTGGCCCCCATGCCCGGCCAGATCACAGCCAGTAAAATTATATCGCCGGTGTACCTCAAAAGGGTATTTGGGGATGTGGCGGAATTCAACTTCACCTATAGTAATACGAACGAAAGCAATCTATTAACGGCCAATGCGGTGCAAAACTTTAAATGGAAAAAGCTGGATACGGTTGAAGTGAAGGATATGATGGGGATGCATTATAAATGGGCTTTTACTTATGATCCATTAGCGAACTGGTCACAGCGGCTTTTTTTGAATAAGGTAGAAAGACTTGACCCTACCAACGTTTCCACCGGAGAGCGCTACCTGTTTGAATACAATAATCACCTCACGCTTCCCAACTACAATGAGGGCGCCAATGACCATTGGGGCTACTGGAATGGTGTGGCTTCGGCTTCTGTATATGGTAAGTCGAATGGCCTGCTGGATACCCTGCGCAGCCCATCACTGACGCACACGCTGGCTGGGGTATTAAAAAAAGTGATCTATCCAACGGGCGGGTACCGTGAATTCAAATATGAGCAAAATACTTACCGTAAGAAAGTAAAGCTGGAACGGATGCTGGGTGTGGACAGCCTGGCTGCCAACTTTTCCACGGGTGGTTTGCGGATTGCCAGTATTAAGACGGTAGATACGGTGACCCGGCAAGGCAATACTACCCGCTATTTTTATGTGTCGGATTATAACCCTGCGCTGACGTATGCACAAAATGCAGCGCTTCCTTCCAGTGGCGTGCGCAACAGCCATAGTTATGTGTACCACTGGCAGGATGTGATCGGACAGTTTTATAGTCCTTTCCCTACCTGCTTACAAAACCTGAGGTTTAAAATCTCATCGAATCAACCGATGAACGCGATATTGGATGATTACCATGTGGGCTATAGTACGGTGGTGGAAGTGCGACAAGATTCGGCGTATACAATACGGCGCTTTACCAATCATGACAACGGACATCCGGACGACAGTCTGCTATCCAGCGTTAATCCCTTTGCATCTCCTTACCGCAGGTATTCCTCCCGCTCGCTGGAAAGAGGAAAGATCAGCTTTGAAGGGCAGTATACCAAAGCTGGTAAACTGATCCAAAGCACAGAGACGGAATACACCATTGTTCCTGCTTATAGTGGGGGACCGGCCAAAACTTTCCTGGATAACTGGACGCTCAACATTATCGATGCGAATAACGGCAACGGTAACTTATCGGGCTGGGAAGTGATACCAGTGAGTTATATATTTTCCGATCAATACAAGGAATATACCTATGGGTACCTGCCTTCCAGGGTGACCAACAAACTGTACCAGGATAATGCTGCGCAATCCATCACTACGGTACAGGAAATGGAATACAATAGTCCTGTGCACTGGCAGGTAACAACCTTAAAGAATACCAATAGTAATGGGAAGATCTCGCAACAGGTCATTAAATTCCCTGCGGACTATCCGCCAACCTATGTTACGGACAGGCTGACCAATGCTTATTGGTTAACAACGCCCATCGAAAAAATAAACCTGTATAAAGATTCGGCCACGGGACCATTAAAAGTAAAGGGCGCGGTGCTACATGAGTTTACACTTCATCCAACGGGTTCAGGCAATGCCCCGGTGCCTATGAACACTTACAGCTTACGGGTGGATAGCCCCTTCCTGTATGCAGAGATGGCGGCTACGGTACCGGTCACCTACAGTTATCCGGCCACTTCGGCCTGGACCAAAGACGCTCGCTACCGGCTGGATAAATACGTGAAGAAATATGATTCGCTTTTCAATATCCTGGAAGAACATACAGCTGATGGTCAAAAGACCTGGGTGCATATGGGCTACCGGGGCCTTAAAACGCTTGGCCTGCATACCTTAAGTACGGGCTCCTTCCTGGTGCCTGCCTATACCAGTTTTGAAACACTTCTTTCAAGGGATGCTTACGATCCTTATACGCTACTGACCCTTCCCGATAATCCTTCCTGGGTACTGTTGGGCAACCGGGATACGACGGTAGCTTTTACGGGTAAGAACTCTTTTGTGGGCAGGGTAAAATACAACGGCACTTATATTACAGGCCGTATTCTCCTGGCAGCCCGGGCCAGCGGGGCCACACCTACACTGGAACGCTATGATGCAGGCAGTGGTACCTATATCCCCATTACTACTGTTACGCCTACGCTCATTGGACAAAAGGACGGATGGAAGATCTGGCAATACATCTATGGCAACGCGGGTATTCAGCTTGTCATCAATACGAATGGTAACCAAATAGACGAACTGAGGATGGGGGCCAATGCCAATGGCGACCTTACGCATTTTTCTACGGTGACGTATGTGGGCAACCGTATGACAGAAAAAACAGATGCCCGCTATATGCGTATCCGTTTTGAATACGACAAGACCGGCCGGCTGGCCAGGGTACGTGATGATAATGGCAAAATACTGGAGCAGTATGAATACAAGTTCCGGATGCCCTCTAATTGATCCATTCCAAAATCTAACGCATGCGCTATACAAGCAGCTTTTTTATATTGATCAGTCTTCAATTGTTGGCTGGCCGGATGAGTGGTCAGCAGTCCACACCCAGTCCCTACGGCGCTGTGCAGGTAAATTATATGCGTACCTGGCAGGCCAAAGCGCCTATTGGCAATCCGGACAGTGTGGTGAATGCCGGTTTGCGGGAAGTGAAACAAACGACAGTGTATGTAGATGGTCTAGGCCGCAACCTGCAAACGGTGGTGAAGAAAGGATCATTGCCTTATAATGACACGGCCCGTGACCTGGTGAAAGGCCAGGTATATGATGCGTTGGGTCGCCACAGCATCGACTACCTGTTGTTTGCTGCCAACAATACAGGCGGCAACACTTCGATCAGCAATGGCGGTTTCAAAAACAATCCCTTTGCGCAGGAGGTGAGCTTTTACAACCAGCGGCTGACAGGGCAACCCGGTGAAACCAATGTGGGCGGCGGATCGTTCAACTGGGCCTATAACCAAACGCTGTATGATGGATCGCCACTGGACAGAACATTGCTATCACTGCCTGCGGGTGTAAGCTGGGTAGGTGGGGGCAGGGGCACCCGGTCGAATTATTGGGTCAATACAGCGGCAGATAGTGTACGTATGTGGCAGGTGACGGATGTAGCCAATGATTGGGGTACTTACAGTTCCACGCGTATATATGCAGCTGGTATGTTGTACAAGAATGTGACCACGGATGAGCAAGGCAAGCAAACCATTGAATTCAAGGACAAGGCCGGGCGGCTGCTACTGCGCAAAATGCAGACGACTGCGGTGGCAGATGGAGGCTTGGGCAGCGGGCACCAGGGATGGGCCTGTACTTATTATGTGTATGACGATCTGGACAATCTCCGCCTGATGGTTCAACCTGTGGGCGTGGAATTGCTGGCTGGGAACAATTGGAATACTACAGCGTTATCAGGGGCTATTCTGGCGGAGCAATGTTTCCGGTATGAATACAACTACCGGAAAATGGTGATCCGCAAAAAGCATCCCGGCGTTGGTGAGGTGTGGATGGTGTATGATGGGCGCGACCGGCTGGTGTTGGTGCAGGATGCCAACCTACGGGCGGGCAGTCCGGCCAAATGGTTGTATACACTCTATGATGAATTGAACCGCCCTGTCTCCACGGGCCTGTGGAATAACAACCAATCGATCACGTACCACAAAGGAGCTGCCGAAAACAGTAGCGCCTATCCTGACCTCACGGGCGCCACCTTTGAAGAACTGACGGTAATGCATTATGATAACTACACAGGCATACCGGCTGGCTTTGTCCCCACGCTCTCTACTCTCAGTATTACCAGCAATACGATCAACACCAGTTATAACAGCAGTCCGGAGTATGCCGAGCCGCTTACGCAAACGGTGAACCCCAGCGGTATGATCACCTGGACCAGGGTAAAGGTGCTGGGCACTGGCCAATACCTGCATACTGTGAATTATTATGATGAGAAAGCGCGTTTGATACAGGAGCAGGTCAACAATATAAGCGGCGCTATCAGTACTACTTCCCGTCAATACAATTTTGCAGGGCAGGTGATCCGTACGGTGCAAAGGCATGTGAAGGATGGCCCCAACAGTGTGTTTACCAATGTATACAGTAAAAACACCTATGATGACCTCGGCAGGATCATCAGCATCGGTCAAAAGATCAACCTATCCACCGACCCTTATAAAACGATTGCTGAATATGGTTATGATGAACTGGGGCAACTGAAGATAAAAAAGATGGGTATCAACCCACTGACCAGCGGGCCATTGGAAACCCAGGACTATGTATATAATGTGCGTGGATGGCTGCTGGGGGCCAATCGTAGCTTTGCTATGGATACGAGCAATCAGACGCGGTATTTTGGATATGATATCGGCTATGATAATGATGGTCCTGCCATTTATGGTGCAGCGCATAGCTTTATCACCAAACGGTATGATGGCGGCATTGGCAGGGTGCTGTGGAAATCGGCCGGTGATCAAAAGATCAGGAAGTATGATGCTATTTACGACAACCTCAATCAACTGACGGGCGCAGTTTTTTACCAATACAAAGGCTCGGCCTTCACACAGAGTGAGCTGGACTTTAGTGTGAGCGGCATCAGCTATGATGGCAATGGCAATATTCAAAAAATGATACAGAAAGGGTGGAAGCCCGGCGGCACGATTTTACTGGACAGCTTGCTGTATAGCTATCATCCCTACAGTAACCGGTTGAAAAGTGTAGTAGATGGGGTGAATGATACAGCTACTGCGTTGGGGGACTTCCGTTCTTCCACCAGTTACATGACAGCACTGGGCGGAACTAAAACAACGGCTGCTACAGATTATGGCTACGATGGCAATGGCAATATCAGCAAAGACCTGAATAAGGACCTCGGCCTGATCCGGTACAATTACCTCAACCTGCCTGATTTTATTAGCTTACCGGGTAAGGGTACGATCAGCTTTCTGTACGATGCAAAAGGAAGGAAGCATCAAAAAACGGTGGTAGATTCCACGGTAAGCCCGGTGCTCACCAGCACTACTTATTATATCGACAACTTCGTGTATGAAAGTAAGGAACATGCGGTGGCGCAGCCGGAGGATGAGGTGCAGACGCAGCAATTCTTTACACATGCGGATGGCCGCACGCGCTTTAAGGGGATCGATGGTTATACAAACGATTATTTTGTGACGGACCACCTGAATAGCGTGCGCATGGTGCTGTCGGAAGAACTGACTACTGATGCTTATCCCACACTAAGCCTGGAAGGAGCAGCAGGATCACCAGCGGTAACAGCACAGGACACTTATTGGGAAAATAAAACAGGGGCACCCATCAACGTGACGGCGGTGCGGACGAGCAGGCCGGGCGCATTCGGGGATACCAGTGCCAATGGCCAACAGGTAATGCTGGTGAGAAAATCAACGGGAGCCATTGGGGCGGCCAAGTTGCTGAAAGTAATGAAGGGCGATCGTTGCCATGTGTATTTAGAGTATTTCTATTCAGCAGCCAACGCCAATAATACCGGGGCGTCCGGAATTACTTCCCTGCTTACCTCTTTTGCCAGTGCATTAACAGCCAGTCCGGGCATAGCGGAATTGTTAAAGCCCGGAGTTACTACGCTGTCGGGTGCGCTTTCCGGCAATCCTGCTTTAAACGGTCTGCTCAACAGTGCGGCCAGTACCAGTGGCGCCAACCAGGCACCCAAGGCGTACTTAAACGTACTCTTTTTCGATGAACAGCTTCGGTTTGACCAGGCTGCCAGCCGGGTGTTCCCGGTAGCTTATACGCCCAACACAAAGGGCGCTTTTGATAAGAGGCTGGCCAATGCTATTGAAGCACGCAGGAACGGGTATGTGTACATCTATTTCAGCAATGAAAGTGATGAGCTGGTTTATTTCGATAATTTCATGCTTACGCACGAACACTCGCCGCTGCTGGAGGAAAACCACTATTATCCTTTTGGCCTGTCCATCGCCGCCATCAGCAGTAAAAGCATTGGAAAGACAGCTAACCGGTACGGTTATAATGGCAAGGAGAAACAATCAAAGGAACTGGGCCGCAAGGGCGGGCTGGAATGGTATGATTACGGTGCGCGTATGTACGATCCTCAAATTGGCCGCTGGCATAGCCCGGACCCCAGCGCTTCTTCTTATAGCTGGATATCTCCCTACAACTATGGTTTCAACAATCCCCTGCAGGTAATTGATCCTACGGGCCGGGATGGCATCGTGACCGGATCGGGTAGCAAAGATGATCCCTATGTGGTAAAGGCCAATTATTACTACTATGGCATGAATGATGACCAGAAGAAATCATTCATTGCAGCAATCAGGGAGTACAATAATAACGGCAAAGCCCGCTCCATCAAAACCCAGGAGGGAACGGTATATGTGAAGTTTGATCTGGGTGCAATAGAAGCTACGGATAAAGCTGATGCCAAAGCACGGGCTGGAGATGATGTTGTGAAAGATGAGGAGAGACAGTATAGTTTTGGCAATACCGTTACCGTAGGGAATGTTAAAGGTAAAAATGGTATTCCTGATGAAAACACCTATGGTAAGGCCGATAACATGGATATTACTCTGGATGACCAGGACCTGGTAAACCTGAGTGAGCATGCGCCCGGCGCCAGCCTGGCCGATATCAGGAGAGGCAATGCCATCCATGAGATAGGCCATAATATCGGCGGTGTGCATGGTGATCCTGGCAAAATCATGAGCAATCTCAATGCTACGCAGATCAGCGATCCCAACTCCGTCGGTGGCACGGGGAGGTTTAGTTACGAACTACAGGCCGTTGATGATGGCGGCACCCGGGCTATTATAGGAAGAATGGGTACACCACGAGATAATGTTTCTTCCAGATACCTAACACCGAAAGAAAGCAAGGCGCTACAGGAGGAACGACAGGCAGGTATAATCAAGTATGTGTCCAATATCCCCAAGCAATGAAAAAACAAATTATGCGTATCAAAATGATATTTGCCTCCTTGCTTATATTACCTATTTGGGTGATGCCTCAAATACGCTTCATCGATACAGTGAGTGTATCAGGGTACTTTTTTGAGATTGTATCGAAATATCATAAGATTTATAGGAAATCAACAGGCTACCTGTCACCGTATTTCGATTTCGTTCCTTCTACGACCTTACACCAAAGGTCATTTAAAGCTCATTTGCAAAAAGTTAACTATGAAGAAAAGGATACGGTAAAATTCCTTAGCTGTCAGGTTCACGAAGAACTTGGCGCTTACGAAACAGCGGACGAATCGGTGAGGCCATGGATTGGCAAGGTGAAAGATATAGAACCGTTTTATGTGGGCCAAAAATCCTCTCCAAGCGGTATTAAAGACCACTTTGTTATCATCAGCTATGTCAATATACAATGGCTCCACCTGCGGATGCGGGGAACTGTGGCTTGTGATGGTTTTAACCTGCCAATTACGTTTGATTGCTGGGAAAAGTCAAAGACCCACGATTACGATGTTTATCTACCCTTGAAGTTGCTGTCGATGGAGCAGGGGATCAAGCTAAAAAATGGCAACCCGGTGCATCCTAAAAAAACAAGTAATAGTCGTTCCCAAAATGCACCGGACGGGAGGCGCCCCCAATAAAGATTGCCGCGGAGTGATCGGTTATATTCCCACACAAGCACCAAAAAAGCATCTTATGTGTCGAAAAATGATCTTTGCTATTTTAATCTTCATTCCCCTTATTGGCTTTTCGCAGATACGGTTTGTAGATACGGTTACTGTTTCCGGCTATTTTTATGCGTATGTATGGGAATACCACAAAACCAATAATTCCTCCACCAGATTATCTGCACGGCCCTTCTATTTTGTACCTGAATCGACCTTGCAATCCAGATCACTCATCGATCATTTTAAAAATACCTACCTAAAAGAGACAGCCACAGTAAGATTTCTGGACTGGCCGGAACTCACGGATTTTGGGCCTTACGAGGTGCCTGGCGAATCTCTTACCTCATGGATCAGGCAAGTGACGCCCGTAATGCCGTTTCGAAAAAAACAGGAGTCGTACCCATGCGGCATTAAGGGACATCGTGTTTTCATTAGCTTCGTTAATATAAAATGGCTGCACCTGCGGATGCCGGGAAAGCTGGCTTGTGAAGTCTTTAACTGGCCTTATGTCTTTGATTGCGGAGAAAAAGCGAAACGTAGCGATTATGATATTTATTTACCCTTACAGTTATTGGCGATCGATCAGGGGATCGAACTGAAAAACGGAAGACCTTTTCATCCCGAAAGGGCTCTTTAGACTATTAATTCCCTGATCAGTCATATGCCCAGGCAATAACTAAAAAAGAATTATGCACTTCAAATTGATATTTATATCATTGAGCTTTGTACCGGCTCTGTGTTTTTCACAGGTGCATTTTATTGATACTGTTAGTATATCCGGGTATTCTTTTTTCTATACATCTAAATTTCACAAAACATATGCAGGGCCTACCACTTCGAATGCCAGGCTCTTTTATTTTGTTCCTGCATCAACCTTACAGCAAAGGTCACTACAGCAACATTTACAAAATGCTTTCTCCGAAGAAATAGATACGGTAAAATTTCTTTGTTGGGGAGGTTATCTTGAGAACAGGCCCTCTGAGGCGATAGATCGATCGGTTAAAGCATGGATTGAACAGGTGAAAGGAGTAGATCTATTTTATGCGGGCCAAAAACCTTCCCGGTTTGGAATAAAGGACTATCGTGTTTTCATCAGCTTTGCCAATATACAATGGCTGCACCTACGGATGCCGGGGGAAGAGGCCTGGCGTTATCATAACCTGCCGCCGACGCTTGATGGGGAAAAGGCAAAGAGCCGCGACTACGATGTTTATTTACCCTTGAAGTTGCTGGCGATGGAGCAGGGGATCAAGCTGAAAAACGGAAATCCGGTGCATCCTAAAAAGAGAAAGAAGCAGTAACCTTTTTCTCTGGTTACTGGTAAACCACTTTATTCCGGATGCCCTGTTCCTCCAGCATCTGACCAATTTGATGGACCATATTGATGGATGCCTCTATCTCCTCTTTCCTGATAGCCACGCTTTCTATGTTGAATCCGAACGGAACTGAGCGCTCTGTACAGAAAGTAATGATGGCTGAAGCGATATCCAGGCAAATAGCAACAGAAGTTTCGAGCATGTTCTCCGCCTTCAGGAGACCGGCTTTCATATCGTCCGGGAGGTGAATGCCCAACCATTCCATAAACTCCAGGGTCCTGACCGATCCACAGGCGGTAAGGGTAAAAATGAGGGTTGGTGTGGGAACATCCTGCGCTTTACAAGTTTGCGCGAGGTCTTCGATCATTTGTTGGGCATAGGACAGGTTAAATACGCATTGTGAAATGAAATAAGATACGCCGCAACCTGCTTTGTCGAGGATCCGCTTGTCCTCATCTTTGAGCACAGCATGTCTTTCCGGGATGGTCACTGCGCCCAGCACAGAGCTGCTCTTGTGTTTACTCCATACCTGGTAAGCTTCGGGCAAGGTTGTTTTTACCTCAGCATCAGGAGCAGGAACGCCTACAAACACGGGATAAAAATGATGTCTGTGCAGATCATCTACCCAACCGGAAAGTTCTTCTTTTGAAAACTTTCCGGCGGGGCGGTAAATGATCTTGGGAAGATGCAGATCCTGCAGGTAGCCGCTGGCAAACTCAAAAGGGTCCATCGCCGACATAAACGGGAACGGTCTTTCCACGGAAGTACGGGCTGATTCGTCCTGCACATCATACACAATAAGCGCATCGATGTCCAGTGGCTTTAGCCTTGCGATGGTCTTACCGGCGATCGCTGCGATCCGCTGTGGGTCTGTTTCAGTTATTTTGGGCGGTGTGATGCCGTAGAGTAATATGCCGGACTCGCCGGATCTGATCTTTTTTTGGAACATAATTATTGGGTCAGTATCTATTTTTTAAACAATGCCTTCGATGCTGATCTGTTGCCGGGCCTGTTTTGCCGCCGCCACCATGTTCTCCAACGCTGCTTTTGTTTCTGGCCACTTACGGGTCTTCAGTCCACAATCCGGGTTTACCCATAAGTGCCGTGCAGGCAGGAGGTCTGCGGCTTTGGCCAGTAATGAAGCCATTTCTCCGGTACCAGGCACACGCGGCGAATGAATATCGTACACTCCGGGCCCAATTTCGTTAGGATATTCGAAATGAGCAAATGCTTGTAATAATTCCATTTGCGAGCGGGATGTTTCTATGGTGATCACATCTGCATCCATGGCAGCAATATGCTCAATAATATCATTGAATTCGCTATAGCACATATGGGTGTGGATCTGGGTTTTGTCTTCTACACCACTGGCTGTTACCCGGAAAGCGTTCACTGCCCAATCCAGGTAATGGGGGCGCTTTGCTTTGCGCAAAGGCAAGCCTTCACGGATAGCAGCCTCATCGATCTGGATAATGCCAATGCCGGCTTTCTCCAGGGCTACTACTTCGTCCCGAATGGCCAGGGCAATCTGGTAAGTAGTGATATCGCGGGGCTGATCGTCCCGTACGAAAGACCATTGGAGAATGGTCACCGGCCCGGTGAGCATGCCTTTCATGGGCCTGTTGGTTTGCGAAGCTGCAAAGGTACTCCAGCGTACGGTCATGTCTTTGGGGCGGCTGATATCGCCGTAAATAACGGGTGGCTTCACACAACGGCTGCCATAGCTTTGTACCCAACCGTTTTTGGTAAATAGAAATCCATCCAGCTGCTCGCCGAAATATTCCACCATGTCGTTGCGCTCAAATTCACCATGCACCAATACATCAAGCCCCAGTTCTTCCTGCCAGCGTATGGCGTCGATGGTTGCTTTTTCAATAGCAGCATCGTATTGTGCGGTAGTCAGTTCGCCCTTTTTGAGTTTTGCCCGCAACTGACGTATGTCGTCTGTCTGGGGAAATGAACCAATGGTGGTGGTAGGGAAGGCAGGTAAATTAAAACGTTCCCGATGGAGTTGCTGTCGTATGGGAAAGGCGCTCTTGCGTTGGCCATCAGCATCGGTAATGGCTGCCACGCGGTCTTTCACCACCTGCTTGTGTACTTTTTGTGATGAGGTCCTGGCTGTAATGGCTTTTTTGTTGGGCAGGCCCAATGTTTCGTTCCCTTCTGCTATCTGCTTCAGCTCGCTCACCTCTGTTAATTTTTGTTTTGCGAAGGCCATCCAGTTCCTGATCTCCGGATCGAGGGAGGTTTCCAGGTCGAGGTCAATGGGGCTATGCAGGAGTGAGCAGGAAGGGGCAATGATGACACGATCACTTCCCAATTTCTTAACGGCTTTGTTAATGAAACTGAGGGATCGCTCGTAGCAGTTCTTCCATACGTTGCGGCCATCCACCACGCCGATGGAAAGTACCAATTGCTCAGGGATCAGTGCCAGTACTTCGTCCAGCTGCTCAGGGGCACGGACCAGGTCGATATGCAATGCGGTGACGGGGAGGCTTACTGCCAATTGTGTATTATCGAGCAGGGCTTCGAAGTAAGTGGCCACCAGCAGTTTGATACCGCTTACGTTTTCTGCTATGGTACGATAAGCATAGTCAAAGGCTTCTTTCTCTTTTTTGGACAGGTCGAGCGCCAAACAAGGTTCGTCTAATTGTATCCATTCGGCGCCTTGTTGTTGCAGGCGGGCAATGATCTGCACATAAACCGGAACCAGCTTTTTGATCAGGTCCACGCGCTCAAAGCCCTGTTCCTTTTCCTTACCCAGCAAGAGGTAGCTGACAGGCCCTATCAGTACGGGTTTGGCTTTTTGTGCAAGCAGTTGTTTGGCCTTGTCGTATTCGTTGAAAATGTTTTCGGAGGAGATCTTGAATTCCTGGTTGGCGGAAAACTCCGGTACAATATAGTGGTAATTGGTGTCCAGCCATTTGGTCATTTCCATGGCAGTGATATCCAGGCCTCCTTTTTGATAACCGCGGGCCATGGCAAAATAGAGGTCGATCTCGGTGTTGGTTTTGACATCCGACACGGGTTGGTAGCGTTGTGGAATAACGCCCAGCAGCAGGCTCGTATCGAGGGTTTGGTCATAAAAACTAAAATCGTTGCAGGGGATCAGATCAATACCGGCGCTTAGTTGCGTTTGCCAGTTCTCTTCTTTGATCTTACGGGCCACCTCTTTCAATTCGCTGAGGTCGATCTTGCCTGCCCAATACTGCTCACAAGCTTTTTTGAGTTCTCTTTGGCTGCCAATACGGGGGTATCCCAGGTTTTGCGTTAGCATTTTTGATTAAGATTTAATTACGGATCTCCATTGAAACCCATTTAGTTAATATCCAGGCCACACAGTATCACTAAATTCGGCACAAAGCTATTATTCAAGGTTTATTTACTGAAGTATGCTGAAATGTTTGGGATAAAAAACTATAAAAACGCTATTTTGCAGTAGTTTTTGCTGCACGGGGATTTAAATCAGTCTATAAACAGAAAATTATTCTATGACAGATATGCTGGATGATACGGACAGGCTCATACTGAAGCTGCTGGGTGAGAATTCGAATGTGACAACGAAAGAGTTGGCTGCCAGGATCAATCTTTCTGTATCACCCGTCTTTGAGCGGGTGAAAAGACTCGAAGAAAATGGCTATATAAAAAAGTACATTGCGCTGATCGATGCCGAAAAACTAAATTATGGGTTGATCGTTTTTTGCAATATCAAGCTTAAGCAGCATGATAAAAGTATTGGCTATCAGTTTGTGAAAGACATTATGCAATTGGATGAGGTGGTGGAATGCTACAATATTTCAGGCGACTTCGATTTCCTGTTGAAGGTTTTTGCGCGGGATATGAAGCACTACCAGGAATTTGTTTTTAATAAATTGGGATCGGTGAAGAGTATTGGAAGTACGCACAGCACTTTTGTGATGTGCGAGAATAAGCATTCTTACAATATCAATCTGTAAACGCCACCGCTGATCCGGAATTTGTATAGTTTTACCAGTAAATAACAGGTAATGACCAACGAGCAGGTAATAATTGCTTATGCCCGAAAGTTTGTATCACTCACGGAAGAGGAAGCAGCAGTGTTTGCTTCCGTCTTTAAAGAAGTAAAGATCAAAAAGCGGCAGTTCGTCATACAGCCTGGTTTTGTGGCCCATCACCGGTATTTTGTATTAAAGGGAGCGATGAGGGCGTATGTAGCGGGGCAGGAGGGCCAGGAGCATACCATACAACTTGCTATTGAAGAATGGTGGATATCGGATTACAACAGTTATATATTCCAACAGCCGGCCAGTATGTTTGTAATGGCAGTTGAAGACAGCCTGTTATTACAGATCAGTTTTGAGGAGGAGAAAAGGCTGAAGGCGGCTAACTATAAATACGAGACCTTTTTCCGTGTTCTTGCAGAAAGATCAGTCGCATTCATGCAAAGGAGGATCATTACCAATCTTATCAGCACTGCTGAAGAAAGATATGATCTGTTTCTGGAAAAATATTCCCCGATGGTCAATCGATTTCCGCAATATGTGATCGCTTCCTACCTGGGGATGACCACTGAGTTCCTGTCCAAAATAAGGAACGGGAAGGTTAGACCAAAATCTTGAACTACTTCAACCTGATTTCCTAATCTGCTTCAAGTAAAAAAAGCAGGGCTTCCACCAATTTTGCATAGTCAATCCGACAAATTTTAAAAAAGAAAGATCATGCAAAGATTAAAAGACAAAGTAGCTGTTGTTACTGGTGGTGGCAGCGGTATTGGCCTCGCGATCGCCAAACTGTTTGCGGCAGAGGGAGCCAAAGTAGCTATAACGGGACGTAGGAAGGACGTACTAGATAAGGCGCTGAAAGAGATCGGGCCTTCTGGTCTCGGCATTCAGGGAGATGTATCGGATCTACATGACCTCACGCGTATTTATCAGACGGTGCAGGATAAACTGGGTAGTGTGGATACGCTCATTGTCAATGCAGGCGTATACATACTAGGCCCGTTGGCTACGTTTACAGAAGAAATGTTTGATAAGGTGAGCGATATCAATTTCAAAGGTGCTTTCTTTAGTGTACAGAAAGCATTGCCCATTTTGAAAGACGGTGCTTCGGTAGTACTTATTTCTTCTACCGTCAATGGAAAAGGCATTCCCAATCATGCTGCTTATTCCGCTACAAAAGCTGCTGTGCGTTCTTTGGCCAGAAGTTTTTCTGCCGACTTACTCGACCGGAAGATCCGGGTGAATGTCCTCACGCCCGGTCCCATTGATACACCAGTATTCAATACAGTAGCTGGCAGTCCCGAAGAAGCCCAAGCCATGATGGAAGCGATGGGCAATTTTACGCCGGTTAAAAGAGTAGGTACACCCGGGGAAATAGCCGCCGGCGCATTATACCTGGCAACAGATGATTCGGCATTTATGCTGGGTGCTGAAGTGCTGCTGGATGGTGGATTGAGAGATCTGTAAGTGTTTGTTGTGATAGCCCCTGGTTATTCTTTTCGTTCCTGGGGTGCTTCAGGAAGAGGAGCAACTATATCTTCTTCCTGTTGCACCTTTTTCAGATAGCTGATCCTGAGGTGATCATAGAAAGAGTGCCGGTCAATAATCAGTGAGACCAGGCTGGCAAACATGCCGGCCAGCATGAGGTGGAAGATCACATTGTGGCGATTGGTCATTTCCAGCACGAGGATTGCTGAGGTAAAGGGGGTGCGGGTAACGCCTGTGAGAAAACCAACCATGCCGGATAATATAAGGATATTGGTATCCTGCGGGGAAAGCTGCTGCCAGCCGGATAACAGGGCGCCAATGCTTGCTCCGGCACTAAGGGAAGGAGCAAAAACACCTCCTGAAGCGCCACTGGTAAATGAAAATATCAATCCCTCTATGCGCAATAAAGGCAGGTACCAGGGCACCTCTTTATTATTGGTAAATAAAGCATCTGTCATGACCTCTTTACCGGAACCTATTGCCTTTGCATCTATAAAATAACCGGCAGCTGCCACCAACAGGCCACAGGCAATAATATAAAAAATAAACTGCCGGTTGCGCGTAAATGTCGCTTTCCATTTCAGGATGGCTAAGATCAATCTGGACATAATGCTTCCCATCAATCCCGCTATCACTGCTACGATGATCACCCAAAACAATATGGTATAAGACTGACTGTTGACATCCGGATAGCCCAGGTATAAGTAGGGGCCTAACAAGGCCTGTGCGGTCAACCCGGCAATAATAATAGCAGAAAAGAGGGCTGTTTTAAAATAGCTGATATGGGTCTTTGTCAATTCTTCCACAGCAAATACAATCCCGCCCAATGGGGTATTAAAGGCGGCAGCCAATCCCGCAGCAGCTCCTGTCATGATCATATTGCGCTTGGAGACCTTTGGCCACCAGGCAGGCAGCCATCTGTTGACTGTTCTAAAAATGGATGCCGATATCTGGATAGTGGGGCCTTCTCTACCTACTATACCACCTCCCAGTACCATTAGGAGACTGGATATGATCTTTACACAAATGATCTTCAGGCTTAATAATTTATCGACCTTGTCATGGCGTTTCGGTGTTGCCAGTTCAATAGCTGCCATGACCTGGGGGATGCCGCTTCCGGCAGCAAAAGGGGCAAAGCGTTTTACCAGCCACCAGGCTATTAAAAAGCACAAAGGGGTTACCAGGAAGAGCAGCAGCTTGTTGTGGTGAATGATATACCCGGTTATATTTTCCGCCAGGGAGAACAGCTTTGCATAAAAGACGGCTACTAACCCCGTCATGAGCGCTGCGAGCCAAAAGGGTAAGGCCTGTAATAAGTTGGTCTTGAGCCGTTCATTGTTGATCCTGTCGAAATAGATTTTCCCGTTTTTCCGTATTGCACGTATTACAGACATCATGTGAGTTGTGTGTGTTTTAAAGGTGCTATGTAATGATCGGGCCAGGCATTAAGGGATGGATTAGGGGGAAATTAGAATTTGATTAATTTATCCAACAGGCTGCAGCTGTATGGGTATGATGAACCGGAATGCCGTACCCCTGCCAGGTTCGCTGGATACATCGATGGCAGACTGGTGCAGTTCGAGTATCTTTTTTACAATGGCCAATCCAATGCCCATTCCTTTGCGAGGACCATCGGTCTTGTCGAGCTGACGGTAACGCTCAAAGATATGGGTTTGTTCTTCGGCTGAAATGCCGATGCCCGTATCCGTAACCTGTACCCTGATGCCCTGCCGGGCTTGTGTAAGGCGTATGGAGATTGTTCCACCATCGGGTGTGAATTTGAAGGCATTGTCGAGCAGGTTCTGGAACACCCTTTCCGTAAGGCCAATATCCGCAAAAACAGGTGGCAGGTTATTGTCTGCTTCTAATTGCAGGTCCATATTTCTTTGCGTAGCCTTCAACTGATAAGCAGCCTGAATATCCGATGCCAATTCCTGCAACAGGAATGATTCTTTTTGGGGTATTACGAGATTGGCTTCCAGCTTAGCATACTGAAACAATTGCTCTACCAACACCGAGAGCTTCCTGCTGCTGTCGTACACCACCGAAAGGTATTTATCTTTTTCCGCAGGCGTCAATACCTCTTTTTTGATCAGGAGTGTTTCTACATAACCCTGCATGATCGACAGAGGGGTACGGAGATCGTGGGATACATTGGCGATCAACTCCTGTCTGAACTTATCGGTAGCCGCTATCTTATCCATATTGTCTACAATAACGTCGGCCATGTCGTTGTAGGTAGAAGTGAGCATGCCCAGGTTGCCTTTGGCATATCCTTCGATACGGGCGGAATAATCACCTTCCTTGAAGCGCCTGAGCACACCGGCTATAATGCAAATGCTATTGGTGATGAGGAAAAAGGTGACCACACCTACTATGAAGGCAACAGCGAGGGCGGCAAAAAATATATTGCGGGCCAGGCGGCTGTACCAGTGATCGCTCATGGCACTTAGTATTTCCTGCTGCTTTTCACTGGCCAGCACAGCATATACATAACCTACCAACCGGCCATTTTCATATACGGGGGCAGCGGAAAAGATACTGGGCTCACCGGGTTGTTTGGGATTGTCGCCCATGGGCTGCCGGCCGCTGGGCGCTTTGAGCCATGCCTTCACCGTGGATATGTTTACGTGCCGGCTCTGCACGGTGGTATCGGGCACCACGTAGTCTACGATATTACCGGTGGTATCGAGCAGGTAAACTTCCACGCTGGGATTGGCCACCATGGTAGAATGGATAATGTCGTGTGTAACGGTGGTATCGGGCTTTCCGTTCCTGAACGGTTGTGTGAAGGTAGCGAGGTGCCGGGCCACATTGCCATACAACTCCTGGTGGGCGGCGGTATAATAGGATCGGGAGAACCGCGAAGCGATAAACAAAAAGGAAATACCCAGTACGATGAGGAGGATGGTGAATACGGCAGTGATCTTCCAGAAAAGCAGGTTGCCGCGTATGGTCTTTACTGACATAGTATTTATAGGTCTTCGTTAAACCTGTAGCCTACGCCCCAGGTAGTAAGTATATATTTCGGGTTGGACAGATCGGCTTCGATCTTCGACCGCAGGCGGTTGATATGGCTATTGACGGTATGTTCGTACCCTTCAAAATCATATCCCCATACCAGGTTGAGCAGGCGTTTGCGGCTATAACTTTTGCCCGGATTGGAGGCCAGCAGGGTGATGAGCTCAAACTCGCGGGGAGAAAGGTCGACACGGATATTGTTGAGCATTACTTTTCGTTTATCGAGATCTATCTCAAGGCCCTGGAAAGAGAGCCGCAGGGCTGCTGTGGCGGGTACCTGATCGGCAGGTGGGCCTTCCTGCCTGCGGAAAATGACCTTTACGCGTGCAATGAATTCGCGGATGCTGAATGGCTTGGTGAGGTAGTCATCGGCGCCTGTCTCGAGTCCAACCACTTTATCGATCTCCTCAGACCGCGCGGTCAACATCAAAATGGGCGTATGGTAGTCCTGTTGCCTGATCCGCCGGCAGATCTCCATGCCATTGAGCCCGGGCAACATGAGGTCGAGGATGATAAGATCGAAGGGCTCGCCACGGGCCATGGTAAGGCCCCGCTGTCCATCGGCCTCGGTAGAGATGATACAACCAAGATCGTGGAGGTGTATACTAAGCAATTCCACAATATTGTGGTCATCTTCGATAATGAGTACTTTTTTGGAATCCATAATGTGTCGTAACAAAGGTGCTGAATATATGGCATTAAAATGCGTTGTGATACTTTTGTTACAATTGTGCCATGTCTTTGGGATACTGTTTTGCTTGTTTTGTGTGATCAAAATACAAGACGATGAAACATAATTCTTTAAAGACCTTTGCATTGTATGCTTCCGTGGCGCTGCTGGCTGCCTGCCACAAGGACGACGATATGGACACCGACCGTCCGGCCACAATATCCATCGAAAATGTACTGGACAGCCGACCGCTGGTAGAGTCGGGCACCTTCAAGGGAAATGGCACGCCACCGGTGATACTGCCGGGACAATCGGCCACGCTGTCTTTTTCTGCGGCCAAAAACCAACGGCTCAGTTTTGCCACGATGTACGGGTGGAGCAATGACCTGTTCTTTGCCCCTGTCAATCCCGGCATAAAGCTTTACAATGATGACGGCACGCCCATTACGGGGGATGTATCGGCGCAGGTGAAGCTTTGGGACAATGGGACGCGTATGAACCAGGCCCCGGGCGCCGCTGTGATGCACCCCGGTACAGCAGAAACTTCGCCCAAAATGATCAAAGAAGTGAATGGGATGGATGATCAAGGGAACAGTTACCTGCCGGCTTCGCAGCTGATGAAGCTAGCGCTTGTGTACAATGGCAATTCTACATTCACCCTTACGATCACCAATGTATCGGGCGGTACGGCCAATGAAACGCCGTTCAGTCCCGGCGTATGGGCCATCTCCTATGTAGCAGGCGGCAACCTCCTGTTGCCGGAACCGGTTTATTCGGCTGGTAAGTTATCGGCCAACGGCCTGACGAATATTGCGGAAGCAGGTGACAATTCGGTATTGAGTACCTACCTCACAGGCAAAACAGGCATCTTCACACCGTTGTCGCCGGTGCTGGTTGTCGTATATACCGGTGACGAGAATCCGCTCTTTAAAGTGGGAGAAAAAGACAGGGGAGAAGGGCTGAAAGAACTGGCGCAAAAAGGCAATGCCGATGTGCTGGCCGCTACCTTGAAAATGAAGGGTATGGTGAAGGCAGTGTATGTATTGAAGGAAGCCAGCTCTACTGTGTTGCTGCCGGCGATGGGTGAATCTATGGGCGGAAAGGTGACGCAGCAGTTGATGATAAAGCCTGGCTATAAGATCGCCATTGCTACGATGTATGGATTTTCGAATGACTGGTTCTTTGCTACGAGTGGGGATGGATGGGATGCCACGATGAAAGGCGACCGGTCGACCTCGGTGGGATTGTATGACAATGGTACTGCAATAGATCAGTTCCCTGGCGCAGGTATTACGCAATTCAACCTGGCCGGCACGCCGCTGACAGAGAGCAAGGTCATTGCCGCGGTTCCCAATCCAAACGCCTTTACTACACTACCTGCGATCAATAAGATCATTAAGGTAACGGTAGAATAAAGGAACTAACCTGTTGAATATATCATTGGTGCTGGCTACTGCCAGGCTTTCCGACAGGATCGGGGCCTGGCTGTAGCTAACACATGGTCTCCAGAATGTTGAAGCGGATAGAGGCAGTCTTTTATCTTTGTCCCGACATCGTTTCTATCTCACGCAATCGTTTCAATGCATCCTGTTGACGTAACAGGCCATAGCCAATGCCACTGGGATTGAGTGTGCTTCCCTCCTGGTAGGGATATTTTTCGAAGTCCTTGAAGAACTCTTTGATCTTTTGTTGTACAGGCACCAACAACCACATATTCCTGGCCAGGAATTCGATCGCGCCACCGCCATCTTCCAATCCCCTTTCATAAGGATCCATGCGCAAATTGGCGATCAAGGCCCAGGCCGAAACACTCCGGGTGGCAGTAGCAATATTGCCATTGGAAGTAGCAAAAGACAATTTCCAGTCATTCCAGCGAACGGCGTTCAGGTTACCTCCCTGGTCAAAATAATAGATCGCATCACGAGGCCCTTTTGTGGTCTTTCCCTCTAAATAAGGTAAGAAGCTATAGCCATCAAGATGTACTTTGAAAGTTTTGCCATTTGTATTAAAGCCGTTCAGCATTTTAGCTTTCACATCACCTGCGCCGGCAGCTTCGCATAAAGTGGGGAACCAGTCCAGCAAAGAGATGATCTCATTCGATACCATGCCTGGTTTGATATGACCTGGCCAGCGCACCATCATCGGACAACGGAAACCACCTTCCCAGGTGGTGCCTTTTTCACCACGGAACATGGTCATGGCGCCATCAGGCCATAAGGCCAACTCAGCGCCATTATCGGTCGTATACACTACGATGGTATTATCGGCGATCTTCAGGTTGTCCAACAGGTCGAGCAATTCACCTACCATGCCATCATGTTCTACCATGCCATCGGCATGAATACCTACGCCGGTCTTGCCCAGGGACTCTTTCTTGAGATGGGTAAACACGTGCATCCTGGTACTGTTGAACCATACGAAGAAAGGTTTATTGGCCTTGGCCTGCCTATCGATAAAGTTTTTAGCCGCACCCAGGAATTCTTCGTCTATACCTGGCATCCGCTGTGTGTTGAGAGGGCCGGTATCTTCTATCTTACCATCGGCTGTAGATTTGATCACACCTCTGGGGCCAAACTGCTTTTTGAAGGCCGCATCTTTGGGATAAAAATAACCTTCGGGTTCTTCTTCCGCATTGAGGTGATATAAATTACCAAAGAATTCATCAAATCCATGTTTGGTAGGTAAATGTTCATTCCGGTCGCCCAGGTGGTTTTTGCCAAACTGACCGGTGGCATAACCCTGTCCTTTCATTACATCAGCAATGGTAGGCATCCAACTGGTAATGCCGTGCGGATCGCCGGGCATACCAATGGTCAACAAACCGGTACGAAAGGGCTCCTGACCCAGGATAAAGGAGGCCCTGCCAGCTGTACAGCTATTTTGAGAGTAGGAATCAGTAAAGAGGCAACCCTCTTTGGCAATACGATCGATATTAGGTGTTTTGTAACCCATCATACCCATGGTGTAAGCGCTGACCTGGGGCACTCCAATATCATCTCCAAAAATTACGAGGATATTGGGTTTCTTTTGGGCATGTAACGCAGGGCTTAGCAGGATGAATAATACGCTTGTGAACATCCCGCCCCATCCGGATGAGGAAAACAATTTCATAATTAAAATGGTTTTAATGATGATCTATCAATGGAACTTATAATAAGACACTTCTTCCATCGCATTTCCGCCATTTCATAATTCTTTCTTTTAGATCATATCTGGGCGCTAGTGGAAAAGCTATCGTGAAAAGGAATAGGAGATGCCAAACACAATCCCATAGTCGAGGGTGGTGGCATTTTCACCGGGAGGTTGTGAATCATAATTGTCATACAAAGTAAGATTGAGGCTGAAATCGGTGATGAGTTTCCAGTTGAGTTTGATCTGTCCATCGTGCCGGATACGCCCTTTACTCGTGAGACTAAAATAAAGGTTCTGGGTGCTGGTAAGATCCATTTCGGGCTTGCGGAAAGAGAAGAAGTTGAAGGTATTGACCACGGGTATTTCCACTTGTGTAGGTGTTGAGGTTCCTTCTGTATTTACTTCCTGGTTGAGCACAACGCCAGTGCCGGTTCTGAGTCTTACATGATTGGTAGATACGAGGTTGTAGGAAAGGCCCAGGCCTTCCTGGAAGCGACGGGCCAGGCCCAGCTCAAGGTTGCGCTGGTAGTTGAGGAAGGCGAGGGCCTGCCACAAGGTGCTGATGTAATAATATCCGGTGATGCCGCCATTTTCGTTGTCCCTGGTCCAGCCGGTATCCGTTTGAGTAACAATGATGGAATAATTGCCATCGATCTCAAAATTACGGGTCATGCATTTAAGGGTGAGGTCGGAATTGAGGCGTCCTATTTTACTGGAACGGGTGAAGGAATAACCGGCCGAAACGGCGCCTTCCCACAATGCTGTTTTGAGGCTTTTAAAAGGCCGGAGATTGGCTATGTCTTCGATCGGTAAGGATAATGTGGAATCGCCTGAGCGGATATGTATTTTGCCAGGTGTAGTATCGGGCTGGATGAGGGTAAAATATACAGCACGGTGTATGGATTCGAGGCGGTAATAATGAGAAGCTGCTTTGATGGTCTTTATTTTGGTGACCTTGATGCTCACCACACCTATATCATCGGCATCAATGTTCACTTTGCCCAGGGTAATACTCTTCAGTTCACCAATCAATACTTCGCTGTTGAACAGGAACAAGGTATCCTTTACCTGCGCAACAGCAGAGGATACCATTAAGATCAGTGGGAGGCAAACAACCGCAATGCGTAAGGGTAGCATAGGCTATTAATGATTGCAGGGATGCTATTTGCCCAGGTTTACCACAACACCACCTCCGAGCGCAAACTGCAACACCGTAGAGTAGGTGGTAAGACCGGTGCCTACACCACCGGTGCCAAAGTAAAAGCCGCCACCGGCGCCCTGTACGGCCGAGAGCAGGGTGGCCTGCAGCTTAAGGCCGATCTTTCCGGTTGGCTGGAAATTGGCGCCCCCTTTGATACCCCAGGCAAATTTGGTGGCATTGCTGCTGTTGCCGTTGTCGGGGTTGTCGATATCGATCAAAGCCACACCCAGCATGCCACCCACATACGGATTAATCTTTGCATTGGGTTTGAAGTACCGGCTGCCGGTAACCATAATGTAATTCATAGCTACATCGAAATCGGTGTGTTTAACGCCTGCCAGGTAATAGTCCATCGGAGCCTTGGTATCCTGCCGAAGGTACAGGAGTTCCAGGCCATAGGAAGGCTGTAGCATGTATTCTAAACCCACTCCCCATTGAAAACCACCCTGGATCTTACCATCGTAATAGCTATTGGGATCATAATAGGAATCAACGCCATCGTCGAATACATAAGCACCATAACCGTTTAACTTTATTTTCTGCGACATGGCAGTTGCAGCCGTTAGGAGGACGGCCATTATCATAAAAAGATGTTTCATGGTAATACAGTTTTGATTATCTGTTACCATAAAGACACTTGCAATCCTATAATGCCGCCATCGCTGGAAAAAGAGAGTTGCCAATTCACTTTTTCGAAATTATTCTACCTGCTAAAAGATGCGGGGTTGCACAGTTTTATGATCTTTTGCAAGTTTTGAGATATAGCCCAGTGGATTATGGACAGCTATAGCTGCCGTCTATAATAAAAGTGTGGTAATATTTGCCTTTTTTACTATTTTGAGATGGCACTAGCAGTCTGTTGAAGTTTAAAGCGACCATATTATTTTTTTGTTTGATGGTGTACATCATGGAACTGGCAGCCTTGCCTGTTTACTGTATGCCTGTTCAAAAAGAGATAAGCGCTTGTACCCGTAAAACTGAAAGTCCCTGTATACGTAAGACGGAAAGCGCTTGCGCCAGGAAAACGAATGATAGTCCTTGCAAAAAGCCTGTGAGTGACTGTAATAACAGCACCGCCAATTGTTGCCTGAACTGTCCCCTTTGTTATGTAGTGACGATGCCGGGTGATGTCCTGGATGGGGAATTGCCGGACCCTGTAAACAAAGAATACTCACTTTATCAGTCTAATTATCTCTTCATCTATTGTTCTGCCACCTGGAAGCCACCTAATGCCCGTTAAGTCATATCATTCTCTTTTTTAAAATCAATTTTACTTTCATTTAATACATTCAATATGAAAAAGGTATTCGTATTGGCTACTGCCGTGATGTTGCTGAGCGGCGCTGTAGCCTTTGCCAACAATGGCGATAAAAATAAAAACAAAGGAAGCAAAGCCAAAACAGAGAAAACCTGTACAAAGCAATGCCCCAAACCTTGTCCCAAACCTGTGCCCCCTTGCTGCGATAAAAGCAGTTGTGACAAGGGTTAAGCCGATATGGTTTGAATAATAAAAGGCCCCCGGGATGCCGGGGGCCTTTTTATTGTTGATATAACAGCGGGCTGTCTTCTATTGCCCTGGCTGCTTTCTTTATTTCATAGTTAAACCTGATACATTCAAACTGAATGTTTTTTTATCGCAATTTTTCGATTGAGTATTGAGATGGCCAACCTTTTGGGTGATTATTTTTCTTCCTGGCTTTTTGTTGGTGGGTGTTGCTTGTTAACAAGGTAGTAGCCAAGGGAAAAGGCAATGATGAGCGCTGCCAGTGCGAGTTCTGCTGTAGGATCGCTTTCATGGGTATCGAGGAGTAAGATCTTCCGGCTGACGGCTATGAGACATACGATGAGGATGATGCGGATCTTTATTTCGTGTGATTTTTCAAATACCTTAATGGTCTCAAGTATTTCCAGGGCCAGCAATACATTGAAGAAAAGTACTACGCCATTCTTGCTGTATTCAGGATTGTAATTAAGACCTGATTCCTGCAGGCGGGCAAAGATGCTTTTGCTCAATTCCCACAGCAGCTCCAGTGTTTGAAAACAAATGAACACCATACCTGCCGCCAGGAGAATATAGGAGATGACTCTTTCAAAATGGGCGGATAGTTTGAGCATAACCTAAGAAAGTTACGATTACCGGGCAGGGTATGGCTGCTGAAAATGCCTGATTTTATAAGTTGTGTCAGATTGAAGGCGGTTTGTATATTTGCCCTCCATGAAGTGCCTGCTGTACATACTGGCCTCGCTGATGTTGTTACTGCCCTGCGTTCCCTGCAAGGCGGCAGAAGTCTGCTGTACAGAAACCGCCGCCTGCCTGGACGAGCAGGATGATCATGTGCAGGATCAAAATAGTGATCCCCAGCAGGAAGATCATTCCCCCGTATGCCCCTGTTGCCCTTTTTTCGCCTGCAACAGCTGCCATTGTATTATCGCTTCGTATGATATCATCGCATTGCCGCAGGCACCCGTTGCCGTAGCTGCGATGCCCTGCAGGTATACTGAAACATTCCTTTCTTATTATGCACCTGCCGTATGGCAGCCTCCCAAAGCGTGAATGGATCGCATCCTTTTGTATTAGCCGGTTGCTCTGGATAGTGGCCGGTATTCCCTTATTCATACACTTTGTTATTATAATACATGAAAAAAGTTATCAGCTTTGTGCTATTGCTTTGCGTGGGAAACCTGTGCAAAGCGCAAGAATCGAAACCTGACTCAACAGAACTGGAAGAGGTGATCATTACTTCTACCCGTAGCACGCGCACCATTCGAAACATCCCTACACGGGTAGAATTGATCGGCGGGGAAGAACTCGAGGAAAAAGGAAATATGAAACCGGGCGATATCCGCATGTTGCTCAATGAAAGCACCGGCATACAAACGCAGCAGGTATCTGCCACTTCGGCCAATGCCAGCATCCGTATCCAGGGGCTGGATGGCCGGTATACACAATTATTAAAAGATGGTTTCCCGCTCTATGCAGGATTCTCGGGTGGATTGGGTTTGCTGCAAACACCTCCGTTGGACCTCCGCCAGGTGGAAGTGATTAAAGGAGCATCTTCTACTTTATATGGAGGCGGCGCTATTGCCGGGCTGGTAAACCTGATCTCGAAAACGCCGGGTACAGAAAGGGAATTGAAGTTCCTGGCCAATGGTACGTCTGCAGGCGGCCTGGATGTAAGTGGTTTTTATGGCCAGCGATTCAAAACAACGGGAGTTACCATCTTTGCTGCACGCAGCAGCAGCCGGCCTTATGATCCTTCTGAAACAGGGTTTACCGCCATTCCGAAAACAGAGCGGTATGTGGTGAATCCGAAGTTGTTTGTTTATTTCAGTGACCGGACCACTATGAACCTGGGTGTTAACGCCACGGTGGAAAACCGGACAGGGGGTGATATCCTGTTCATTAAAGGTGAAGGAGATGCACAACACAGTTTTTTTGAAAAGAACAAAAGCAACCGGGTCGGCACGCAGTTTTCCCTTGATCACCGCTTCAATGACCACAGCGGTATTGCTGTTAAGAACTCCATCAATCATTTCGACAGAACGATCAGCATCCCTTCCTATGTGTTTGATGGTAAACAGCTTTCATCCTGGTCTGAAGTAACGTACCATCACAATGGCGAACGTTTGGATTGGGTAACGGGTGTCAATGTATATACAGACCGGTTCAAAGAATCTCCTAAAGATGGTTTTGAGAAAAGGGATTACGACCAGCAGACCATTGGTGGGTTTGTACAAAATACCTGGCAGGCTGGTAAGCTGGTGCAGGTGGAAACGGGCCTGCGCGGCGATTATGTGAAAGATTATGGATTTGCCTTGCTGCCACGTATTGCCGTACTGTTTACCTTCTCACCGAAACTGAGTTCGCGCCTGGGTGGGGGACTGGGTTATAAAACGCCTACGATCTTTACTGAAGAAACTGAACGGATACAATATAAGCTGGTATTGCCTGTTAATGACGAGGTGAATAAACTGGAGCGCTCCTATGGCGCCAACTTCGATGTTAATTACCGCACCTCGTTCAATGGCCTCGGGATAAGCATCAACCAGTTGTTCTTTTACACTCGTATCAACGATCCGTTGTTGCTGGCGAGTGCGCCGGGTAATATGCTCCGGTTGAACAATGCGCCGGGCTTTATGGATACGAAGGGCTGGGAAACGAATCTTAAACTAAGCTATGGTGACTTCAAATTGTTTGTAGGGTATACCTTCACCGATGCGAAGCTGCATGCCTGGCATTATGAAAAAGAAAACCCGCTTACAGCCCGGCACCGGCTGAACAATGTATTGATGTATGAAATAGAAGAAAAGTGGAAGATAGGGCTGGAGGCTTACTATTATAGCAAGCAACAGTTGAATGATTATAGCACAGGTAAGTCGTATTGGATCTGCGGCTTTATGGCTGAAAAGCTATGGGAGCATTTTTCGTTGTTCGTGAACTTTGAAAACTTCACTGATACGAGGCAGACAAGGTTCGACACCATTTATACCGGCAATAGGACGAACCCGGTATTCCGGGATATCTATGCGCCACTGGATGGTTTTGTAGTAAATGGAGGAATTAAGCTGAGTTTGTAAACTGTCTGACATTCTATTTCCGCAGCGCCTTCTTCCGGAAAGCGCTGCGGAAATCAGTAATATATAGGAAGGAGAAAGGCCCGATTAATGTGTTTCTTTCTTCAGCGATTTAATGATATATCCGGCAGTTATTAAAAATGTATTTCCTTCGAACCTGTTTTTGGCACTGAACTCATCGAGCCAGCGTATGGAAAGCGATGTCCTGATCTTAGGATGCAATACATTGGCCTCAAGCCCCCATGCATAAATATGATCTTTGGTGCCGGTGAAGAGGGTGTTGCCAATTGGTATTTTATCGTCGCTTACTTTGAATTGCATATAGTAAACAGGACCTGCATTGAAAATAATGGGTATAGGAAACCCTTTAATTGGTTTGTAAAAGGTCTTGCCTAGTCCTCCTTCTACAGTGATTATATTGCCCACTTTAGTGTTCACATCTTTTTTCTTGCTATGGGTTTCAAAGAATACGATGCAAGAGAAATTGAATGTCTTTTTGGGATCGAAATAAATGGTAGTACCGGCTGAAAATTCATGTGTCCACATGCCCATGCCAGTATTTTCATCACCTCCATATTCATATTTGCCCGTAGGCATATAAATACCGTAACCTATGGTGTAATCTGCCTGCTTCGCATGCCAGCCTAATTGTACTGGTTGTACATACATATCTGAAAACCCCAGTGGGGTAGAAGATTGGATCTTATTTCCTTCGAGCCGGTTAGACATAAAGGCAATAAGCAGCGAAGCCCCGTAATTGGCCTTCAATATTTTAAGGTTAGTCACCACACTGCCCCCAATGCCCACTAAAAATGCATGGATATCGAGATTGGAGGTGACCACATCGCCCTTGTTGTTTTTTAATCTGGAAGCATCATAGCCATAAAATGGAAAGGCAGCTATGATGGTGGGAGGTGCTTGCGTACCGGCACTCATGCCAAAATCGCCCAACAGATGATCTCCCTTTAATTGCGCATTGCTATCCATACTCCTCAACAGCAATAGGTTCAATGTAATGATGGGAATGGTTGAATATATTGTTTTCATTGGCTGGTCTTTGAATTAGGTTTTACCAGTGGCGTGTAAGGGTCAGGCGTGCCTGGTGCTATTGGCGGATACTGCTGCAGGCTTTTTTCGAATGCTACCACCACCTTTATTGCCGGCCCTGCAACCCAGGAATTCCGCACGCCGATCTCCGGATATTCTTCTTTGGGATCAGTTACCAGGTCGAACACTTTTACACCCCCCAATTTAGCAGGTGGTGTAAACCAATCTCTTTGTTCATCATAGAAGGCAACTTTCCAGTTTCTCCACTTCACTGCCTCCAGCCTGTCTGCTACAAATACAGGGAAACCTTCGCGGGCCGACCTTTCCGTTTTTCCCAGCAGAAAATCTGATTGGTCCACTCCATCAATGGGACGATCTTTTGGTATTGGCGCCCCTGCTATCCGCGCGAGCGTAGTATAGGTATCCACCTCGTGAACGATCTCATTACTTACACGGCCGGCCGGCACCTTTCCAGGCCATCTGATAATAAAAGGTGTACGCAATGAGCCTTCCATGTGCGTGAAATAATATCCCCGCCAGGGCCCGGATGATCCCTGCCAGGGCCAGGTTGCTTCGGGGCCATTGTCACTTGTAAATACCACAATGGTATTTTCACGGACCTTCAGGTCATCGATTGCATCGAGGATCTCTCCTACATGTGCATCCATTTCGGCAAGTGCATCCGCAAAACCGCCGAAGCCTGTCTTCCCTGCAAACAGTGGGTTGGGCAAGGTGGGAAAATGCACCAATGTAAACGGGATATAGGCGTAGAATGGCTTTCCCGCCTGCACGCTTCGCTTCATGAAATCAATGCTTCGCCGGGTGATCGTTGCGTCGATCAATGCACGCTGCTGTAAGTCATACACTTCCTTGTCATGACTCTTTTCACCTTTGCGGCCTTCCATGATATGCGTAAGCGGTATACCCAAAGAGCTGACAATGGGTTCTGATGGCCAGAATGATTCATCGGTTGTTCTTGGTATACCATACCATTCATCAAAACCCTGGTCAGTGGGCAGCCGGCCGTTATCACTTCCAAGGTGCCACTTTCCAAAACAGGCTGTGGCATAACCTCTACCTGAAAGCAGTTCTGCAAGGGTGATTTCCCATTGCGTCAATCCGTCCATGCCACCACCGATCGGTACGGAGTGGGTACCGGAACGAATGGAAAAACGGCCGGTCAGTAAGGCTGAACGACTTGGAGTACATTGGGCCTCCACATTGAAATTGAGCAACCTGGTTCCTTCTGTGGCTAACTTGTCGATGCGTGGTGTTGGCGCACCACGGATGATGCCGCCTCCATAGCACCCCACTTCACCATAACCGAGGTTATCCATTAAGATGAAGACAATATTCGGCTTCTGCTGACCGCTGGAAACAATGCTGCCCAATAACAGAACCGCAAAGGAGAGCGGGAAACCTTTTTTCATAATTCCTTTTTGAGGTGGAGTGAAACTGTCTCGTAAATTCTCCTGTAAGAATTATACAGACAGCTACATCCCTTTGGGCAAGACACTACTGCCGGTCAGATCCCGCCATTTTGATCATTTTTTTAACATTATTACTGAAACAGGAGGAATAGTAGCATTGTAGATTTTTTTGGCGGCAACGGCTGATGGAAAGTGTCTTTAAGGGAAACACTTTCCATGATAACCGGAATAAATGCACTTTTTTATCCAGGAGGCCTGATGGTAAAAGCGGCCAGGGTCTTGCTTTGCACCGCCATCCTGTGTAATCTGTTCATTGCCTGCAAAGATGGGTCTGGTACCATTACGGAGGATCGGGCAGACAGTGCCCGAAAGTTCAATGGGACGATCGAATTAGATATCCGAAACTCCAAACCGGATTGGGATGCTTTTCTGCCCACCAAAGCGCCGAAGGATGCTCCCAATGTGCTGGTGGTGCTGTATGATGATACGGGACTCGGCGCCTGGTCACCCTATGGGGGCCGGATCAATATGCCCACCATGGACCGGCTGGCGAAAAATGGTCTTACCTACACGCAGTGGCATTCTACTTCAGTCTGTTCACCTACTCGTTCTACTTTTCTTACGGGGCGCAACCATCACCAAAACGGCTATGGCTCTATCTCTGAATCAGCCGTAGGGTTTGCGGGCTACAGTGGTCGTATTCCACCGGAGAATGCCACGATGGCCACGGTGTTGCGCAATGCGGGGTGGAGTACTTTCTGGATTGGCAAGAATCATAATGTACCCGTATATTCTTTTGATATGGGCGGATCGAAAACCGACTGGCCTTTGGGGTTGGGTTATGACCGCTTCTATGGTTTTATAGGTGGAGAGACGAACCAATGGCATCCGGCACTGATCGAGGACAATCATTTTGTAGATCAGCCTGCACAACCGGAACAGGGCTATCATCTTTCGAAAGACCTGGCTGATAAAGCGATCGCTTATATACGCGACTCAAAACAGTCGCAGCCTGACAAGCCCTGGTATATGTGGTATAACCCCGGGGCCAACCATGCGCCGCATCATGCACCGAAAGAATACATCGACAAATACAAGGGTAAATTCGATGATGGCTATGAGGCCTACCGGGGATGGGTATTGCAGCGTATGATCGAAAAAGGCATCATGCCGCAGGGTACGCAGTTGACCCCGCTCAACCCTATGACGAAAGGAACGGTTGCGGAAAGCGACCTGGTGCGACCCTGGAATACGCTATCGGCAGACGAAAAGAAACTCTTTAGCCGGATGGCGGAAGTGTATGCCGCTTTTTCGGAGTATACAGATGCCCAGGTGGGAAGGGTGATTGACTACCTCACGGAATCTGGTCAGCTCGACAATACGATCGTACTGTATTGCGCAGACAATGGGGCATCGGGTGAAGGAACGCCCAATGGTTCTGTAAATGAAAACAAATTCTTCAATGCTTATCCGGACGATCTGCAGGAGAATTTGTCGATGCTCGACAAACTCGGTTCTCCTGCTACCTACAACCATTACCCAACGGGCTGGGCAGTGGCTTTTTCCTCACCGTTCCGCATGTTCAAGCGGTATTCGGGTTATTCGGGTGGAACAGCCGATCCGCTGGTGATCCACTGGCCCAAAGGCATTAAAGAGAAAGGTGGATTACGGCACCAGTACCATCATTGCACGGATATTGTGCCGACGATATTGGAAGCTTGCGGGGTAAAAATGCCTGCCATTGTCAACGGTGTGAAGCAAACGCCGCTGCCGGGCGTTTCGATGCTGTATACCTTTAACGATGCCAATGCGCCCACCAGGAAGGAGACGCAATATTATGAAATGCTGGGTACGCGTGGCATTTGGCATAAGGGGTGGAAGGCTGCGACAGAACATGGTCCTGTACCGATCAACCTCGGACATTTTGATAAAGATAAATGGCAGCTTTTCCATACGGATGAGGACCGCTCTGAAGCGATCAATGTGGCTGATAAATACCCGGATAAAGTGAAAGAGCTGGCGGACCTATGGTTGAAGGAAGCTGAAAAATACCAGGTGTTGCCGCTGAATGATCTGTCTATTCCGGAATTCCACAAGCTGGAATTCCATACTACGGTTCCGGCCAACGGCCGTTTTATTTATTATCCTGGCACTACGGGGGTGCCGGAAGCTTCGGGCGCGCCTACGCTGGGCAGGTCGTTCAAGATACTGGCGGAAGTGGAGTTCACTGGTAAGTCGCAAGGGGTGATCGTGTCGCAGGGATCAAGGTTTGGCGGTTATTCTATGTTTGTGAAGAATGGTCAACTACACTTTGTCTATAATTTCCTGGGCATCCCGCCCGAACAGATACTAAGCAGTGCTTTGCCCGGTAATGGGAAACATACCGTGGGGGTAGAGTTTGTGAAAGAAAAAATGAGTGAGCGTAATGAGACCATGGGCACCATGAAAATGTATGTTGATGGAAAAGTAGTGGCGGAAAAACCTTTCCGCACACAAGCGGGCCACTATGCGCTTTGCGGCGAAGGGCTGTGTGTGGGTTATGACAGCGAGGATGCCGTAAGTAAGGAATATGGCTATAAGTTTCCTTTTACGGGCGGAACGATTGCTAAAGTGGTATTTGATGTAAGCAATGACGGTTATATGAACCTGGAGCGGGACTTTGCTGCGAAGATGGCGAGCCAGTAAAACAGGATATCAAGGATAAAGATAGTGTGCACTTTATTTCACTTCTTCAAAATCACCTGGCTTCCAGGTGCCATCGAAAGCCGGGCCTTCGGGCCCATATATCCGAAAATAACTGAACCATCCTTTGCCGGGCAGGGTTTGTATCCAGGCATTTTCTTTTCCGGCAGGCGCTTTGGGACCGAAGTAGAGATCGACAGATGCACCGGTATATTCCTTCAGTTCAAACATGGACCGCAAGGCGGCTTTGTTTTGTGGGGTAGCGATCTCGCTGCGCGTTCCATTATCATAAATGGTGATGGACCAGAATAATTTACCGGGTACAGGCAGGGGCACTGTCAGTTTGTAGGTTTTGCTTCCATCGAGGTAAGCGCCCGAATGGTCGCGCATACCCAGCCAATACAGCGATCCCGCACCAGGAGCCCGGTTGAACATGGCCGGTGATTCGATCTGCGCCTGGTAGAACCATTTTTCACGTGCATAGAGATCGGTATAGTTTTCGGTATCGAAAGTGCCGTTGTTGGATCGCAGGACGGCCCATTCCCATTGGCGATCTTTCCACACTGCTTTTTCAGGCCGGCGATCGGCAAAGGATTGCACGCGCATAATGGCATTACCTGTTTGCACGGCTTGATCCAGGATACTTTTCATTCTCGCATCGGGATTGAAGAGCTTACCCTTTTCGATGCCGAGTTCGGCCAGTTCACCATAGGCGATGCGGTATTGGGGATTGGCAGGTTCTTCGCTGATGAACTTTGCCAGCCGCTCCCAGTATTTGATACTCTTTTCGATGGGTACAGGTGTAAAATCGGCTACTTTTTCATTGAGCCTCACCCAGCCAATGTCGATGGCTGGTTTTCCAAGAGGATAAACCTTTATCAATTTCATCATGGCCTCGCCTGCTTCAGGGCCTCCTTCTTTTGGTATGGCCCTCAATAGTACCAAAACCCGGTTGGTGGTAGACTTACCACTATAGTAACCGGCGGGAATGGCGCCCTTATATCCTGGTGGAAGTACAATGTGTTTGCCTCCCCGGCCTTTATCGGGGCCGGGCAGTCCAATATCCATTACGTACAACTGGTTCATATCGTTGATGACAGACATAATGGGGCCGGGCGGCACTTCCAGAACCATGGGGCCCTGGCTGAGGTCGAGCGGCAGCCCTGCATAGCGGGTATCGGAGTTGGGGGTAAATGCAACCTGCGCGGGCGCACCATCCATGATGGCAAAAGTTTTGTTGGGTTCACATCCGTTGGCCATATTGCCATCCCAGGTCGAGAGAATGGAAACAGTGGGGTAGAAGAACCGGTACATTTGAATGGCGCGGTTGAGATCGGCAGCATCATAGGCTTTTTGAATGGTTTCGGACGTTGGATACCCCTGATTAAAAGTAAAATCCGTGCCTGCTGTTGTAGTATCCGTGTTGGCAGTACCGGTAGTGGTAGCATCATTGCATGCCAGTACGGTTGTGAGCAGACCGCATAGGAGAAGTGTCGACGTTTTCATAAAAGTCATTTACTATAAGACACTAATGAAGCTGGATTACCGCCAAAGCCAGGATCAATATAGTGTCACCTTTTGCAGATAATCTTTTTTATGACGGCAGGTTTATTATCCTCCACCATTTTAAGGTAATAGGAATCGACAATTACTACTTTGTTTAAATATTTGTATGGAGTGGGACAGGAAGAGACAGAAAATAAGCTGAGAGTGAAAATACGAGAGCAACGCCGGGTGATCCGGCGCTGTCCTCATATATATTACCAATTCCTATCCCTATTGTAATATCAGTTTTCCGCTGACAGTCTCCCTGTTTCCCAAACGGGTCACCTTATAGAAATAAATTCCACCCCTAATTGATGGTCGTTGTATCGTTTTGATCATGGAGGTTCCTGTAAATACCATACGCTCCCTGTGGATGATGGCGCCATTGCTATTGGTGATCTCAAACACGATGTTTTCTTTATCCTGCATCCCTTCTATGAGCAAATTCAATACTGATGTGGCTGGATTGGGGGTAATGGTGGCGCTGAATGTATTTCGTTTATTTATGCTGATACGGATCACTGCAGAATAGGTGAACCGACCGTCTATATCAACTTGTTTCAAGCGGTAGTAATTAATATCCTGCTCGCCAGGAGATCGGTCTGTAAATTGATAGGACGAATTGGATATGGTATTGCCAGCTGCTGTAACCTGTCCGATGGCGGTAAAATTCCGGCCGTCAGCCGAACGCTCTATACTAAAATGACTGGTGTTACTTTCGCTACCGGTGACCCAGTCAAGCTGTACCTTATCATCTCCATATTTTCCTGTAAAACTTATCCAGGTAAGTGGCAGCAAAAGTTGTTTTATAAGTGCCACATTGGGAGATGTATTGGGGGCTACGGGTGTAGTGACCTCTGAATAGTCGATTATAAATCCGAATGGGATGGTACTGGCTCCGGTGAACTGCCCTGTTATGGGACTTGTTGCGGTCAAAATAACATACCGCCCCCGGCTGAAATCCGGCCCGGTAGCAGTGGCCGTTAATGTAGTACCGGAGATGTTTGCGGGGCCGGTTACCTGCAATAAGTCCCAACCGGTTCCAGCGGCAAGGCCGTCATCCTGCATTTCTATTAGAAGGGTGCCGCCATTGAAGGTGAGTGCGCCTCCCAAACTCACAGACAGGGCACCGGGGGATAAGCCGGGCGAGAAGATCCCACTATTGGTAAAATCTCCTTCCACCCGCAATGTACCATTGCCGATAACCGTGCCGCCACCAGAATTATTAATGAACTGCCCCGGAAATGTAAGCGTGGTGGCATTATCGATCTCTACGATTCCGGTGTTGCGAAAAGACAGGACAGGGGCAAATCTTGTATTGGATTTGATATGCAGCCGGCCACCAGGGAGATTATTAAAGGTGTTGGAATAACTGCCGCCCACAATATGTGATCCTGTAACACCTGTAACCCCCGGATTACCGATCTCTACCAATCCGAGGTTAAAAAAATTAGTAGTTGTTCCGGCCCCTAAATCGTCTGAAAAATTGATCTCTGTAACGGGCACATTAAATTCTGCAATTTTGAATACTCCCGTTGTAAGTATATTGAGTGTCATGCTCCCCTCAAAAAAAACACGGGAGTTGATGGTGAATTCGCCTGAAATATCGATTGTCCGTGCATTGCCTGCGGTAGTAATGCTCAGGGTATTGGTACCTGAGTAGAATACGCTCCCTCCCTGTTCGATGGTCATATTTAAATTGGTAAGAACCGTAGTGCCAGATTCCATACTTATGCTTCCCCCGGATTCGACAATAATTTCACCTGGCCCGGTCAGATAGTCTGTACCCGGATCATCACCATAGGTTACCAGGGCGCCATTTTGAAGCGTGAGGCTGCCCAGCAACTGTACCTGATCAAGCGCAATAGTGAGATTCAAGGTAACGGAGTGCCCATTTTGGATCATAATTGAGTCGGCGGCTTTGCCAGGGGTTGCGGTAGCTGCCCCCCAGTTGGTAAGATCCGTCGAAAACTCCCAGGTGGCCAGGCTGCTCCAGGCTCCCGAGGTGACGGACCGGTAATAGGTCTGGGCATGTACGGTAGTACCGATGCAGAAGATAAGTAGCAGCAAAACAGTGGCGTAGGTAAATTTTTGTAGTTTCATAAGTCATGTTTAGATTTTAAAAAAGCGGATGACCCGACCAACAATGATAGCCTGCTTGTGCTATTGCCTGTCCATGATAGAATGATATCAACTAAAGAACTACCATAAAGAAATATAGGTTCGGTAAGGGTATGCTTTGAGCCGATCGTGGTAATATGTATTTTGCTACAGGTGGAGTGTAAGCGAATTTTTAAGGTAAGACACTTCTGACAGGAAAGTTCCGTCATTCTAAAACGAGTTTAGTCGAACTTATTAAGTCTATTTGCCAAGAATTATAAATACGTGCAGGCTTAATAGCATTGCTGAGGCGCCTGTGAGCGGTGACAGCTTTCGGCAGGCTATCCCTGGCGTTGAGTGCGATACACCTGCAACTGATCAAAAAAAGGGTACTTGTAACCTGTGAGAAAGCACCACTAGCACAACGTTGTACCATTAATGGAAGATTTTAATTTTAATAAAGTTCCAAATGCATTATTTTAGTGAACAAGAGCTATCATTGTTGCAGGCGGCAAAAGGTCCATGCTCACCTGCTTTCCCGTTCTATTTTTTCTACAATTATAACTACCTGTAAAAAGCAAGGCATTGATGCCTTCCCTATTCCCTGCGCCCTCTATTCTTATTCAGGGTATCGCCAAAACATGCTTATGCAAGTAGTATACACCTCTGCAGCTATTTTCTGTTTGCTATCTATGATATTTTGCTTTATGATCGGATGCGTGCTGATCAAATTTTCTCCACGCGCCAGCAACAAAGCCAACCTTATTTTAGGCGCCTATTTTGTATTTTTTAGTTATACGCTCGGTGTTATATACCTGATTTTTACGCGGCTGATCTTATTGGTACCGCACCTGTACCGCACGGGGCATTTTACCTGGTTATTGAGTATCCCATTGGCTTATATCTATGTCCGGACCCTTATCCGAAAACAACCCATTGGCTGGAAAGATGTTGTGCACCTTGTACCTGTATTGCTTTTTTTACTGGATTATGTTCCTTTCCTTTTTTCCGGCACCGCCTATAAGCTGGATCAGATCAGGGCCGACCTGGCCAATCTTGATTTTGCCAACAGCTTCCGGCAGGGATGGTTATTCCCGCCTAATTTTCACCTGTTGGCCAGGATCTCCCTTATAGTGTTCTACTGGGTGCTGCAGGTGAAGCTGCTGGTGCAGATGGATAAGGATATAAAACGGCACAACCGCCTTTTGTATTACTGGCTACTTATCTTCACTGCACTTCAAATAGCGCCGATCATTATTGGTATAGTTTCTATACAGTTGGATCAATCCTATGTGTGGGCCACCTGCATACCGCCTGCCATCTGCGCACTGGCATCAGCCATGATCTTATTTTTTTATCATCAGATAATGTATGGTGGGCCCGATGAAAAACAAGATTGGCCGACGCAACCAACGGAACAGGCACTACCGATACAGCCTACGCGGCAGCGCGCTGCACTGGATAATGCCTTTGTGAGCAAAACGCGTGCACAGCTGGAAAAGCTAATGCTGGAAAGAAGGCCTTTCCTGACCAGCAATTATTCACTGGGTGACCTGGCTATCGACCTGCAGATATCGCCTCACCAGGCATCGGCTTTGGTTAACCAGGTAACGGGGAAAAACTTTAATGACTACCTCAACGAGCAACGGATCAGGTTTTGTCTTGAGCTTTTTAAAAGTGGTGAAGGAAAAATGCTGAATATGCTCGGCATAGCACAGCAATGTGGGTTTAATAACCGCAATACTTTTACGATCGCCTTTAAGAAGGTGACAGGAATATTGCCTTCGGAGTATCTGAAGAAGCTTGAAAACCCAGGTGATCGTACTTTTTAAAGCGCATCAATGTCCTACCGGCTGATCTTCTTTAAGCGCCACAATTTGTTTCATACGCGATTGTTTAACAACGTTCAGGGCGGGGGCTGAGCTGGGGGGATAGTTTAAAGTTAAGCAAGTTTGGGGTCAGGTGGCCGGGCTTACCATAAACCAAGCAACTTCCACCACAATCCTCCTATACCAAACCATATGATAAGGAAAAACACACTGATGAAAAATCCATGTTTCCACCAGTCCTTCATATCTACATAGGTGCTGCCAAAGAAAATAGGTGCGGGGCCATGGCCATAATGCGTGAGTGAGCCCATCAGGGTAGCGCAGGCGCCCAGGAAAATGGCCAGCATCGTACCGGGTACACCTACTGCAATGCCTACTGCCAGGAATACAGGATACATGGCCGCTGCCTGCGCGGTGGCGCTGGCAAACATATAATGGCAATAGGAGTATACCAGTATAATAATGGGGAAGGCGACCTGCCAGCTCAGGTGGGCCATCTTACCACCGATGAGGTTGCCAAACCAACCTACAAACCCTAATGAGTTGAGATAAGAACCCATCATCACCAGGGAGGAGAACCATACAATCGTATCCCAGGCGCCTTTTTCCGCTTTCACATCTTCCCAGGTAAGCACTCCCGTCAACAATAAAATGCACAAGCCAATTAAAGCGCCGGTGGTAGCATCAATGGAAATAAGATTGCCAAAGATCCAGAGTATGAGGAGTATGATAAAGGTGGCCACCATGAGCCATTCCTGCAGGGAAACAGGCCCCATCTCTTTCAGTTTATCAGCAGCCATCTTAGGCGCTTCTTTTGTTTTCTTGAGTTCGGGTGGAAAGAACTTATATAAAAGCAGGGGGAGTAATAAAAAGCATACAAGTCCTGGCGCGAGGGCGGCAATGGCCCAACTGGTCCAGGTGATGGTAATGCCCAGGTCTTTGGCAAACTTCTGTGCCATGGGATTGCTGGCGGTAGCCGTGAGGAACATCACAGAAGTGATCATGTTGGCATTGTAGCTGCCCAGGGTGAGGAAGGCGCCGATCTTACGATGTGTTTCGGGCTTATCAGGAAGGGAACCCATATTGATGGCAATGGACTTCATGATGGGAAAGATGACGCCGCCTGCGCGTGCTGTATTGCTGGGAATGGCAGGTGCGAGTAAGAGATCGGCGGTATTCAATCCATAAGCCAGGCCGAGTGAACTTTTGCCAAATAGCCTGATGAAATTATAGGCCAGCCTGGTGCCGAGGCCCGTTTTGATAAATCCTCTTGCGATGAAAAATGCGAGGCCGATGAGCCAGATGGTGGAATTGCCAAAGCCGCTCAAGGCATTGGTGACTGCATGTACGGGATCGCCGGGCGCCAATACCTGGGTAGCTGCGCAGAGGGTAATACCCAGCATGGCCATGGTGCCCATGGAAGCTGCTTTTAAGATGATGCCGAAAATAGTGCCCAGGAAGATCGCCAGCAGGTGCCAGGCATTGGGCTTCACGCTTTCCGGCGCGGGAATAAACCAGATGATCAAACCAATAATAACCGTAATGAGCAGTGCTTTGGGTTTTATTTCTTTCATAACTATTGGTTGATGGTCTGTTTAAAATCTTATTTGTAACTGGGCGTATGCCAGGTTGCTGCTGTAAGCGGTGGTTAAGGGGATATCATTTTTATACAGGTCAATAGCGATACCAAGCTGCAACACTGCATAAAAATTATCGGCAAAGATCAGGGATACATTGGGGATGATGGTTTGCCTTGGGTTCTTGTTCTGTTTATAATTCTCTTCCAGGTATTCATAACGGGAAGAAAATTCAATGGCCCTTACCCGGGGCCTTTTGTATTCATAGCGGATGGTGGGGAAGAAATAAAAACCCTGTGTTCTGAATTGGCTCAAACCTGGTTTGGGTGTGAGGCTGCTGCTGTTGTAAGCTATGAAATCGGATCCCGACTTGTATTCACCCATCAGCAGGATATGCCATTTTGAGGAGAGGTCAATCTTGGCGGTGGCATCGCCTCCCCAGGCATTACCGGTGCCGCTGCCCCCCAGGCTGCCGGTACCGGCATTGGCTGCCACAGTAAAGTTGGGGGCAATGGTTGTTTCCAGGCGGGCGTACAGGTTCTTGGTATCGTCATCATCTGTTGACTGGTTCCTGTTGTTGCCATTGTATACGCCGGCAAAATATTTCCATCTTCCATCGGGTGTGATATGGCCAAAAACAGAAAGCCCTACCTGGAAGCTTTGCCAGCCATTTTTACCAAAGGCATAATACTGATTAGAAAAGTCGAGTGTGCGAATGATATCTACAGCGAGGGCATCTTCAATGCCGAAGAAGGGGCGGAACTGACCAGCCTGTACATTGAAATATTTATTGAGGGAGTATTTGATGTAGGCATTCTCCAGCACTTTGTTGGAAGCATTGCCATTAAAGTCTGCAAGGTTGGCCAGTATATTGGCCGAGAAATGGTCGTTGATATTGGCCTTGATCATCACCCTGGCCCGCTTTACAAGGAAGGTGTTGCGTATGCCTTTGGGATCGGCAGCAGGATCGAAATTCTTTCCATTGACATCTACTCCTTTGGTGAGGGAAGCCACATAGCGCGTTTGCAATACACCGGCGAAAGCAAGTGAGCGGTTGAAGGCTGAAAAATTCGTCACGGTATCAGCGTGGGTAAGGGAGGTTTCATCCCTTTGCTGAGCCGTACCAAATAAGCAAAGCAGTTGTAAGCCTGTCAATAAAATTAGCAGGTAGTTTCTCATGAGGGCGAGAACTTAATGGTTACTATAAATATATTGAAATATGTAATAAGTAAAGCGTCTGGAAGAGAAATAATTAAAATAAAAAGGGAGTCCTGCAAAAACAGAACTCCGGGCACAAATAAAAAACTCTGATATGAAAAGAACCCCTTACTGCAAGATTAAGATGATCAAAAAAAAGTTTCACAGGGCACGGAGCCTTTAAACTAAAACATGAAAAGTAACTGTGAGATTTATAGTTGCTATCCTTACTGTCGTTGGGTACATCTTAACTGTTCGTTGCTGTTAGTTTCTATACCCTGAAGTTAGGAAGGGAGAAAAAGCTATCAAAATTTTGAGACCTCTGGTGTGCCCAAACTTATAAGATGTGGCAATATTTCAATAGCTATTACTGCTATGCGGGGAAGCTTGCGGTAATTTTACAGGGCATTTGTTTATAAGATCAATCCAACCTTGTATGGCTACTGAGTTATTAGATTCAAAATGGTTCCCGCTCATCTACCTGGCCATACTTATCATCAGTATTGTCATTGGTATTGCGCTCTCTGTGAAGCTTGGGCTGCACCAACAGGTAGATTGGAGATCAGCTCCGCTATTTGCGCCCATCCTTAGTTTTTTTTCTTTGCTGCTCGCTTTTACACTTTCCTTGTCTGCCAGTTCCAATAAGGAAAGGGCCAACCTCATACATCAGCATGCCGATGCACTCAGTGATCTGAACCAGAAGAGTTTCCTGCTGAACGATACTTTAAGAGCAAGCGTTAAAGAATATGTCATTAATTGTTTTACTTTAAAGATGCAGGCTTCAAAGCTGCATGGCGCCGCCAGGCAAGCAATGGATGTAAAGTCTTTCTGGGTAAACGAAAAGTTCCTTAAAAAAATGGTGGTCTTTAGAAAGTCGGGTGTGAGGTTCCAGGAGGAAGCGAGTATTGTTGCCGACAATGTCAATAAAATAATGGCGCTGGACAACCAGCTTCATTATAGTAACCAGGATCGTACACCGGTGATTGTGATGATATTGTTGCTGCTCTGTTCCTGGGCCATTGGTTTTTTGTTGGGACTTGGTCATGCTATTTTCAGAAAATATTATTTCATGGGCCCCGCTATTTTTATGACACTTACCAGTCTTACCGTAATGGCGATCCAGGATATGGACAATCCGCATACGGGCATCATCAAGCCGCCCTATGATATTTATGGCACCATGCTGAGAAATATCGATGAAGAATAAGGATATTATTCAGGGGTATTCTTCCCCATTAGAGCTTGTCTGCAACAAGCGGGAGGCAATTCTCAACGTAGGCAGACCCGCTGTAATAAGCATCAATTAGAGAATATAAAAGTGAGTACGGCGCGTAAGCCCCAATCGGGTTTGATCTCAGATGGACCGATGAGGGGTATCAATGGCATGAGGGCAAACTGAACGGGCTGTGGGCCCAATTTGGTAATGGCGCCGATAGATGGATTGAGTGTGACCATCGTTGTTTTTCCTTCCCAGTTTTGCGTGAGTTCTATATTGGCTCCCAAACTGGCGCCGCTTTTATAGCTGTGATTGAAGAATGCCTGTATATAGAACTGGTTAAAGTCGGCACGGTCCTCATTGCCTGCTACCGACCAGATCTGGTTGGCTATGAATCCAATGGTCAATCCTTTTCCCTGATGTAGTACGAGGGCTGAAGGGCCAACGCCAAATTTTTCCGTACCCAATAATTTATTGGTAGCGGTAGGTATAAGGAATGCGGGACCTGCACCCCAGATAAGTCCTTTGCTTGCCGGTGCCAGGAAACCAGTAATGGTGGCATCGCTTAAGCCAAACTGATGGGTATTCTCACCGGTAATATCCCTTTGGTCCACCACAGGAAGAATGGTGCGGGTGATGAGATTCAATTTGTCGCTCAGTTTAATGGGGATGACGGGTTGTATATTAATGGTATACTTGGAACCATTGTAGGGACCAATGCCATAATTGAGGTTGTTCTGGAAGGGTACACTGATCATGGCGGCTACGGGGTTGGCCAGTTTGTCGGCCAGTGCCTGGGCGTCACCGCCTTTTTGGGGCGCCTGCTGTGCCCATCCATCGTTGATAATAATCAATCCAATCATTGTCATCAGGAAAGCCCTGCGCATGAGCAGGTACGGAATGTATTGCATACCAGTAGATTTATATGGTGAATAGTGAGCTGTAAATGCGTTTGCTTTAATTGTTGACGAAGACCGGGATCACAACTTGTCTTTTAATACAAGGGCAGAGCCGACACCCATCCGGCGGATGGATTGAATAGCATCTTTGCGGCTGATGTCGATAAATTTGATCTTGTCTTTTTCTGCATATACTACGGCGCCGCTGAAAAGATCGGGGGCGTTGGGGATAAATACGGCGAACACTTCTTCACTAATGGCCTCGATCAGGAAGGCCATTTGCCAGCCACTGTCGGTTTGGGCCAGTACTATTTTCAGATCTTCCTTGTTTTTGAGGTCGCCAGTATGATCGCCCATCACCGTTTTGATCACATTGTAGCCGGGAAAATGGACAAGGATCCTGTTTTCGATCTGGCTGATGAGCTTTTTTGCTGCGGCTGTTCTGGCAATAAAGCCCGCCGCAAAGCAGATGAGCAGGAGCAGGCATACGGCGACAATTTCGTGGAAGGCGACTCCGCCGGTTTGCCATTTGTCAAATGGCTTGGTAAGGGGTTTGATGATCCGCTGCAACCAGGTGAAGGCTTTGCCCAATACCATGAGCAATAGCACCAGGGGTACCAGGAAGAAAATACCCCCCATTATGGTAGCCCGACATATCTGCAAGAATTTTTTCACCGGGAATTATTGTGTAAAAATAACCATCACCTATGTGCGACCAGCTGAAAGGTCGGCACCAACTTACGAATCAGGGCAAGAAGAGCATTTGATTTATGACAAATCCTTCTTTTTTTCGAAGGCGTAACAATGTTATACCCAGATGCCAGTGAAGTAAATAAAATGTATAGCTATTAATAAGTGTTTATGCTTAGGAAAGCACCGCTACAGCATACTATAGCTGAGTTTTGTATAAGATTTATTTTGATTATTCCGAATAACTGAAACAAAGGACGAATGGGCTTATAGTAAGGTTAACCATTGAGAAAGTTCTCAAAAACGAAAATGCTGCCAAGTATTATAAATCTATGCTGGTTTTGAGTTGATTAATTAGGGTTTGGTATCGTTAAGATTGTAAATTGAATATACATTAATCAATAGCAACTTCCCACAAACCCATTGTGTAACACCAAAAAAAGGAACTTATGAAAAAGCTCGAAAAACCATTAAGGTACTTAAGCAGAAAATGCAAAGATTTATTAACCTTGTCCTTCTTACATTTTATGATGCCCTGGCAAAAGCTTCGATTAAAGCAGCCGGTGTGGCCGGCCTTCCATATTGATCTTCCCCAATCATCGGGCCACCAGCAACTCCCTTCACCACATTGTTAAACCGGTAAACTCAGGAATCGCCCGTAGATAGATTTGGGAATCAACTTCCTACTATAGATTCAGATTGTCCATTTATTGCCATTTAAACACCCCACCCAGATTTAATGAGTGAGCTGTGTAGCGTATGCCCCTTTGGAGCGCTGCACCCCTGTTGAGCAGTGTAGAAAAAAATGCCTCAATAACGCCCTGACCGGAGTTATTAGTAAACATTCCATTCTACGTAACATTAAATTATTTATCATGCGCCACGATCTACTTAAATACCTGTCATTTCAGGGAAAGCACGACAAGCCCGGCTATACTTATGAATTAACGACAGAAAGAATAGAGAATATTGAGGGACGGTTACATCTATTTATGCGTGAGCAAATGCCTTTTTTACAGTTTGGCTATTCTATCCGGGACCTGGCAGATGACCTGGACATTCCCTCTTACCAGCTATCAGCCTATCTTAACCGCGAGATCGGTTTAAATTTCAATGATTACCTTAACCAATTCCGTGTAAGGTACTGTGAAGAATTAATGCAAAAGGGCTTGATAGGCCAACTTAATCTGAAGGGACTGGCTTTGAAGTGCGGTTTCAGCAACAGGAATACGCTGACAACTGCTTTTAAGAAGTTTACAGGCTTTACGCCGTCAGTTTATACAAGGAATATATTGTCCTTCAGGAGATCATCATCACTGGCTGGTTTGCGGCCTGCCAGTGAATAAAGCGTCATAAACAATCCGGCAGGAAATGAATGCCCCTGCCGGATTGTTTATCTATTTGAGCCAGTTGCTGCCAAAAACAATGTACCAGGCCCAGGTATCGGGCCCGTGGGCCACATCAATGCCTACCCTTAATTTGAACTTACGGGCCAGTAAATAGCGGAATCCGCTGCCGGCACTCACCACCCAGTCGGCGCTGCCAAAATCACTCCAGTGATCAAAGGCCTTGCCTACGCCTGAATACAACATTACACTCCATCTTTTCACCACATCCCAGCGAAATTCCAGCTCGGAGAGTATATCTGCATTGCCCTGGTATCGATTGGCCGGTACGCCCCGCATGTCAATATAGGGCAGCATAAAAAAAGGAGGATCTTCAAATGTCTGCTGACCATCTATGCGCAAACCGCCCACCAGTTTGCGGCTGATCAGTTTATAAGCATACATATAATAGTTCATGCGCCAGAAATCGTAGTCGCTGCCTATTATATTGTTCGACATGATCGCGTCTACATGCAATTTCATTCCTTTATCGGGCGTGAAGATATTGTCGCGGTTATCGAGCTCTGCCAATAATCCCAACTGGCTTACGATACTACTTACCTCCAGGGGTTTGGCCAATAGGCTAAGCGATGTATCGCCCTCAAAGCTGATATCGGTTTTAAGGAACATGTATTTGAATCCTGCATACCAGTGGGAGCGCCCCAGTCGTTTGATGGCCTGCAAAAAGACGGGGATCGTCTTGAAATTGAATTTAAGTTCCTTCTCTCCCAGGCGGTCGAAGGTTTTGTAATACGACATATTGACGTTGCCATAGGCGCCCCCCACCATATACTTGATCCTGCTTTTGATGAGGGTGCCGGAGCGAAAGGCTGCCAGCATCCAGGTTTTATTGGCGGTATAAGCAGCCATGCCGCCGGTAACATCGGGCGCTACCGGGGTTCTTTGCAGGCGGCCGTCTACCGAATCTAGGTAGGGCGGTCTTTTTTTGATAAATATTGGGATGAGTGCACCGCCAAACCCTCCGAGTGCTGGTTCGGTAATAATATAGGGTACGGGTACAAAGCCATTGGCATCGATGATATAATCGCTGAGGTCGAAAGCGTGATCGAGGGAATCCTTTAAGGAGATAGTTTTTTTTTGTTTTTGCGCCCAGGCAGGGCAGCACCATAAGGCCGCTATCAAAAACAACAAACAGGACTTAGTGATGGTACTTTGCATGGTATACGCTTTAATACTTATGTAGATGTTATTGCGGAGCGGGGGTGGGCGGTGTGTTGGCTTTGCCGGCGCCTATAGGAATGGTCACATTGAGCTGCCACACTGTATTGCGCTGTGTGCCTTGTATGTGCTTTTGAATGTCTGTCAATCCATAATAATACCGGAGACCGAGCCCCATGCCTTTATCTTTCTTCAGTTTGTAAATAAGGCCCGCTGCCAGTCCGAAGTCGAACCAGGTGATCTCATCCCTGATGCCGGTTGTATAGGTAAGGTCATTGTCATTCACTTTGGCTGTGAAAATGTCTTTGGGCTTTAATAAGATATCTGCCTGCGGGCCGGCTTCTACAAACCATTTTCCTGAGATATTGTAGCGCAACAAAACGGGCAGGCTGAGAGAGCCGATCTTTCTTTCTACATCACCACCGGAAAATAGCTGATCGAGGCTGTCGTTGCCGGTAGCGTAGGGCATGATACGGCGGGCGCCGAAAGAACCTTTGGCAATGCCTTCAGGGTGGATAAAAAGACGGTCATTGATCCTGATATTGAAATAGAGCCCGAGGTTGAGCCCTGCTTTTGGATCACCTTGTATATTGGTAATATTCGTAAGGGAAGGCCCTACGGTGATGCCAAATTCAAGTGCTCCGCTATTGAGCTTATCGCCAAAAAGCAGGGCAATGACTACCTGTGCATGCATGGTTTGCTGCATCAGCAACAGCAAAAGGAGGTAGGAGATCTTTCTCATTCTTTTTTGGTGGCTAATGATTTCAGCATATAAGCAATACTTATGAAAAAGGTATTTCCCTGGAAGCGATTACGGGCGCCTGATTCACCCAGCCACCGGATACCCAACTGGCTGCGGATGGCCGGCAGGAATACATTGCCTTCTGCACCCCATCCGTATACATGGTCTTTATCACCGTAGAATACGGTATTGCCAACAGGTATTTCATCACTGGACAATTTATACTGCATGTAGTATACGAAACCCGCATTGATCACGATCGGGATGGGGCCGCTGGTTTTGTGGTACCAGGTCTTACCCAGGCCACCTTCGATGGTCAGGATATCACCGGTCTTAATATCCGTATCCTTTTTATCGCTGTGCACTTCATAGGACAAGAGGGTAGAAAAGTGAAAGGTTTTTTGCTTGTTAAAGAACAAGGTTGTACCACCTTGCAACTCCTGCGACCACATACCCAGGCCACTATTGCCATCGCCGCCCAGTTCATATTTGCCGGTGGGAATAAACAGGCCATAAGCTGCTACGAAGTCGGCTTGCTTCAGGTGCCAGCCAAGTTGGATGGGTTGGATATAGGTATCAGTGTATTTAAAAGGAGCATCAGTATTTACGAGGTTGCCTTCCACCCGGTTGGAGGCGAAGGGGAGGATAAGGGTAGCGCCCCAGTTAGCATTGAATACTTTAATATTGGTAACAACACTGGCCCCGATACCAGTAAAGAACATGTTGAATTCAGGGCTGCCCAGCGTGCCGCCATCACTCTTTTTATATTTTGAACTGTTATAAAAATATATAGGAACTGCCAGCATGATGGCGGGCGGGGCCTGCGTGCCGGATTGTAATCCAAAATCGCCCGGTATGTTTTCTCCTTTCAACTGGGCTGAGGCGGTGTGTGGGATAGCCATAAATAAAATGTATACTGCAATGACCAGCCTTGTTATGTTATTTGTTTTCATATACCTGATTTATATGTTTTTATCTTCTTCTGAAACCGCTACCACCGAATGAAGACCGGTTGCGTTGCTGGAAGCGTTGTGTTTGAAACTGTCCGCGCTGTCTGGCCTGGGCCGAACGATCGAGCCCATGCATGGTGCTTTGGCTGGTGCCTACCGGCTGCTGCCATTTGCCATGTTCGAACTGGCTCCAGTTGCCGGTAGCGTTTTTGCGGTACACGTTGCCGTCATGTCCGGCATACACGCCATTGTTGCCATGGATGACTGTATTGCCACGCGGTCCGGTATTGATAACACCGTGCTGCCCGGTGGAAGTTCGATAGCCAACGGCTGTTCCAAAGCGTGTGCTTACATGTCCTGTTTGTACCCATTGATTACCACGTGCAGCTACCGAAGTACCCCATTGTGCGTAAGCGTTGTGCCCCTGCCGGGTAGCGCCATAACCGCCTGTCCAGGGATTGTAGGTGGCAGCGGCTGTGCGCCCACCATACCAACCCTGCACACTGGCCGAGCGGCCATACCTGCCGGTAGCGGGATTGTACCAGGCCGCCGTACGTGCGGCGCCGTAAGGCCCATACACCGCGCGCCCTGCTGCAAAACCACCGGTCCAGGGATTGTACACAGCGCCGATGCCATACGTACAAGGCCAGGGACGATAGATTGGATAGAGCATACCAGGCCCCCACCATATATAAGGAGGATAATACCAGCCTGTGCCAAAGGCAATGCAGGCGCCCACAGTCATGCCGATGATGAACATACCAAGGTAACCACTGGTATAATTGCTTTCAACTGTGGTAGGTGTTGGATTGGTTTGGGTAACATAGGTAACATTGTATACAGGCGAACCGGGAGGAATGGTATAAATTTCTTTGGGTACTGAGTCTGCCGTTTTCCAGGGCCCGTTGGGATTGGTGGACATAAACCACACACCCTGAAAACACAGGTAATACAAGTCTCCCACCTTAATAACTTTATCCTGTGTATTCGTGGCATACTCCAGGGAGGTTTGTTCTATGGGTTTGAACTGTGGTGTACCATCGTAGGCCACTTTTACTTTGGCTTCTGCCTCCGCTTTGTTGACGATGGCAGTGGTAGGTATCTGCGCCAGCATCACAGCATCAGATGCTTCCACTGTACCTGGTACAGAAGCGAGTACATTGGCCTTGGGTGAGCTGGTGGGTATTTTGGCAAAATCGGCTGGCAGGTCATTGCCTCCATAAGTCCAGGGCCCTTCAAATCCTTTGGCCCTGAACCAGCGGCCAGAGAGGAGCACGTAATATTCTTTATTGGTATCATCTACAAAAATATCATTGTCTGTATTGGCGATATAGAGCAGGCTGGTGCCGGGGATCTTTGTGTATACAGGTGATCCTTTGAGCAGGATGAGTTCTGCGGGTTTATCACTGAAGAATATCTGCGGTGTTGATCCGGATGGCGCGGGCGGCGGCACCATTTTCTTTACCTCATCAAAGTTTTGACCGGCTGGCAGCTTGCTCATGTCTTTGGGCAGCGTGCGTGTATAGGTCCATGGGCCGCTCAATGCTTTGGCTGTGTACCAGCCATTATTCACCAGTAGGTAATAATCTTTCTTTTTCTTTTCCTGGAAGAGGTCCCAGTTGGTATTGACCACAAATTCCAGACCGGTCTTTTCAATGGGAGCGAGTACCGGATCGCCTTCTACCATGAGCAGGATAGCGGGTCCTGCACTGTAGAAAATAGCGGGCGGATCATTCTTCACGGCAACACCCTGCGTTTGCTGGCTGTGCTCATTGAGATCGGCCATCAGGCGGTCTACCGCTACGGGATCGCCACCCGTGGGCGCCAGTTGTTTGAATAAGGCAGCCATGATCTGGACAGAATCGGCATGCAGGGAAGGGAAGCGTACATCGGTATACTCCACATCGCGGAAATAAGCCGTGCGGGAATCTTTATCCACCAGTGTATTGCTGTGGATAGATGCCACACCCATTACCTGTTTACCCCCTTTGGGCACCAGTGAAAAAGCGATGCGGCCCGTCAGGTCTTTGCAATCCTTCCATTCATCTACCTGGGGCTGATAATAAGTAAGCACGGCGCCATCCCTGGATACCTGCCTTGGCCAACCGATATCCTGCGTGGGTGGAGTGGTGTTGGTTGTTTGTGCCTTCACTGGGACAGGAATACCTGTCACCAGTAAAGTGCAGAATGCGATTGTAAAGAGTGGTTTGTTTTTCATACTGTTATTTTTTCACTCCGCGGGAAATCTGGGTACAGATCTATGTGATTGCCTACTTATTTATCCTGGTTCACACTTTCCCATAGCCTGTCGAGATCAGGATTAAGAATAATATCGGTACGCCTGTTCTTAGCCCTGCCTTCGGCCGTGCTGTTGTCGGCAATGGGATTGTATTTGCTTCTGCCCGCAGCTGTGAGGCGGGCGGGATCGATCTTGTATTCATCCCGGAATGTTCTTACTACACCATTGGCCCTTTCTGTGCTCAGGCTCCAGTTGTCGGAACTGCCTTTCTTGAATTTGGCATCGTCTGTATTGCCCACGATCACTATTTTCAGTTTGGGATAATCATTGAGTACACTCGCCAGGGAGGAGAGGGCCTTCTTGCCTTCCGTACCCAGGGCAGCGCTGCCACTTTTGTACAGGAGGTTGTCTTCCATGCTCACGTATACGAATCCATTCTTGTAATACACGTCCACGCCCTTGTCTTCAAAATCGGCCAGGGCAGTGTTGATCTTATCTTCTATTTCCTGCAGGGTGGCGTATTGCTCCCTGAGTACTGCCTGGGCTACCTGTAGCCTTGCCTGCGTAGCCTCACATTCGCTTTTGTATTGGCTGAATGCCTGTACGGCTACCTGTGCATCGGATTTGAATTGTGTGATCTCTTGTTGCATCTGGGCATTGCTGGTCTTCAGTTGGTTATTGGTTTGCTCCAGTTGGGTCACCTTGCTGTGCAGTGCCTGATTTTCGCCTTGCAATACTTCTGCCTTTTTGGCTGCACCGCAGGAGCAGAGAAGCACCAGGGATATGAGCATATAACTAATGGTTGTCTTTTGTGACATGGTATTTGGTTTTATTGTTAATGAGCGTTATTTCGTTTTTACAATATCATCCATCTTCCAGCTCTTATCGAAATATTGGGCGGTAGGTCCATAAAAGCGCATATAGGCAAACCAGTGTTTGCCGGCAATGGTTTGTATCCAGTTCTTTTCTTTGCCTGCAGGCGCCTTTGGTCCGAAGTATAGGTCCACTGATCCATCATCGTTTTTAATAAGGTCTTTACGGGATGACAGGTCGGCATTCCTTTGTGGATTATCAATGATGCAGCGGGTAGCGGCATCGTAGATGGTGATGGACCAAAAGTTGACCGCCGGAGGATTGGCCGGAATACGCAGGGTATATTGATTACCTCCTTCCAGCCAGTTGCCATCCTTGTCCTCATAAGCGCCCAGGTAGGCCTGGCCTACATTGGGTATTTGCGTGATCATGGCTTTGGAATAGGTGACGGCTTCGAAGAAATAAGAAGTACGTTGGAAAAACTCATCATAGTATTTGGCTCTTTGCGATGGGTCGCTGATGATCATCACATAATCCCATTTGCGATCGGGCCAGTGATATACATTATTAAAGCGCTTGTCAAAGGAATTGGCCATAGCCATTAGTTTACCTTTGGTTGCTGCTTCCGTCAGTATTTTCTTTTGCCTTTCAGTAGGATTGAAAGCCTGTCCTTTTTTGATACCCAGGTTATCGAGCCAGGCCATAAACAAGCGGTCTCTTTCTTCTACCGGCTCTTCCTGGAGAATGGCATGTAATCTTTCCCAATAAGCCAGGCCATCAGGCTGGCCGCCAAAATATTTCTTACCACCGGGACTGATCACTTTGGTGGGCGTAGGGTTAGCCCTGTTAGCATAAGGATAGATCTTAACGGCATTGACGAGTTGCTCCGCGGCCTTTGGATCAGGATCAAGGGCGCGGAATCCAAAGAATACATTCATCATAGCACAGGGTACTATAAAATAGCCAGGAGCTTTAAAATCCTTTTGTCCCGGTGGTACCAATACATATTTACCGCCTATCCCTTTATCGGGACCCATCTCACCGATCACCGCTTGCTCGCGTTGCCAAAAATCGCCGAGCCCTCCGGCAGTATGGCCGGCCGGCATTTCAATAACCGTAGGCCCATTGGTTTTCAGGTCTATAAAATTGATGATGTAGGGGGTAGTGCTATTGGCGGTAAGAATACCCAGTTTGTCTTCATAGGTATTGTAAAACACAAGGTCGTTGCTGGTGGCGCCAAAAGTGGCCTGGTGTATATGTTGCCACTCAGCAAAAGCTACCAGGGGCAGTCCCCACAAATAACATTGGGTGGCCTGTTGGTAATCCATTTCATCAAACAATACGGGCAGCGCAGCCCTGGCAGGCAACTCTTCATCCATTCTTACAGGGGCTGTTGAATGAGCGAAATTATCTGCTGCTCCTGCTTTGGCAACTCCATTGCTATTGGCGTCTTCGGGTGTATTGTTGCATGCTGCGCCGATCAGTATGATCAGCAGGATGGCCAGGTGATGCTGTACATTCCGGAACGGTATTATATTCTGCATAGGTAAATCGTTGTGTGTTTAGATATTTAGTTGCCCGGAAATATCTTCTTCCAGTCCTCCTTCATGCTGATGACATGCCAGTTGTTTTGGGCGGCGGCTTTTAACGAGGCAGTGTCTTTTTCCTGGTAGTAATATTCACGGGTGGAATCATTGTGGTTTACCAGCATTTGAAAGGAAGGATACTTATTGCTTTGGCAATATTTGAGCATGGCGATGTCGCCGGCGCCGCCTTCATTGCCACAGGCAAATACGGGCCGCTGACCTATATGCCATTGTATGCCTACAGGTTTTGCTTCCTTGTCATTAAAGAGTGCCATAGCCGGCAGCCGCATAATGGTCCGGTTGCTGTCAATGAATTTGTATTGGAAAGTGGTTCCTACCACCTGGTTCTTCGGAATGCCATACAAGGGCAGAGAGATGGCACGTACGAGTTCAATGGTGCCACCGGTAACGATGAAGGTCTTAAAGCCATTGGCACGCAGGTAATTCAACAATTCCAGCTGGGGTTGATACACAATGCCGCTGATCGGCGTATTACGGCCCGGGTAAGTAGCACCTGCAAAGAATTCCCTGGCGGAAGCCTCAAAAGCATCTTCTGTGAGGCCGGTATGGGTGGCCCCTACCAGCTGGATGAGCGCTTTCTCGCCGCCCTTTTCAAAATAAGCTTTATCACCTGCCATCACCGCTTTGAAGGGTTGCTTTTGGGCAAGGGTGGGATTGGCTTCCACCATTTTCTTTACGCGATAAAAAGCAAAGAGCTCCTGCACGTAGGGTTTCTCAGCCCATAAGGTGCCATCATTGTCAAAAGTGGCAATGCGGTCGCCGGGCGGAATAAAATCAGCACTGCCTTCCTTGCTAACCTTTGTTACATAATCGATGATGTCTTTTTTTAAAGCGCCATCGTTCCAACTGGGCAGGGGATCTCCGCCGGGAACATTGTTGGCCGCAACAGTGGAGTCGCCCGTGGTACCTGATGCATTGTTGCCAGCCGGATTGTTGCAGGCAAAGATCATCGCTGCGAAAAGGATAGTGGCGCTATAAAATGCATGTTTCATACACTTATTGTTTTTGTTTGTTTATCAAATCCCCAGGGTAGCTGGTTGTCGCTGATCCATTTTTGGGTGAATACCTGGCTTTGCAGGGGGCTGTTTTTGTAATAGTGTGTAAGGTCTTTTTTGAAGTGTGTCAGATCTGCCGATCCCTCCTGCTGCGGGCTGTAGATGGAGCGGGTAATGGTATTCCATTCGCTGTTTAATACATCTTCTTTGCCGGCCTTCCAGGTAGCAGTAATGGAAGGAAGTTTATTGGCCAGGCGGGCGCGGTCCCACCATTTATAGATGTTCCGGGTGAAGCTGGCTGATGTATTGGTGAAAAAACGCAGCTGGCGAAACCAGTATGTTGAGCTTTGCCGGTAGGCCTGCCGCCATGCCTTCCAGGATTGAATAATGCGGATAACCCACCGGGTTAAGAAGTATAGCAAAGCGAGTGCTGCGAGTGTGTATATGCTAAACCAATACCAGGGGATACCCCATATGAGCAACGGGCCTTTTGAGGCAACGGAAGGGTGCAGCGTGGCCTGTGTAGCAGCCAGGCTGTCTTTTAAAGTAGTCATCATGCCCAGGTTGGGATTTGGTTGCACCTGTATGCTCACGGATGGGGCTGAACGTTTGTACAACTTACTGTTGAGCGGATTCCACCAGGTGATCTCCACGGCGGGTATTTCAAACCTTCCATCTTTTTCCAGTAAATAAACAACAGACTGTGTAAGTCTGCCATTGGCATCGTAATCCGTGCGCTGATCATCAAGTTCGGGATCCTGCAGGTAGGGTGTAGCAAAGTTCAAAGGCTCACTGTGCAGGGAGGGAATGAACTGAGGCAGGGTTCCTTGCGCATCAATGGTAATGGTCCTTTCAATCATGTCACCCACTTTCAGGTGTTGTAAGGACTTGTTCCATCCTTCATGAATGCTCACATTTTTGGCTACCAGCCAATTGGTGCCTTTGAGTTTGTCTGGTACCGGTTTCACCGTAAAGCGGCGGGCCGGGGTGGCCAGCTTTACTTTGACAGCTGTGTAGCTCCCTTTCGGAGGCGTTGTGGCAACAATATTGATGGGGGGAATGGTAAAGGTGCCGGCAGTATACGGAAATACGATAAAATAAAACTGAAGTCCGGCATATTGATCACCATGCACGGTAAACATACCGGGGGTGGTTTGATCGAAGGGCAGGGTAAAGGCATTGGGTATTTGTATATTGTCAAAATCCAGTGGGGCTGTATACCAGGTAGCCGTTAATACAGTAATGGTGACTTTGAAAGGTTGTTGTACGTATACGCTATTCCTGTCGAGCGCGATCTCTGCAAAACAATGGGTCTGCGCAGTTGATCTGATGAGCACAGCCAGAAGCAATGATATCGTGAGCGTTGTCTTCACCAGGTTTCCTTACTCTTTTTAAGGTGTTTGTAATAGCGTTTTTCCTGTAGCTCAAAACGGCGGTGTAAGAACTCCGAAGGATCGGCCGCCACCTGGCGCATGAGTATGTTGGTAGCTGCCTGATCGGGTTGCTGTTGCTTAAGATCCTTGGGCGGCCATTTGGCTTCTTTGCCCCGGTGGATATTGGAAGCCACTTCGTCCGTAACCCGGTTGCCGAAAGTGGGCAGTTTTTTTACACGGGTATCGGAACTCAATTCTTCATCCTTGCTTTTGGCTTTGCGTTCTTTCAGCGGGTCTTTCTTCCCCTTCTTTTTATCACCTGCCAGGTCTTTCGTGTTCTTGCTTACACTGATCGGATCGTATTGCTTTACACTGTCGGCCCTTTGCTTTGCCCGGTTAGTTTGGGCGATGCTGTTCTGTGCCCGGGCTTTGAGGGAGGGATCGAGGTGAATGGCCTGGTCAAATGCGGCCATTGCTTCATCATAACGGCCAAGCTTTGCGAGAGACAGGCCGCGGTTATAAATAGAGGCGCTGCTGGTGTCGAGGGCAAAAAGACCGGCGGCTGCTTCGTAATTGCCAGCTTTGAAATAAGCTACTGCCTTGTGATTGTCGTCCTGGAATTGTGCTGCTGCTTCATCATATTTACGGGCATTCTCCCATAACTGTCCCTGGTAATCCTTACTGTACCACCAGTCGGGGTGTTTACTTTGTATGCCGCAGGATGGAAGTGTAAACAGCAGCAAGGGCAGCCAGCACCATTGGATCACCCATCCTTTTCTAAACCACCACAAAGTGATGAGCAGCGCTGGCGCCAGCAATAGCCAGCCCATATCGTCCCAGTCTTTTTGATCCTGCGTGAGGTCTTTTTCAAATACCAGTTTTTTAGCAATGCGTGCGGCAATGGTGCCTACATCCGAAGTATCGAGTGTAAGGGGTGTAATGGTAATGGCAGTATCCTGCGCCAGGTTGCTGATCACCGTGGGATCCTGCTTCGACAGTACCTGCGGATGCCCTGGCACTTTGGCCCCTGCCGGTGTAGAGAACAATACTATTTCCAGCCGATGGATAGAACCGTGTACAAAATTGCTGAGCAGTACTGCATCTCCGGCCGTAATAGCATCCGTCATCAGGAGGAGGGTGCTGGGCGCTTGTACTTTCTTCAGGAGGGTATCAGCTACTGCTATCAGTAGGGAAAGATTGCTGCCCTGCACCGGCATGATGCGGTTGATCAAACTGGCTGCATGGTGTTTGATCAGGTTGTAATCGCCGGTAAATGGCAGCACGGGATGGGCCGTGCCGGCATAAGCTACCAGTCCCGCGCGTGCACGGGGATTGGCATCCAGGAAATCACTGATCTTGAACTTGGCCCGCTCCAGCCGGTTGGGCTGAATATCCGTAGCCAGCATGGAGCGCGAAAGATCGAGGGCTATTAAAACAACCGCCTCTATTTTTTGGCCGGGTATTTTTTTCTTTTTCCAGGTAGGGCCTGCCAGGGCCAGGATCGCAATAATAGAACCAGCTATGAACAGTAACAAGGGCAGGAGTAAAGCCATTGTACTGCCTTTGGTAAACATAAATGGACGGAGGGCAGGCTGAATGATCTTCTTCCATTTCTTTCTTTCACGATTACCCAGTATGAGCAACAAGGCTATGATGACCACCGGGATAAACAAATACAAGGCTCTGGGGCGCAGCCAGTGAAACTGCTCCCAATCGATGGAGGTAATGATATGTTTTAATTCCTTCCACATGTCTTTCTAATTCCATCGTACAGCCTGTACAATTGCATTTACCAAATGAAAAGCCAATGCTAATGCGATGGCCAGTGCCAGCGGGTACATGTACAGCAACTGCACCGGCTTGTAGGTTTCTTCTTCGTATTGTACCGGCTGCATCTTGTCCAGTTCTTTGTATACTTCCGTCAACTGTCCTTCATTCATGGCATTGAAATATTTACCGCCTGTTACCTGTGCGATGTCTTTCAGTGTTTTTTCGTCCAGGTCGTACCCCGCACTGCCATGGGCTTTGCCAATACCCAGGGTATAAATGATAATAGAATCCTTCCTGGCTTCCTGGGCAGCATCCAGTGGCTGTACCTGCATTCCGGCATCAATACCATCGGTGAGCAGCAGCATGATCTTTTGTTTGATCGTGTCTTCGCGAAACACTTTAATGCTGTAGCCAATGGCTTCTCCTATGCTGGTCATTTGTCCGGCCATGCCCACTTCTGTCTGGTCCAGCAACCAGGTGATGGCATCGAGATCCGTGGTGAGGGGAGCCTGCAGGTAAGCATGGGTGCCAAATAGTACCAGACCAATCTGATCACTCTTGCGGTGCTGCACAAAATCTTTCATGATGGATTGTACAGCACCCCATCGGCTGGTTCTTTTGCCATGAAGCATCCAATCCGTTTCAGCCATACTGAAGGAGATATCGGCTGCAATGAGAAAGCTCCTCACTGTTTTTATTTTCTTACCGGGCTGGCCTACATACCGGGGAGAAGAAGCTGCTGCGAGTAAACAGACCCAGCAAAGCACCAGCGCTATCCAGCCAAACAAACCCCGCCCGGTGACCCAGGCGCTTTTGGCAGGCTTTTGTCCGGATATAACTGCTGCACGATCGAAGGAAGGCACCTGCAGACCGGCCCTTCTTTTTTTCAGGGCGGGCAGCAGCCAGTATACCAGCAGTGGAAGTGGCAGCAAAAGAAATATCCATTTATAAGCTATCTCAAAATGCATAAGTATACCGGTGTTGTTGGATCCAGGTTTTCGATTTGGCGGTAAAGGCCGCCGCAGCATCCGGCAATATGTCGCCTTTTGCGTAATAGATATGTTGCTGTAAGAGTGCCTCGTCTTTACTATCGAATAATTGTTGCTTCATGGTCGTATTCAGCAATTGAATCCATTGGGTACCCCGGGCTGCAGCAATGGGCTTTCTTCCATACCGGCGCATGGCAATTCTTTTCAACAGCATATTGGTTTCATACACCAGCATGGCCAGTGACCCGGTGTGACGGAGTTCCTCTTCCTTGATGCGCAGCCACTGCAGGGCTTGCCGGCGGTACCGGTTCTTACGGTAATGGCGGTAAAACAGGATCGCCCCGGTTGCCAATACCAGCAGGAAGAATGTACCTGCCACATACCAGCCCGGTGCGCCAAAATGGAAAGGCACCGGTGGTGGTTCTATCAATATTCCGTATTGTTCATCCATGGTGTAATTTTTGTCGTGAATTGGCAGTCAGCCGTCGGCAATCTTTTGCTTCGACAGGGTTTCGACAGGCTCAGCCTGACATGCTGTTCAGTGAATGCCGCACCTGGTCTTCAATCGGATCGGTCGTATTAAAAAAAACAACGGGGATCCGGGTATGCCTGAATGCCGTTGTCAATTCTTCGCGCATGGTTGAAAAGCTGGTACGGTATTGCTCTCCCCAGCGGTGTTTGTTATTTTGCCAGGCAATCTGGCGTCTGCCATCAGTAAGTATTAGTTTCCCATCGGGCAGCGCTTCTTCAAAGGGATCATAAATATGGATCAGGATCACATCATTGTGGTAGCTCAGGTTGCGGAGCCGTTCTTTTGTTTCGGCATCGATGGTGGAAAGATCGCTGATCACTGTGATCACGTAATCGTGTGTGACGGATGATTGCGTTTGGTGCAGGGCCTCATTGAGGTATTGGGGACCGGAGGTTATTGTTTTTCGTAAAGGCAGTTGCTGGTTGCGTTGTACAATGCATTGGAGGTAATGCTGTACCAGCGCCTTGCTTCTGCGGGGTGGGATATGATCGGTACCTGCTTCATTGAAAATAAGACCGCCGGCCCGATCACCTCTTTTAATAGTGTAAAAGGCGCCCAGGGCGGCTGCATGAGCTGCTGTTACAGATTTTACATACCGCTGCGAACCAAAGAACATCCTGCTGCTTTGGTCCAGTACGATAAACGTGGGGCGTTCCTTTTCTTCATTGAATACTTTGGAATGTGTTTTACCAGTTCTTGCTGTCACACGCCAGTCTATATTGCGGATATCATCACCAGGTGTGTAGAGCCGCACTTCTTCAAAATCAAGGCCGCGTCCGCGCAGCTTGGAAGCATGGCGCCCGGCAAGGAGGGAATAGACAGGATGTACCGGTAATAAATGCCCGGACTGCACCAGCCATTCAAAACGCATGAGGTCGGGCAGGGTAGTTACTACCTCAGGCGGATAATCAGTTGTTGTATGTTTTTTAAAACGAAACATATTATTAGCTCACGGATACATTCTTCAATAATTCATCAATGACTTTATTGGCATCCATCCCATCGGCATTGGCATTGTAGCTCAGGATAAGGCGGTGACGTAATACATCATGCACGATAAAGCGGATATCATCGGGGTTTACATAATCCCTGCCATCGAGCCAGGCTACCACCCGGGCACATTTGTCGAGGGCAATGGTGCCGCGCGGACTGGCGCCATAGCTGATCCATTTTGGGAGGTCGGGGCCAAACTTGCCGGGGTAGCGGGTAGCTGAAATAATATCTACCATGTATTTTTCAGCGGCTTCATTGACCTTTATTTCATTGACGGCTTTCCTGGCATCAAAAATGACCTCCTGCGGGATCACTGTATCTGCTGTGGTATTGGTGGATTGTGATTCCTTCCTTACCAGTCTTACGATCTTTATTTCATCGTCATAAGCCGGGTACGATACTTCGATCTTCATGATAAAGCGGTCTAGCTGTGCTTCCGGCAGCGGATATGTGCCTTCCTGTTCAATAGGATTCTCGGTAGCCAGTACCATGAAGAGCGGTTCCATCGCATGTGTTTTACCGGCCACGGATACCTGTCTTTCTTCCATGGCTTCAAGCAGGGCTGCCTGCACTTTGGCCGGCGCGCGGTTGATCTCATCGGCCAGCACCAGGTTGCTGAAAATGGGACCGGCCTGGAATAGGAATTTTTCCTCGCTCTGCGGCTGGTAGATCTCCGTGCCCGTAATATCGGAAGGCAGGAGATCGGGCGTAAACTGTATGCGGCTCAGCTTACAGGCAAGGTGCCTGGCCAGGCTTTTGACGGCCCTTGTTTTGGCCAGGCCCGGCAGGCCTTCCAGCAATACATTGCCATCCGTGAGCAGGCCAATGATGATCTTGGTGATCACATCCTCCTGTCCGATAATATTTTCGCCTACCTGCTTTTTAAGTTCGAGTATTTGATCGCGTGTGGCCATTTGGACCGTTTTTAAGAACAGTTCCCGGCAAGCTCAGTACCATGCCGGGAACTGTCATCCTTCAGGGAAAGGTTTATATATACAGATCAACTATGGTTGGTCAGTTTATTGGTCAATTGCCGGTTGGCTTATGAGGTTTGAGTTTACTTTCAATCTTTTCATTGATCTCTTTTTCTATCTGGTCCACACTAAAGCTGGCCGGCAATTGAGAGGGTGGATAAGCATTGAAAGTTTCCAGGAACCCAATGGCAGGGATCATTACCACGTTCATGAGGAAATCATTTTTTACAAACCAATCGTAGTACTGATCCGAAACCAGGTCTGCCCTTTCATATGGGTCCATTCTTAGGTTGAACAATTTGGGAATTCTGTAATCGATGAAGGGATCGGACCAGACCTTGAAACCGCCAGCTGCTGATTGCTCCCGGAACACAGCTTTCCAGTTCCCATATCTGAAGCCGACCATTTGGGCATCGTCATTGAAATAGGGGAATTCGTTCCTTGCACTTTTATCCGTTTTACCGGTCAGGAAATCCAGCTGATTGTATCCATCCAGGTGCACTTTGAATTGCTTGCCATTAATGGAAGCGCCATTCAACAAGCGTTCTTTGATATTGTTATCACCTGCAACCGCCAGGAAAGTGGGGAACCAATCCATACCAGAGAACATCTCATTGGTAACGGTGCCGGGCTTGATATGACCAGGCCAGCGTACGAAGGCGGGTACTCTGTAAGCGCCTTCCCAGTTGGTGTTTTTTTCACTGCGAAATGGCGTGGTGGCGGCATCGGGCCAGCTAAACTGGTTGGGGCCATTGTCGGTAGTGAATACCACGATGGTGTTCTCTACCAGTTTCAGGTCTTCCAGGGCCTTCATGATCTTGCCTACATTCATGTCCATTTCTATCATACCGTCGGCATATTCATTGCCGGGCATACCGCTCTGGCCGCGCATGGATTCACGCACATGGGTAAAGAGGTGCATGCGCGTAAAATTCATCCAGGTGAAGAACGGTTTTCCCTGCTGTGATTGCCTTTTCATAAAATCAATACAAGCTGCTGTCGTTTCATCATCGATGGTTTCCATTCTTTTTTTTGTCAATGGACCGGTATCTTCCACTTTCCCATCGGCTGAACTTTTGATCACACCACGGGGAGAATTGGTCTTTTTAAAGGCGGGATCCTTTGGCCACAGTTCACGTTCCGGTTCTTCTTCAGCATTTAAATGATAGAGGTTGCCGAAGAATTCATCAAAGCCATGGGCGGTGGGAAGGTATTCGTTGCGGTCGCCCAGGTGATTCTTACCAAACTGGCCGGTAGCATAGCCCAGCGGTTTCAGTGCCTGGGCTATGGTGATGTCGCGGTCCTGCAACCCTACGGGTGCGCCGGGAATGCCTACTTTAGACAGGCCGGTACGTTTGGCGCATTGTCCGGTGATGAAGGTAGACCGGCCGGCCGTGCAACTGTTTTCTGCATAATAATCTGTAAACATCAGGCCTTCCTTTGCCAGCTTATCGAGGTTGGGCGTTTTATAACCTACTACACCAAAGGAGTAGGCGCTGATATTGGTTTGACCCACATCATCGCCAAAGATCACCAGGATATTTGGTTTTTTCTGAGCGTAGGAATTTTCCCCGGCATACATAGCAAGGGTGACCAGAATAGTTGCCTGTAGAAGCCTTTGATTTAATCGTATCATATGATTTATTTTACTGGTTCTCCATAATAGGTTTAGCCTGTATTTTGATCAGGGGGCTTTTCCCGGTTTTTCCCGGAATCCTAAAAAGCGGTAATTGAGGGATAGCATAATGGAGAAGCGGTCGGAGCTGATAAAATTGCATTCCGTCCTTAGCTGCCACTTCTTACTGAATTGGTATTGGGCGCCCATTAAACCAGCCCATTTCGACTTGACTGATTTGTTCATCTGGTAAGTGATATAAATATCATCCACCGGTAAGCCGTTTACCTGGTCCTGCAGTTTGCTCACAATTTTATCTGCTACCTTTTTTTGCGCGGGTCCCAGCCCATCATACCATTGGCTGTAACTGTTTTTGAGCTCATCGATCTTCGATTGGGGAATATCCGGGAATACATCGGCGAGTTTGATCTCGCCCACCGTATTGTTATTGATGAAGATGCCCATCATACCTATCCACAGGGAGATATTTTTTTCTGCACTCTTGCGGGAGGGAAATACATGCCCCATCCTGATACCAACAACCTGCGTAAATACCTTATTTTCCAATAGCTGCATATCGGCCCAGGTGGCATTGTAATCGCCCTGTAACCACACCGGCCCCACACCGCCTGCCCCCATTACGCCAAACCCATAGGCCCAGCCGCTTTGTGAAGGATTGGACGTAAGTGATACTGGCTTGGAAAGCTCCACTTTGGTGCTGGCATGTGGAAGCCATGCCAGCAAGCCGTATACATTCAGGAAAGGCAGCACATACATGTCGGCCCGTATATTGAGATTCCAGGCTTTGGCATTTACATCATCGAATACAATCACATTGCTCAGGTCAACCGGGCCAAACGTAGAATCGGCGCCCCTGATGCCTACCTTGATATCACTGATATCAATGCCCTGGTTGCCATAAAAGGAATTGATCATAATACCAAATGGCCAGGGAATATCGAACCCTTTTTTGTACACCTTATCACCCAGTAAAGGAAAGACGCGATCGTAGTCCATCTTCATGAGGCTGTCGTAATAATTGTTGTGCTTGTCACTCAGGTGTTTCCTGGAAGGATTTTGGGCGGGCGCCTGCCGGCTGGCAGCCATCATCGCCAGCAGCAGGCAGCACCAGGCCCATGGGTGGATCAATGTATTACGTTTGTATTGGTCTTTCATGGTTATCCTTTCACCTTTATCAGCGTACCGTCGGCTGCATAATAAAGCCGTTTCTTGTCATTGCCTTTTTCAGCCACGATCTCATAGTATTCTTTCTTCTTGGTATGGTTGAGATTCTTGTAATAGGTTTTGGAAAGCACTTTGTAACCCGGGTATTGGGTACCGAGTGTTTTCATCGAATTCTTGATCGGTGTAGGCAGGCTGCTTACGTTTTGTTTGAGCCGGGAGCTTACCAGCGTACCATTGGCTTTATACAGGCCATAATACTTCATGTTATTCCGGTTGAAACTGATGGTGTAATAATCTATCTCATCATCCGGTCCCAGGTCATTGTCTTCCGTTACCGTCCAGCCATTTTTGGCGGCATCTTTAGGTGTTTTGTAATACTGGACGGCCTTGGCATTGGGAAAGGTTTTGTTGAGTGAATCGATCACTACTTTGGGCGCCAGATTCTTGTTGACTTTGGTGGTACCATGGATGACCATTTCATCTTCCTGGGCAAAAGCAGTGCTGAACAACGCGATGGCCGCCAGCAGGGATAGGTATTTTTTCATTGTTTATTTTTTAGTAGATGGTGAAAACAGGTTCTAGCGCTAAGGTGTTAGCTCTTAGCCTTTGGCGAATACCTATAAGCTAAAAGCTAATAGCTAAAAGCTAACACCCGGCATTTACTTCTTCCATTTCCTCAGGTCTTCTTCTTTTCGTTCCAGTTCAAGCGCCTGGTCGGCAATGATCTTTTTCAGTCGCATATTTTCGTCCTGCAAATGTTTCAATTCATACCTTGCTTTGTTGCTGGCAGCCACATCGGCCGCGTTGGCGCCTGCTTGCATAAACTGTTTTTTCCAGCGCGCAAATACGCTATAGGATAAATGGTGTTCATGTAATACAGCGGTGACTCCCATCTTGCCAGCTTTTTGCACGATACCAAGCTTCTCATCATTGGTGAATTTTCTTCTTTGGGTAGCCATCGAATGAATTGTAAGATGATTAATGCTGGTGCGCGATCATTATTTTTTGGCAATGCCTGGCGGAAAACCACTCATGATCTTGTTGACTGCCTTGGGTACCTGTGTATCCGGATCTTTGAGCGGACTGTCTATCTCGCTATTGCCCGTGCCCTGCCACAAAAGCTTTTTTGTACTGGCGTCGATCACATCAATGATCAGCGATCCATCCTTGTATTGCTGTACATTATAATTGGTAGTAGAAGAAACGCCCAGGCCAGAGCCCCAGTAATAAGGCCGGTACACACCGCCATAACCATAGTAGTCGGTGTTGGAGCTAAGCGCTACTTTGTTTTTGACGATCGTTACCGGATTCACCAGCAGGTCGGCATTGGAACTGGTTTGCTGGAATCCCTTGTTCTTCATTTCCTGGATCACGGCATTGGTGATCCTTTGCTGGTTGAGCGAACTGATGGCGGTACTGCTACTGTCACTCTGGTAGAGGCTAAAGGTTTTGTACCGCTGGAAATCAACACTCTTGTCGTAATCCGTATGGACCTTCAGGGTTGGCCCGCAGGCAACACTCAGCAGAATGACTGCCCCACATACAGTCTGTGCTATATTTTTTTTCATACGCGTAAAATTTTATTGGCTTTTATTAGGTAAGACACCTGTGCCTTAAAACTTCCGCCATCTCTTGTAATAAAATTGAGCTATCTCTCAAAATAAACGGGAGATGCTTCAGCCAATACCTCTTTCTGGCAGAGGTGATCGCGGATCAGCTGCACTACTCTCCTGTACTGTTTCTCTACGGTGTCTACAGGTCTTTGCAGGATGGTGGCTGTTTTTTTTAAAGTATAACCGTATTGCTTATGGAGTACATATACATCCCGGTATTTTTCGGGCATATGGAAGAGGCACTCATCTATTATTTTATGAAGCTCCAGGAGGTCCATGATCTGCTCTACATCGTTGTCGCTGCCGGAGACCCACCGTGCCTGCGAAGCGCCCCTGATATGTTTGTTGTAGACGGATTGATTGCGCAAATAATTAAAGATCTTATTCTTTAGCGAACTGTACAGGTAGGAGGATACTGATATGCTCACATTGAGCTGCAATCGTTTCATGTGCAAAGTAATAAACAGCTCCTGTACTACTTCTTTGCAGGTGTCCGTATCATCAATATAGTTGCCGGCAAATGCCAGCAAGGGTGACCAGTATTTCTGATAGAGGATCGTAAATACTGATTCATCCTTTTGGTTGATCAAGGTGACAAGGTATTGGTCAGTAGTATCCTGCCTGGTGATCTTATTCATCCTGTAGATTTTAAGGTACGTGTAGTACGGCAGGGAAGGTGGTGGCTGGAGTAGTAGCAGGAAAATGCAGCTGGTAGTCGATGTTGATGAATGATAGCAGGTTCAAGGTAGAGATTATTTTCAAAAACAGCTGTTCCATATCCAATAGGAGTGGCCCCGATTTAGAAATCCGGGCAACAAAAAGATGCTACATAGTTTACGGCAATGATTGATGAGAGGTGTCTTATAGATAAACCGGGAGGTATCTCAAAATAAACAGGATATGCAGCGGTTATATTTTCTATTCATGCTTGTTCTGTTTGCTTATAAAGCCGGTTGCCAGCAACAGGATTCTATTTTTCTATACAACGGGCAGGTGCTGATAGGTGAAGTGAAAAGTATTCAGCTGGGAGAAGCAACCATCGATGATATTGATCTGAAAGTGATCGAAGTTAAATTATACAAGATAAAAGTGTTGAAAACAAGCAAGCGGTTTAAAATAGAGACAGATAAGAAGGCGCTTTTTTATGGCACCTTGCAGACAGGTGACCAGGCTGGCTGGGTCAATATCATATCCGACGATGGAAGGGTATTGCCCGTTAATCTCGAAAGACTGCACATGGTGATCCCTTTGGAAAAAAAGTTCTTCCGGAGTTTGAACGGGAGCCTGTCAGCAGGATTTAGTTATACCAAATCCAGTGGCGTTGGTCAGGTCAACCTTAGTTCAAGCGTGCTGTATGCTGCCCGGAAATTTGAATACCAGCTTACGGCGTCGGCGAATGCTTCCATTGATTCTTCTTCCTTTTCCAGAGACCGGGAAGACCTCAGTTTGATGGCCGGGTATTATATAACGCCTGCCTGGTTTGTATCTGTCAATGGAAGTTACCAACGCAACCTGGAGTTGTCCATAGCCCGCAGGTACCAGGAAATGGCAGGAGCAGGTAATAAGCTCTTTGTGCGGAAGAATTGGCAATTGCTCAGTATTTCAGGTCTGTCATTTAGCCAGGAACTCAGTACGGCTGGTGAGTCAAGCGGGTTGTTGCTGGAAATACCAGTGATGTTTAGGTACAATTTTTTTCAGTTCCATCATCCTAATATCCAGATCAGTTCCCAGCAATCACTGTACTTCGGCCTCACACAGAAAGGGCGGATACGGTTCGAAGGCAATACAACTTTCTCGTGGCAGATTATCCGGTATTTCTATCTGACGATCAACCCTTATACAAATTATGACAATCAGCCGCCATCGGGAACGAGTAATTATGACTATGGCTTGGTGGTGAGCATTTCCTATAAATTTTAAAGTAGCTGGTGTTGTTGAACTCTACATATTAAACATTTAAACCTAAGCATTATGACAATTAAACTACGTTACTGGCTGGCTGTTTTCCTGCTGCCTGTACTATCGGGTTGTTACCCCGAAGGTGCGGAGTACACGGAAGACCTGGACCTGGTCTACACGAATTATTCCAATCAATTCGATTTCGCCTCCCGGAAAACCTATTCCATTCCCGACAGTGTCATCAAGATCACCGGCGAGGTTTTTAATGATCCGGACGGAGATGGCAAACCCACTTTCCTGAGCCCTGCCTACGCTACGGTGATCGTAGCCCAGATCAAAAAAGACATGGCCGCCAATGGTTGGACCCTCGTTGACAAAAACGCCAACCCGGATGTGATCATACTGACCTCTTCCATGACCACCACCAATATTTATTATTACTACGATTGGTGGTATTGGGATTGGTGGTATCCGGGCTGGTATGATTGGGGTTGGTATTATCCCGGCTATTATTATCCTGCTTATGTTACCGGATACCGCTCGGGATCCGTGTTTATGCAGATGGTAGATAGCAAAGCTGCAAAAAATGCCGATAATGTGCCGGTGGCCTGGAGCGCCATCATCAATGGCCTGGCCGAAGGAAATACCACTGATATCAATGCCCGAATTCAAACCAGCATCGACAAGGCCTTTGCTCAATCTCCTTATCTAAAACATTAAAAGAAGGAATATGAAAATAATCATCTCCATGGCGCTGATAGTATTCAGCTCACTAGGTGCCCGTGCGCAGAACGGCGGCTTCACCGTTTCTTATCCCATTGGATTTCCCATGGGCAACCTGCACGACTATATCAGCAAGACCAGCTTCCGGGGTATCAGCTTTGAATTCAATAAAAAGGTAAAACCACAGGTAACCGTGGGCCTGGAAACCGGCTGGAATGTATTTTATGAAAATGCCGGGGAACAGGAATATAAGGATCAAACAGCCACTGTAAGCGGCAAGCAATACCGCTACACCAATTCAGTGCCGATCCTGATCGGCGCTAAATACCATCCTCAAACCGGCAATCAGGTGATAGCGCCTTATGTAGGAGCGGGGTTGGGTACCTTATATTCCAACCGGACTACCGACTTTGGATTGTACGAAATAACGAATGAAGCCTGGCAATTCTGTATCAGGCCCGAAGCCGGGCTGATATTTAAAACCGCTTCGGGAGTAAATCCTTTTGTAGGCGTCAAATATTACTGGGCTTTCAACAGCGACGACCTGGATGGGCAATCTTTCCTGTCTCTGAATGTGGGACTAAAGTTCTCACCATTCTGATGGCCGTTGTGAAATGTTACTATATGAACCTGGAAAGCGTTTTATGCGTGGAGGTTCTTGAAGGCCTTCCTCCATAAAATGCTTTCCTGCTAATACAGGTGTCCATGAGCAGGGCAGAATGCAAAGTTTACATGCTCCGGTACAGGTATGGTTAGTTGCTACTAAATAAGTTGTATGAGCAGAAACTTATTGAATTGGTTACAACACCTCTTTTCGTTTAAGAAAGGATCGCGGGACCAACTTCCGCCAGGTGTGCGGCCTGTAGACCTGTTGCAATACCGACTGGAACAATTCATGCATGAGAAAAAACCTTTTTTGAAAACCGGCTATACGATCAAGCAACTGGGCGACGACCTGCAGATTCCTTCCTGGCAGTTGTCGGCCTTTATCAACAAACGAATGGGCATGCATTTCAGTGATTACCTCAATCAATACCGCATCAAATACTGTGAAGACCTTATTCAGGGCGGAGGTGCTGCTAAACTGTCGTTGTATGAGCTCGCTGCCAGGTGCGGATTTCAAAACAGGAATACGTTTGCCAATGCATTTAAGAAATTTACAGGACAAACACCGGCAGATTATACAAGGCGATATTTCAAATATTGAAGGGTGCCAAGTATTATAATTTTTGGCATAGATCAGCATTGGTTATTTGGATTAGGAGAAGCCGGATAGTAATTTTGAAATAGAAGATAACAGATACGTGCAAATGAATATTAAAAATGGTTGTTGGCAAGTGGTCTGTTACAAACCTTTTTATGCCTTTCACTTACTTGTGCATCCGGTATTAGTGGAATTGAATTTGCGATAGGGCACTAATACCGGTGCACATCTTTTAATCTTGGTTGTTTGCCGGATACCGGTTTGATACAAAGAATTATAATTCAATCATTAGCTCTTATTTCATACATCAAATAGTTGTTTGAATAACGATTTTGGGGTCGGGGATTAAAAAGAAAGGCCGGTGGCCCGTTCATCGGCCTTCTTTGTAAGATCTCAACCTAATCTGACTTGGGTTACAGGCTTTGATTAGTTCCTTAAAAAATACTGGTTATCAATAAAAATACTCAAATATTGGACAGAGCAGGAATAGCAGTAAGTCGATTAGCAAGCTGTGTATTTCTATACATGGCTTTTATTTTCTTTCCTGCCTGTAACGATCTCAATTCTGCTGAAGTAATGAAGCAACAGCAGGTGAATGCTGCTGTATCCTGTACCCGTATGGGACTTACCCCCACAGACAGCCTTTTGTATACCCGGGGCGGGGGATTGGAATTTGACAGTACGCATCCTAATCCCGGACATCCGGCCAGTATACCGGAAGGAATGGTATGGGTACCCGGCGGAGAATTCAGCATGGGCGGAATAAATCCCGCAGGCATGCAGGATGGGGGCATGGAAAATATGCAGGATGCAAGGCCTGTCCACCGCGTTTTTGTAGATGGATTTTATATGGATGCCACCGAAGTGACCAATGCGCAGTTTGCTGATTTTGTAGAAGCTACGGGTTATATCACTATAGCTGAACAAAAACCAGACAAGCGGGAGTTTCCGGATGCACCGGAGGAGAACCTCGTAGCAGGATCGGTAGTATTTAGCCCACCGGCAGCAGATGTCTCTTTAAACGACCGTTATCAATGGTGGAATTATATTAAGGGCGCCAATTGGAGGCATCCGGAGGGACCCGGCAGTACCATTGAGGGCAAAGACAATTACCCGGTGGTACAGGTGGCCTGGGAAGATGCCAATGCCTATGCCAAATGGGCGGGTAAAAGATTGCCTACGGAAGCCGAATGGGAGTTTGCATCGAGGGGTGGCAGACCAGGCGCCTTGTATGTTTGGGGTAATCAGTTCAGACCCGATGGGAAGTGGATGGCCAATACATACCAGGGAAAGTTTCCCGTACAGGATATCGCCACCGATGGATACAAGGGGGTGGCGCCGGTAAAACAATTTCCGGCCAATGACTACGGCTTGTATGATTTAGCAGGCAATGTATGGGAATGGTGCAACGACTGGTACCGGCCTGATTATTACCAGGAGTTGAAAGACAAAGGAATAGTCAGCAACCCACGGGGCCCCGCGGCTTCTTATGATCCCGGAGAACCGGGGCAGCGGAAAAAAGTGCAAAGGGGCGGTTCTTTTTTGTGTACCGATCAGTATTGTACCCGTTACATGTCAGGCACCAGGGGTAAAGGAGAATGGCGGTCCGGCGCCAATCATCTCGGTTTTCGTTGTATAAAAGATATTCCGCACAGTATAGCCATGATTAAATAGCTCAATGTTGTCCTTATCATCAATCAGTTAGCAGAGGTTCGTTTTCATAAAGCAGGTGTTTTCATTTATGTAGGGATCCCGCTTCAGCGGGATCTCTTTCTAACAGCCTGCAGTAATTTATACACCTATGAAATGCCTTGCAACCACTACGACCACAGAGGCCGAAGGGAGTTACATCACTATCCGGTTATCGTGATATCACTATACTACGGTTAGGCGTTTGTTATAAAAATACTTCCAACAGCCAGGGATTATACCAGATAGCTGAAATTCTATGGTCATTACACTTGCGTGCTGACCGGTTAATGCAGTAACCTACAATAGAATGGGCTTCATAATCTTGTGGTGCAGGCTCGCTTCTCCAAAGAGGTGGGCCTTTTTGTTGACGTACACGTCATCATTTTGTCAATAAACCGCCGGGCCTAGCTCGATTTTATAACAATTGGCAGCTTACTTTGCCAGATTTTCGTCGCCAGTAGTTATATTTGTGTGGCACTTCTATGATGGAGGTAATATTTTGATACGCCTTACTCACCTCCCGGGTTATGATTAGCAGCTCATCCTTTTTTTACAGCACAAATACCATGCTTCAGCAGTAGAGGGTAGATATTTCCTATCAGTCTATGGCTGGAAGGCCCCTTAAGTACGCTATTATTTTGATGATAATGTATTATATTTGATCATAATCCAAAATACGCTTATGAATACCCGACGACTTTTCCTCGTAGATGACGACATTGATGAACAATGGATCTTTAATTCAGCCCTCAGCGCCGTAGATCCCAACATTCAATTATCAGGAGCGGCCAACGGACAGGATGCCATCCGGCAGCTGGCCAGCACGCTCTCAATTCCCGATGTGATTTTCCTCGATCTTAATATGCCTGTCATGAATGGATTGGAATGCCTGCGCCTTATTAAATCCAATCCGGGCCTTTCGGGTATTCCCACAATCATGTATTCCACTTCTGCCGATCCGCTCACCATTTCCAAAACCATGGAACTAGGTGCAGATGAGTTCATTACCAAGCCTTACAATTTTGAAGAACTGGTCAATACGCTCAGGCATGTACTAAATAGAATAGTGGCCTGAACTTATCAATGCACTACAGTCCGTAACTAAAGTATTGTTTGCCGAATTCATCAACAATGAAATTGATCATGACCGGTATTGCTCCGCAATGGCAGTTTTTACAGGGTGGGGGAGAGATGGGCGCTCTCACACGGGCTTACCCATGGGATGATACATCGATTGGATCACCCACACATTGGCCGCAAAGCCTGCGCACCACCATCAGCATTGTACTCAACAGTTGTTTCCCCATGTTCTTATTCTGGGGGCCTGAGCTGTTGTGTTTTTATAATGATGCCTACCGGCCCAGCCTCGGCAATAATGGCAAACATCCGAACGCGCTCGGTAAACCGGCTTTGGAGATATGGCCCGAAATATGGCCGGTGATCAAACCACTCATTGACCAGGTAATGGCTGGCGGTCCGGCCGTATACCGTGAAGATCAATTAATTCCCATCTACCGCAATGGTCACTTGGAAGATGTGTACTGGACCTTTAGCTATAGTCCTGTACGTGACGAATCGAATAAAGTGGCGGGCGTACTCGTTACCTGCACCGAAACCACTGAGAAAGTAATGCAATTGGCTACCGTGGTGGAGTTTTCCAAAGAGCTGAAACGGCAGGTGGCAGAACGTACTTCCGAACTGGCAGCTTCCAACCTCCAGCTCAGAAGATCCAACCTCGAGCTGGAACAGTTTGCCTGGGTGGCTTCGCACGACCTGCAGGAGCCACTGCGTAAAGTGAGGGTTTTTACCGGTATGCTTAAAACAGGAAACCTGTCCCCCATGGAGCTGGTAGATAAAATAGATGCCTCCACCGCCCGCATGAGCAAGCTGATACAGGATGTACTGGATTTTTCCCGGCTCTCAGCCCCGGAAGAGTTGTTTGCATGCATAAGCCTGGAAGAAGTGCTGCAGGCCGTACAAACTGATTTTGAACTGCTGCTGGCAGAGAAAAAAGCTGCCCTTCAATACCAGTCCCTCCCTGTGATACAGGGTATTCCCCTGCAGATCAATCAACTGCTTACCAACCTCATCGGCAATGCCCTCAAGTTCAGCCATCCCCACCGCCTTCCCCGGATAACTGTTACAGCAAGAGAGGCCGGAGAAGAGCACCTGGCTGCCTATCCTGAGCTATCGGGCGACAAACGTTATTGCCTGCTCCAGGTAAAAGACAATGGCATTGGCTTCGGTCAGGAACATGCCCAACAGATCTTCAACATATTCCAGCGCCTGCACAGCAAGGAAGCTTTTGCCGGTACCGGCATTGGCCTGGCCCTTTGCAAAAAGATCGTGCTCAACCACCAGGGCAGTATCAGTGCAGCTGCCATCCCCGGCGAAGGGGCCGTATTTACCGTGCTGCTCCCTTTTGAGCAATAGCAAAGAGCGCTCGCAGCTGTATTTTATTTACTGTTTTAGTCAACTACTGCCTTTGTCGGGTGTTATCTTTACCTCTCATGGAGGTACACTTCCCCATACCACTGCTAAGTCCTTTCATCAAAAACTACCTGATCATAGAAAGTCAGGAAGCAATGTTGAACAGAACCCTGCCCGATACCTCCCTCGTGATGTCTTTCCGTTATAAAGGCCAGGTGAGCTTCCTGTCCAATAATGCTCCCCGGGTACTCTCTCCTTTTACCCTCACAGGGCTCCGCAAATCAGACCGCTTGATCAACTATGCAAAGGATACCGCCAATATCCTGGTGTTCTTCAGGGAGGCTGCTGCCCATGCCTTCATTAAAGAGCCGTTGCATGAACTTTTCGAAGACAGCGTATCCCTGGATTATTTTGCAGGTTACCGGGATCTGTCGGCCCTGGAAGATCAACTGGCTGCAGCCCCCGATAATGTAGATAGGATTGGCAGGATCGAGCAATTCTTATTGTCCCGGTTATACAATCACCAGCCCGATCCATTGATCACCGCCGCCCTGGAAAAGATACATGCCGCCAAAGGGATGCTCAGGATAAAAGATTTGGCCAAGGGCCTCTATATAAGCCAGGATGCTTTTGAAAAACGTTTCCGGCGGTCAGTGGGCGTAGCGCCCAAACAGTTTGCCTTCATCACCAAAATGAAAGACGTGGTGGCCCGTGCGTTGAACAATCAGTCAATGACCGACATCGCGTTTGACGCCGGCTATTACGATCAACCCCATTTCAATAAAGACTTTAAGCTGTTTACCGGGCAAACGCCTACGGAGTTTATGAAGGCGCCGGTAACCATGTAAATGTCACCCTGCGCTTGCCGAGGGGCTGTCCAAGGGCTTTCCAAGCCTTAACGGATGTCAGCCTGAGCTTGTCGAAGGCGTCTTAATTCGTCTCCCTTCGTATGATATCGATCTTTACAAGTGTTCCACCCACATCATAAAAAAACCTTTGCTGGTTGTTTCCTCTTTCCGCAATCACTTCATAATACAGCTGCCTGGAGCGGTCCTCGTTCTTGTAACAATCGGCAGACCTCACTTTAAAGCCCGGATAGTCTTTGCGGATCTCTTTCATGGATTCCTGCACCGTACCAGGAAGCACAGCTACATTTTCCTTCAGCTTGGTCATGATCAATACCCCATTGGCCGAGAAAAGGCTATAGAACTTGATCCCCGCCCTTTTGATCACGACCAGGTAATAGTCAGTAGAATCATAATACGATACCAGGCTATCGGCTCCCGCTACAGCCCAGGCATTTTTTGCCGACGCAGGCGACATCGAATAAAACTCAATAGGCATCGCCTTTGGAAACAATTGATGGATTGAATCCATGACTGGCCCTGGCATGAGCTGGCGGTTAATTTTGGTAGATTCTTTGATGATGAGTACGTCTTCCTGCCCAACAGCATAATAGGAGATAATGATGGTGAGCACTAACAGGAGATACTGTTTCATGACCCATAATTTGGTGTACGGAATGGTTACGCTACCATTAAGACACTTCCCGGAAGAGCGTTCCGCCAAATACAAAAAAAATACCCGTATGTCAAAACCAACAAGGTTTGGCATACGGGTAAAAACGCTGAAATAATTTATTGCTTAAGCAGGCTCTTCTTCAATTCCTGCAATTCTTTTTCCAGTAACGCAGTCTTTTTATTGCTTTCCTGTAGCTGCTGCTGCTGGCTTTCCAGTTTCTTATTTTGTTCAATAAGGTAGAGCGTCAGCTCTTCAATCTTTTTCAGCAGCGTAGCTTGCGTATCACTCAGGTCAATGCCATTCTTTTGCGCATCGGCAGCAGACGGCACTTCAGGAAGATGATGGTGCTCGTCAATATATTTTTCTACTTCCGTAATAGGAAGAAGCGTATATTTTTTGTCAAACACATAATCCGGCCAGTTCAATGCGTCTATCTTCACCTTGCGGGCGCGGACATATCCTTCCACAAACAATTTATAATTATCATCAATGCTGGCTGTTCCTATGCCTACACTGCCACTGGCGCTGATACGCATCCGCTCCACATTGTTGGTGATGAAGGGGAGGGCATAATTACTGGAAGTACCGAAGGTTACCGCCGAGGCCACCGCATTGCCGCCAGGTGTCCAGCCGGCTGTTCCCCCACCCAGCGTGGCTGCATCGCGGTAATAAAGATTGCCATTGGCATCACTCACTACCACGCGCGTAAGGGCATTGTTAAGGCTTATGCCGGCAAATCGTACGAGCCCCGTAGTATGTAACTGGGCGGTGGGCGCGGTTACGCCAATCCCTACACTGGTACCGGTTACCCGCAAGCCATTTCCTTGAATGTCCACAAAACTTTTTCCATACGTGTTGCCGGGATCGATGACCACACCCGTAAGCCAGGATACTTTCAGCTGCTGGAAGTCAGGTCCCGACCAGGGACCATCTGTCTTATGGATAGCATACTGGAAGGGGCTGGGATTGTACCAGGTAAACCCGCTGGGCCCCGTTACTGTGTTCACGTCTCCAAAACTTAATTTGGCAGAGGGCGCAGATGTTCCCAATCCAAGATTACCGGCAGTGGTCAATCTGGCCCATTCAGTATTATTGGTCTTTAAAACAAGGTCTTTGCTGTCTGTAGTACCCAGAAAGTTCGTACCTGCTGTAGTGCCGGCATTGCCGGTTAATGACCAGCCATTGCCGCTGCCGCCGGTCACGGTTATATTGACCGGGGAAGAAGTAGTAGTGCCCGTGCCGTTATCGGTAGCCACGGCAGTAAGCGCATAACTGCCGGCGCTTACATTGGTCCAGGTATAGGAAAACGGAGAAACCGCATCTTCCCCCAGTTTATCCGTGCCTTTGTAAAACTCCACTTTGCTGATCGTGCCGTCGGCATCAGTAGCCGTAGCATCAATGGTTATATTACTGCCCGCGGTAAAACTGGCGCTATTGGCAGGGCTGGTGATCGATACCACTGGATTCTGGTTGGTGGTATTATAGATCTTGAACTCCGATACCGCATAGGTAGACCAGCTATTGGGCTTTTGCGTCATATCCAGTTTAATGTAACGGGCTGTCGCGGAAAAAGTATGGGTGATGTTGGCAGAGGTATTCCCGGTAATGGTAACGGCTGTAGACCAACTGCTGTTATTGGTAGAAGTTTGTATCGTATAACTGGCTGCATGATGCGCAGCATCGAGGAAATCGACGCTTACCTTACACACGGCATAATTTTGTCCCAGGTCAATTGTCAGGAATTGGTTTACGGGTCCGTCCCAACCACCGCCGGGCCACCAATCCGAACCATTGTTGTCAACCACCCGGGCGGCATAGTGGTTCACATCTTCAGACGAAAACAACACAGTTTTTCCCAATGCGATATTTGTGGTGCCACATTGGGCATTGGCGTGCTGCAATAGCACACTCATGATAAGCAAAGAACAAAAGATACTTTTCATTTTCTACTATTTAGGCGGTTTGTTAACGGACAATGGTTGGGTCGGGCCACAGCCTCATCAGGATCCAATCATGGCTGGCGTAGCAGCAAATACTATTTGTGGGGGTAAGTAAGAGGTGCGGATGGACGGACTCACAACACAGGATCAGTCAATAATATTCTGGCTGACTTCCTTGATGTTGAAGTAAATACAAAATTGATAAGTAGCCAAGCACCATCCAGTAAGTGTGCAGTTTTGGCCAATAAGTGTGCAGATTGCGACGATAACTGCGTAAACCACTTTGCCCGAAAACTACAGGAAGGCAGTTCCCTGGTAATTTCATGGTCCGCAAGCTTCCATTTAGACGGTTTTTTCTGTATAAATCATTGTTTATTAGCCTGGTGGAGGCAAAGGGCAGGAAAAGGTGATCCGGGTGGTTGCCCAGGCTGGTAATGTGGATATTCTATAGTCAGTTTAGCTAAATAAATTAGTATATTCGTGCTAATTTGTTTGGTATCAGAAGGGCTTTGGAGCGAGTGAAAAGCCCGGAAAAATCCTTTCAACGCCTAAAGGTAGAAACTATACAAAGTTAATTTTCTAACTAAAAAAGTACATAGTTCTACATAAAAAAGTATGAAACATACATGACTGAAACTTTGATTAATCATTTACTTTGACTAACGCAGATGTACATGGATGAACGATACGGAATAGTAAAGGATTATATTGAGCAAGAAAAGATTCTCGAATTCAGGGATATTTTTAAATACTTGCCTAAAACGGTTTTAACCAAAGACTGGGGCTCCAATAATTATCGTGTAACACGGTTTATAGAGTTTCCCCAGCAATTGTCTATTGAAGAAATATATGAGATTGCCAGGCTCATCAACGTAAGCCCCGACCTGCTGATCAGTATGATCGTACGCCAGTTCAATAATACCATGCCTGGCAATAAGAAACGCAAATAATTGCTTATACCATTACCTGTCCTTATGCTGTAAAAAAGTTACGTATTACAGTGGATCATAGTACCAAAGGAGCCATCCCATTTCCCAGGGATGGCTTTTTTCTTGGAAAATATTTGCGTAAGTGAATACTTACATATACATTTGTAAGCGATTACTTACATAACAGGTAATACAATACTATGAGAAGAGACGTATTCCAGGCCATTGCCGACCCCACGCGGAGAGAGATCATTAACCTGGTAGCATATAATTCCCTGAATCTGAATGCTATTGCAGACAACTTTAAGGTGAGCCGCCCGGCTATTTCACAGCACATCAAGATACTGACCGAGTGCGGGCTTATTGTCATCAGGCAGCAGGGGAGAGAGCGATTTTGTGAGGCCCGTCTGCAGCAATTGGTGGCTGTATCCGACTGGCTGGAACCCTTCCGCAAGCAATGGGAGCATAAGTTTGGTGCCCTCGATGATCTGTTGGGACGCATGCTGTCAGAAGAAGCTGCGGCCACATCCAAAAAACAAGCACCGAAGAAAAAAGGAAAAGCTAAATAGGTTACAGGTATTAGCTTTTAGGTATTAGCCTTTGGCCCTTCGCGAAGCAAACCCGCTAAAAGCTAAGGCTAACAGCTAACACCTAAAAGCTAACAGCTTTTTATATACCATAAAAACAACATGAAAATGCAAAAGATCGTCACATTTCTCTGGTTCGATGGCCAGGCCGAAGAAGCAGTAAAGTTCTATACTTCCTTGTTCAAGGATTCAAAGATCGTTACCATCGCCCGGTATCCCGATGCTGTACCTGGGTTGGGAGGCAAGGTGCTCACCGCAGTATTTGAGCTCAATGGGCAGCGTTTCATGGCCCTCGATGGAGGCCCACAGTTTAAGTTCAGTGAAGCTATTTCCCTTTTCATCAATTGTGACAACCAGGAGGAGATCGATTATTTCTGGAATAAACTCACCGCTGATGGTGGCAAAGAAGGCAATTGTGGCTGGCTCAAAGATAAATTCGGTCTTTCCTGGCAGGTAGTCCCCTCCAATATGGGTGAACTGATGCAGCCAAAAGACCCGGCCAGGGGTGGCAGAGCCATACAGGCGCTCATGCAAATGTCGAAGATCAGTATTAAAACACTCGAAGAAGCTTAATCTCAAAAATACAAATACAATAAATTATGCCAACGAAAAATCCTACTAAAGTGACAGCCGAACCCGGCACATATGAAGTGCTCATTATCCGGGAGTTTGAGGCCCCGCGCGAAATGGTATTCAAAGCATTCATCACACCCGGACTGCTGATCCAGTGGCTGGGGCCACGCGGCTATAAAATGACCATTGATCACTTTGAACCGAAGGCAGGCGGCTCTTACCGCTATACCCATTCCGATGGCAAAGGTGGTAATTATGGATTTTATGGTGTCATTCACGAAGTAACAGTCCCGGAAAGGTTGATCCAGACTTTTGAGTTTGAAGGTCTTCCCGAAAAAGGACATGTATCGCTCGATACTGCGGTGTTCGAATCCTTACCAGGCGGAAGGACAAAGGTAACCATGAAAACCATCTTTCAATCCGTTGCAGATCGCGATGGCATGGTACGCTCAGGTATGGAAAAAGGTGTATCTGAAGGCCATGAACGCCTCGATGAATTGCTGGAAAAGGGTTTCTAAAACGGATACCCAATACCCAGGTTCCAGATCAGGTTATCTTTTCTCCAGGTGCTGTTGCCAAACTGTATCTTATCAATTACCCAGCGTTCACCATCAGGCAGCCAGGGCTTGCGCAGCGGAAATGCTACATCCAGCCGGATGATGAGGATCGTAACGTCTAAGCGCAGGCCCAGGCCTGCCCCTACAGCTATTTCTTTCAGGAAGTCTTTACTGAATTTTGCCCCCGGTTTATTGGGATCACTATTGTACAGCCAGATATTACCAGCATCCACAAAAGCCGCTCCTTCCACTATGCTAAATAACTTGCCGCGTAATTCTGTATTGAGTTCCAGTTTGATGTCACCCGTTTGGTCCTGTACCCCTGAGTTGGTCGTATCACGATAGGTGCCAGGCCCTAAGCCCCGGTTGCGGAAGGCCCGTATACTATTCGTACCGCCACTGAAAAACTGCTTGATATACGGCAATGACCGCGAATTGCCATGCGGTAAACTGGCGCCAATGATAAGGCGATTGGCCCAGCTGCTTTTGGCGCCCGTTTGCACGTAATACCGGAGATCAGCTTCCCCCTTTACATATTGGGAAAATACAGCGCCAAACAACTGGCCCGATTTTCCCCGGCTGCTATCCCCTAATAACAGTCCGGCCAGGTTGCCCGATGCATCCAATGTACCACTGAAATACAAACCGGAGGAATGCGCCTGTTTATCTATACGGTCATCATAAGTATAGTTGTACGTGCTACCCAGTATAAACTGCTTTTCGATCGCCTTGGCAAGCGTGGGATCCTTCGCCATTAACGTATCATATTCATAGGTCACATTCAGCGGCTGCACATAGTTAATGCTGATGGGGTTGAACTGGTGTTCTTTATAAAGGCTTTCCTTCCAGGCATACCCATAAGAGGCCCTGAACGAATTGAGCGTATATAGCTTTCTTTTGTTCAACATATCGTACCCCACCATCATATTCGTTTTGGGTACGAAGCCCCCTTTCGGATTGAGTTTGAAAAAAGGGATCAGGAACCGGGGAAAGGTCAACGATCCTTCCAGCCCGATACGATACACATTATAGCCCTTCTGCGTGCTGCTGTATTGAACTTCCGCACCACCCGAAGCCGTGATCTTGAGCAATTCACCGGCACGGAATGTATTCCGGTTGCGCCAGGATATAGAAAGATTCGTACCGACCAGGTTATTGCTCTTGGAAGTGCCATTGAGTTCCCCGCGCAATGATTTTTTGGGACTGGGCGTGAGGTAATAATAAGTATTCAATTGCGCAAAAGGAGTGGTCGTATCCCGTTCAAACCGGTTCTTCACAAACTTAAACACACCCAGGTTGATCAGGCGGTTCAGCGATAAATTATGGTCCTTCCGGTTATATATATCATTCGGTTCAAATTGCATGGCCTGCTCAAACAGGTAAGGCTTGTACAGTTTACCACGGTCTATCACCGTATATCCTTTGTACACCTGCCCTGTGTTCCTTGAGCTGTCCGTTGCGGCATTCAACCGGAAATTGGTATAGATCACCACATCTTTGATCGTATACATTTCCTTCGCATTTTTTGGCAGGCCCGGTTTCAGTATTACATACATATTCACCCGGTTATTGCCAATCGTACTATCAGTTTCAATCATTAAGTATTCAGGATTGAAATAATAAAAGCCATTGTCTTTTAAATAAGCATCAATACGCTCCCGCTCCAGTTTGATCACATCCAGGCTATAAGGCTCACCCCTCCGCAGTACCGTTTGTTTTTCCGTTTGCCGGATCGTATTGCCGATGAAACTGCTGTCCATTTCATACCGTACCGTATCGATGATGTATTGCTTTCCCGTATTGACCTTATAGGTAGCCGTTGCTTTTTTATGCTTTACCGTTGTATCGCCGGTAACTTCCGCCTGGAAGAAACCTTTGTTCTCCAGGTAATTTTCTAAGATGGCGGCATTCCGGTTCAGGTTTACCTCACTCAGTAAGACCGGTGGTTCGCCTGTTTTGTTTTTTAGCTTACCCCGGAAAGAAGTTTCCGATTTGGGATTACCAGCCAGGTTGTATATCCAGAGCTTGAAGCGAATACCCAGGAACTTTTTGTTGGGCCGTGGGCGTGTCAGCGAGGCCAGTTCAGTCGTAAGCGCCTTTCTCTTTTTCTTGCCCAGCCCTTCGGCATGCACTTTCACCGTGGCGCCCAGGTATAATGCGTCATTGGCAGGCAGGTGCTTCGTATTGCTGCACGAGGCCATCATCACCACAAAGCCAGTCAATAATATTCCGTATATAATTCCTTTTCTTCTCAACGTATTTTGATTCAATGCTTATGTTAAAAGGTATTAGCGCTTAGGCGTTAGCCTTTAGTGAAATAAAAGGTGTTAGCTGTTAGGCGTTAGCCTTTAGCAATACAGCTAACAGCTAAAAGCTAATGGCTAAAAGCTAATTCGTTTTCGGTACCGAAGGCGGCGGCACCACAGGTACTTCATCTTTCTTCGCTTCCTGCAATTGCCGTTGTTTTTGCCGCTCCAGCCTCCTGGCTTCCCGTTTCTTCGCCGACTCAAATATTTCCCTGAACTTATTATAGTCGATCGTGATCACCAGGCCCACGCCTGTTTCTACAATATATCCCTCCAGGATGCCTTCATATTCATTCTTACGGTAGGCCCGCACCATATACCGGCCATCGCGGCTCAGCTGGTAATCCAATGATACATTGCCAGCAATATTATTGCTCTGCCGGTTCGTGTTCTGCGATCCTTCCAGTTCAAAATTACTGCCCACCGTTACCTTCAGCCGGTCGTTCAACAGCCGTTTGGACACTTCCACATTCAGGTCCGTCCGGTTCTTGAATTCTCCCGTGCTATAGTCCTCTTCCGACTGCACATCAAAATTGATGTCCACACCTTCTATTAATCCGGATGCCAGCCTGTTCAGTTGTTCCGTTAAGAGCTTGCTTACACTTTGCCGGGCAAATCCTTCAGCCGTCAGGCTGCTATTGCCTGTAATGAAAGGATCTTCCCGGATAAACCGGTTCAGCAGCAGCAGCGCAAATACCTGTTTATTCATTTCCGCCGGTTGTTGCCGCAATTGCTCCAGCTTCGTATTGGAATTTTCTACGATCGATTTGTCTACACCATAATTCTTTTCCTCTGGCAGCTTGATGTCAAAAGCTATTTTGGGCTTCATCAGGTCCCCCGTCATGATCAGGTATACTTCAAAAGGCAGTTTTTGCCGGTACGTATTACGCGTACTGGCTGGCATCGTTTCCAGCTGGCTTTCTACCAGGTCGATGGGGGCCGTGTTGGCCGTATACATCGCCGTAATATCTACGTCCGCCTTGGTAGGCTCACCCTGCCAGATGAGGCGGCTGCCTTTTTGAATATCAAACTTGCGCTTCAGGAAATTGAACGACAGTTCATAACTGCCTGATTCCAGTTCATAGCTGCCCGTCAGCGTTACCTTGCCGCTGGGGTCAATACCCCCGTTGAGGTTGGCTTCCCCTTTCACCCGCAGCAGATCCCCATTCCCTTCATCTACGATCAGGTTCAGCTCTGCTTCTTTATCGATCGTAATATTTACCGAAATATCATAATCCCGGATCGCCGTTGTGTTGAGCGAATCAAGACGGGCATCTACCCATAAGGTATCATTGGCCAAAGAATCCCTGTCCACAAACCGTACAATCCCATCCCGGTCCTGTACACCCGGATCTTCCTGCGGCAATACCACCGTGAGCTTTGTTTTTTCATTCACCTTCAGCGAGCCGTCTACTACCGGGTGTAGTTCTGTGCCCTTGATCGTCAGCCGGCTGTTCAGGAATAGATTACCGTAGTACAGGTTGTTGTCCTTCTTCGTACTGTTCAGCGCCTGGAAATTGCGCGCATTGAATACCAGGTCAAACTTATAATTGCTGAAGTTCGTAGTATACGCTGTTCCATCCAGCTCCGCTGTATTGTTGGCCGAATCCCGGATCGTGAAATTATCAAATACCACCCCTTGATTCGTAATGCTTATTTTCTCCTGGTCTATTTTCAACGCCGTGCTCAGCGCAGCAGGTGTCAGTATCGCTTTGTTGAAATTTAATTCCCCGTTGATCGATGGCTTGTCCATCGTACCGTTAATGGCAAACTGTCCATTCGCCGTGCCCGATGCTTTTTTGATGCTTCCCATGCTCACACCTTCCAGCGTACTCAGTTGTAAAGTCCGCACCGCCACATTAAAGTCAAAGGAACTTACATCTGCTACTTTATATACCCCTTTTATGCCTACATCATTACCACGACCTGTCAAGGTGATATCTGCATCATAATTATCCGTCACCTTATTATTCACCACCGCATGCAGATCCCCCAGCGTATCCTTGTTCACGCTAAGGTTATTCACCGTAAGATCACCCACAAATACAGGTGCCTTCGTAATATTCGTGAAACTGATATTGCCATTCAGTTCTCCATCCGCCAGCAGCGAATCCTTCTGTATAAAACTGGCCAGCGTAGCGATCCTGAATTTGGAGAACTCAACTCCTAAAGGTTGCCCCTGTTGATCCGTTCTTGTCTGGATCGTCAGGCGCTGTTCCATAAAGCTCAGCCAGAAATTACGGGCCGTGATATTCGCAGAGTCTATCCGTATCACATTGTCATTGCTCGCCAGCCAGGGCTGGTAGTTAAGCATCAGCGAGTCCGGCCGCAGCGAAAATTCATACACGCCTTTATTAGGTTGCGAGAGTAGTCCTTCCAGGTGATATTTATCCTTGCGATTCACATCCGTAGTATTCAAAGCAAAGTTGATCTTGTTGTCTGCCAGGTTGGCCCGTAGTGTGGCGCCATATACATTCAATGACTGTCCTACCCGGATGCCATCGATCGTAGCCAACGCCTGTAGCCGTTCTTCATTTGTATTGGCCGTCAGCACCAGGTTATTGATCTCATTGCTGCCATAGATCACCAGCGGCGCTTTCAGCGAGGCATTCAAGCCACCATTGCTGGTAAAGTGCCCCGTGAGTAATACCGGTTCCATCCTGGTCAGGTCTGGTACAAATCCCTGCAGCAACGGCTTGTTGATCAAAGTAGCATGCACCCTGAAATCATAGGGTGGGAGTGCCGTAAGCGAATCCGCAGCATTGGAAAAATACTTTTGTACCGATCGTTGCATCACCGTGCCCAGCTCAGTAAGCCGGTATTGTCCCCACAGTTGCGCCGTGAGTACTTCACTGTTGAGCCGGATCACCTTGCCCGAATCCGTCAGATCAGCCACTACTTCCACACTATCCGTTTCAATCCGTTTTTCACCGATCACCAGCAGGTTCTTCGTCACCACCAGGCGGCCTTTCAAACTGTCAATATGCAGGATCGGAAAATCTGCATCGATATTGCCGCGGTAAAGGATCAGGTCATCCGTCAGGTGCAGCGATTTCGTATTGATGCTGTCGATCTCCGCATGTAGTTTAATGGCTGGATAAGCACCCGCCAGGCTGCCCGATGCATCGAGCGAAAAATGAATAGGCTCATTTTGTATACCGGCATTCACCGTGAATTGTTGTTGCGCCATATGGCCATTCACCTTAAAATCGCGGTACGTATATCCCTTGTATTCTGCTACTGCTATTTTACCATCGATGCTGGCATCCATCGTTTTGAGCACACGGCCCTTACCTTTGGCGTGAACGTCCATCGTCAGCAATCCCAGGTCGGGCTGCTGCAGCAACTGCTTCAGGTCGAATGACCGCGTGGTCACCACCGCATCATAGCCAATATTATTGGAATCCGCGGGGTTCTGTACCGTGCCTTTAAAAGTAGCCGTACCCAGCGTGGTATTGAGCAACAGATCGGCAAAGAGATTCTTTTCAGTCCCATTTACCTTTCCGCTCAGGTTAAATTGTGAGGGGATGGTAATATTGTTAGGTATAGTTCCGGCCGGCAACAGCATCCGCAGGTCTTTGGCGCTGCTGCTGATATCCTTGATCACCAGGTTGGCCTGCAGTTGTTTCATATCGGGCAGTCCCCTGATGTATCCAGCCACTTCTACATTCGTTTGCTGCAATCCTTTCACACGAAGAGAAGCAATGCGAAGGTCCTTCACCGATCCATTCACCTGGCCATTGATATACCAGGTAGCGTTTGGATTGGAGAAAGCCGGCTGCGAACGCAGGTCCGGAGCAAAGGTCAGGATATCTTTTACCTGCACTTTGCTGTTCCGCAGGTCCATGTTCAATTGCAGTAAACTGATATTTTTCTGCAAAGCATCAAGCGATGGATAACTTACGTCTACACTTCTTTCCAGCTTAGTGCCCGGTGTTTCCACCAACAGGTCGTGCAGGTAAGCGCCTTTGGCCGTATATTGAAAAGTCGTTTGTAGTTTTTTGAGCGTAAAGCCAGATCGCTCCGTAAAGCTGCCTGCTGCGATCTGGCCGCTGATCGTATCCGTACTGTAGCGGATATCCGTGGCGCCAAAGCTCAGGTCGCGCAGATCGAGATGCGCATAGTCCATACCTGCCTTTGCTTTGGGGGCATTGTCATCGTCCATCCGGAAAGCATTTTTCTCCAGTTGGAATTTATCCACCGTCACCTGCCAGCCGGCAGCTGCCTGCGCCTCCACTTCCTGCTTTACTTCTTTCACCACTACTTTGGCCGCCGGCTTTTTACCCATGCGCACAGTGGCCGTCGTATTGTTCATGATCACCTCATTCAGCCTTACAATTCGTTTCGTAAGGTCCAGCTGCCGCATGTCTACCGTAAGTTCCCCCAGTTGCAGGTTGGTATAAAAAGCGCTCACATCATTGCCATAGTCCAGTGCACAATCTTCCAGCGCTATTTCCTTAAACGATAATTGCATACCTACGCCCGCTGCTGCATCCGCGCTATCTGTAGCGGGCGATTCATCCGTCATCAAAGGTTTACGCTGGTAAATAGTAGCCCTTAGCCCACTGAGTTTCGTGGAGGGTACAGAAAAGATAGCATGCGTGGGATCAAACACATCGATGCGCGTATCCAGGTGACCTACATATACCGTCATATCATTGCCCGTCACTACATCATTGTACCGCGCCCGCACCTTATCCAATACCACATGCCTGATCTCCATTTTCATACTGCTCGTATCCGTAGAAGGAGCCGAAGGCTCCTTCGAAGCAAAAGCATCTACAATGAACTGAAAGTTGAAGGCCGTATCCGGCAGCGTCCTTTTAATATTGGCCGTAATGCCTTCCAGGTTCACTTCATTCACCAGCAATTCACTTTTCATCAATCGCCACAGGTTCACGTCAAACTTCATGCGGCCGCCATAGAACAGCGTGTCCTTTTGCCGGTCTTCCAGGTAAATGCCTTCCAGTATGATCTTTTTGGGAAAACCAATATACAGTTTGCCTACCGCCACTTTCGTTTGGAGTTTCTTTTCCAGCCAGGTCACCGCCTTGCCGCGGAGGAAGTTTTGAACAGGGGGCGTTTGTATCAGCACCAGCACCAGGATCAATATGCCCAGGATGACCAGGATGGTCTTAAGAAAGATCCTCCCGATCTTTTTGAGTTTAGCAGGCACAGTGGTCGGTTGTTTCAAAATAAATCTTGCATTTATTTGTAATACTATCAGTTATGAGAAAGGCGCATTCTATATAATTCAAAAAGCAAGCCTTTTTTACCTGACCGTATTTCTATGATGGAAAGGTAGAAACGGGGAGATCGTTCTACAAATTAACGAAATCTGTCGTTTGACGGGGGAACAAGTTATTAAGTTGCACGGGGGGAGAAAATGGCAGCAAGGCATTTAGGCAACGAGGCAGCGAGAGAAAACCAGCAGTTGCCGTCTATAGTTAGCTAACGATAAAAAGAGCATTGAGGTAGAAGGCAACAAGTAAAAACACCACGGCGACAAACCTCGTTGCTCGTTGCCTCGTTGCCTTGATGCCTCAGTGTTCAACTCCTCTCCAAGCAGGCTTCTAATATCCTCAGCACCTGTTCCGCATAATCCATCTGTACCGCCGGGGCGGCGGTTGCGCTGGAACTGATCTTTTCGAGCGTAAGTACTTCCCCTTTATAAGTGGCGGCCACAAAAGCGTAGATATTGTGAATGCCTTTTTCAGGCAGGGGCGCTGCATAACCAGTGATCGCGATGCCGTAATCACTCATAAATAATTTTTGTACGCCGATGCTCATTTGCAGGGCTACTTTGGCCGATACGCAATTGTTAAGCTCTGCTTCAATGGGATCTATGTTGAGGTGCTTGCATTTTTGCCCAAGGTTGTAAGTGGTAATGCCACCCTGGAAAAAGAAAGTGGCTTCTTCTGCTGAAGAGAGGATGGCTTGTACATACCCGGCAGTTACACTCTCTGCTACAGCGAGCGTTTCGTGCCGCGCGGCAAGCATGGCGCGGATCGTGTTGGCTTTGTTTTCAAATAGCATGGTAGTGGATAATCAGTAGTGACAGGTCAGTAGGAAAAAGGTAATGGTCAATGGTAAAGACTAATGGCTCACCTGGAAAAGTTAATGATTAATGTTGCTCAGGCCAGTGCCCTGAAATAGTAAAGGTTAATGATCAATGGGCAATTATTTCTTGCGCTGCTGCTTATTGTGGTGCGGTTTCTTATTATGCGTAACATCATCTCCCTTATAGTCCTGCTCCTCATTTTTCCGGCTGTCCAGGTTATCCCGGATCTCAGGCTTGGGGATCGTATTGTGACCTTGCTTGCTTTGCTTCGTGTTTTGACTGCGTGTGGTTTTCATATGTGCGGTTTTCAAAAATCACAGAAAAGATAATGCCAGTGGCCCCCTAACAGCTAAAAGCTAATTCCTGACCCTGTATTCAAGACTCCGCACTCCCAACTCCCTACTCAGAACTCTTAACTCCTTCCTCCTGTATTCCCTTCCCCTCCTTGCCGATCTTATGAAACCACCAGGCTATCTGCTGGCATTCTGTAAAAGTAGCCGGCTTTGTAATATAGGCAGCGGCGCCGATTTCCTTACATCGGGTCCGTTCAAGATCATTAATGGAAGTGGAATAAATGATAACAGGTATATCATGGTACAGGGGATGTTGTTTTAGGTACGAGAGCGTTTCCCGGCCATTCATCCGGGGCATATTCAGGTCCATCACGATCAGCGAAGGCAATTCTTCCGGCTTCAACTGATCAAGCAATTCAATCGCCGATTCCCCATTGTCAGCAAAACGCAGGGTGTCGCCAATACCATTATCGCTGAATGCTTCCTGCATCAGAAACTGATCTTCCGAATCATCATCTACCAGCAATATTGTTTTTTCCACCAGAACTCTATCACAACTCACATGCCTGTTTTCATTTCCCCGCCTGCCAATCCGCTGGCATGGCCTTTTCTATAGTGGAAATATGCTTGGGCATAAAAACAGATAGCTGAAAACAGCCATGTAATTTTTTGCCCAAATTGTGTAATTTTTCCCCATATTGGGGAATGCTGTTTAATGAAATATGAGTAGCAGGCGCTGGAACCCAATACAGGCACCAGACCTTTCTATGCCACAAATGTGGCATGATTTCTTATTTGGTATAGCTTCTTATATTAAACAATTACTATGACCCGCCCAAAGACTAAGGCCATTCGCCCAACGGATGGTAAGACCGTTACCACTGCCCAGGCTAATGGAGTGCCTAAAACAAGGCCGGCTTCCAAAAACAAAAAACTTCCCCCTCAACAGGTTGGATATGATGACCCCCATTTGCAGCAGGCAACCAGCCAGCTCGATCTGCGGGAATTACTCCATGTCCTTACCGAGATGAAGAACGGGAACTTCAATGTGCGCATGCCCATTGATGAAGTAGGGCTCAATGGAAAAATTTGCGATACCCTCAATGATATTATCTCCCTCAATGAGAAAATGATGCAGGAGTTTACCCGCGCCGGTAGTACCATCGGTAAGCAGGGTAAGCTCACCCAACGAATAGAAGTACCCCACGCCAAAGGCGCCTGGAGTACCGGTGTCGATTCACTCAATACACTCATTTCCGACCTGGTGCACCCCACCATCGAAATCGCCCACGTAATCAGCCTCGTGGCCAAAGGCAACCTCTCCCAGGAAATGCCCCTCGAGATCGGCGGTCACCTCCTGCAAGGGGAATTTGCCCGCATCGCCAAGGAGGTAAACGACATGGTGAAGCAGCTCAACCTCTTTTCCATCGAAGTGACCCGCGTGGCCCGGGAAGTAGGTTCAGAAGGTAAACTGGGTGGTCAGGCCAAAGTAAAAGGCGTAGGCGGTGTGTGGAAAGACCTCACCGATTCCGTAAACCAAATGGCCAGTAACCTCACCGGCCAGGTACGTAACATTGCCGAGGTAACCACCGCCGTGGCGAAAGGCGACCTTTCCAAAAAGATCACCGTGGATGTAAAAGGAGAGATCCTGGAGCTCAAGAACACCATCAATACCATGGTGGATCAGCTCAACTCCTTCTCTTCCGAAGTTACCCGGGTGGCACTCGAAGTAGGTACCGAAGGTAAACTGGGCGGCCAGGCACAGGTAAAAGGCGTAGCCGGTACCTGGAAAGACTTGACCGACTCCGTAAACCAGATGGCCTCCAACCTTACCGGCCAGGTGCGCAACATCGCCGAAGTAACCACTGCCGTGGCCAAGGGCGACTTATCACGCCAGATCACCGTAGACGTAAAAGGAGAGATCCTCGAATTGAAGAATACCATCAATACCATGGTGGACCAGCTCAACTCCTTCTCCGCCGAAGTAACGCGCGTGGCGCGCGAAGTAGGTTCCGAAGGTAAACTGGGCGGGCAGGCCAAAGTAAAAGGCGTAGGGGGCGTATGGAAAGACTTGACCGACTCCGTAAACCAGATGGCCTCCAACCTGACCGGCCAGGTGCGTAATATCGCCGAAGTAACCACCGCCGTGGCGCGGGGCGACCTCGGCCGTAAGATCACCGTGGATGTAAAAGGAGAGATCCTCGAATTGAAGAATACCATCAACACCATGGTGGACCAGCTCAACTCCTTCTCTTCCGAAGTTACCCGCGTGGCCCTCGAAGTAGGTACCGAAGGTAAACTGGGTGGCCAGGCACAGGTAAAAGGCGTTGCTGGTACCTGGAAGGATTTGACCGATTCCGTAAACGGGATGGCTTCCAACCTTACCGGCCAGGTGCGCAATATCGCCGAAGTAACAACAGCGGTGGCGAAAGGTGACCTTAGCCGTAAGATCACCGTGGATGTAAAAGGAGAGATCCTCGAATTGAAGAATACCATCAATACCATGGTGGACCAGCTCAACTCATTCGGTTCCGAAGTAACCCGCGTGGCGCGGGAAGTAGGTTCAGAAGGTAAACTGGGTGGCCAGGCCCAGGTGCCCGGTGTAGGCGGTACCTGGAAGGATTTGACCGACTCTGTAAACATCATGGCCGGTAACCTTACCTCACAGGTACGTAACATCGCTGAAGTAACCACTGCCGTGGCTACCGGTGACTTGTCACGTAAGATCGATGTGGATGTAAAAGGAGAGATACTGGAATTGAAGAATACCATCAATACCATGGTGGACCAGCTTCGCGGCTTCGCCTCCGAAGTTACCCGTGTGGCGCGTGAAGTAGGTTCCGAAGGTAAACTGGGCGGTCAGGCCACCGTAGAAGGAGTAGGGGGTGTATGGAAAGACCTCACCGACTCCGTAAACGGTATGGCCTCTAACCTTACCGGCCAGGTGCGTAACATTGCCGAGGTGACCACCGCCGTGGCGAAAGGTGACCTTAGCCGTAAGATCACCGTGGATGTGAAAGGAGAGATCCTCGAATTGAAAAACACCATCAACACCATGGTGGATCAGCTCAACTCTTTCGGCTCCGAAGTAACGCGTGTGGCGCGGGAAGTAGGTTCCGAAGGTAAACTGGGCGGACAGGCCGATGTACCCGGCGTAGGTGGTACCTGGAAAGACTTAACAGACTCTGTAAATAAAATGGCCTCCAACCTTACCTCCCAGGTGCGCAACATCGCCGAGGTAACGACAGCCGTGGCCAACGGTGACCTTTCCCGTAAGATCGGTGTGGATGTAAAAGGAGAGATCCTCGAATTGAAGAATACCATCAACACCATGGTGGATCAGCTGCGCGGCTTCGCCTCCGAAGTTACCCGTGTGGCGCGTGAGGTGGGTACTGAAGGTAAACTGGGTGGCCAGGCCAATGTACCCGGTGTGGCCGGTACCTGGAAGGATTTGACCGACTCTGTAAACCAGATGGCGGGCAACCTCACCGCCCAGGTGCGTAACATTGCTGATGTGGCCATCGCCGTGGCGAATGGTGACATGTCCAAGAAGATCACCGTGGACGTACGCGGTGAGATCCTGCAGTTGAAAGAAACCCTCAATACCATGGTGGATCAGCTGCGCGCCTTCGCCTCCGAAGTAACGCGTGTGGCGCGTGAGGTGGGTACCGATGGTAAACTGGGTGGACAGGCCTTCGTACCAGGCGTTGCCGGTACCTGGAAGGATTTGACCGACTCCGTAAACCAGATGACAGGTAACCTGACCGCACAGGTGCGTAACATTGCCGAAGTAACCAAAGCTGTGGCATCCGGTGACTTGAGTAAAACAGTACAGATCGACGTAAAAGGAGAGATCCTCGATTTGAAGAATACCATCAATACCATGGTGGAGCAGTTGAACTCCTTCGCCTTTGAGGTAACACGGGTGGCGCGTGAAGTAGGTACCGAAGGTAAACTGGGTGGCCAGGCCGAAGTACGCGGTGTGGCCGGTACCTGGAAAGACTTGACAGATAGTGTGAACATGATGGCCTCCAACCTGACCAACCAGGTGCGCGGTATTGCGAAAGTAGTAACCGCCGTGGCTACTGGTAACCTGAAACAAAAGCTCTCTATCGTATCACGCGGTGAGGTGGCCCAACTGACCGATACCATCAATGAAATGATCGATACCCTGGCCGTGTTTGCCGACCAGGTAACCACCGTGGCCCGTGAAGTGGGTGTGGAAGGACGATTGGGCGGACAGGCCTCTGTACCCGGTGCATCCGGTATCTGGAAAAACCTGACAGAAAACGTAAACCAGCTGGCCCAGAACCTTACTACCCAGGTGCGTTCTATCTCCGAGGTGGCGAGCGCGGTAACCAAAGGTGACCTTACACGAACCATCCGCGTAGAAGCGAAAGGAGAGGTGGAAGCCCTGAAGGATACCATCAACCAGATGATCAGCAACCTGAAGGAAACCACCTTGCGCAACCAGGAGCAGGATTGGCTCAAATCCAACCTGGCCAAGTTTGGTCAGATGCTGCAGGGACAAAAAGACCTGAAAACAGTAACCCAGCGTATCCTCTCCGAGCTGGCCCAGGTGGTAACAGCCCACTATGGCGCCTTCTATATCTTGACACAGGACGAAGATACCCAACATGTAATGCTCAATCTCTTTGCTGCATACGGGTATAAATCAGATAAGAATATTCCTACCGAATTTGCCATTGGCGAAGGACTGGTAGGACAAGTGGCCTTCGAAAAAGAAAGGATCATCCTCTCCAATGTACCGGGCAATTATATCAAGATCAACTCAGGACTGGGGCGCGCCAAACCGGCCAACCTCATCATCCTGCCCGTATTGTTTGAGAACAAGGTAAAAGCCGTCATCGAACTGGCCTCCCTCGATGTATTCAGCGAAACCCACCTCGACTTCTTAAGCCAGCTCACCGAATCCATCGGTATCGTGTTGAACACCATCGAGGCCAATACCCGTACAGCGGAACTGCTCACACAGTCCCAGTCACTGGCCGGTGAGTTGAAAATACAGCAGGAAGAGCTGAGCCGGACCAACGATGAATTACAGGATAAAGCCCTCCTGCTCGTAAAGCAAAAGAACGAAGTGGAAGCCAAGAACAAGGAAGTGGAAGAAGCCCGTCGTTCACTCGAAGAGAAAGCCGAACAGCTTACCCTTACCTCCAAGTACAAATCCGAGTTCCTGGCCAATATGTCCCACGAGCTGCGTACCCCACTGAATAGTTTGCTCATCCTTGCCCAGCAATTGTATGAGAATGCAGAAGGCAATTTGTCCGATAAACAAATACGTTATGCCCGTACCATTCACTCCTGTGGTGATGACCTGATACAACTGATCAATGATATCCTCGATCTGTCCAAGATCGAATCCGGATTCATTACCGCCAACATGAGTTCAGTACGGTTCTCCGAGATCGCAGGTTTCGTGGAAACCACCTTCAAGCCCATCTCAGAAGCCAGGCATTTACGGTTCACTATCGAAACCGATACCAGTCTGCCCGATGCCATGGAAACCGATCTGCAGCGGTTGAACCAGATATTGAAAAACCTGCTGTCCAACTCTTTCAAGTTTACCGAGAAAGGCGAGGTCAAACTGCGCATTTACGAAGCGAAGAAAAACTGGAAACAGGGTACCCCCAGCCTCGACCAGGCTGGCAGGGTAGTCGCCTTTGCCATTACCGATACCGGCATTGGTATCCCGCAGGAAAAGCAGAACATCATCTTCGAAGCCTTCCAGCAGGCCGAAGGTTCTACCAGCCGTAAATACGGTGGTACCGGTTTGGGCCTGTCCATCAGCCGCGGCCTGGCCGAACTGTTAGGTGGTACCATCGAACTGGAAAGCCAGCCTTCCTTTGGTAGTACCTTTACCCTCTTCCTGCCTGTAGAAGCGATGGCCAGTATGATGCCCAAAGATGAGAGCCTCTCAGCCTATCGTCAATACCAGCTGGGCGCTGATAGTGGTGAAATAGATACCCTCATCAATTCCATCCGGGCTACTAATGATAGTAAGGAGGCCCAGGCTATGCATGGTATGGTGAATGAAATGATCAACGAGGCGGGCGATGATCGCAACCTCGTACAGCCCCACGACAAGGTCATATTGATCGTGGAAGATGACCTGCGCTTTGGTAAGATCATCATCGACAAAGCCCATGAATTAGGTCTCAAAGCCATCGTGGCCACCAATTATATTGAAGTGTTTGACTTCATCAACCGCTTCCTGCCCATTGCTATCACCCTCGATGTGAAGTTGCCCGATACCAGTGGCTGGAAAGTGCTCGATCTGCTGCGCAATGACCTCAACTACCGCCATATTCCCATTCACCTCATTTCCGGCGAAGAGAACAGCGAGTTGGCACTCAAGCGCGGTGCACGCAGCTTCCTGTTGAAGCCATTGGACAATGATGTGCTGAATGACCTGTTTAAGGATATTATGACCTTCAACAGCAAGGAGGTGAAAAAGGTATTGGTCGTTGAAGACAATGAGGCCGATTCTTCACAGATCGTAAAGATCCTGATGGCCGATAACATGGATATTACCCTGGCTGCTACAGGCAGAGAAGCTGTGCTGCAAATTGAGGATAAAGGAAATGATTTTGATTGTATCATCCTGGATTATACATTGCCGGATATTTCAGGTACAGATATTGTGAACAAAGTGGCCGAAAATAAACAGAAGAATGCCCCTGTGATCATTTACTCCGCGAAAGATTTTGGTAAGAAAGAATTGCAGCACCTGAACCGTACCTCCAATACCATTATCCTCAAAGGCGTTAATTCACTGGAGCACCTGCTCGAAGAAACCGTTTTGCACCTGCACATCAATCACAAAGACCTGCCGCAGGACAAGAAGCGCGTTATTGAGAACATACGGATGAAAGAGGATATCCTCACCGGTAAGAATATATTGGTGGTGGATGATGATGTTAGAAACCTGTTTGCCCTCACCACCGTATTTGAAAGGTACAATATCAATGTCATCACCGCCGAGAGTGGTAAGGATGCCATCAATATTATCCGTGATGAAAGTCCTAAGATCGACATGGTGCTGATGGATATCATGATGCCCGAAATGGATGGCTACGAAACCACCCAGAAGATCAGGCGCGAGCACAAGAACAGCACCCTGCCCATCATTGCCGTCACCGCCAAGGCCATGAAGGGCGACCGGCAGAAATGTATCGAAGCAGGCGCATCCGATTATATCACCAAGCCATTGAAGATCGATCAATTGTTATCTTTGATGCGCGTATGGTTCTATAAGTAACAAATGTCAGGCTGAGCTTGTCGAAGCCGTCTAAAGGGCGTATCACCCTTCAGTGTCATTTCGAACGAAGCGCAGCGCAGTGACAAATCTGCTATCGAAGCAAAGGGCCCTTAGCTGGCTGTTCAAAGCTCGCAGCTCGAAGCTCGCCGCTCGTAGCTTGAAAACGTAACTGATTTGTATAGTGATCAGTATCCTAAGTCCTAATATTATATAATAGAAATTCATTACTAGCATGCAGCAAAAGATCTTATTGGTAGACGACCGGGAAGATAATTTGCTTTCTATGGAGGCGATCCTGGAGCCTGATGGCTACCAGTTCATCAAGGCTACGTCTGGTCGTCATGCCCTGAAGATCCTGTTAACAGAGTTCGACTTTGCCCTGATCCTCATGGATGTGAAAATGCCCAACCTCAGCGGCTTTGAGACCGCCGCCCTCATCTATGAAAGAGAGAAGTTGCGCCATATTCCCATTATATTCATTACTGCCAATAATTACGGCGAAGACAATATATTCAAAGGTTACCGTACCGGGGCCGTGGATTATATCTACAAACCCATCAATCCCGAATTGCTGCGGGCCAAAGTATCCGTATTCATCGACCTCTACCAGAAAAACAGGCGCCTGCTCATGCAGGAGCAAAAGCTCAAAGCCATCAACAAGAACCTGGAAGATGAGATCAGCGAGCGCAAAGCTTCCGAAGAAAAGATCAAACAACTGAACAGGCAGCTGCTGGGCAATATTACCTTGCTGGAATCAGCCAATCGTGATCTCGACCGTTTTGCCTTCATGGCTTCCCATGATTTGCAGGAGCCCCTGCGCAAGATCCGCACCTTTGGCGATCTCCTGGCCACCAAGTACAAAGATGCTTTGGATAAAGATGCCAATGCTTACATTGGCCGCATACAAAGTGCGGCAACCCGTATGCAGGCACTGATCAAAGACATCCTGGCTTTTTCCAAATTGACTGGTGAGAAAGAAAACTTCGAATTTACCGATCTCAATATCCTGCTCGATGAAGCCCTCGTCGATCTGGAAGCGTCCATCAAGGAAAAAGAAGCGCAGGTTAGCCTGCTGGAGCCCTTGCCGGCGCTGGAAGTGAACCCCGGTCTTATCAGGCCCCTGTTCTTCAACCTCATCAGCAATGCACTTAAGTATAGTAAACCCGATGTGATACCACAGATCACCATTCGTTATGAGTTGACAACTGGGCATGGTAATAATACCAACAACAGCAATACCAACAATAAGGACAATGTTGGGAAGTACTGCCGTATTTTCATTGAGGACAATGGCATCGGCTTCGACCAGGTTTATGCCGAGCAGGTATTTGAAATGTTCCGCCGCTTACACGTGAGTAGTGCATTTGAAGGTACCGGCATCGGGCTGGCCCTCTGCAAAAAGATCGTGGAGAAGCACCATGGCTTTATCTCTGCCCACAGCAAGGCCAATGAAGGAACTACCTTTATCGTCACCCTGCCCGTCTACCAACCCGTGAAAGTGATCATGAAGCAGTAGAGAGGGCTAGTGGCAAGTGGCGAGAGGGAGTGGGTGATTATTCAGCTGGTCACTCTTAGGCTCCCACTAGCCACTAACTACTTGCCACTTGCTTTCCTTAATTATATTTGCTACGATTTTGTCAATAGGAAGAGTAACAGTTTCTGCCGAAAAATCTTCCCAGTCAATAAACCGGAACGTCTCCGTTTCCCCTGTCCGCTTATATACTTCCATTTGCTGCTCATCAAAGTCAAACAATTTTGTGCGCAGCGGCGCCTTGATCGGTTCCAGGGCATGCACAAAATAATAGATCGCAATGATCTGCTGGTCGGGCGTAAAAGCGCTCATCTGGAAGAAATCCGTCGTATAGATATGTTCCCCGATGCGTACATCCAGGTCCATCTCTTCCTTGAATTCCCTCTTCAGACAATCCCGTGTGCCTTCGCCAAATTCCAGTCCGCCACCGGGAAACTTCGTATAGTAGCCACCACGGATAAATTCATCCGCCACCAATACCTGGTTGTTGTCTCCCAGCAAAATGCCATATACCCGTACGTTAAACATATAATGATTTATCTTTTTTCGAAGCAATAAACTTAATACTATTTTGCCAAACCCCGGGCCGGCCTGTTACCTCCATATTAACTTTCCTTGCCAACGCAACGGTCCTCAACAGGTACTTGTCAGGGTGGAAAACCTCCCAATATGAACCGTCTGATTGCTTTTGTAGTTATCCTGGGTTGCCTCCACCTGGCAAGCTGTTCCAAAGATAAAAAAGAGAGCGAACTCCCCGCGTCCATTCAGGCACATATAGACAACAATAAGTCTTGTTTCTGTCTCCCGTATATTGATCTGTTAACCTGGAAGGGCCGCGAAATATACCTCCTGGCTCAAAAAGGACCTACCTGCAACTGGACGCCCGTTTACTACAATAGAAAAGGAGAAGAAGTGAGAATGAGTTCAGGATATACCGTCGATCAGTTTTTAGCCGAAGCCCAATTGGTAAAACATATCTGGTCTTGCGAGCCGTAGTTATATAAACAAACAACAACATGACTACTGCTTTACTTACTTCCCGATGGCCATCGGGACAACCTTTACTAACTTATGGATTGGTGATCCTGCAGATGCCTTATGGCTTAGAATATCTTTTTCTTCAAAAAGAACCACCCGATCACGAGAGAGATCACGAGCGAAAGAAACACCGGGATATAGAATGCGTAGGGTGAATCCTTATAGGGGATAGGTACGTTCATGCCATAGATACTGGCTACCAGTACCGGGAAGGTCAATACGATCGTGATCACCGACAGGCGGCGCAACACTTCGTTCTGGTTATTGGCAATGATGCTGGCAAAGGCATCCAGCGTACTGCTGAGGATGTTCGTGTAGATATTGGCCATTTCAAGCGCCTGTGAGTTGTCTACAATAAGATCCTGCAGGAATTCCTTCTCTTCTTCATTCAGCGCAAGAAAGTTCGTGCGTTCGATCTTCATCAGCAGCATTTCGTTCGAACGCAGCGCTGTTACGAAATACACCAGGCTCTTTTGTATGCGCATCAGTTGCAGCAACTCTTCATTCCGGTTGGCCGCGTACAGTTTTTGCTCTACAATATTGCGGCGGTGGTTGATCTCCTTCAGCGATTCCATGTACGTCTGAATGATCTTTTCGAAGATCTTCAGCGCCATCATCTTCCGGTTGTCCGGGTGACGGTTTTGGAAAGTGTGCAGGAATTTCTTGATCGCTTCGTTGTCGAAGCTGTTCACCGTTAAGATCTGGTTGTGCGTAAGGATGATAACGATGGGGATCGTGATGTAGAGCGCATCACTCTCGTTGAAAGAGTTGTTTTCCGTGGGCGTTTTGATCACCACCAGCTTCACGTTGTCGTCTTCTTCAAAACGGCTTCTTTCATCGATATCCAGTGAGTCAGTCAAAAAGTCAAGCGGAATATCCAGCACATCCGCCAGTTCCGTAAACTCTTCCTGTTTCAGCGGGGGCAATACATTTACCCAGGAGCCATTTTCCGCTTTGTCAATGGCGACCGTCTGATGATTGATATTTTTGAAGTACTGGATCATTTTGCCGGCGCAAAGGTAGGGGTAAAAACCATTTCAGATAATGAATTTTAAGATTCGGCAATTGCTCCTCAACTGCCAGCCTAAAGCATTGATTTCCCTGTGTTTCAATGCTCTCCTTGATCGCTAACAGCTGATAGCTAAAACCTAAAAGCCAACAGCTAAGCGCTAAAGGCTAACAGCTAACTCCTCTTCTTCACGATCTCCAGGTGATGTTCTGTATGATAGATAGTGAAATAACACAATTCCCTCAACGTGATTTTCCCCAACAGTGGATGCTTCACAATGAATTTATCCAGCTGTTCATCTTTCCAGTTTTTCCGCAGCGCCTGCAGGTAGATCGTGGTGAATTGCCGCCAGTGTTTGATCAGTTCTTCTTTGTTTGAAGTGGGTTTGATATGCTTGGGAATATAGCGGCCCTGTGCTTTGCCGCCTGCTGCCAGTTTTTGCTGGTATTTCTCCACCAGCGCGGGGTAGGGGCGTGAATCCCGGTTGGGCTTGCCGCCAAATAGGCGTACCAAAAATTTGGGTAGCGCGTAGGCTGCCGTGGCTGTTTTGGTACAGATTACCAGGTGTTGCATGTTTTGTGCGATCGACCATTTGCCCGCTTGCTCCTTGAAAAAAAGTTCAGGCGGCACATCCTTGCAAAAGCTGGTGAACCGCTGAAAGGCTTTTTCTGATTCCCGCAATATGTCGTCGATGCTTAGCGTAGGGGGTAGTTGCATCATTTCAGTTCGATCCCCCCTTCGTACACTTTTTCAGCAGGACCGCACAGCCATACATTATTATACGTGTCGTCGTCAATCCGGTCGTATTCTACCGATAGTTTGCCGCCGCGGGTGAGTACCGTTACGTCGTTGAATCCCCGTTCGTTGTGGTAGCATACCAGTGCGCTGGCCGTTACCCCCGTGCCGCAGGAGAGCGTTTCATCTTCTACACCACGTTCATAGGTGCGCACAATGATCTCGTCTTCCTTTTTCTGTTCTACAAAGTTTACGTTGATGCCTTCTTTGGCGTAGGTATTGTTGTAGCGGATGTCCATGCCTTTTTTGTATACGTCAAAGCCCATGACATCTGGTACCATTTTTACGTAGTGCGGGCTGCCCGTGTCCAGGATAAAATCACCATGACTTTCCCGGATGCCGTTCACATCTTTCATTTTCAGGCTTACCGTGCCGTCGTCGTCTATTTCTGCTTCATGCGGGCCATCTACTGCTAGGAAATGGTACATACTTTTCCGGATACCCTGGTGGTAGGCAAATTTTACCAGGCAGCGGCCGCCGTTGCCGCACATCGTGCTTTCCCGGCCGTCCGCGTTGTAATACTTCATTTCAAAGTCATAGCCCGGCTTGGTATTGAGTAGCATCAGTCCGTCCGCGCCCACGCCAAAGCGGCGGTCACACACAAAGCGGATCTGTTCCGTATTCAGGTCGTTGTAGCGTTCGTCTCTGTTGTCCAGGATCACGAAATCATTGCCCGTGCCCTGGTATTTGTGAAAAGTAAGTTTCATGTGGTAGATTTCCTCTCGACTGTTTTTGCTTTATTCTTGTACTATCCTGTTGTCACCCTGAGCTTGTCGAAGGGTTTTTGAAGCCCTTACGTTTGTCAGGCTGAGCCTGTCGAAGCCCAAAATTAATAACAAACAGGCAACTATTATAACGTACTTACTACTTCTAATGTTTTCGTGATCAAACCTTGCACCGCCAGGCTCCCATCCTTTGAGAATTCTTTAACAACCCGGTTAGCTACAATGGCACTTAGCGAAAGGCAATGGTGCCCCAGTAAGCGTCCCAGGCCATAAATACCTGAGGTTTCCATCTCAAAGTTCGTGATCCGGTGCTGGCCAAAGCTGAAATCCGTGAGTTGATCGATCAGGCTGGGGTTGCTGAGCCCCAGGCGCAGTACCCGGCCTTGCGGGCCGTAAAAGCCGGGGCAGGTCACCGTGATCCCGGCGTGGATGCCGCTGCCGGCAAAATGCTTCATTAAGGTGGCGCTGGCCGCGCTGATATAGGGTTGCGAGATGCGGTGATTGAGCTGTGTTTGCGTGATAAAGGCCTGCAGCAGCTGTTTTTCACTGTCATTTTCCTCGTGGCGGTAGAAGTTCATCAGGTTGTCGATCCCCAGGCCGTGCGTGGATACCACCCAGCTGTCCACCGGGATATCTGCCTGTAGGGCGCCCGAAGTGCCTACCCGTATAATATTGAGTAAGGTATGGTCTGGTTTGATCGTGCGCGTCTCGAAGTCGATATTCACCAGTGCATCCAGTTCGTTGAGCACGATATCGATATTGTCCGGCCCGATGCCCGTGGACACTACCGACAGCCGTTTTTGGCCGATATAGCCCGTATGCGTCACAAATTCCCGGTGCTGGCGTTGCACCTCTATCCGGTCAAAATGCTTGCTCACAGCGGGTACCCGGTCGGGATCTCCTACCGTGATAATCGTGTGGGCTAGCTCTTCCGGACGTACGTCGAGGTGGTAAATGGCCCCGCGATGGTTGATAATCAATTCCGATTCTGGGATACGTTGCATAAAAATGTGTTGCGCTGGTTGTCAAATATCCAACAAATATCCTACTTTTGCACACCCCAATCGAACACTCCGTGTTTCGTGTGGGTAAATAAAGGGTCCTGTGGCCGAGCGGCTAGGCAGAGCTCTGCAAAAGCTCCTACACCAGTTCAAATCTGGTCGGGACCTCGAAATAAAAACCCCGTCGTAAGGCGGGGTTTTTGCGTTTTTGTATTTCCAGGTTTCCTACACCCGGACCGGGCTAGCCCTAAGGATCGGGCCCTAATCATGATGAACTGAGAATTCCTATATGATACAATTAAAAGAAATGTGGGACAATGGGCCTGCTTAAGCCATTGTTTCGACTTCTACACGGCACAAATAAAATCCAGTGCTGCGCGATATCTTTGTTCCGTAGGCATTTTTCAATTCCTGCACGGTACAATTAAAAGATCAACCCGGAAGCTCGTATTGTATTCATATCCTAGTTTCAATTCCTACAAACGGTACAATTAAAAGTTACCTATGTTGACAGCGAAACACAGGTAATAATGTTTCAATTCCTTCATGGTGCAATTAAGAGTAATTGGAGGGCGCACTATTCAAATACCGTTAACCATCTTTCAATTCCTGCACGGTACAATTAAAAGAACCACTATACAGATTTTTCAACGTGCTTACTTTGAGTTTCAATTCCTACACGATACAATTAAAAGAAAAGTCTTTATTGGGGAAGACATGCTGGTTCCAGGTTTCAATTCCTACACAGTACAATTAAAAGTTCGCCTTGAGATCCGCTAAAAATTATTGCTCAGGTGTTTCAATTCTTACATGGTACAATTAAAAGGTAAACGCTAAGGATAATCTATTCACTAATAAAATAGTTTAAATTCCTACATGGTACAATTAAAGTGAAAATTTGCGTTGTTATTACGGTTGGTATTTACTCTTTCAATTCCTACACGGTGCAATTAAAAGGTTTACCTAATGTAAAAAGGTTCGGAAATCTCATATATTTCAATTCCTACATGGTGCAATTAAAAGAGTGGACTACTGTATTGGTATAAGTTCTTTACAGAGTTTCAATTCCTACACGGTACAATTAAAAGCGTATTAGTTGCCGGTTGGGCGGTAAATCCCTATTAGTTTCAATTCCTACAAGGTACAATTAAAAGTGTTCTTAAAAATTCTTTTAACCTCTCATACTTTTGTTTCAATTCCTACACGGTACAATTAAAAGTCTTAAAAATTCCTTTAAACCTTCATACTTCCTTACAGTTTCAATTCCTACACGGTACAATTAAAAGAAACCTGGCCGATCCGGATGCTTGGGATGCAATCAAGTTTCAATTCCTACATGGTACAATTAAAGTTTCGTTATTGTCCTGGACAGAATCGGCCGGTTTTTTGTTTCAATTCCTACATGGTACAATTAAAAGGACAAATTCATTCAATACGATATGAGTAATAAAGACAGTTTCAATTCCTACATGGTACAATTAAAAGTATTTAAAGAACGATTTTTATAAAATGGATATTCCTGTTTCAATTCCTACATGGTACAATTAAAAGTTGGTAAGCCTGTTGCAGCTTACAAAGTAGGATTTAAGTTTCAATTCCTACATGGTACAATTAAAAGCTATTTTAATAACCCTGGCCTTGCGGGTAGCTTCATGTTTCAATTCCTACATGGTACAATTAAAAGCGCCGATCACTTCCCGCCGGATACAACTACAAAAACGTTTCAATTCCTACATGGTACAATTAAACGTACCGACGCCTATAAGCAATTACTTGCTACAACTGCGTTTCAATTCCTACATGGTACAATTAAAAGTGGGGATCGGAACAAATAACCCTACGCAGATGTTGTTTCAATTCCTACATGGTACAATTAAAAGAATAGCCTGTTCGGTAACGCCTACCGTCTCCGCTTGGTTTCAATTCCTACATGGTACAATTAATAGTAAGTACGACACCTGCACCACTGGCGTCGCCTTCAAGTTTCAATTCCTACATGGTACAATTAGAAGCTTATGGCCCGGTAACCACGGTTACGGCGATCGTGTTTCAATTCCTACATGGTACAATTAAAAGCAGCAAAGGGCTGTACCTGCGCAGATCCTATCTAAGGTTTCAATTCCTACATGGTACAATTAAAAGAGTATAACTGTTTCCCCTCGTAAAAAGGAGATGCGTTTCAATTCCTACATGGTACAATTAAAAGACCAAGCGTGGGGGACTTGTCGAAAATGGGTATCGTTTCAATTCCTACATGGTACAATTAAAAGTTTATTCCAACCTTTTTACGAAAGGCAGCGGTTGGATGTTTCAATTCCTACATGGTACAATTAAAAGTCGTTCTCCGCAGCCTACAAAATATGGGTTATACAGTGTTTCAATTCCTACATGGTACAATTAAAAGTCGTTATAACTTCACATAGTCAACATCATTTTTTCTGTTTCAATTCCTACATGGTACAATTAAAAGATGTTTCATCTGTTATTATCCCGTCCATTTTTAAAATGTTTCAATTCCTACATGGTACAATTAAAAGGCTCCCTATGTACCGCACGTCCTGGAGGGATGGATGTTTCAATTCCTACATGGTACAATTAAAAGAAAATATCTGTTCACATGGGTGGACGGTATTTACTTGTTTCAATTCCTACATGGTACAATTAAAAGTTCGGATATGGAATGACGACGACCTTTGGGCACTGTTTCAATTCCTACATGGTACAATTAAAAGTTTAACCATTGCAACAAATCGGCTGCGTACTTCTGTGTTTCAATTCCTACATGGTACAATTAAAAGGCCGGAATCAATTGCAGACCGATGTACCAAGTCCCAGTTTCAATTCCTACATGGTACAATTAAAAGATCTGAATGGGAATTATATTTTACTTCTGTAGAAGAGTTTCAATTCCTACATGGTACAATTAAAAGAGTTAAGGAGCTCGTCGATCTCCCCGTCGGGTAATTGTTTCAATTCCTACATGGTACAATTAAAAGCCGGTCTAACCGGGAGGCTATCGAGTTCAAAAGCCGTTTCAATTCCTACATGGTACAATTAAAAGTGTCGGCGTAGCAATATCACTCATAATACGCAGATCAGTTTCAATTCCTACATGGTACAATTAAAAGTTCGTAAATCGGGATTACAGCCTTCGGCTATTATGTTTCAATTCCTACATGGTACAATTAAAAGGTTTCAGATTGACGGGGTTGTGCCAACTACTAAGTGTTTCAATTCCTACATGGTACAATTAAAAGACTTGCAACACAAAATGGCGCAAAGTGCTATTATATGTTTCAATTCCTACATGGTACAATTAAAAGATATTGTTCTGAACAATACCACCGGCCATTGTCTTTGTTTCAATTCCTACATGGTACAATTAAAAGAATAATGGGGTTTTTTGTGTTGATTGAATATTGTGTTTCAATTCCTACATGGTACAATTAAAAGTATTAAACGGGTGTTTTGTTCCATTAATTCCTTTGTCGTTTCAATTCCTACATGGTACAATTAAAAGCCGCCCGGTCGACGACTAAAAAAAGCTTGATTTCCAAGCCTTTCAATAACTAACCTACTTGTTTTTCTGCATGCTTTTGTTGTCGATCGTCGATAATAAGATTGATAGCCTTCCTCGACAACCCCCATTTATCCACTAATCACGTACATTTTCCAATAGTTGAGCCGGTAACCAATAACAAAATAGGAAATTTATCCTCCCCGACGACTAAATAATATTGCCCAGCTCATTTTTCTCTTTACCCACCACTTGTTTGTCCAGCCATTTCCCCTGGCGGCTGGTAAATACAATAATGCTATCTCGGTCTTCCTTCATGATCTCCCGCGCCTTCTGCAGTAGCTCCTTCAGCTTTACCTCCGTGAGCTCCCCCTCAAATACACTGTTCTGGATCCAATTGAGGTATTGCCGGCACAGCTTTAGCATCTTGACCACACGCTTTTCTTCTATATCATATACCAATATTACATACATTTACCACCATGCTTTAAATGGTTTGTATTCCTCCATCCCCAGTACATGTTTCACCAGTTTATAGCATTCCAGCTTCACCAGGTGTCTGTAACTCACACTTCTGCCCAAGGTACGGTGCTTGATCGTTTCATTCAGCCGCTCATCCCAGGCTTTTACCACCTTTTTACGTCCGCTGTCTTTCAGCAAACAGCTATTCAGGGTATGGTCAAAATCAGCTTTGCCAATGATCTTTTTATTGAGCAATGCAAACACCAGCCGGTCCGACAGGATTGGCTTAAACACTTCAGCCAGATCAAGCGCCAGCGAATAACGCCTGAAACCAGGCTGGTGCAGAAAGCTGATAGTAGGATTTAATTGGGTATGATAGATCTGATCCAGACACAGCGTATAGCACATCATATTCACAAATGAGATCACGGCATTTACTTCGTTGGAAGGTGGCTGCTTGATCCGATTGCCCATTTCAAAATCATTAATGATCTGGTCAAAAGCCTTATAATAGGTTAGGCGGATATTACCTTCCAGTCCCATCAACATTTCAATGTCTGTAGTCTGTGGTATTTGCATCATCAATGCCTCTATGCGGTCTATTTGTGCCGAGGTGTCTTTTTCCCGGTTGTCGTAGTAGCGAAGGTTTTTCAGCATATTGAAAGCTGCGCCTTCTATGAATTTTTGAGCCAATACCAACCGTTTCTTGGCCTTGCCGTACATGTCAGTCTGCGCTATCAGTACTTTGCCACTCAATAAGTAATCTTTGGGCATAAAGCTGCCGGTATAATGCTCGTAGTAGTCAAAGAAATGTACACTTACCTGTTGCTGACCCAGGAAATTGTATAAGGCACTATTGCCATCCAGACTGCCAAAGCAATACAGGTTGTCCACCGTTTCTACCGGAATGAATTTGGGCAGGCCTTCCGTACCCGCTTCATCTACCGGGGTAAACTTAAGGGTGTTGTCCTTCCTGCTCATGCGGCCGGGATTAAAGAGATAGTAAGACTTTTTCATGAGTTATTGAAGTGAGATAAATGACCTGGTTTTCACTCCCCCACATAACACAAGTCATAATAACTACAGCTTTTGCAGATCTTTGCATCAATGCGGGGTGGGCAGGTGTCGCTTTTCAACAATAATTTTATGTGTACAACAGCCTCTTCGAGGTAGGACCTGTCCGGCTGGCTAAGCCATACTTCATCGGTTTGCCGCAATTTCGGATATTCTAGCAGCCCATGTACACCGGTAATACCGTTCAGTTCAAGTAGCCAGATATAATACTTTACCTGCCATTCATGCGCCCGCTCTACCTTATTGCTACGCTTGGTTTCGTGGATGATTTTTTCCTTGGCATCGTAAAAGTCAATCTTTCCGGAGAGTAGTGTGCCATCTGGTGAGGTAGCTGATAATTCAATCTCTGTATGCTTTTCAGCTCGTTGCGGATAGCTCGTCTCGTGCAACAGCTTTCCGTCGTATACCATATCACTGGTGTGTTCCATCCTGATGCCTTGGGCATGCAACCACATTTCCCGGGTACATACATGATAGAGGTTGATGAGGGTGGCATTGATCGTCATAGGTTAAAGTATTTCTGCCGTATTCCAGGGGTCTTCCTCATCTGCTATCAGGCCCAATTCCTCGTTGTATTTCTTATTAGTTATAAGATACCGTTGTTCCTGTATTCTATTGTTCCTGGCAAATACGGCAATATCGGATTTTATATTACCACTTTGCTTCCACTGCATGAGCCGTCCCTTCCTGATTTGAACTTTTTGACTTTCAGCATTGATGAAATCAAAGGTGTTTAGATAATGTTCATATGCAGCCCGGTTGGCTTGCGGTAATAGCTTGATCCCGTCAAACTGATCGTAGAAGTCTTCTTCGGAATTTTTATTTTTAAACAGCGGTGAAAGACGCTCGATTGATCCCTTCAATAGGATATATTGATTCTCAAATTTCCCTTTATCCGTGTTATCCCAATCTGGATATACCTCATCTATCGAGTGCTGCAATAGCCCTTCATCAATCACGCCTTCATGAGTAGTGATAATACCCTGCAAGGCTGCCAAAGTCTTTCCGATGATTTCCTTAGGATAAATGAAAAAATCACTTTCATGATTTGTGGTGAACACAATACAGGGGCACACGCCTTTTATTCGCCTTCGGTTTACCCGGCCAAACCGTTGGATCAATGCATCAATGGGAGCTGCCTCTGTAAATAAAATATCATAATCAATATCCAGACTCACTTCAATGGCCTGGGTCCCTACCAATAATTGTATCCGGCCTTCTGAAAGCTGCTTTTCCTTCTTTGCCCGGTCTGCGCCTGAGAAAGAGCCGTGCAATAGCAAAGCCTCGCCGTCTTGAACATCATTTTTCAGTTTTTCAAAGACATATTGAGATGATCTTACTGTATTACATACTACCAGTACCTGCCTGCCTGCATTTAATTGCCCTTTGATCTCTGCCAGGCCGTCGCTCAGTAAACCTTCCCGTAGCTCTACACGATGCCGTTTAAATTGGTCATATACTTTACGATCTGCTTTTACAATCCTATGTTCACCAATACTGCTTTCCAGCATAGCCTGCATAAATGCCGGCATGGTAGCCGTCATGATCATTACACGGGCATTCAAATACCCCGTGGCAAATTCAAGTAATACCTTAATTTGTGCCAGCGTCTCAGGATTATAGGCATGAATTTCATCAAATACCAGGTACGATCCCGTCATTTCAAAGATACCTTGCTCATAACCTTTTAGACCAAACAAATGCTTTAACAATTGGAAGGGGGTTGCAACCTTCAATGGCGTTACAACACTTTTAAACTTTTCTTTAATTGTTTGAATATTTTCTTTCTTTGACTCAACAGTATACTGCAGGTCATCAAAATAATTATTCAGGTAGTCATTCAACTTGCCATGGAGCATCCCTGCTTTCCCCTCACCAATGACTTTGTCAATGCGCTCATACATGGCATTGATAGAGGCTGTGTAAGGAAGGATATAAAATATTCTGCCCTGTCCTGATTCCTGCATCTGTTTGCGCAGCCAGAGCAAGGCGCTTTCAGTTTTTCCGGAACCCGTAGGCGCCGTAAGCAGGAGGTTGCCGCTGGTATTTGAACAAGCGATTTGATGCTCGTAAAAATCCCCTCCCTTTTCAATCAGGCTTTTTCTTTGTTGTTCAAGAAAAGTAAAATCGGAATCTGCAATCATTTTCAGCTCCGTTGCCATGGCCGATCCCAGGTGATCGCACCATTTCAACCCTCCCATCAAAAGCATTAATGTAAAATAACCATCCTGTTGCAGTTGAATGGGGTTACTAAGGTATCCGTAGATAAATTGATTAATTGACTTGGTCTCTACCTGGTCAATTGTTAATTCATAATGTGATAATAGTTTACATACAGCAGCTACATCTACATGGCGGAAAGCTTCTTCGTAAGTTTCTATGTCTTCTACTCCATCATACCTGTCTTCAGTTTCTGGCCCCAGGTAGTAGTTTACTTTATTCAATAAGGTCTCAATATCTTTATGGTGTCCGGCTACCACCAATCTTACCAGGCGTAATAACGCTTTATCTTGTTTAAGTATCGCTTCCACAAAAGGAACAGAAAACAGTTCATGTCTTTGCGAATTCCAGTTGTGCGGTTTTTGGTGCAAAAGCTGCTGAAATTCCCTGTGTGCTTTTCCTGTGTCATGTAGAATGACGGAAAGCCGAAGTGCCTCCCAAAAGGCCGGGCCCATGCCTGATAAATTGGCTGCCTGGGGAAACGCTACCTTTATTAAGGCCCAAACGGCCAGGCAGTCATCAATGTGTTCTTTCAATGTTCTGCCAGCAACTCCCAGTCGGCTGTCTTTTGATTTAGCCAGTAATTCCATGCTATTGGAAATTCAATTCATGAAAGTAAATATGTACTTCCTTGCCGTCAGGTAATACGTCCAGGTAGGTGGTTACATCCTTCGACGATAGTTTCGCCTTGTGGCTGATAATTGAATACGGACTTGTACCCAGATTTTTCCGGGGAAATTCATCCGTGAAGTATTGCGGCAAAGCCTGTAATTGTCCGGGCAACTGATAACGGAATGGAATGAGCTGACCACTGATGGCCGTAGAATGCGCTGCTTTTTCAAGCTTACTTTCATTTACTTTCTCTATTGTTGCCAGGTCATTCATACGTCCCAATACAAGTTGGTAATAGGGCTGTGATAGAAAGTTGGCAATTTGTGCATCAGTGGTATATATGCGCAGGAAGTTATTGAACAAAAAACGCCTGTATATAATATTTGACTTCGCATTATTAGTTGGCTTTCCTTCTTTGCTGCTTACCTGGTAAATAGTTTCCAGATCTTCTCCTTCTGCTTCATACTCAAAATAGTAACCCAGTTGGAGCTGCTCGTGGCGGAGATATTGACCGGCGGCTGCATTGATCAGTCCCAGTACCGTACTGATGGGAGGTACTTCGAGCGTGGGTTGCGTACCACTGATCAGGTTGGGGTACCGGAAACTGGCGGTCCAGCTCCTGATATCAATTTTATATACTTCCATATCAGGGCATTTGTGTCTTTACCTGCTCGCAATATTGGTCAATAGCCTGGTTAATACTCAATACTTTCACATTCGGAAATTCGCTTTCAAGCCCTTTCAAAGAATCATTGTATTGATCCATGAACCCAGACCGCTTACCTATAAAGATGGTTCCTTTAAATAGGTCTTTATAGTCGCTCAGTACTTCTTTTAAACCTTCAATGTTAAGCAAGGCTTGTTCACCTCTTTGACCTTCATTAATGGCAACATGAGAAAATGGATGATTGCCGGAAGCCATCGTGGCAAGAATGATGAATTTAGGGGTCACATCGGCCATGTTGTTGGTCTGCATAGCGCCGCCGGATATGGTTTTTAAAGCAGCAATCGTTTCAGTCACCCTGTTCGTCCGCGTGTCTTTGGCCAGTTGTACCAATTTTTGTGGTTCGCCGCTTTTCGACTTTACAAAAGGATCATTCACTTCTGTAGCTCCTTTGTTGAGTGCTTCAGTCTTTAATTTTTCCGTCAGGTTCTTGAATCCTGTCTTATTATAGGTGGCAAAAGTTCCTACCTGGAAAAGGTCGAGTGAAAACATCCCTTTCATAATAGCAGAGTATTCTTCCTTAACGTATGGCACACTGTCGCCATCCTGCCTGGCCATGCTCGACCAATTTTCGGCGGGTGAAACGGTTGTTACGGAAACAATGGCCGAGTTCTTTAAAGGCGAAACCCTGGTTACGGTCACGTCTTCTTTCACTTCCTTCCCTTTTTTGTCCAGTTCGGGATTCCCTTCTTCATCCCGTACCACATCTTTGGCTGCTTTCATATAGCCAAATACATCATCATCTGCGTATTGGACAGGGTCTGCATCAGTAAAAGCGATTTTGCTTTCCCGCGTTACAGGCGATAATGTCCAGCCATTTGCTTTGAGGGCTTCCCGCCACCAATAGCGCCAGGCTTGTCCGGATACATAAGTATAAGAACGGCCATTCTTGTAAATTTTCTTCGTGGCTACCGCATTGTCAAAATTGCTGGAGGTGCTTTTGCCCGCATTGTTGAGGGCAACCACATCTACATCCAGCAATACGAAACCTTGTGTTTTCAGGTTCATGTAATTACTATTAAGATTTGATGTAATAATTAGATTAAATCTATCAGGAAGCAGGTATAGTTGAATTAGTTACTGGATGCTGCCTCTATTTCATCTGCCGCTGCCGGTACTTTTTTATTCAGTTCATGTAGCTTCTGATAAATAGCGATTAAGAGTAAATCACGTATTTCATTCCAGTAAGTGCCGTCGGGGAAAAGGTAGTCTGCGTACTCTTCCACGGTCACGAGCGGTTTGGGGCTATCGCTGTGCTTTTCATTATACAGGGCAACAAGCCTTAATAGATATCTACGAAGGTCATTGCCCGATTTTTGTGCATTGATCCTGATAATTGATTTTGTTATTTCATCATCACTGCTATCAGCAATAATGAAGTCGGCCAGCTCTTTGATCTTGGCCAGGGTTCTTTTATCCATGTTTCTGATTTTTATTTGATATCGTTCCACAATCTGGAAGCTGAAGCTATATTTCCTCGTATGTCTTAAAAATGCGTTTCTGACTACCTGTGTATTATCAGTTAGCAGCGCTTCATAAATCTTATTGCGCCATGATTTAAAGATTGCGTAATCTGCTTCTTCTTTATTGTTGAACCAAACTTCCTGCTCGCTGTCATAAGCGGCTTGTTTTAGTTTGGCGCTGTATTGCCTGTTGATGAAATGTTGCCAGTCTTTCTTATGCCTGGATAGGCAAATGGCATAAAAATCAAATACTGGAGAACGCAGAGAGAGCAGGTGGATCGTTGGGCTGGCTCCAAAATTGGTGAAGTGATAGAGGTTGAGCGTAATGTTTTTCGTATCAGTAATGTCCTCGTCTTCTTTATACGCTGCGACGGGTAAATGGTCAATGCATTGAGTTGCATAATCAAATAATGCATTGGAAGGATTTGTAAAGTCTGATCTGGTAATTGCTTTTGACATGTTCTTTGCCAATGCATCCCAGTTTATCTTTACATTTCTGCCTACAAAATACCGGGTTACTTTCTCATTATTGCTGATCAGGGCAGCTACTTTGTCGCCCACCTGTTCTACGCCCAGCGGAACAAAGAATATTCTTATCAATGCTTCTTTAGACAACTGCAGCCCGCTTTCAAATCCATGATGAAAATTGATGAGCGTGGCTGATCCCGACATGATGTGATTGTCTCTGGCAGCCAGATAAACAGTAGTTTGTTGCCCGGTGATCCGGCAATAGCCGGGGGTGCCATTTTCACCTTCCAGTAGGCCTTTATAGTAGGCTATTGTTTTATCATAGCTTTTTTGCCCTTTGTTTGAATTGTGGGTAATCGTTGAATTCAGGAAAAAGCTGTGCAGGTTATTGTCCCATTGATGTATATAAACCTTTGTGGCCCATTCTATAAGTTCCGCTATAGATTTTCCCGGCAGCCTTTCCTGCAGATTGGCTATTACTAATCCACCAATGTCGGCAAAAACATCACCCGTAGGATGAGTAAGCCAGTTAATAGTATTCATTTGCTTTATTGGGTGTTTTCAGCTTCCTATATAATCTATAAATAATGCTTACAGCGTCTTTGTGTTAGGCAGTTACTTCAAGGCACCCAAATCCCTGGGATGAGTGTATTCCAATACCGGCATTCAAGGCTAGTTCGATCATTGGGTGTGGTGCTGTCACTTTCAGCTTAAACCGGGTATACCCTCTTAGTTTGCTGGCTGCTACTGTTCCTGCTTTAATAATGGGCTTGCGTTCCTGGGGCGGTTGTGTCAGCAATTCTACTTCCAATGTTATTTGATTGCGTAATCCGGCTGCTGTCTCTACTGTGCCCGGATTGGCAGCGAGGTATTTCTCAATCCAGTTGTGCAGCAGGCAAGCTGCATAGTCTGCATCTTGTGGGCTGCGGTAGTCGTAATGTCCTCTGTCATTCTTTACCCCTGTTATTACTGGTGATATGGGTTGAAGTAAAACAGGTTTTTTTATTTCTGCAGGTAGGCCGGATGGCAATGCCTCTACCCGGCTGATCGTAAATACTGCCCGGGAGCTTGAATCAGCAATTTCCAGTTGCTGTTTCATGAAAAGGCCTTTCACAAAATTTTCAGCAGCATCCGGTATGTGAAAACACACGATGACCCTTATTTCCTGGCTTTTAAGGTACAACCGGTCGCTGACGGGTGGAGCAAAGGGCGCCCTGATATCGGAGAAAGTAAATAGTTTGAATTGCTTGCCGGAGCCTTCCTTTGAATAACCGTTATTGTGTAGAAATGCAGCATAGTTCGTGTCGGCTCTTTGAATGATCTTATAAATGGCTGCGCTGAGCGGGTATTGGTAATTGATCGGAATTACCGGTCTTGGTTCATGGCTGTGTAAGGTTAGTTGTATCCGCATGAAATGGGGGGGAACAGGTCCCCGTTTATGTAAACGTTATAGAAATTGAAGAAAGCATTACATTTTTTCCTCATTTTGTTGAACAGCTTCGCCACCTCTGCCACATAGCGATTTCCGATACTGGTCGGTACAAACACATTATTGAGAGATAATCTCCATGCCGATTTGTTACTGTCCGTAGTGCAAATATTGAAGTAGGATATAGCGGATCGTTATTTGTACCGGGTCAGGTTCAGGTCACTATCTAAATAGTAAATTGGATATATGTGTTTCGTTCCTGGAAATTTCATCCACAAAAAAGCCTGGATGACAGCATTACTGGAATCCTTCCGATAGTATAACAACTAAAATGCAATACCGTACTAAAAGGATGTCAACTTTTTTATTCCGTTCAGGCGATCTAGGTGTTCAAAGAATTTGATGGCAAAAGGTAATAGGCCGGATACGAATTCCACAATGGTACAAACAGGAGTTGGTAATACATTACGGGAAGCCGTAAGATGCCAACAATTCCAATTCTGCAAGGGTATAAGCAAGAGATTGGTCGGGTAGGTTCACCAGGCAATGTACTGATATTTCAATACCAAAGTAGTACAATTAAGGGAACTGGTGTCGATTGCCGTTTCAAACTTTTCTGTATTTCAATTCCACAATGGTACAATTAATAGAGATGTATATATGGGATATGTTTACAACGGCTGGCATATTTCAATTCCACAATGGTACAATTAAGAGTCTAATAAATCTTGCCGATTGATAGGATCAATACCGATTTCAATTCCACAATGGTACAATTAAGAGTTTTACCCGCCCAATAAGCGACTGATCCTTTCCGGATTTCAATTCCACAATGGTACGATTAAGAGGCGATGTGATCCAGGCAAGCGTCACCGTTCGGGGCCTATTTCAATTCCACAATGGTACAATTAAGAGTTCCAGGCCGGGACATATATTTGCACCATATTCTATTTCAATTCCACAATGGTACAATTAAGAGAGGTAACATCTATCCGGTAATTCGTGGCAATTACGGTATTTCAATTCCACAATGGTACAATTAAGAGTTCAGTGTAACCAGTGTAACTTATAATATAACTATAATTTCAATTCCACAATGGTACAATTAAGAGAAAGCGGAGCTACTTGATCTGTTTGTAGATTTCGGATTTCAATTCCACAATGGTACAATTAAGAGCTGTATTTATTTCTGTTGACTGCATGGCATTAATGTATTTCAATTCCACAATGGTACAATTAAGAGCCTCGCCCCAATCCAACAATGGCAGGTATATCTTCAAATTTCAATTCCACAATGGTACAATTAAGAGCAAGGGTCTCAAAATCTCACTGCCTGAATTCTTTGCATTTCAATTCCACAATGGTACAATTAAGAGGTGCAGGCAAGACGTTGGTTATTGGGTTGTACCCCATTTCAATTCCACAATGGTACAATTAAGAGCTTGGTATAGCTCAATATACCGGTAGGGTTGTAGTATTTCAATTCCACAATGGTACAATTAAGAGATCCGCGATGATCTTTGCCTGGGTACGATCTACCTGATTTCAATTCCACAATGGTACAATTAAGAGTCCAATTGCCAAGGAAGATCGCTCAAAACAACATCCATTTCAATTCCACAATGGTACAATTAAGAGTGCCCCTTCATTAACAGTCGGTAATTCGTACCAGGATTTCAATTCCACAATGGTACAATTAAGAGATCTGTGTTGGGAGTTTTCTTTTTTATAAATAGGTATTTCAATTCCACAATGGTACAATTAAGAGTGTCGTCGGCCTTCTCTTTGTACCTGGGCTATCCATATTTCAATTCCACAATGGTACAATTAAGAGGGGTATGTTCCGGGCAATGTACGTGTTATTACATTATTTCAATTCCACAATGGTACAATTAAGAGGCCTCTCGGTGCTTACTGGGGTCGATCTTGACAAATTTCAATTCCACAATGGTACAATTAAGAGAATCTGAGGTACCTGGGCAACGATGGCCTTGCATTCTATTTCAATTCCACAATGGTACAATTAAGAGTTTTATCTGCCGCATCACTTTACCTTTTCGTAGTTCATTTCAATTCCACAATGGTACAATTAAGAGAATGTCAGCAGCAGCCAGGGCGTTTTCATAGGTGCATTTCAATTCCACAATGGTACAATTAAGAGTGGGGTATGTTCCGGGCAATGTACGTGTTATTACATTATTTCAATTCCACAATGGTACAATTAAGAGTATTCGATTTGGAGGACCTTATAGACGTTCCGGACAATTTCAATTCCACAATGGTACAATTAAGAGCCGTCGGATCGACGACTAAAAAAGCGTGATTGCCAAGCCTTTCAGTAACGAACTTATGATTTTTTTACTATTCCTGGTCGTCGACTATCGAACATATGATTTACAGGGGAGTACGACGCCTGCTACTGAAACTTTAAAATGAATGCTTTACAAGCTTTTGATCCTGTCAAATACAGCCGAACGAGAGGGTAGGGGGCTGATCGACGCCAAAATTAAATCTCTCCTAATTGGTGTGGGTATACAAGATAATCAATATGCTAGAAAGTACTTGTGACTGAATGTTCAATACCGCGCATAAATAATCCTGGTTGGCATTCCTGACACCCCCTCCACCTGTTGTATTTGATCCCCCGTTAACTCCTCCTCAGGATCAGTAACAGCAGCCACAAACCGGCTAAACCCTGTCGGCATATTGTATACCAGGTCATTCAGGGAAGAAAGCTGCCGACAGCAGGGCGTCACGAAATAAAGATCAGTGAACTGTGTTTCATGAGCTTTGTCCATGGCATACTGCCAATATTTGGTAGAGATGAGTTAGTTACAATGATTACACGATACATCGACAAAGGTTTCACCCTGGTCAATGAATTTAATGGTTACCGTTATAGCACAATTAATCTCTTTATTGGTAATGAGATTAGTGAGCATGCTGTTTACCTGTTCCTGTTGTAGGGGAGTGGGGAGGTAATCAGGCCCGGTGGGTATTATTGCCTACTGCCCCACAAACTTTACCTGTGCTTTCGTATCCAACCTTAAGATAGCCTGTTGCTGGAACTGCCGCCTGTAAACCTGTATGATCGTGTCCAGGTGGGCCTGCCTGGTTTTACTCTTTTTGCCGATAAAAGTGAGTACCATCGTTGGTTCTGTAATGGTGGAGTGGATATCTGTATCCATCCATTTACCCGTGGCATCACTGACTGTATACCCTTCCGGGAACCTGGGCGACACAATACTATCGCTGAATGATTTCCATTGTGCTTCCGATACCATACCACCACCGGGAATGCTCCGGCCAAAATACAAGTCCGTTCTTTGTGTTGTGGCGCAGGCGTTCAATAATAGGATTACACCCAGTGCCATTGTTGCTGATTTGATCATTGTCATGATACAGGATTTTAAGGATAGAACAGATCTACCCGTTACAGATGATAATACAATAATGGCTGAGTGAGTGAAAAAAGGAAGTGGTTCAAAAATACTTACTGTGTACATGTCAGTTACACAGTATGGGAGTACGGCAAATTACAAAAAATAATGAAAAGCGGTAGAATAGGTAGAATGTTAGCCCTGGAAAATTATCCAGACTGGCGTCAGTATAAGGGGCAAGCCATGTATGGAGAGTGCCTGAGCCTGGTTGTTTTTTGGGTAAACTGTATAGTAGGGAGATCGCTAAATGCGTTATCCCAATTCCAATCTTTCTGCAGTGAGCCTGATATGTGCGGGACGGCGCTCTACATTGATTAGGATACCGCCCTTTTTCAGGATAAGCGTAAAGGTTTCTGGTTGTGGAAAGTTCCATTTCTTTGCCGGTTGAAACACCGCCGGAAATGCACCTTTATGAAGGACTTTATCCAGGATCTTTTTGGAAATCGATCGGAAGTTGCCGTTGTGCGGTAACAAAATTCCATTCGACCTGATTTTCTCTCCATTATAAGCAATCAGTTCTTCCCACACAGATTGTGTTGCGTCCCCTGGTAGTAAGAAGGAGGATTGTCCTATTGAGATGCGAAATACAGGGCATATACTGTTGTGATCATACATTTTCCATCGCGATGCAAATCGCTTCAGGCCCTCGTAAGGAAAACAAATTTCCAGTTGGATAGGATGGCCCGACTTACTTTTCCCCATCGACAGCTGCCAGTAGCGAGTAGAAAAGAAATAAAAACGTGTTTCTTTATCATCAAGGTTTTGGATTTTGCCGAGTAATAGTGCAAATGCCGGAGGAGCCTTAAATTGAGAAGCTTTAGTAATAAGAGAATATTGGTTAATAACAGGAGGTAGAAAAATAGTTCCAACCCTGGCTGTTTCTTCCAGAATTCGTGCAAAGCCACCATAGTGGTCAATATGGATATGAGAAATTGCTATAAACGCCAATTCCCGGACCTCGTTCGATTTAAGCCAATCCGTTACTTCATCTTGCGAGTTGCGGCCACAATCAATGATACCTACTTTCCCGCCATATTCTAAGATCGTTGCCTCTTGGAAAATTGTGATGGCACATTCTGTATCAAGGAGAGGCTGTTTTTCCCCCTTCCGGTAACCACCGAGCGATGGATTGGTTGCTTTTTTTGAACGGCTGATTATTTGCAATTTCGGTTGTAAAGTCCGGCTATAGTATGCCTCCACATCCTTTGTGAATTCCACCCAGTTGACTTCCATTAGGTTGCTTGCAATCGGTATTGCAATAGTAGTCTCCCTGGTTTCTGGTACCTCGATATCTTCTGTCCACTTCCACACTACCAGGTTTTTTTCTGCGTTATAGGCTGCGATCATTACGCGCTCAACACGCCTGTGCCAGTAATTTATAGAGCTTGCTTTGATCCCTTTGATCTTGATGGTCTCCTGTTTGGTGACTACAGGATGATCCTTGCCTTTTATCTGAACAGCGAACGTTATTGCGGTAACGTCGGTACCTTTCACAATTTCCACAATCATGTCAATTCCATAATCTGATCCCTGTTCACGCACAATCCAATTCGATGGAAAGCAATTTCTCACCGCATTTACTGCCTGCTCACCAAGAACATGGGCACGTCCGCGTTGTGGTAAATTGTTTGTTGACATAATGTCTTTCCTCTCTAAATTATGAATTTATGTAGTCGCCCTCAAATCTTCTAAAGGAGGCTTATCCCGCGTCTATCAGTAAGGGTTTCGGCCCTTTTGCATTGAAGTGAGCTGCTGACGCTTAATTAGTAAGCCCCTAATGCTCGGGTTTAATGGAGTCGGCTGATAATCAAGCACTTTGATTATCATTCAAGGCGCTTTTTCATTTTGTACCTGACAATTTGCCTCATAGCTGAACCGGCATCACCAAATAATTACCAGTTATCAGCCTAATAAGCCAAGTCATGTATTTTGTATTGCAAGGTATCTGTTTTAAATAGTATCTTAGTTATGCAACCTAATTAAAACAAGACCAGCAAAAGGATAAAATTCGCTTGCCGTGGTTAGTGTGCGTCAAAAGAGAAAGTCCTTGTTCGTGTCTCCAGAACTGGAATTGTAAAATATCGCCTGAAATTCTATTGCCTAAAAGGGTATGCTTATGAATAAATTGATCATTAAAAACCTGAACAAAACTTACTCCAATGGGGTAAAAGCCATTAATAACATTTCATTGGAAATAAGTAATGGCTTGTTTGGATTACTGGGTCCAAATGGTGCCGGGAAATCATCGCTCATGCGCACTATTGTTGGCTTGCAAACTGCGGATAGTGGTCAGATATTTTTCAACAACGTAAATGTTATTGATGATCCTTTCTTCCTTAAAAAACAGTTGGGCTTTTTACCGCAGGACTTTGGCGTTTATCCTAAAATATCTGCATACGACCTGCTCAACCACCTGGCTGTTTTGAAAGGAGTTACCAACACTCATGAAAGAAAGGAACAAATATTATCACTGCTGCAAAAAGTGAATTTATATGCTTACAGGAAAAAAGAAGTGCATACTTTTTCAGGTGGCATGAAACAAAGGTTTGGCGTTGCGCAGGCATTGTTGGGAAATCCGAAAATTATTATTGCTGATGAGCCCACCGCAGGACTTGATCCTGAAGAACGCAACAGGTTTAACAGTTTGCTCAGCGAACTGGGAGAAGATATCATTATTATTTTATCTACACACCTGGTAGAAGACGTTCGCAATTTGTGCTCGCAAATGGCCATCATCAATAACGGTGCTGTTTTAAAGCAAGGTAATCCCAATGTGCTTATTGCAGGTCTGCAAGGACGCATCGGAAGAAAACAAATAATAAAGCAGGAACTTGATGAGCATAAAAGAGAGCACAGAGTTATATCCTCACAATTCATAACAGGCAATTTAAATATTCATATCATGTCCGATGTGATGCCTGCTGACTTCCAGGTCATAGATCCCAGCCTGGAAGATGTGTATTTCTCTATACTCAATCAAAATTCAAACTAATTATGAATGCCGTATTCATATTCGATATAAAACGTTTCTTTAAAAGGTGGAGCACTTATGTATGGCTGACTTTAATAGTAGCATTGGGGATACTGGCCGGGCAAGATTCACATTTTACAATAAGTGAAAGTGTCTATCAAAATTCATCTTACCAAATTTCTTTGATCACCGCACTGTTTAGTTTATCAGCAATATTTTTCTCAACCATTTTTGCAGCCCAACATTTAAATAAAGAACTGGATCATAATTTTCACCAGGTATTTTTCAGTACACCCATTGAAAAAAAACAATTTGTTGCGGGAAGGTTTGCCTCATTGCTGACATTCGGCTTTTTAAGCACCCTGTTATTTACAGTAAGTTTTTTATATGGTCACCTTTCAGCGGCAATCAACTTACAAAAGGGAACAGTTTCATTATACTATTATGTGCAACCTGTTCTCTTGTTTACTTTCATCAACGCGCTTTTTGTAACTTCTGTACTTTGCTTTGTCGGATGGATCTCAAAAAACAAACTGATCATCTACGTTACTGGGCTAATGCTATATATGCTGTATCTGGTTACCCTCATCTATTCGGGTTCTCCATTAATGGCGCGGGCATTGCCTCAATCGGAACAAGCCAGGTTAATCAGTGCTATAGTGGATCCGTTTGGCTTGTCCGCATACTTCTATCAGACATCAAACTGGACTGTTGACCAAAGAAATACCCAGCTAATTTCATTGAAGGGCTTGTTTGTTTTGAATAGAATGATTGTTTTACTTACCTCTTTATTGCTGTTTTATGTAAGTAGCAGGCAATTTAGTTTTTCAAAAAAGCAATCAAAGCTCCAGTCGAAATTAAAAGAAAACAACAACGGGAGCAATTTGAATTTCAGCTACAAACGTACACCCACACAGCATGATGCCAAAGCACAAGTAAAAGCTTTGCTTTCTTTTTCTAAGATTCATTTAACTTATATTGTAAAAAGCATTCCTTTTATACTGGCTTTAATATACGTTCTTTTTGGGGTAGGAATGGAAATACATGCAGCAATTGAAAAGGGGATCAGGATACCTCAGCATTATGCAAGCTCCGGGTTAATGACTACTACTATTATTCAGCATTTTTATGAATTAGGTTTGATAATAGTACTGTATTACACTTTTGATATTTTTTGGAGAAGCAATACTGTACGATTTGACCTCATTGAAAACAGTACTGCCAATTCCTCAGTCGGTTTTTTTGCAAAGTGGATATCACTTAGCCTGGTAACAGTCATATTTACCGTTGCATTAATTTTTGAAGGAATTGTATTTCAATTATTATACAATTACCCAACCATTGATTGGAAAGTGTATGGCAACCTGTTTCTTTTTATTTCACTGCCATTGGTACTCATGAGCGGATTTCTATTGCTGATTAAAAAAACGATCAGCCGGAAATATATAGGACTGGGTTTTGCAGTACTATTCGTTTTCATAATGGCAACGTCTATCGGTAAAAATTTCATTACCTATCCACTAGCGAAAATATTCCACGTCATTCGGGTTGCCTATAGTGATATGAACGGCTTCGGCCTATATGGTGCAGACTTTACAAAAGGAATGTTTTATGGATTTTGTTGTTTGATAACATTACTCATCATCTCTTACCTGGTAAAGAAAACCAATAGAAGATGGTATGTATGGATGATGTTGATTACAGCAGTCTCCGCTTGTTCCTATTCCGGAATAAAATTAGCGAACGGGTATAAACCCAAAAGCGAAACAGCCAGTTTATTAGCCCAGGCAAATTATGAAACCCTTTATCGTAAATTCAGTAACCACCCTCAGCCAACTGTTACCAATATAATTACAACAGTAGATTTGTTTCCCGAAGAAAACGCATACCATATAAAAGGTACATACACCCTTGAAAATAAAACCAATTCAAACATCGATAGCATCCTGGTCAATTTTGAAAATAATTTTAACATCAATAACGCTTCCCTTCATCATGGCGGCGAAATAATTACCGTCAAAGATCAGTACCAGGTTCTTGCACTTCAAAAAGCATTGCTGCCAAATCAAAAAGCAACATTTTATTTCAATATTTCCTATGAATGGAAAGCGGTAAATGGACATGCCTCTTTTAATGCCATTGTTGAAAATGGTTCCTTTATGCGCATTAGCCGCTACTTTCCTCATTTTGGATATATACTGGAAAATGAAATGGAAGAAGAAACAGCCAGGAAAAAATACAAGCTGGGAACCAGATCTGCAACCACTCCATTTGATGCACCAAAGACTGCCAATAATGATTTTATAACACTTGACATGACGATTTCAACAGCTGGCAATCAAACAGCCCTTGGTGTAGGAGAGTTGACCAAAAGCTGGAAACAACAAAACAGGAATTATTTTCAGTACAAGACCGGTGATCCCATTCCGTTCAGGTTTGGAATCTCCTCTGCTCAGTACGCAGTAAAAAAAGAAACGTATAAAGGTAAAAATTTTGAGATTTATTACCATCCAACACACATTGAAAACGTAGATCATTTATTGAAGAACGCACAGATGACCATGGACTATTGTGAAACAAACTTTGGTCGTTATCCATTTAAAACCATCCGCTTTGCAGAAGTGTCGGGATTTACCAGGGGATTTGCAGCGACGGCTTATCCTGCAACCATTTATATGACAGAAGATATGATTTTTCACTCCAATATTAAAGCAGATAAGCAACAGGATGTGATCAATGAATTAGCCGGACATGAATTAGCACATTTGTGGTGGGGCAATAATCAAATTAATCCTGATGACAGAGATGGATCGGCCATGCTTACTGAAACACTTGCCATGTACACCGAAATGATGTTGCTCAAACTAATGTATGGCAAAGAAAAAATGTTGGATCGGATAAAAATGAACCTCGATATTTATACCAGCAGTAAAGGCTTTTCAATAGAACAACCATTGTACAAGGTTCAGGCAGGAGAAACTCATATTTCTTATTCAAAAGGAGTGGTTGTGATGTATTTACTAAGCGAACTGATTGGTGAACAAAAATTAAATGAAGTACTGAGAAGTTTTCTTGAGAAACATAAATATCCCAATCCAAAACCTGTTTCAACAGATTTCTTAGATGAACTTTATCGGCTAACAAACCCATCTCTTCATTCTAAAATAGATACATTATTTAAAAAGATTGACCCGCTAAGTGTAGGGTAGCCATTAATACTGACAAACGCTTGATTCGATGCGTTTTTTGTTTAAATAGGCCATAGGCAGAAAAATCACCACAGCGCTGTAAATTGAAAAAGGGCGCCTCTTTTAAATTTGACAACCTCTTTCAGCTTATGTAGTTTACCCAAACTGGAGACTTGATTATTTTGAAGTTCTTTGATCGGGCGGTCTTCCTGCCCTCAACCGTCTCAGACCAGGCTTTGCCGAAGGCGCCTTCTGTAAAGCCCGGTGTGTTCAGCAGTACACAGCAGCAGAAGAATGCCTGACCAAATGACTTTAATTCATTCACAAAATTAAAAACCTTCCCCAATAGCCAGGGAACCAACCTGGCCCATATGAAATAACAGACAGCTTTGTACGGTTTCACTGGATCCCTACCTTCATCCCCCATTGCCGGTCTATATTAGATAGTCCGACTGGCTGGTATGATTTTTTTATATTTCTGTAGATTGGATCTTACGGAAATTATCAAACGTTATTGCCATGATAATAAAAACAGCTTCTGCTTCCGATCAGGCCGGCGCCATTGGCATATTAACCCTGGCCTTCAGCACCGATCCGATGGCCCGGTGGTCCCTGCCGCACCCGGCAACCTACCTGGCAACTTTCTCTTCTGTAGCAAAGGCTTTCGGTGGAAACGCCTTCGAAAAAGGTACAGCCTATATTGCCAAGGATTTCACCGGGGCTGCCCTCTGGCTACAGCCTGGTGCCAAACCCGATGAAGAAACCTTAAAGAGACTGTTTGAGGAGAACACCGATGACGCTATAAAAGAAGATATGCAGGGGATTTTTGAGCAAATGGAAAAATTTCATCCAACCGAACCACACTGGTACCTGCCCATGATAGGTGTGGATCCGGCGCACCAGGGAGCGGGAATAGGCGGCGCACTGATGACCGAAGCGCTCAAAGCCGTTGACCGCGATGGATTGATCGCCTATCTCGAATCATCAAATCCCAAAAATATTTCCCTATACCAGCGCCACGGGTTCGAGGTAATTGGCGAAATTCAATCCGGCAGCTCGCCTGTTCTTAGGCCCATGTTAAGAAAAGCGCGATGAACCAATACAGGCCCCTGATTACAGACCCGCTATCATTTACCCAGTTCTTGCGCCAGTCCAATAAGAAGCCCATCTTTTGCCCGGATATAACAAAGCCGGTAGACGTTCTCGTATTGTACTACTTCGCCGACCAACTGAGCACCATGCTTGACGAGTCTTGATACCAGCTCGTCAATATCTTCCACAGTAAACATAACACGCAAATAACCGAGCGCGTTTACAGGGGCAGTTCTGTGATCGGAAATTACAGGTGGGGTGATAAATCGCGACAGCTCAAGCCGGCTATGGCCATCAGGCGTAACCATCATAGCGATCTCTACCTGCTGATCGCCCAGTCCCGTAACGCGGCCAGCCCATGCTCCTTCTACCAGGCCCCGCCCTTCAAGCTTCAGACCTATCTCTGTAAAAAAAGAAATAGCGTCATCGAGGGATTCTACAACGATCCCCATATTGTCCATGCGCAGTAATTTATTCTTTGCCATCGTTTTATTTTTTTAAAATGTTATGGTTAATTACCCCCTTATTATGTCGCACCTGCACCCCAGGTGCGTAACTGGCCTGTTTTAACTTTGAACAATCATTAACAAGTAACAATATAAAAATGAGAAAGATCAGAATTTTCGAGCATACCTCCCTGGATGGTGTTATTGAGCACGACAAAAACTATGCCTATGGAGGATGGACAGCGCCTTATCGCACTCCTGCAGGAATGGCGATGCTCCTTGAGGTATATGGTACAAAGTTCGACATGCTGCTTGGCCGCAAGACCTACGATGAGTTTTTGGGATTTTGGCCAAATGCCGGTGACTTTCCGATGGCCAACGCCATAAACGCCGCAACAAAATACGTAGTCACCCACAACCCGGCGAGCCTTACATGGGGGCCGGTAAAGGGCCTGGGCGAAAACATCATAGAAGAGGTGCGCAACCTCAGGTCTACAGACGGCCCTGATCTGGTTATTGCCGGAAGTATATCACTAACGTCTGTACTACTAGACGCGGGATTGATAGATGAGGTGATCCTGATCGTTTACCCCGTATTACTGGGCAAGGGCAAACGCCTGCTGGCAGACAGCTTTGACGCCCGCAAACTTGAATTGCTGAGCACTGCAGCCACCCCAACAGGCGTACTGCTGAATAGGTACCGCCACCTGGGACCACTGAACAGTTGATTGCCTTCCATCCCATCCATCTCATCAATCCCGGTTCAGACAAAGAAGCCCCGCTCTTTCGAACGGGGCCACCTCATAGGAGTATAGGTCAATACAGGTAATGATGCATTCATCCCTGTATCTGCTTTCATACATTTAAATGTTGAAACAGACTGCATAGCCGTTAGTTTTTGACAGTTAAGACCAAGGTCCTTGTCCCGTCCAA